>JACCDI010637453.1_pt1 | contig 46624 bp, 44 predicted proteins | sample 7442791 | NCBI WGS metagenome assembly JACCDI01 (sample SAMN15323434, study PRJNA562643) | freshwater metagenome | isolation source: river surface water | place: USA:Blue River Watershed | collected 2017-08-15 | reverse complement strand
GACCCAGGGGGCATTGTTGCGTTGAGAACATCTGACCATTTAATGTTTTCTCTGATTCGACCAGTTACGTCTGATTCTAGATGTGTAAGACCGGGGTGTTCCTCTTGCCTATAGAGACTTGCCACTTCAACGCTGCCGGGTTTGCAGACTCTTCCTAAATCGTTTCTCATCAGATCAACAATCATGAGATTTTCGGCTTGGTCTTTCTCCCCGAACTCCACTTCACCTTCGCGGATAGTCCCCTTTATCGGAGAGGTTTTAATCTCTCTACCGGCTCTTGATAGAAAAAGCTCCGGTGATGCTGACGCGATTTCAATATCCGGCAATTTCACATAACTCGCAAAAGGCGCCGGATTCTCTTTCAACAATAGATGAAATAGCCCAGACAGTGACCGATCAGGATCGGCTAATCGGTTGGTAAGAATCCGACAGGCATTAACTTGATAGACAGATCCTTGTGATATTTCTTCTCGGATCGCTGACACATACATTTCATACTGATCTTGATTCTGGGAACTCACCCATACGGTGTGGAGTTCTTCCCATTTTGATTCTGGAAATTCCCTCTCTTCTACTTTGCCAAAGCGAGCAAACGTAGGCACACCTTCGAATGTAACAACTGTGGTCCAAAAGCCTTCGCCATCCAATTTCTTGGGGTCCTGTGTTATCTCTTCTAATGACGTGGCGAGTCGGCCACCCATCCAGAATTGATAATCAGTGTTCATGAGGGCAAGGCTACGCATAGACTGCACCAAACTCGCGAGAGAAATTCCTCGCTTTGTCATCACCGCCCGTACTGCGCTAGATTTGCTCACTGTAAATGCGGACGTAGCGCAGCTGGTAGCGCGGAACCTTGCCAAGGTTCAGGTCGCGGGTTCGAACCCCGTCGTCCGCTCGGATTAACCGCCGCTTCGAATTTAATTTCAGGTGGCGGTTTGTCTATGGTCGGATGGCCGAGAGGCGAGGCAAGGGACTGCAAATCCCTCTACACGGGTTCAAATCCCGTTCCGACCTCCATTGGTTGCTTTGCAGAAGGCAAGCGATGGCAAGAGCGATAAACTCGCTTACACAATTTCATAAGTACCGAGGACGATTGGCTCAGCGGTAGAGCACCACATTGACATTGTGGGGGTCACTGGTTCGATCCCAGTATCGTCCACCACGTAAGTAGCTTTGCGATTGACTTACCAATAATCTGACTTTTTCGGTTCTATATTTAATGCATGAGCGCCAACAATCAGATGCCTTGTGATTTCTGCGGTCGCCCGTATGACCCAGTATCCACCCGTTGGCTCTGCCCGCATTGCCACATGAAGACCAACTGCTGCGATGGAGCTCCGTGCGACATTCCTGCTCAGAAAATAGAAAAGCCCACCACTGCCAGAATGCAGTGATGGGCTCTCCTACTTATTTATTCAGTTTTACCGGCCGCCTTGCTGAGTGCACGTAACAACTGATAACCGATGACTGCAACTAGGGTTCCGTTAACAATTCCACCGAATGAATAGTCGCCTCGCTTCCAAGTCATATCAGCGATACCGATAATCATGGTTGTTCCTGCAATAAATAGATTCGTTGAATTGCCGAAGTTCACCTTATTCTCGATCCAGATCTTCGCTCCGAGAACGCCGATCATTCCGTAGAGGGCAACTCCGACTCCACCTAGTACTCCAGCAGGTGTTGCACTGAGAACTGCACCAAACTTTGGAGAAAGTGAAAGAAGAATTGCTCCTATGCCTGCTACCCAGTAAGCAGCAGTTGAGTAAATGCGAGATGCAGCCATGACGCCAATGTTCTCAGCGTATGTTGTCGTTCCTGAACCTCCGCCTGCGCCAGCTAGGGTCGTTGCAACTCCGTCAGCAAAGAGAGCGCTACCCATTGCATCGTCCAGGTCCTTTCCGGTCATTGTCGCAACAGCTTTTACGTGACCGACATTCTCAGCCACGAGAACGAGGACAACTGGTAGGAAGAGAAGGATTGCATTCACATCAAAAGAAGGAGTGGTGAATGAAGGTAAAGCAACCCACTTGGCTGCCTTCACTCCGTCGAAATTGATATCGCCTTGGAACGCGGCAAATGCATATCCAACGACAATTCCGCCAAAGATACTGATGCGACCTAGAAATCCTTTCGCCACAGCGCCGATGATGGCCACTGCCGCCAAGGTAACTATCGCGGTGACAGGTGCTGCTTTGAAATTATTGTTTGCAGCACCGGCCAAGTTGAAACCAATGATCATAACGATGGATCCAGTGACGATTGGCGGTAGCAACCAGTTGACCCAACCGATACCCACTGCGTTCACAATTAATCCAATGACTGCAAGAAGTACACCAGTGGCAACTACGCCACCGAGAGCAACAGCCATTCCCCCGCTAGATTGTGCGGCAGCGATGGGCGCTAAGAATGCAAATGATGAGCCAAGATAACTCGGTACGCGGTTTTTAGTAATAATAAGGAAGAGAAGCGTTCCGATTCCTGAGAAGAATAAAGTTGTACTTGGCGGAAATCCAGTAATGATCGGCACCAGGAATGTTGCACCAAACATCGCCGCAATATGTTGAACACCAACCCCGATAGTGAGTGGCCAGGACAAACGTTCGTCTGGATTGACTACTTCGCCTTCCTTAATTGATTTTCCATTTCCATGCAGTTTCCATGACAGAAGAGACATTGCTTTCCTTTCAGTATTTCTTGCATAAAACGCAGCGAGGGACTGCGAATGGGGATATTCAAGGTTAAGAGTTACTACTTCGTATTTTGCGGAAAAACACGCACCAATTCACGATAGTCTGCGCGTGTGCTCACCTTTATTCCTGGATTCTTGACCGGGTTATCCTTGATTATCGCCATAGGGGCTCAAAATGCATTCGTCATACGGCAGGGTCTCATGCGGCAGCACGTGTTTCTCATCGTGGCAATCTGTGCAATTTCCGATGCTGCACTCATCTTTCTGGGCACAGGCGGGCTAGGAACTCTCATTCAGAGCAGGCCATCGCTTCTCGAATTCATTAGATGGTTTGGCGTTTCATATCTGACCTGGTTTGGCATCAGAAGTCTTCGATCGGTTTTTAAGGATCAAGCTCTTGAAGCTGGAGCGGGAGCGACCATTGATCGATCTAAAGTTATCGCCACTTGCCTAGCGCTGACTTTCCTTAATCCCCATGTTTATCTCGACACAGTGATTTTACTAGGAAGTGTTGCCAATCAGTTTGAAGAAGATAAATGGGTATTCTCATTTGGTGCAGCGGCAGCCAGTTTGGTCTGGTTTTCGTCAATCGGTTTTGGAGCCCGTGCAGCTTCAAGGTTCATGTCAAAGCCTATTTTTTGGAAGATACTCGACGCTGTGATTGCTGCAATTATGTTCACGATTGCGTTCACGCTCGCTATCTATGATTTTAAGGGTTGACCTTCACGTATTTGTAGAGTGACTTATATATATTGCATCGTTTCGATACTTGGGCCCATGCTGACTTATCGTTCTTTGCTTTTGCGCAATCATCACGCAACTGAGAAACACCAGTGAGTAGCCCGTTGTACTCTTTCGATGTCAGACAGTTCTTATTCACGAAACCCATCTGGTAGGCCTTGACGATTCGTCTCGCATATTCTTGAGGAGCATCTGCTTCTGAACCGGTGTACTTGGCATCTAACATTTGTTGAATATCTGTCTTAAGCGCAGAGCATGGACGCTTCGCACCTTGTGCTACAGGAGTAACAACAAGCGTTGAAAGCGCTAAAGTAAAAATGACCATGAGCCGGTTCATGTCGTCACCTTTCGCCCTAAACTGATGTAGAGAATTCCTAGAATAACAGCAGCAATACCTAAATAGCTCTGCCAGACGAGTTCTTCTCCAAGAACGAATCCTGCTAGAACGGTCGCTGTCGCAGGCTCAGCAAGCACCACCGTAGCGGCAAGGCTAGATGGTATTCGTTTTAAACCTGACATAAAGAAGATGTACCCCAGCGATGTAGTAACAATGCCTAACCATAAAGTTGTGATGATCCCGTTGCGAGTGGTTAACCAAGTTAATTCATCAGCGAAGAGAAATGGCGCCGAGGCAATCGCTGCAACCCCAAACGTGCTTGCCGTCACCCAAATATCACTCGCACCATTTTCAAGGGATCTTCGACAGACGACATTGAATATCGCAAATCCCAATCCGGCTATGGCCGCTAGCAGAATTCCAAAAGCGTTAAAGGAACCAACTCCACTTGCTGTTCCTACGAGGACTATTCCAAGAATTGTGACGGAGGTCCCCAGATACCAAGACTTTAAAGGACGTTCCTTGAGTATCACAAAGGCAACAATCGCCGAAAAACTGGGTGCGCAACCAAGAGCTGTGACAGTTGCAAGTGCAACACCGGTTAAATCAACGGCGCTGAAAAATGTGAGTTGGTAAATGGCGATACCTATTCCGGCCACAAGCAGGTCGATGACTGGCATCCGATAAGTGGCTTTCTTTGACTCGAACAAGCGAGCAAAAAGAAATAGAAACGTTGCGCCACACAAGAGGCGTGCTGCCGCTACTGAGACAGGTGAGACATCGGGGACCCCTAACTGGGCAGTCGTGCCGGTTGTTCCAAAACAGAGTGATGCAGCTAGAACAGCCAATACTCCCAACCGAGACGTTCGTGCGCTATGCGAGATGGTGCTCATTCGGTGATGATACTCATAAGATGCAGCCATGACTTTTCGCGCAGCAAATCCAATTGATGGTTCCTCTGTCGGAGCTGAGATAACAGAACACACTGAAGCTGACGTCAATTCGTTTATTGAACGGGCAGCCGCTGTCTCTCATCAAATTTCCGATCTATCGCCTCAGAAGCATTCAAAACTCTTGCGAACGATTGCTATACACATTGAGAAATCACGCGAGACGTTGATTGCGACAGCCTGCAAGGAAACTGCGCTGCCTGAAGGTCGAATCGGTGGAGAAGTTACGCGGACAACAGTCCAATTCGAGAGATTTGCAGAGCTAGTCGAATCTGGAGATCACCTCAAGGTCGTTATTGATAGAGCCGATCCAAACTATTCCCCAGCTCCACGACCAGACATCAGAAAGATGAATCGCCCACTCGGAGTTGTCGCAATCTTCGCCGCGAGTAATTTCCCACTTGCCTTCTCTGTGGGCGGTGGCGATGCCGCTTCAGCTCTAGCGGCTGGAAATGCGGTAGTTGCGAAAGCGCATCCATCTCATCCAAATACCTGCGCAATTATTGAAGGATGCATCAAAGCCGCTATTAGAGAATGTGGTCTCTCTGAAGATTTGTACTCGATAGTTCAAGGTGTCAATCCCATGATTACTCATTGGCTTGCACTCCACCCAAAGATCCAAGCAGTTGGATTCACGGGTTCAGAGGCAGTGGGACGGATATTGGTTGATCTAGCCGCTTCTAGGAAATTTCCAATACCCGTGTATGCAGAGATGGGAAGTCTCAATCCGGTCTTTATCACCAACTCCGCACTTGCAGAAAGAAATGAAAGTCTCGCAAAAGGGCTCGTTGACTCTGCGCTGATGGGATCGGGTCAATTCTGTACCAAGCCCGGATTGGTATTTGTCCCTGACTCTGCAGAATTTTTCGACGTAATCCGTGAATATCTATCCTCACTTGCTGTTGCACCATTACTCAGCAAATCAATTTCAGAACGCTACTCATCCGCAATATCCGAACTCGTAAAGATTAATGGCGTTGAAGTACTGGCTGGAGTAAGCACAAGTGCAGGTTTTGGTGTAACACCAACTTTCTTTATTACTGATTGGGAAACTGCTCGAAGCAACACGAATCTATTAGAAGAACATTTCGGTCCAACAACAGTAATTGTCAAAACTTCCGAGAAAACTTTCGTAGAGATAGCTTCAATGCTTCACGGCCAGTTGACTTCGACTATACAAGCTAGTGACGATGACTCACTCGCTGAACTGATTGAAATTCTCTCCCAAAAGTCCGGACGAGTAATCTGGAACGGTTTCCCAACAGGCGTAGCAGTTACAGCAGCGATGACACACGGTGGACCATGGCCATCATCTTCCACCAATACAACTTCAGTGGGAATCGATGCCATATACCGATTTTTGCGACCTGTTTCGTTCCAGGGTTTGCCACAACAATCTCTCCCGGAAGCGCTTCAAGATGCCAACCCCTGGAAAGTGCCGCAAAGCATTAATTAAACGATAAACCCATTTGGGAAAGGGTCGCTTGGATCAAGCATCCATGTTGCTTCTCCCATGACCCAGGCGCGCCCGGTAATCATGGGAACAATTGCGTCAAAATCTCCCACTTTCGTTCTCTCTCGAATGCGGCCTTCAAAGTGTGAACCTATCCACGATTCATTCTTTAACACATCGCCATCATGAAATTCGCCCCGAGCAACCATCTGCGCTAAGCGCGCACTAGTTCCGGTACCGCAAGGGGAACGATCAAACCAACCGGGATGAATAGCCATGGCATTTTTCCAGTGAAATGGACCTTCTGCGCCGGGTGATATGAAATCAACATGATGGCAGATTGCAATCTCTGGATTTTCGGGATGAACTGGACGGTTTTGTTCATTGATCGCATCAGAAATAGCCAACCCGAGGTCTAAAAACTTCTGGCCATTCTCACGTTTGAACTCCATGCCCACTCTTTCAACTGGAACTATGGCGTAGAAGTTGCCCCCATAAGCAATGTCGTAGGTGAGCTCGCCTAATCCAGGAACAACAACCTTTTGATCCAAAGCTAGAGAGAAAGAGGGCACATTTATGATGGTTACCTGTTTTGCGCGACCATTCTCAACGGCGACATCAACTACTACAAGCCCAGCAGGAGTATCTAATGAGATGGTTGTTACAGGTTCAATAACCTTCACTAATTTCTTCTCTACAAGCGCAGTTGCAACTCCTATGGTTCCATGTCCACACATAGGTAGGCACCCAGATACCTCTATATACACAACTCCCCAATCGGCATCTGATCGAGTTGGTTTTTGCAAAATTGCACCACTCATGGCGCTATGCCCGCGTGGCTCAAACATCAACCATTGGCGCCAAAAATCCATGTGCTCCATGAAGTGCAGACGCTTTTCAAACATTGTTGCGCCCGGTATCTCACCTATGCCAGAAGTAACAACGCGAGTTGGCATTCCCTCGGTGTGCGTTTCAACTGTTGTGACCGTTCGGATGCTATTCATAAGGCGCAGCTACCCCGGATTAACGGTTCTTGAAATATGCAAGAGCAACATCCATCTCACGATGAATCTGCTCTTGTTCATGGGCCGGCAGCGGAAGGCGCGGAAGTCGAGTTGGGCCACCGTAACGACCAACATGGTCCATTCCAAGTTTGATTGCTTGAATGAATTCTTTCTTTGAGTCCCAATGAAAGACGTCGTGAAGAGCTGCATACATTGGAGCAGCTTCTTTAAAGTTTCCTGAAATCGCCAAGTTGTAGAGCTCCATAGATTCCTTAGGTAGAGCGTTAGGGAATCCTGCAATCCATCCTGATATTCCTGCAGTAGAAAGCTCAAGAAATACGTCATCGGCCCCAACGATTACTTCAATACGGGGCGCTAGTCTCTTAATCTGCCAAATTCTGCGAACATCGCCAGAGAACTCCTTGATAGCGACGACTTCAGGTACTTCGTTTGCAATTCGTGACACAAGCTTTGGGGTTAAATCTACTTTGGTGTCAAAAGGGTTGTTGTAAGCGATGATTGGAATTCCAACTCGTGCAACTTCTTTGTAATGAGCTAATACCTCGTCATCTGATGCACGATATGCATTAGGTGGAAGCAACATGACCGCACCCGCTCCTGCCTTCTGCGCGTGCTCGGCCCACTTGCGAGATTCAACAGCGCCATAAGCTGCAACCCCAGGAACGACACTGAATCCTTGCGGAGCAGCAGCAACTGCAACCTCAACCATTTTTGCACGTTCTTCAGCTGTGAGTACTTGGTACTCACCAAGAGATCCATTAGGAATTACTCCGTGAGTTCCATTTTCAGCAAGCCAGGCAACATGCTCTGCATACTTGTCGTAGTCAATTGAGAGATCTGCTTTGAATGGGGTCGCTGTTGCGGTAAGAACGCCGTTCCATGGATTTTTCATGTCCGCACTTTACCTTGCTAGCTCCGTTTATGTGAACGGTTAGCAGCCAGTGCACCTAATGAGATTGGAGCAGCTATTGGTCGATTGCTCGCTGTGATTCTTTCAGTTGGTGAAACAGCGCACTTTGTTATACCCGCAACAATATCGCTCACATTTCGAGAACAGACACGTCCTTGGCATAGCCCCATACCTGCTCGAGTGAAGAGTTTTGAAGTGCGAGCATCTTCCGCGCCCAAATCTTGAACAGATTCAACTATTTCATGGCGTAAAACTTCCTCGCAACGACACACAACAGTGTTATCACGCAGCCATTCCCGCCATCCTGGACCTACGGGATAGCTACGCTGAAGTGCTCGCGCAAATATTCGTTTTGTCACACGTTTCCAAATCAAATTTAGAGGAATCCGAGAACCGGTAGCAGACAGACCGGCGATTTCGCCTTCAATCAAGGCAAGATCGGCTCCCCCAATCCCTGTTGCTTCACCTGCGATCCAAACATTGGCAACACTTGATTGCTGCTCTTCATTCACCGTGAAGATGACCGTCTCATCAGCATCTAACTTCTGCGAGCAACCCAGAATTCCACCAAGTGATACATCGGGCACGAATCCCCAGCCCGTTGCAACAACATCGCATTCAACGCTAGCAAAATTTCGCGTCTTGATAGTAAGGTCGGAGCGAACCCGAGAAATTCCCGCCTTTCCATTCTCAAAACTAGTTACCGCGCATCCAAAGGAAATTTTTATTTTATTTTTTAATATGGCTCGTGAGTAATAGAGCAATTCTGGGAATTTCGCAGGATTTACAAGTAAGGCAATGGGAGAAAGAATCCATCGAAGCGGGTTTTGAGCCTCGTAAATTTCCACCGTTGCCCCATTTTCTGCAAGCGCCGTGGCAACGGGAAACAAAAATGGGCCAGTTCCGGAGACAATAATTTTTCTTCCAACAACAACGCCATGACCTTTTAACAAAGCTTGCGCCCCACCTGGCGTCATCACCCCTGGTTCTGTCCATCCAGGGAAAGGAAGAGCTCTATCGTAGGCACCTGTTGCAACTATTACCTTTGAAGCAATTATGCTTTTTTCAATCCCTTGCTGTAAGAAGTTCAATTGAAATCTATCGTCAATTTTCTGAGCGCTCCAAACCTGCGCTCCTGGAAAATAGGTAATGAGTGGGTTTGACGTTATCTGATCAAAATACATTCGGGCACGAGAACTCTTGTATCCCTTTACTTCACTTATATGGCGCCAGTATTGGCCGCCACTGCGCACCCCAGCATCAAGGATTGTCACGCTATGGCCGTTTTGAGCTATGGCTTTTGCGGCTGCCAGGCCGGCAGGCCCTGCACCGATAATCACAATCATAAAGAACTCTCTACCTTCATCTGATCTTCTATTTCAATCAGACATGCTCGCTGATTCGCAATGCCATTAATTGTTACGACGCAGTCGAAGCAGATTCCTATTCCGCAAAAAATTGATCGCGCCTCTTTGCCAAATCGCGTTCTTCTCAATTCTCGCTGTCCATTAGCGATGAGTGCGGCAGCAACGCTCTGACCTTGGTCGCCAACGAATTTCTCATTATTGAAATAGAAGGTAACTTGGTTCTTCATACCTTCGCCAACTCAAATCTCTTTGGGCTAAATGCAGATGCGTCCATAAAACTCGGACGGCCCATGATTTGATCTGCAATGAGCGCTGCAGACCCTGGCGCCAGTCCAATCCCAGCGCCTTCATGGCCGGCTGAATGCCAGAGACCTTTTATCTTGGCATCTTCACCAACTACTGGAAGATGATCTGGAGCATAGGGACGAAAACCGCGATATGCGCGAAGAAGTTGTACATCTTTCAAAATTGGAAAGAGTGACGTTGCTTGCGCCGCCAAAGTGCGAAGAATGTCGTAGTTCATCGAGCCATCAAAACCGACTCGCTCTCGGCTGGCTCCAATCAGGATAGTGCCGCTTCTAGTTCCCTCAACAACTGTACTGGTCTGTAAATCCGCCTCACTACTTGCAACATTTGCAACGTAGTCTGAATCATAAACTTTATGAAAGATGTACTTGGGTGCGGGCTCAGTCACCAGAATAAATCCACGGCGTGGTGCAATCGGTAAATCAGAACCTGCCATACGTGCAATTTCTCCCGCCCAAGTTCCCGCTGCGTTAACAATGATGGGAGCCAAATATTTTCCTTGAGACGTTTGCACCCCGTAAGCGCTGGAACCTTTAACGAGGATTTGGCTGACTTTCGCCTGCGAAACAAAGCGTCCGCCCCTCGCAATGACAGTTCTTATGACATGAGCCGCAGCCAGCATCGGTTGACACTGTGCATCTTGCGGATAAAAAACTCCGCTGTGGAACTGAGGGTGTAAGAAAGGTTCTAACTCGTGCAAATCATTACTTCCGACAACTCTCGCATCCACGCCATGTTGTCTCTGAGCGTTTGCTAGTTTCAACAATTCAGAATCATCATTGCGAGCAACAACCACCCCACCTTTAGCTTCCAATTCGAAATGATCGCCAACATCTTCTTGCATTTCGAACCATAAATCGCGAGAACGGATTGCGAGGGTGAGTTCAGGACCTGGATCTTTATCTGATACAAGAATATTTCCTTCTCCTGCACCGGTTGTTCCACTTGATACTGCGCCTCGATCTATTACCAGTACCCGCAATCCAGCGTTAGTAAGGGAGAGAGCACATGATGCACCAACGATTCCTGCACCAATAACGATGGCGTCTGGGTTCTGCATGTTGCAAGTCTGCTCTAACTCTGAATTCGGCGCAGAACTTCGCTCAATGACTCTTCACTTGCTGGTTCGATATCCCACGGCTTATGGAGCCCGTCGTGAGTCCATCTAGGGATCACATGCATGTGCAGATGGAAAACCGTCTGCCATCCAGCTTCGCGATTCATTTGAAAGATTGAGACTCCCTCGGGAGCAAGTTTTGCAGAGAGAATGTCGGCTACATCCTTAGCCATAGCTGCAACCGCAGAATAGGTCGGCACATCAGCGCTATGAATATCGGCAACGTGAATTTTTGGAATCACCAAAGTATGGCCATCATTGGCTGGAAAAATATCTAAAAAGGCAACGCATGACTCATTCTCCATGACTTTCCGTGCCGGAATGGTTCCAGCGACTATTCCACAGAAAATGCAATCAGACATGGAGTTACCTTAGGGCTTCGATTCTTTGCCGCGCAATCTTCTGACTTGGCGATTCGTGTCCAAGCATGTATGACAATAAATCCAACAATATTCGACTGATTTTCAGCCACAATTTCGAACGTTTCTTCAAACCTAGAACCGAGAGAAAGGGCTCGTCTATCGTTGCGATAGCTGCATTTGCGAGAATCCGATAAAAGAAGAGGCCACCACTTCCAAAAGGTGGAGAGAGAATGAATTTCACGATTGGCGGAGTCATAGCGATGGAAGAGACTTCTTCTCTAACAAAACTTGAGATAGTTTCTTCAAGATCAATAACTGATTGAGGTGCTTTCATTAATCCAAGAGGTGCCGCACTCTTCGCCCATTCCCTTACATACTGGTCTGCACCACGCGTAATCGGATAGCCCAGTTCACGATGAGCGCGTAAAAATGAATCCGTAAATGCGCAATGCACCCATAAAAGATGACGAGGATCTGCTGCGCTATAGGACTGGATGGCTCCGTCTTTCGCCGGATACGTGCCGTTTACTCGTGCATGTAATTGATTCACCCTGCGCGCTTCAGTCTCAATAGCTTCCGTTGATCCAAATGTTGTGATCGTAAGCCACCTAGTTGTTCGTTCAAGTCGGCCGAGAGGATCGGTGTCATATTGAGAGTGCTCGGCAACTCCCGTGAGGGCGGCGGGATGTGCAGCTTGCATGAGTAGTGCGCGGATTCCACCGACTAAAGTGGAGATACATCCGTGCACTTCCCACACCGCGCTGTTAGGCCCGAAGAGCCCGATGTCAGAGCCGATGGCCATCTGTTTCGACCATTCGGGGGCTCCGGTGGGATCACCAGAAACGGTTCTGCGAAAAGCATCGGCGGCCTTTTTGCCTCCAAGAACTGCAACCAACTTATTCACAGCGCGTAGTTTATGCGCAAAGAATTGTTGACCTAATCTCCAAGTGGAATTTCTAAGCAGACTACTTCATCACAAGCGTGTCGATAGACCTGCAGCTAATTCGAGAACTACTAAAGCCGCCAAACGTATTGTTCGCTGATCAGCTGCATCATTTGCGGCGTCTATCTCTGTGATATCTACCGAGAATACTTCATTCGCGGCGCCTGCCAAAAATGCGAACTGTCTCATTTCATCCGCAGATATTCCACCGGGAGCGGCAGCTGGACACGCGGGAACTACTGATCGATCGCATACATCCATATCAAAATCTACGTGAACACGTGAACCGGCGATTGCAATTGCGCGGTTCCAGATGTCAGAGAGATTCGCACTGCGAAGTTGTGCCCTATGAACGACGGTAATTCCTAATTCTTGAGCTCGAGCCGCGTATTCCGCTGAGTTTGAAAAATCCGCGATCCCAATTTGAACAATCTTCTTTCCAGATAATCCACTTTCAACCAAGCGGCGAACTGGCGATCCATTACTGACTCCATCGCGAAGATCATAATGAGCATCAAAGGTTATGAGTCCCGTTGCAGAAACGGACCGTGCAACGCTGTATGTGATTGAGTTGTCGCCACCTAAAGCAATCATCAATTTTGAGGCATCTGAAATCGCTCGCAGCTGAGAAATAGTCTGATTCTCATCGATATCTGGAGATAAAACATCACCGGCATCTGTGCATGTGATTCTCCTTAAATCAACTTTAGGATTGACATGAGCCAGTGAATAGCGTGACAGAGCCTGACGTATTGCAGCAGGCGTCATGTGAGCTGAAGTTGTCGAGATACTCGTCAAATGTGCCGGAACGCCTACCAGGGATAGATCTTGATAGCCGCTCTTTGTGGCAGAAAATAGAGTTCCTGCTCTTGGCCACAGTGGGTCATGAGGCAGAGACATTTCCAAAGCGTATCGTGCGTTGACGAGCGTTATATAGTGGCGAGATGACAATCATTGATGCATCTCTTGGAGCCCGTCCCGTGAGAGCGCCACGAGGTACTACGCGGACCGCACTCGGATGGGGACAAGAAGCTGCCCTGCGAATGCTGCAGAACAACCTTGATCCCGAAGTTGCAGAACATCCTGACAAACTAGTTGTTTACGGTGGTACCGGGAAGGCTGCACGCAATTGGGAATCCTTTGACGCGCTAGTAAGAACTCTTACTGCTCTTAAGAATGACGAAACAATGCTTGTGCAATCCGGTAAACCTGTCGGTGTCTTCCGGACTCATGAATGGGCACCGCGCGTATTGCTCGCAAATTCCAACTTAGTAGGCGACTGGGCTAATTGGCCAGAATTTAGAAGGCTAGAAGATCTCGGACTTACCATGTACGGGCAGATGACGGCAGGCTCTTGGATTTACATCGGAACACAAGGAATTCTGCAGGGAACCTATGAAACATTTGCTGCGGTAGCCGAAAAACATTTCGGTGGAACTTTAGCGGGAACTCTCACAGTGACTGGCGGTTGCGGGGGCATGGGTGGAGCTCAACCACTTGCAGTAACTATGAATGAAGGAACGTGTTTGATTATCGATGTAGATGGTTCTCGCCTTCAGCGCCGACTCAACAAGCGTTATCTCGATGTCATTGCATCCAATTTAGAAGATGCGGTTACTCAAGCCGTGAAAGCTCGTTCCGAAAAGCGAGCTATTTCTATTGGACTAGTAGGAAATAGTGCAGTTGTACTCCCGAAACTCTTTTCCATGGGTGTCCCAGTTGACATCGTGACTGATCAAACTTCTGCGCATGATCCACTCTTCTATATTCCAGAAGGTATCGCTGTCGAAGATGCACGCGATTTGGCAGTGAAAAATCCAACAGACTTTTCAAAACGCGCCAAGGAATCTATGGCAAAGCATGTTGAAGCTATGGTGAATTTCCAAGATAAAGGATCTGTTGTATTTGATTATGGAAATTCGATTCGTGATGAAGCGCGCCAAGGTGGCTACCAACGTGCTTTTGCGTTTCCAGGATTTATCCCCGCCTATATTCGCCCACTCTTTTGTGAAGGTAAAGGCCCATTCCGTTGGGTTGCGCTCTCTGGCGATGCGAAGGACATTCATCGCACAGATCAGGCAGTTATGGAGCTCTTCCCAGAGAATAAGCATCTTCAGCGGTGGATTCGCATGGCACAAGATCGCGTTGAATTTGAAGGATTACCCGCCAGAATTTGTTGGCTTGGTTACGGAGAACGCGATAAGGCGGGATTGAAATTTAATGATCTCGTTGCTAGCGGTGAAGTGAGTGCGCCAATCGTAATTGGGCGTGATCATCTTGATTGCGGAAGTGTTGCCTCTCCGTATCGCGAATCCGAGGCAATGTATGACGGATCCGACGCGATCGCAGATTGGCCGCTTCTCAACGCGATGATCAATATCTCTTCTGGCGCTTCATGGGTCTCCATTCACCATGGCGGCGGTGTCGGAATTGGACGTTCAATACACGCTGGACAAGTGAGCGTTGCAGATGGAACGGCACTTGCAGCACAGAAACTAGAACGCGTACTTACCAATGACCCAGGAATGGGAGTAATTCGCCATTGCGATGCTGGCTATGCACATGCTCAAGAGGTTGCTCTTGAAAGAGGCGTGCATGTTCCGATGATGAATGGCGTAACCGGTCGGTGAGTTCTCTTGCATTGACCAACATTTCAACGTTGGTTACCAACTCCGCTGACCTAGGAGAAGGACTACTCGGTCTCTCTCGAAATCGTTGTTTAGTGATTGAAGATGGATTTGTCAGCTCTGTCGCGAATAAGGTACCTGAGGGCGTGGACGAGGTAATCGATTGCTCGGGAAAGACAGTGATCCCTGGTTTTGTAGATTCTCATACGCATCTGATATTTGCTGGCGATCGTAGCGAAGAGTTTGCGGCTCGCTCACGGGGAGAGAAATATACAGCGGGAGGTATCAGAACAACGGTCGCCGCAACTCGAGCAGCATCGAATGAAGTCTTGCAGGCAAACGCCCAACAATTACTTAATGAGGCGCTTTCCTCAGGCACTACAACTGTTGAAATCAAAAGCGGCTACGGGCTTTCCCTGAAAGATGAGGTACGTTCACTCGATATAGCGCGGACCTTCACAGATGAAGTTACTCTGTTAGCAGCTCATGTCGTCCCTAAAGAGTTCATAAGCGAACCAGACGCTTATGTAAATCTCATTATCAATACGATTATCCCCGTCTCTTCTGCAAAGTGGATTGATGTCTTCTGCGATTCTGGCGCCTTCTCCCCCGAACAAACACACAGAATCCTGCAAGCAGGAGTTTCGGCGGGAATGACCCCTCGAATCCATGCAAATCAATTAAGCCGCACAACGTCAGTACAAGTCGCTCTCGAATTTGACGCTGCTTCCGCTGACCATCTGAGTTCTTGCACAGATGAGGATATAGAGGCGCTTGCTTCGAGCAATACCGTTGCAACACTGCTTCCGGGCGCTGAATTCTCAACTCAACATCAAGAAAAACTAGGACGTCGATTTATAGATGCAGGCGCAAAGGTTGCAATCGCTACTGATTGCAACCCCGGTTCAAGCTTCACTACTTCAATGCCTTTTTGTATATCTGCTGGCGTTAGTTTGATGGGATTCTCAGTCGAAGAGGCTGTCTACTCTGCAACGGCTGGTGGAGCAAAAGCCTTACGCCGCGATGATGTCGGCGGATTACACATTGGGGCGCGAGCAGATATCGCAATTTTGAAATCTCCCTCATATGTTTATCTTGCCTATCGTCCAGGAATCAATCTCGTTGAAACCACACTCAAAGCAGGAAGAAAAGTGAACACATGGCAGAAGTAATAATCTCCACTCAGGGCATGACTTTCACCGATCTCATAAAGATCGCACGAGATGGTGCACACGTTGCACTGAGTTCTGATGCTCTTCGTGCGATGAAGCAATCTCGAGATCATGTTGAAGCGCTAGCAGCTAGCGACATTCCTGTTTATGGGATTTCCACGGGTTTCGGGGCACTCGCCAATCGACATGTATCCTCAGAATTACGCACCCAATTGCAACGTTCGCTCATTCGTTCTCACGCTGCAGGGATTGGTTCACCCGTTGAAAGAGAAGTTGTCCGCGCACTAATGGCGCTGCGACTCAAGACTCTCGCTTCGGGCCGAACTGGAGTAAGACCAATCGTTGCTGAAACTATGGCGGCGCTTCTTAACGCAGGAATCACGCCTTTAGTGCATGAGTTTGGGTCATTGGGATGTAGCGGAGACCTAGCGCCACTAGCGCATTGCGCACTGGTTTTGATGGGTGAAGGAGAAGCAACAGATAGTTCGGGTGCAGTTCGCCCAGTTTCACAACTTTTGCAGGAGGCTGGAATTAATCCTGTCTTGCTCGCTGAAAAAGAAGGACTTGCTCTGATTAACGGTACTGATGGAATGCTCGGGATGCTGATACTGGCCTTACACGACCTTCGCAAACTTGTAGATACCGCCGATGTCGTTGCTGCGATGAGCGTTGAAGGTTTACTTGGAACCGATCGTGTTTTTATCCCAGAACTACATGCACCTCTCCGTGCTCACCCTGGGCAAGCAGTGAGCGCCGCTCGGATGTTGGCCACTCTTGCTGGCTCGGGAATTGTGGCATCACATTTAGAAAATGATGATCGGGTCCAAGATGCGTATTCGTTGCGCTGCGCTCCACAAGTAGCCGGTGCAGTCCGCGACACTATCGATTACGCAACCGCTGTTGCGCAACGAGAGTTAGCTTCGATCATCGACAACCCGGTGGTTCTTGAAGATGGTCGCATTTCATCAAATGGAAATTTTCATGGCGCCCCTATTGCCTACGTTCTAGATTTTCTTGCAATCGCCGTCGCCGACCTTGGAAGCATTGCAGAGCGTCGAACAGATAGAGCACTGGATAAGAATCGCAATGCAGGACTTCCTCCCTTTTTAGCTGATGATCCCGGTGTTGATTCTGGACTCATGATTGCTCAATACACCCAAGCAGCCTTGGTGAGTGAGAACAAGCGCCTTGCCACACCGGCAAGTGTTGATTCCATTCCTTCATCTGCGATGCAGGAAGATCATGTGTCGATGGGCTGGTCAGCTGCTCGCAAATTACGAACTGCAATTTCGAATCTCAATCACATTATCGCAATTGAGCTGGTCACTGCGGCGAGAGCTATCGAACTGCGTGCACCTCTTCAACCTAGCCCTGTCACCGCGAGAATAATCGAAGCACTTCGCCAGAGCGTTCCTGGTCCTGGCCCAGATCGCTTCCTATCTCCTGAACTGACGGCGGCCAGCGAATTTGTTGCAGCCGGCAGAGTTATTGATGGGATTCAATAAAAATTCGAGAATTCTCGAAGATTATTTCTTGATCGTAATCCAAGGTTGCAACATGGAAACTATTAACCAGTTCAATTCTCTGCTTATCTCGTGAGCCTACTTCGCTCAAAATTATCTCGGTATTGCTTACTGGCAAGGTGTGATCGTCAACGCTGTGAAATAAGAGCAGCGGAGCCGTCACATCTGCCAACCTCTTGCGAGTGTAATGGAGCATCTTGAGCAACTGATAAACCCCAACTGCAGGAAGGGAGTCATACCCATACTCTGTTATTCCTGGACGTTTAATATCATCGCCCACCGAATCTCTCATCTTTTGAAAGCGTGAAATTACCCAAGCCAATTGATGTGGAACAAATTTCACATGAATCATTGGGTTTACCAAGATAATTCCAGACAACTCTTTTGAGTATCGTGTCGCGATATTGAGGGTTGTGCCCCCGCCCATAGATAGCCCACAGATAAAGACTTTCCGACAATTTCGGAGGAGCTCTTGTAGGTCACTTTCTACCTTTGCTGGCCACTCTTGCCATTTGACCAGATTGAGGTCCTCTGGTCTGGTCCCGTGGCCTGGAAGCAATGGAACCTTCACTGTGTATCCATGTTGATTGAGGTACTCAGCCCAGGGGCGCATAGATGCCGGTGATCCGGTAAATCCATGCACTAGAAGCACTCCTATATCTCTATTTACACCGTGTCCTACAGCATAAAAATCGGATAAAAGACCTTCGGGAGCGCCATCAACAGCCATGTTAGGAGAATATTCCTTCTCTAATGTCTTAGCAATCATCTACAGTTGAATTTATGGCAAAGAATGATCAAACCAATACCTGGCAGAGTTCTTTGCAAGAGTTCGGTCGACCATTGCAAGAGACAACTTTCGTTGTACTTGATTTAGAGACAACAGGTGGCGCTCCACATCTAGGGGCTGCGATTACCGAGATCGGTGCCGTGAAATCTCGCGGAGGAGCAGTCCTTGGTGAATATAAATCTTTTGTTAATCCAGGTCACTCCGTACCCCATTACATTACAGAACTTACTGGAATCACTGACGAAATGATCTTTGAATCACCAGCAATTGGTGAGGTACTCCCCGATTTCATTGAGTTTTTGGGAGCTCCCGAAGAGACGGTTTTGATTGCTCAAAATGCTCCCTTTGATCTCTCCTTTTTATTACACGCAGCTCGTAGCAACGGAATTACGTGGCCTGCCTATCCAGTTCTTGATACTGCAATCATCGCTCGGCGAGTGCTTTCTCGGGAAGAGGTTCCTAACTGTCAACTCTCAACTCTGGCCGAATTTTTTGGAGCAACAACTACGCCCAACCATCGCGCCCTTGATGATGCTCGCGCGACGTTAGATGTGTTCCATGGTCTGCTCGAGAGGCTTGGATCTCTTGAGATCTATTCGCTCGAAGAGTTACAAAATTTTGGCAAGCGGATTACGAAGTCGAAATCTCCTGTGTCAAAGCAGCCCAACGATTCAGCAGATTCATAGCCGCACCAGAATCAATCGCTGCTCTTGCACGATCTAGCCCTTCGCTAATGCGTACTCGGATATCGGTATTTACATCGCCCTCGAAAGCTGCAATTGCGGCAGCAGCGTTGAGAAGAACAGCATCTCGCGGTGCGCCCCGCTCCCCCGCGAAAATAGCCCGGCTAATAGCTGCATTTTCTGCGGCATCTCCGCCAACGATTGCAGAAAGTGGAGCGTTCGCAATACCAAAATCCTTGGCATCGAGTCGCTCACTTTTAATTTCTCCATCCCCAATAATCAGCACTGACGTTGTGGTTGCCAGAGTGATTTCATCAAGCCCATCATCTCCTCGGAAAACAAATCCGTCGCAACCTTTGGCCACCAATACTTGTGCCATCACCAGATGCATCCGCTCATTGGCAACACCTATTGCCGCCGCTTGTGGGCGAGCAGGATTGGCCAACGGACCCAAGATATTGAAAACAGTGGGTACGCCAAGTTCTTTTCGAGCAGGTGCTGCGTACCGCATTGCAGGATGAAAAATTGGTGCGAAGCAGAATCCAATTCCAAGGTCACGAACTGTTCGTTCAACACCTTTTCCATCAAGTCCAGGAACGACCCCGAGCGCTTCTAGAAAATCTGAAGCTCCAGATCGAGAAGAGACAGCCCGATTTCCATGTTTCACTACACGCGCACCGGCAGCCGCAGCGATGATCGCTGCCGTCGTTGAGATATTGATGGTATGTGCGCCGTCGCCTCCGGTTCCGACGGTATCAACAGCTCGCTCAGTTATAGATATCGGTGCAGAATGCTCATACAACTCTGAGACCAGAGCACTGACTTCTTCAGCTGTCTCGCCTTTTTCCTTAAGAGCAATGAGGAACGCCTTGACATTCTCAATCTCGGCTTCACCTTGTAAAATTTGACGCATAACATCTTGAATCTCATATGGTTCAAGGTCCAAACCGGACTTCAATTTATCGAGTATTGCATCCCATGAAATGTGACTTTGCTGCATGGGCTTTAACTATGCAATCAAGGTTAAACGTTTGCAATAGTTCGTGAACGCAGTAAATCGGCAACGGTATGCGCCAACGTAAATGGATCAACTGGATGCAGAACATTTGCATCAGCTCGAGACCACGCGGCTAGCCAGGCATCTTCCTTGCGTCCAGTAATTACGAGAACTGGAGGGCAATTAAAGACTTCATCTTTCAGTTGGCGGCCCATGCCGATTCCGCCTTCAGGAACTGCTTCCCCATCCAAAATAAAGAGATCTATTGGTGACTCAGCTCCTGGCTTTTTGCTATCGACGAAGAGGCGAAGGGCAGCGCCAGTGGCAAACTGGTGAATAACGTGTTCGGCCATATCAGGAGCAACCCGGGTGCCAAGTGCTGCGACCACAGCATCGCGGACCGTGACATCATCCGAGTAGAGAACGATGGAGTACTGGCGCTCCTTATTTTCACTCATACGGCAGAGTCTAGCCATCAGAGGCGGCTAATTAGGCCACCTTTTATTGTGGTTCTATTGTGGTTCTAACTAAGTTCAACGACCAATGCGTGACCCTTTTCACCTTCTAAACCCGCCAATTTCACGCTTCGAAAGGGTCGTCAAATAGGTTCAGGGACGGCTTTTCAGGAATAATGGCGCCCATGACAAGTGCGAGCGTTAGCGATCATCACAAAATCACCCGCCCAAACATGGTTGCGGTTGGAACGATCGTATGGCTCTCCAGCGAACTTATGTTCTTCGCTGCGCTCTTCGCTATGTACTTTACGACTCGCGCCGTGCAGGGACCTGAGATTTGGGGAGAATCAACAGAGCTCCTGAACATACCTTTCGCGGCAATCAATACGACGATTCTTGTTCTTTCCTCTGTCACATGTCAGTTCGGAGTTTTTGCAGCGGAGCGCTATCAAGCACGTCGCACTGGCTCACTCTTAAAGGTGTCCACCTGGGGAATGCGCGAATGGTTTTCACTTACTTTCCTCATGGGTGCATTCTTCATCGCAGGCCAGGTTTATGAGTATGCCTTGTTGGTATCTGAAGGACTTGCTCTTTCAACAAATGCATATAGCTCCGTTTTTTACATTACGACTGGCTTCCACGGACTTCACGTAACAGGAGGTTTGATTGCATTCCTCATCGTGATGGTACGTGTTGCTAAAGCTCGTCGCTTTACCCAAGGTCAAGCAACTACTGCAATCGTTGTCTCCTACTACTGGCACTTCGTTGATGTTGTCTGGATCGCCCTCTTTGCAGCTATCTATCTCATCCAATAGTTTTCAACCGAAAGGAAAACAGTGAAGCGTCTCTCGCGTCTACGCAGACATCGTGCGGCAGGTCCGTTACTACTCATCTTCGCACTCTTCACCATCGGAACCACTTTCCAAGTTGCCAGTGCTGTCAACCAAGAGAACGCTGATGTTCAATCTCGCTCGGCTGTCATTGAAGAAGGAAAAGAGCTCTTTCTCAAGGGCTGCTCTTCATGCCACGGGCTCAACGCCGAAGGCCAAGAGATTGCTCCTTCATTGATTGGTGTTGGTGCGGCATCTGTTGATTTCCAAGTTGGAACTGGCCGCATGCCGATGGCTGATATGAGTCAACAGGCTATGCGCAAACCTCCTGTTTACTCACCGGAAGAAGTGCATGCGCTCGCTACTTATGTTGCCTCGCTTGCTCCAGGACCGGCAGTTCCTGGCGACGAGCTACTGAACTATGAACGCGATGGCTCAGTTGCCGAAGGTGGAGAACTCTTTCGCACCAACTGCGCGATGTGCCACAACTTCGCGGGACAAGGTGGTGCACTTACACAAGGTAAATATGCACCAACCGTGATGGGTGTTGAGCCAAAACATATCTATGAAGCCATGATTACAGGGCCACAGGCTATGCCGGTCTTTAGCGACAAGACTCTAACTCCTGAAGAGAAGCTCTCCATTATTAAATGGATTAAGTCTGCTGAAACTCAACCACAACTTGGTGGTGTTGCACTCGGTCGAGTAGGTCCAGTGACTGAAGGATTGTTGGCATGGACTTTAGGAATCGGATTGCTCATTGGTGCAGCAGTCTGGTTAGCGGCGAAAGCGAGATAAGTAATGTCTAATTCAGATTCACGCGATATCGAACTCATCAAGGACCCTGGCCTACCAGCGCACGTTCATCGTCGAACTGATACTGATCCTGTTGCCGCCAAGAGAGCAGAGCGGCAAGTTGCAATTCTCTTTGGGCTATCAGCGTTGGGCACTCTTCTCTTAATCTTCTCTTTCATTTTTATTAGCGATGAAACATTTGTATTTATCCCAATTCTCGGAGATACCAATCTTCATCAATTTGGCATTGGAATGGGGATGGCAATAGCCCTCTTCTGTATTGGGGCAGGTGCTATTCACTGGGCTAAGACGCTGATGCCAGATGAAGAAGTTGTTGCACAGCGCCATGAATTTCGTTCCGATGATGAAGACCGCGCAGACTTTGTAAAGGCAGTCAAAGAGGGCGCAGCCAATGCAGGAATTGGTCGCCGTCCACTCATTAAGCGCACACTGGGCGCCGCGTTAGGTCTGTCTGGGTTAACGCCCTTACTACTCCTCCGTGATTTGGGGCCGCTCCCTGGTGACGATTTAAAGAAGACAAACTGGAAAGCTGGAACACGCTTGGTTACAGATCCAGGTGATCGCCCAATTCGTCCAGAGGATCTTGAAATCGGAGCCGTTGCTCAGACGCAACCGGAATTCCCTGAGGGCAAAGAACGCCACCTGGAAGATATTGCTAAAGATGCAGTTCTCTTGATTCGTATGCGTCCAGAAGAGTTCAATCTTGATAGCGAGAGACTTTCATGGACTCACGAAGGAATCATCGCCTTCTCTAAGATTTGCTCACATATGGGCTGTGCTGTTGCGCTCTATGAGCAAACGACAAAGCACTTGCTCTGCCCTTGTCATCAATCGACTTTCGATGTAACTCGCGCAGCTAAAGTTATCTTTGGCCCTGCAGCGCGACCTCTGCCACAATTGGCAATCACAGTTGATGAAGAAGGCTACTTAGTTGCACAGGCACCATTTTCTGAACCAGTAGGACCGAGTTTCTGGGGGCGCTTAGCATGACAGCACGCGAAAGAATTGCCGGCAATGTCGCAGGTTATGTTGACGACCGAACAGGCGCTGCCAAATGGATGAAAAAGAATCTACAGAAGGTCTTTCCTGATCACTGGTCCTTCCTCCTCGGTGAAATCTGCCTCTACTCTTTTATCATTCTCCTTCTTTCAGGAACTTTCCTTACATTCTGGTTTGACCCTTCAATGCGTGAAGTGGTCTATGAAGGAGCGTACGAACCACTGCAAGGCGTGAAGATGTCGGCAGCCTATGCCTCAGCTCTGGAAATCTCATTTGAAGTTCGTGGTGGTTTGTTGATGCGTCAAATTCATCACTGGGCCGCGCTGATCTTCATGGTCGGAATTGTTGTCCACCTATTGCGCGTCTACTTCACTGGCGCTTTCCGTAAGCCACGCGAATTTAACTGGATTATCGGTGTTGGACTGCTGACTCTCGGAATTGTTGAAGGTTTTCTAGGCTACTCACTCCCTGATGATCTTCTCTCAGGAACTGGAATTCGAATCGCTGAAGCGATTATCCAAGCAATCCCGGTTGTAGGTTCTTACCTCTCTTACTTTGCCTTTGGCGGAGCGTTCCCAGGTCTAGCGTTCATTCCGCGCATCTATATTGTGCACGTACTCATCTTGCCGGGAATCTTCCTCGCACTTATAACGGTTCACTTGATGCTCGTCTGGTATCAGAAGCACACCCAATTTCCTGGGCCAGGACGCACTGAGAAGAATGTTGTTGGCTATCCATTGATGCCTGTGTATATGGCAAAAGCAGGAGGCTTCTTCTTTATTGTCTTCGGTGTCACGGCATTTTTGGGCGCAGTAGCTTCCATCAACCCAATTTGGCTATACGGCCCATACAACCCAGGACAAATTTCAGCTGGTTCACAGCCGGACTGGTACATGGGATGGCTTGATGGACTTGTGCGCATGGCTCCCCCAATTGAGACATATCTCTTTGGCTACACAATCTCGTGGAACATTTTGATTCCTGGCTTAATTCTTCCTGGAATTATGTTCACAGGGCTTGCTCTATATCCGTTCATTGAAAGTTGGATCACGGGTGACAAGCGCGAGCATCACCTTCTCGATCGTCCACGTAATGCTCCAAACCGTACTGCCATTGGTGCCATGGCGCTTACCTTCACCCTTGTCTCTCTCATTAACGGTGGAAATGATTTGATTGCAACGCACTTTGATTTAACTATCAATCAGATGATGTGGTTCTCAAGAATTGGCGTTATCGTCTTGCCACCTATCGCTTTCATTGTGACTAAGAGAATCTGTCTCTCCCTGCAACGTGCAGATCGTGATTTGGTACTCCATGGACGCGAAACCGGAAGATTAGTTCGCATGCCAAACGGTGAATTTGTAGAAGTACACGAGCCGATTAGCGCAGAAAAAGCGTGGCTACTTACTTCGCATGAACAAATTGCACCGCTAGAGCTTCCTGAGGTGGATGAGTCAGGCGTGCGTCGACCAGCGGCGCTACGCAATAAGATTCGCAATAGACTTTCTCGAGCTCATGCTGTTGCAGTTCCTAAAGCAACAGAGACAGAGCGTCGCGAACTAGAGGGCCACCACTAAATACGAGAGGACGTTCTCTGGTTCAGAGTGCGTCTACTTGTCTTATTCGCCTGTGTAGTGCGAACTAATTGAGCTAAATGCTTGATCGAGTATGGCGAATCCTTCGCGGATTTCAGCCTCGCTTACATTGCACGGTGGGCAGATGTGCATCCGGTTGTAATTTGTAAATGGCATCAAACCCAATTTCTTACAAACCGAAACTAGTTCAGTCATTGCAGGACTTGTGCCACCGTACGGCGCAAGCGGTTCTCGGCTCTTTCTATCCTTTACAAGGTCAAGCGCCCAAAAGACGCCGCGGCCTCGAATTTCTCCGATTACCTTATGTTTTGTTTGAAGTTCAAGGAGCAATGGCTTGATAACTCGTTCGCCAATATCGGCTGCATTTTCCACAATCTTTTCATCAGCCATAACATCGAGGGTTGCCACAGCCGCAGCGCAAGCCAATGGGTGTCCGCTATACGTTAGACCTCCAGGGAAGACTCGATCGTCAAAAGTTTTAGCAATTTCATCGCTAATGATCACTCCTCCGAGCGGGACGTATCCACTGTTAACGCCCTTGGCAAATACGATCAGATCTGGCTCAACGCTTGAATGTTGATACGCAAACCATTTACCAGTGCGGCCAAAGCCGGCCATAACTTCATCTGCGATCCACTTGATTCCATACTTATCGCAGAGCGCGCGTACTCCTTCAAGATAGCCAGCAGGAGGCAAGAGAACCCCCGCTGTTCCTACAACCGATTCGATAAGAATTGCGCCAATTGTTGCTGGGCCTTCAAAGATGATGACTTGCTCGAGATGTTCTAGTGCGCGTTGACACTCTTCTTCCTCGCTGCTTGCCCAGAACGCTGAGCGATAGAGATACGGTCCAAAGAAGTGCACATGGCCATAGGCATATTCATTTGGCCACCGGCGAGGATCGCCCGTCGATGCGATTGCTGCGGAAGTATTGCCATGGTAGCTGCGGTAGAACGAGAGAACTTTATGCCGATTGGTGTGAAGTCGAACCATGCGAATTGCATTTTCAACTGCATCAGCGCCGCCATTGGTGAAGAAGACTTTATTGTGATGAGCACCGGCTCGCTCTGTAATTCTTCTGGCTGCTTCACCGCGAGCTTCATTTGCGTGCTGTGGCGCTACTGTGGAAAGAAGTGCTGCTTGGTCCTGTATTGCCTTAACAACTTTGGGATGTTGAAAACCGATATTGGTAAACACGAGCTGACAGGAAAAATCCAAATATTTTTTGCCATCGAAATCCCAGAAGTAACTGCCCTGGCCGGTAGCAACTGGCAAGGGTGCGATCTGTGATTGTGCGCTCCAAGAATGAAATACATGGGCACGGTCTGTGGCAAAAACCTCTTTACCGCGGTTTGGATCAGCAATTGGATTGGTCATAGGCGTTATCTAATCACTTTTAACTTTGAATGACGAGCGCAACCCCTAAGGCGGTAAGTCCGATTCCAATGATTCCTAGCGTCTGTACTTTCTCTTGAAAGAGTACATATCCTTGAATGACCGCCATTGGTGGGACAAGATATAAAAGGCTAGAGACTTTCGCTGCCGAGCCGTGATTGAGAAGCCAGAGCAATAAAAGTACCGCGGCTATAGAGGTAATCAACACTGCCCAAGTCATCGTCCAAAATGAAGTATGAGTGAGCTCAAATCGAGTACGACCGCGAGCAATAGATATCAATAACATCGCAACGCCTGCAATCAGAAATTGATACGTCGTTCCGATCATGAGGGGTATTGAATGGCCTATTTTCTTCTGCAATAAGGTAGCAATCGTGCTACCCAAAAGTGCGACAAAGAGCAATGAAAGTGATTCGGCAGTAAAGGATCCATCACCAGTTAATTTAGGCAGCACAACAAGGACAACGCCTGCTAATCCAAAGAAGAGGCCAAATATCTGTCTCTTTGATAGCGGTTCAGCTAAGAGTCGGACTGCTAAGACAGATACCAGAATGGGTTGCAAACTAGTAATCACAGAAGATAGCCCCGCAGGTGCGCCAAGTTCGATGGCGTACCACACGCCACCCAGGTAGAGCCCGTGTAGTGATAATCCAATGAGAAACGTAGCCCATAGCTCACTCTTCGTAAGTACAAGGGTTTGCCTGAGGCCGACAGTTAAAAGAAAGAGGATTGCAGCGGCGAGTAGCAATCTGATCGCTAGGAAGAAGAGAGAGTCTCCATCAGCAAAGCCATATTTTGCTACAACAAAACCGGAACTCCAGATGATGGTAAAAATCCATGGAGCCGAAGCAGCTACCTTCTTCATAGAGAAGTTACTACCGCTCGATTAATGGTTCGGAATTGGTTTCTCGTACTCGGTAACCATGCCAATAATGCTAATAATCAGCGCTCCAAGAGCGATCAGGACGAGCCACCAACCAATGATTAGGCCAAGCCCCAGGGCAGTTGCGCTCAGTGCAACTGGCAACGGCCACCACGAATGTGGGCTATAAAAGCCAAGCTCACCAGCATCGTCTTCAATTTCAGCATCATCATTATCTGATGGAATTGCTGTGCCAATTCTCTTCTGAGTGAACCAGAGATAGAAACCGACCATTCCTGCAAGACATGCTGACAAGAGCATGCCGGTTATTCCTACTGTTTCTCCTCCGATGTACCAATAAATCACAGTCATGACCACATAAAAGAATGAGAGGAATGAAAATAGCTTCCAATTTGCCTTCATATTAATGGCCCTCGGTCTTAATGTGTGGATGATGGAGATCAAAGGCAGGACGCTCGGAGCGAATGCGCGGCATTGATAAGAAGTTGTGTCGAGGAGGTGGGCACGATGTTGCCCATTCAAGTGAAGACCCGTAACCCCATGGATCATCAACTTCAACCTTTGGTGATTTACGGGTAATCCATACATTCACAAAGAATGGAATCATAGAAAGAGCAAGGAGGAATGAGCCCACTGTTGAAATCATATTCATCTCAGTGAAACCATCGGTCGCAAGATAATCCGCATAACGGCGCGGGAAGCCCTTGATACCAAGCCAATGTTGAATCAAGAATGTGATGTGGAAACCGAAGAAGAGAGTCCAGAAGTGAATCTTTCCGAGTCTTTCATTGAGCATTCGTCCAGTGAACTTAGGCCACCAGAAATAGAAACCTGCGAACATCGCAAAGACCACTGTTCCAAATAGCACGTAATGGAAATGTGCTACCACGAAATATGACGCCGATACGGCAAAATCAAGTGGAGGCGAAGCCAAGATAATTCCTGTGATTCCGCCGAAGAGGAATGTCACCAAAAAGCCCATGACCCACAACATCGGAGTTTCAAAGGTAACGTGACCTCGCCACATGGTGCCGATCCAATTGAAGAACTTCACTCCCGTTGGAACTCCGATGAGGAAGGTCATGAATGAGAAGAATGGCAAGAGAACTTTTCCGCTAGCAAACATATGGTGTGCCCACACAGCTACCGAGAGGGCAGAAATCGCAATAGTTGCAGCGATCAGACCTTTATAACCAAAGATTGGTTTGCGGCTAAATACTGGAAGAATCTCCGTTGCAATTCCAAAGAATGGCAGAGCCAAGATATAAACCTCGGGATGGCCAAAGAACCAGAAGAGATGTTGCCAGAGCATCGCTCCACCATTTGCAGGATCAAAGATGTGCGTACCAAAGAGTCGATCCGATTCCAATCCGAGAAGTGCCGCAGCGAGCGGTGGGAAGGCAAGTAGAACCAGGATTGAGGTCAGTAAAACGTTCCAAGAAAAGATTGACATGCGGAACATCGTCATGCCTGGTGCGCGCATGGTGAAGATTGTCGTAATGAAGTTAACTCCGCCGAGAATTGTTCCGAGACCAGAAATAGCAAGTCCCATGATCCAAAGATCTGCACCAATACCCGGTGAGTATGTTGAGTTTGCTAGTGGCGCATACGCGGTCCAACCAAATGAGGCCGCTCCCCCAGGTGTAACGAAGCCGATAGTCGCTTGAATTGATCCGAATAGATATAGCCAATAAGAGAGCATGTTTAAGCGTGGGAATGCCACGTCAGCAGCACCAATTTGCAGAGGCATGATGACGTTTGCAAAGCCTACAAAGAGCGGGGTTGCAAACATGAGCAACATGATTGTTCCGTGCATCGTAAAGACTTGGTTGTACTGCTCTACGCTCATGAACTGCATGCCTGGTCGAGTGAGCTCTGCGCGGATAAAGAGCGCCAGTACTCCTCCAATCAGGAACCAAGCAAATGATGTTGCCAAATAGAGATAGCCGATTCGCTTATGATCAGTAGAAGTGAGCGTCTTGACAATCTGGCTACCCAGAGAAGTCTTCTGAACTCCCTGACGAGGGGCTGCAATAGTCGGACGTTCTGCAAAGGTTGTCATGCCACGCTCGCCTTCAAAGTGTCAAGATAGTTTTGATACTGCTCGGGAGTTACTACTTTTACATTAAAGAGCATCTGCGAATGGTTGCGCCCACACAAGATGTTGCACCTACCAGGGAATTCGCCCAACTTATTGGCGGTAAATTGAAGTTTGTTTGTCTCACCCGGAAGATTCTGCATTTGAATCATGAAGGCAGGGATCCAAAATCCGTGAACTACATCTGTTGCAGTCAGGGTAAAGCGCACCTTCTCACCTTGCGGCAGATAAAGAGTAGGTGGCTGCGCCGGAGTGCCTGTTACTACAGCCTTTTCGCCAGCCTCGGTGTATCCAAATTGCCAGGACCATTGAAAACCATTAACGGTGATTTCATGCTTGACCGGAGAAGTCTTATCAATAATTTGTTCTTGTTTTACTGCAGTGAAGTAAAACAGGACTGCAACGATAATAAATGGAATTACGGTGTACAAGATTTCAACAGGGATGTTGTACTGGGTTTGCTTAGGGAATTCACCTTTGCTCGCCGATGCGCGATGGAAGACCGCCGGCCATAAAATCAAAACGAGTGTGATAACTCCAACTACGGCGGCGGCTATCCATGCCCCTTGCCATAATGAAATCGAAATATCGTTGACGCTTGAGGCATCCTTCGGGAAGCCCATTCCTGAAATATTCTTGGAATCGAAGGAGCAGCCGCTCAGGGCTAGAAGCAGAAGTGAGGCAATCCCTGCTATTCGGACTGGGCGCCGCTTACGCGAAGAGTCAGACATAGGCCTAAGGATAGTGGTGCAGTGTGCATGTGTTCGCCCGAGCGAGTAGCGTTCGTTCGGTGGTTCGTGTCACAGGAAATTTCACCTCCGAAAGCCCCATGCACCCTGCAGCAAAAGAGGCGTTATTGGCCGCATTTGACCAGGGGTGGGCTGATCCCAAGAAGATTTCCCAGAACTCCTCGCGGGCGGCCATTCTCAAGAATCAATCCATCGAGAATATTGCATCGATTCTTGGACTTCGCCCTGATGCAATGGAAGTCATAGGTGAGCCAGCTCTGGGTCATTACTTCTCGATTTGCGGTCTACTGGGCAGCAACGAAAATTTCGCCTACTCAGCAACCGATAAAGGCAAGATCCGCGCAATCGCTCGTTCTCATTCCGGGCCAGTTCAAGAGTTGCCAGTTGGAATGGATGGAATTTTCTCTACCTCTGAAAATTTGCGGTCTGAAACCGTAATGTCACTGCAATTGGCCAATGGCGAAACAGGAGTAATTCAAAAGAACGGACATCAAGGCGCAACCCACATTGCAGTCGATGCAACAGTTTCTGGACCGAGACTTCCGCTTCCTGAAGTTTGGTCAACGGCTGTCTTTGATGCGCAATCGTGGTCTGGCCCAGCAGGACTTGGATTACTTGCCATCAACAGCGCTTCTTATTCTTATCCATTGCCGCGCATTGCACCGATTAGATCGCCAGGAAGTTACTCACTCCCCCTTTTAATAGCGGCGGCCATTGCTCTCGAGAATTACACGCTCGAGGATCCATCTCTGCGTCAGAATCTCATTCGTTCTTTGGCGCATCTAGATCGCGTTTCTATTATTGCTCCCAATACCGAATCCCTTCCTCATAAACTTTCAATTTCGGTCGCTGGGATCGCTGGCGAGCAATTGGTTCGCACCCTGGCAGAACGCGGGATAGACGTTGATTCAGGATCTGCATGTTCGCCGTCTGATCTTCAGCCCAGCCACGTCCTAGCTGCTATGGGGTATCAAACGCACGGTCATCTCCGCTTGACACTTCACCAGGGAACAACAGAGGAAGATTTGAAAGGCCTTATTCAAGCTTTAGATACGCTACTTAGTTAAGTGAACTGCTATTTCTTGAGCTGCCTCTTCACCGTAGGCTTCTCGAAATCTTCCTAAGAACTCCTCGTATGTAAATCGATACTCTTGAGTTCCAGTCGTTTCAATGACATAAGTTGCAATCATCGAACCTAACTGCGCACAACGTTCGAGAGATAAACCCCAGGCAAGTCCTGCAACAAAGCCAGATCTGAATGAATCTCCCACGCCGGTAGGGTCTACCTTCGCCTTCTCTTTGGCGCAACGAACTTTGATAAAGGTTCCGTCTCTTCCTTCAACGCGGGCGCCTTCAGATCCTTGAGTAACAACTCGGTATTGAACCTTGTCAAGAATTTCCCGATCGCTCCAACCGGTCTTCTGAATTGCGAGAGCGAGTTCGTACTCGTTCATGAAGAGATACGTGGCGCCAGAAACAAGTTTCTTAATTTCATCACCACTCATACGTGCCATCTGTTGTGAAGGATCCGCTGCAACTGCAACCCCCATGTCGAGGGCAACCTCGGTATGACGCAACATCGCCTCTGGGTCATCAGGGGAAATGACCAGTAAATCTAGTTTTCCGACTTTATCCATAATCGGTTTGAGCTCAATATTGCGCGCTTCCGACATTGCTCCTGGGAAGAAAGAAGCGATTTGATTGAGTTCAGTATCTGTCGTTACCGTGAAGTGAGCAGTATGTTGATCAGTAGAAATTAAAGCATGTGATGTATCAACGCCATGTCGGGTCAACCATGCATCGTAATCGGCAAAATCCTTACCAACTGCAGCAATCAAAATCGGATTCAATCCAAGAACTCCAAGGCCAAAGGCGATATTGGCTGCGCAACCACCGCGACGTACCTCTAAGCCATCAACGAGAAAAGATAGTGAGACTTTTTCAAGAGAGCCTGCGACAAGAGAGTCGGTGAACTTTCCTGGGAAAGTCATGAGATGGTCTAATCCGACAGATCCTGCCACGCCTATTTTCATAGGGCGTATCTAACTACAGCGTGGAGTTCGATATCAGAATTAGTTAAAGGAATCGCCGCATGCGCAAGATCCTTGAGCATTTGGGTTGTCGATTGTAAATCCCTGCTTTTCAATGGTGTCGACGAAATCGATGGTTGCTCCCATGAGATATGGATCGCTCATCTTGTCTACAACTACCCTGACAGATCCAAACATTCGAGCAATGTCGCCATCTTGATTGCGATCATCAAAATAAAGCTGATAGCGAAGACCAGAGCAACCTCCTGGCTGAACTGCAACACGGAGGTAGAGATCGTCGCGACCTTCTTGGGCAAGAAGGGCAGCCACCTTTGCGGCAGCGACATCGGTCAAGGCGATACCGGTCGTATTAACAACAGGCGTTTCTACAGGTGTTGTTGCTTCAGTAGTCATGCTCTAAGAATAGCCGCGTCAGGTTGCCGATGCGAACCCAAACACAAGACAATAAGCGCATGACAATCTCGCTCCAAGATCTTTTGGTACTTGGTCAAGGTCGAGACCTTGCTTCCGAGCGTGGCGTCTCGTGCACTGGAGAATTGCCTGCTGCCAGTGACCCAGACCTTGTGGAGCGAGCCAAGACAGCCCGCGCTGCTTTGGGGTCACGAGCACTCATTCTGGGCCATCACTACCAGCGAGATGAAGTAATTCAATTTGCTGATATCACGGGTGATTCCTTTAAGTTAGCTCAGGCCGCTGCTGCGCAACAAAGCGCAGAATTTATTTTTTTCTGCGGAGTGCATTTCATGGCAGAGAGCGCAGATATATTGACGTCGCCGCAACAGAAAGTAATCCTTCCTGATCTTGCTGCAGGATGTTCTATGGCTGATATGGCTACTGCCACACAAGTTGAGGAATGCTGGAAACAGCTACAGAGAATTGGCATCGCGCAGGAAACTATTCCCGTTACTTATATGAACTCATCAGCTGCGATAAAGAGTTTTACTGGCGAAAACGGTGGAACTATCTGTACATCATCAAATGCGCAAAAGACGATGGAATGGGCGCTTACAAGGGGGCGAAAAATTCTCTTTCTCCCTGATCAACACCTGGGGAGAAATACGGCGGTGCTTTCACTGGGACTGACACTTGAAGACTGTGTCCTGTGGAATCCATGGAAACCTATGGGCGGCCTGACTGAAGATGAAATCAAGAGAGCAACGGTCATCTTATGGAGAGGCCACTGCTCAGTGCACGGTAGATTTACAAGAGATTCCGTAGATGAAGTCCGTAATCGCATCGAGGGAGTAAATGTCATTGTTCACCCAGAGTGCACCCACGACGTGGTAACTGCAGCTGATTTTGTTGGTAGTACCGAGAAGATTATTCAGACCGTCTCTCAAGCAGCGCCCGGAAGCAAGTGGGCCGTAGGTACAGAGCTCAATCTGGTTTCTCGCTTGGCGGCAAATAATCCAGATAAGGAAGTTGTTTTTCTCGACAAAACCGTCTGCTACTGCTCGACAATGAACCGTATAGACCTTCCCCATTTGGTGTGGGCTATGGAATCCGTCCTTGCTGGGCATATTGTCAATCACATCAAGGTAGATGATCGAACCGCGAAGTTCTCTAAAATCGCACTCGACCAGATGCTCGCCCTATAGTTGCACCATGACTGATTCAGTAGCTGAGAACACTTCACAATCAGGTTCGAGCAAGAAGGGACGGCCTACTCCCAAGCGAAAGGAGGCCGAGGCCGCTCGCAAGGTTTCATCGCTTGCCCCTGCATCAACTAAAGCAGAAAAGAAGCGCGCAAAAGAAGCTGCTCGCGCAGCTCGCATAGCCGCTCGTGCTGCATATATGCGTGGAGATGAGAATGCACTTCCAGTTCGTGACAAAGGCCCTGTAAAGAAGTTTGTTCGCAATTATGTAGATGCCCGTCGTTCTATTGGCGAATATTTTCTACCCATTATCTTCGCCGTTCTCATCATGACCCTTATTCCGGTTGCAGCATTTCAGATTGGAAGCATCGCGTTGATGTACGGAGTTCTTCTTATCTCTGTGATCGACGGAATCTTTTTGAGCCGAAAGATTAAGGCTGCAGCTGCGGAAAGGTTTCCGGGTGGAGATTTCAAGGGCATAGGTATGTACGGCTGGCTCCGCTCAACTCAGATGCGGCGCATGCGCATGCCAAAACCACAGGTTAACCCAGGCGATTTAATCTAATTATTTCTGCTCTAATCACATTACCTCTTGAGATGGATGTGGTTAGGCCCTGGGATTTGGACTCACATTTTTCTTAGGATCTCGTTCAGCGATTGAGCCAATTGCTTTATCGATTGCTTGCATGACCTCCGGCGGTAACTTCACCCCCGATGCCTTCACGTTATCCTTAATCTGCGCTGGCTTAGTTGCTCCCATGATGGCGCTAGAAACATTGGGGTTTTGAAGCACCCAGGCAAGAGCCAATTGCGACATTGATAGATCTACACTTGCGGCAATTGGCTTGAGCAACTGCACAGCCTCAAGCACCTCATCTCGCATCCAGCGCGAGATCATCGCTGCGCCACTCTTCTTATCAGTTGCTCGCGAGCCGACAGGTGGCTTCCTTCCTGGCAGATACTTTCCGGTCAGTACACCTTGTGCCATGGGAGACCACACAATCTGCCCAATACCTTCTCGCTGAGAAAGTGGAACAACTTCGGCTTCAATTACTCTCCAGAGAGCTGAATACTGTGGCTGGCTTGATACAAAACGGTTATATCCGCGCTGATCCTGAATCTTCAGACCTTGCGCAATCTGCTCTGCAGTCCACTCTGAAAAACCTACATACATAACTTTTCCCTGACGAACTAGGTCATCAAGAGCGCTGAGGGATTCTTCTAGCGGAGTCTCGAAATCAAATCTGTGTAATTGATAAAGATCGATGTGATCGGTGTTCAGTCGCTTGAGGGATGCATGGCATGACTCCATGATGTGTTTGCGAGATAGGCCTCGATCATTCTTTCCCGGCCCTGTTGGCCAGTAAACCTTTGTGAATAGTTCATAAGATTCGCGACGCACACCTTTGAGCGCCTTGGCGAGAACCACCTCAGCTTTGGTGTTGGCATAGACATCTGCTGTATCAAAGGTTGTTATCCCTTGGTTGAGCGCTTCTCGGACACATTTGATAGCGGCTTCGGATTCCACCTGAGATCCATGAGTAATCCAATTGCCATAAGAAATTTCAGAGACATACATTCCTGTGCTGCCAAGTCGTCTATATTCCATGTCAACACCTTATTCCTCGCGTGGTGAGTTGCCAACAAGGGTGCGCTGTGGTTCTCTTCTCGCACAACTTAATAGGTGGTGCGGCAGGGGAAGTTCGGTGCAATTCCGACGCTGACCCGCAACCGTAAGAATTTCTCTCTGAGAAATTTAAGTCGGATTACCTGCGCAACGCTCTTATTTGACCAACACCCGCCGAGGTTTGCGGGGTGTAGTCCAACAGTATCTGGCTTACCTTTTAGCTAAGCGCTTGCGAACTACCCCTGTGAGACTTCCTAACACAGGAGTTCCACATATGAAAATGAAAACAATCTCCACACTGCTCGTCATTGCCGCATTGTCTGCTTCACATATCATCGCGGCGCCCTCCTCACAGGCAGCGACCAAAGGTTGGCGCTACTGGGGATATTTCCAAGCCGCTCCCGGTACCTCTGAGTGGAAAGCCGCAATGACAGGTCCGACGGTAGATATAGAAGATGGCGCAGTCGAAGGTTGGTCCTTTGTATTTAGTAGCGATGATGTGCCATCCGTAGCACCAGCGATCAAACCAAACTTTTCCAAGATTTGCGGAAAGACAAAGAAAGATCCAGATACCAAAAGAATTGCGCTCGTCATTGATTTCGGAAAGAAGGCTTATGCTCCCAAGGGAGAAAAGGTGCCAAGAACAATCGTTCAATGCGTAACAACTGCAAAGGGATCGCAAGGAATAGATGTACTGGGACAGGTCGTTAAGGTCCGGGCAGCATCCTCGGGTCTTATCTGTGGATTTAACGGCTACCCCAAGAAAGAGTGCGGGGTTGAGATTGAAACTCCAGCAACTCTTCTCAAAAAATAGCTGATTCGAGAATTCAGATATGAAGAGGTCGCTACACCCACTCACTATGTGGATTTGGGCGGTGCTGCTAATTTCAGCAGTAGTCGTTACCAATCGCGCCTGGGTAGCACTTGCTGCAATAGGTGTAGCGACCATTCTCGTAATTGCTCGTAGCGATAAATCACCCTGGAGTAGGAGTTATTGGATCGCGCTTCGAATTGGTTTATTGATTCTTGTTATTCGAGCGGCAGTGGGAGTATTGATAGGAGTGCCTATCCCAGGCAAAAATCTCTTCACTCTTCCCATTATTGATTTGCCATCATGGATGCCAGGAATCAGATTGGGCGGCGCAGTTACATGGGAACGTTTATCTTCATCTCTCCATGAAGGACTCATTATTGCCACTGTTATTGCTCTTTTTGGCGCTGCGACCTCACTCACCAGTCCTCATAAAGTCCTGCGCACTCTTCCGATATTTATCTATGAAATTGGCATCACTCTTGTAATTGCCACATCGCTCTTTCCTCAATTAGCACAGAGCGCCAGGCGGATTCGAATGGCGCAACGGTTACGGGGCCACGAGAAAATTTCTTGGAAAGGACTTGCCCTGCCTCTACTTGAAGAGTCTCTATCGCGATCCTTACAGCTAGCAGCTGCCATGGATTCGCGTGGATTCGGAGTGAGCAGGAAGCGAAGTCGCTACCGTCCAGAGAAGTGGCAAAGAATTGACACTGCGATTGTCTCGATCACGATAGCTTTAAGTTCACTGGTGGTGATCGTGTGATTAAATTTTCAAACGTTTCATTGATTTATCCTCACTCCACCAAAACAATTATCGAGGATCTCACCTTCTCAATTCAGGAAGGCGAGATGGTTCTCGTCATGGGTGAAACTGGTTCAGGTAAATCATCACTTCTACGACTTATCAATGGCTTAGTCCCCCATCACACGGGTGGTATTTTGGCTGGGGATATTAGCGTTGATGGAATTTCTACCCGAGAAGTAAAACCAGGTTCGCTGGCACATCTTGTTGGCATTGTTGGTCAAAATCCTCTCAACGGATTCGTAGCAGATATCGTCGAAGAGGAGCTAGCTTTTGGAATGGAGGCGCTCAACTTTCCTCAGGATGTCATGCGCAAACGAGTTGAGGAAATTCTCGATCTGCTCGGGCTTAATGCGGTCAGAGGAAGGTCTATCGCTACTCTGAGTGGAGGCGAGCAACAGCGTGTTGCCATCGGAGCAGCACTCGTGATGCATCCAAAGGTTCTAGTTTTAGATGAGCCGACCAGCGCCCTGGATCCGATAGCAGCTGAAGAAGTGCTCTCACTGCTTCACAGGCTGGTTCATGATCTCAGCGTTACAGTAGTGATTGCCGAGCACCGTCTGGAGCGAGTTATTCAGTTTGTTGATCGCATTATTTACATCGAGGGTAATGGCGAAGCCGCTATCGGTTCAGCCGAAGAAATTTTGAAATCTGCCGATCTAGTGCCTCCCATAATTCGCCTGGCGCGAGCACTCAATCTTCGAGAGGTTGGGACGAGTGTCAGAGAAGTTAGGCGCTTAACAGAAGATATTCGCTCACGTGAATTTAGTGAAGAAAGAACGTTAAGGACTAAGACGCCAATTGTTATTGCTTGTGAGAATTTATCGGTTTCACATGGAGATCACTTAGCCCTGAAAAATGTTTCCCTCTCTATTTCAGCGGGCGAAATAGTTGCAGTTATGGGACGAAACGGTGCTGGCAAGAGTTCGCTCCTGCAGACGATTGTCGGAGCACAAAAACCAACGAAAGGAGTTGTCAGGGTTTTAGGTGAAGATCCCGCACTGCTCAAAGGATCCCAGCGTCGCAAGCGAATAGGCTATGTGCCGCAGGAGCCAAGTGATTTGCTCTATGCTCAGTCGGTTACAGCTGAATGTGAGCAAGCAGACCTAGATAATGAAATCGCTAAAGGTTCTACTCTCGCATTTCTTTCTCGCCTCGTTCCAGGAATATCGATAAGTGCGCATCCACATGATTTGTCTGAAGGGCAGCGACTCGCACTTGTACTCAGTATTGTTTTGTCAGGAAACCCGGAGCTGCTCGTGCTCGATGAGCCAACAAGAGGCCTTGATTACCAGGCTAAGAATCTATTCACCGCTGCGCTGCACGAATACGCACGAACTTTTATGCGCCCGGTGGTTATTGCAACTCATGATGTCGAGTTGGTTGCTGAACTTGCAGACCGTGTTCTCTTCCTTGCAGAAGGCGATGTCGTTGCGGATGGCTCAACCCTAGACGTACTTCTTTCATCCCCAGCCTTTGCCCCACAAGTTGCAAAAGTGATGTCCCCGAAGCCTTGGCTGACTGTCTCGGATGTCGTCCACGCCCTCTCCGAAGGAAACTCATGAAAACAGCGCCTGCATTCTCGTTTCAAGGGTTAGCGTTGCCGGCACTTCTTGCAACGAGTGCAATCAGTGCGCTTGGCTTTGTATGGCCGTTCTTAATCACTTCTGCCCAAGCAAGACCGCAATGGATTTTTGCTATCGCTCTTCCATGTGCTCTGTTACTTCTCTTCTCAAGTGTGAGCAACAATAAATTGGATACAAAATCGATCGCCCTGCTAGCCGTTCTCTCTGCAGTAATTGCAGCGCTGAGGCCAATGGGAACCGGTGCTGTTGGTATAGAACCAATGTGGTTCGTTCTCATTTTGGCGGCGAGAGTTTTTGGACCATCCTTTGGTTTTCTCCTCGGGAGCCTATCCATGGTTCTGTCTGCTTTTCTTACTGGCGGTCTTGGTCCGTGGGTTGCGTATCAAGCATTTGCAGCAGGTTGGATTGGGTTAGGTATTGGTCTAATACCGCGCAAGGTTCGGGGCGCACAAGAAATTATTCTGCTTGCGATCTATGGAATCTTTGCTGCTGGATTCTTTGGAATTGCAATGGATTTACAGTTTTGGCCATGGGCTCTGGGAGTTGACACGCAACTGTCTTATCAAGCCGGTGCACCTATCTCTGAAAATCTGTCGCGTTTTCTGAGTTATCACTTTTTGTCCGCTATGGCTTGGGATTTACCCCGAGCCATCTTCACGGCGACCCTCATTGCACTCACTGCAAAACCAATTCTGCACACCTTACGAAGAGCTCACACGCGAGCTGCATTCATGACTCCGATAGAGTTTATTGAAAACCGTACTATCGAACGTGAGATGAAACCAAAGGAAGTGCGCTAACTTTGGCGGCGCAATTTCTTCCTCTAACATCAATTGCAACAGCAGCGCCTTCTCCGTAACCTGGCTCAACTAACGCCAAGGCGATTCCGACTTTAAGGCTCGGAGAAAATGTCCCACTAGTAATTTCACCAATCTCCGCACCCTCTGCGTTAAGAACCTTCATACCTGCTCGTGGAATTCCCTTATCAATGCAGGTGATTCCTTTCAGCGTTCTTACTGTCCCAGATGCTTTCTGCTCGAGAAGAACAGAACGCCCCACGAATTCACTCTTACTCCATCCGACTGCCCAACCCGCACTGGCTTGAATCGGGGAGATTTGTAGCGATAGTTCATGGCCATGGAGTGGGTAGCCCATCTCGGTACGCAGGGTGTCACGCGCACCTAAGCCGCAGACAAGCCCACCGAAAGGTTGCATGGCTTGTACAAGCGCATCCCAGACGTGCGATGCATCTTCACTCTTCGGCACAATCTCATATCCATGCTCGCCTGTATACCCTGTGCGACACAGAATCACGTCACTGCCCGCAATGTTTGCATGGGAAAAAGCCATGTAATCCATTTCAGGATTTACCCCGATGCTCTCAATAACTGCGCGCGCATTTGGACCTTGCAGAGCCAACACGGCATAGCTATCGTGCAGATTTGTGATGCGAATACTTTCAGGAGTGCTTGCTTGAAGTGTCGCAACTACTGCGCTGGTATTAGCCGCATTAGGAATAAGAAAAAAGTCTTCTGTTGAATTTCTATAGACAATAAGATCATCAATGACGCCGCCGAGAGAATCACAGTAAAGTGTGTACTGCGCCTTTCCATCAGTAATGCGATTGAGATCATTAGTAAATTGAGAATTAAGAAAATCTAGAGCGCCACTGCCAATAACGCTCGCCTTGCCAAGATGTGAGACATCAAAAAGACCTACCTTTTCGCGGACTGCCGCATGTTCAGCAAGGACTCCGGAACCCGGGTATTCGATTGGCATGAGCCAACCACCGAAGTCGGCCATCTTGGCCTGTAGAGCGAGATGTTTCTCGTGCAAAGGTGAAGTTTTCACGGGCTTCAACCTACACTTACGCTCTGGCTAGCGCCCGACTTAACGCCACATAAGGAGCAGGTAGATGACCGTAATCCGTCTGAGCGATGGAATTGTGAAAGATGAAGTTCTCGTTGTAGGACTTGCAGTTAAAAGCTCGCAAGGCGTTAAGTCAGGCACTGCACTTCAGATTGAATCCGGGGATTTGGCTTTGGATACCAAGGCGCTCCTAGCATCTCTTGCAGACATGGGCGCAACCGGCAAAGCTGAGGAGGTCATCAAGATTCCTGGTTCTGCGACTCGCCTCTTGGTTTTTACTGGGCTTGGAAAACAGAGCGCAACATACGAGCACGAAGTACTTCGTCGCGCAGCAGGTGCTGCAGCGCGATCACTAGCAGGAAATTCGACCGCTACTTTCTCTCTGCCAGCTAAAGATGAGAGCTCTGTGCGGGCTGTTGCCGAGGGCGCAGCCCTTGGAAATTACCTCTTCGACCAATTCCGCGGCTCTACCAAAAAAGCACAAAAGGCTCCGCTCAAGACAGTCACAATTCACACTTCACTCGCAGGCAAGGCGAAGGTGCAGGCTCAGATCGCTGAAGTAATTGCAACATATACATATCTTGTCCGTGACCTCATCAATACTCCACCCAGCCATCTCACTCCGGAATCATTCTGCACTGCAATCACCGCAGCCGTGAAGAAAGCCGGGGGCGCTGCCGCGGGTCTAAAAGTTTCCGTAATGACAGATTCGCAACTTCGTAGCAAGGGATACGGGGGAATCATTGGAGTAGGTCAAGGCTCCGCTAATCCCCCTCGCCTTTTAAGTATTACCTATACCCCCAAGGGTCTCAAGGCGAAAAAGAAATATGCATTTGTTGGAAAGGGAATCACCTTTGACACAGGTGGATTAGCTTTGAAACCAGCCCTTGGCATGGAAGCAATGAAATCCGATATGAGCGGTGCAGCAGCAGTGTGCGCTGCAGCAATCGCTATTGCGCAACTTAGATTGCCTGTTGCCATCGAAGCATGGGCGCCACTTGCTGAGAATATGGTGAGCGATACGGCAACTCGACCAAGTGATGTCATCACGATTTATGGTGGAAAGACCGTGGAGGTTCTTAATCCTGATGCAGAGGGTCGACTTGTTTTAGCTGATGCGCTTGTCAAGGCACAAGAGAGCAAAGATCTCGATGGAATAATTGATGTTGCCACCTTAACTGGCGCCCAAGTTGTTGCACTCGGAACCCGCACTAGTGCAGTGATGACAAATAACTCCGAGTTCTCTGCAAAGTTTGTAGAAATCACCAAGCGAACTGGTGAAGCATTCTGGCCTATGCCATTACCCATTGAACTTCGCGCCTCATTAGATTCTCCGGTCGCAGACCTTGCAAATATCGGAGAACGGATGGGTGGAATGCTTGTCGCTGGTCTCTTCCTCAAGGATTTCGTCTCTGATGAACTTCCTTGGCTTCATCTTGATATCGCCGGTCCTTCCTATAACGAAGGTGCACCACATGGCTACACCCCTGTAGGAGGCACAGGAGTGGCCCTGCGCTCTCTCGTTCAATTGGCCCTTGATGAGCAGTAAATCTGGCGATCGCTCCAGTTAGGCGCGCCCTGAAAAGGCTGGCAAGATATGGCTGTTAGAGCAGATGAACATTCAGATGAGACGTAATAAAGGGAGCCTCACAGGTGTCGAATTTTGATCTTGTAATTCTTGGTGGCGGAAGTGGCGGATATGCAGCAGCCCTTCGCGGAGCGCAACTTGGTTTATCTGTTGCTCTCATAGAGAAGGACAAGGTCGGCGGAACATGTCTGCACCGCGGATGTATTCCAACTAAGGCGCTACTTCATGCAGGCGAAGTCGCCGACAGTGCCCGCGAATCAGCACAATTCGGAGTGAATGCCACTTTCAATTCAATCGACATGGCCGGGGTCAATTCCTATAAAGATGGCGTAATCGCCGGTCTCTATAAAGGGTTACAAGGTTTAGTTAAGTCCCGCAATATCACCTTCGTTGAGGGAACAGGTCGTCTAGTTTCAGCTAATACAGTTGACGTCAATGGAACCCAGTATGTCGGCAAGAATATTGTGTTAGCGACAGGTTCATATGCGCGAACTCTTCCTGGATTAGAAATCGATGGCAAGCGAGTAATTACCTCCGATCACGGAACCGCTATGGACTATGTTCCTAAGAGCGTCATCGTCTTAGGTGGCGGAGTCATTGGCTGTGAGTTTGCATCTGTCTGGAAATCTTTCGGTGCTGACGTCACCATTATTGAGGGGCTACCTCACCTGATTGCCTTGGAAGATGAGTCTTCTAGTAAGTTACTAGAACGTGCATTTCGTAAGCGTGGAATAAAATTTGAACTTGGAGTCCGTTTCAAATCGCACAAAGTTAATGGTGATAGCGTCACTGTCACTCTCGAAGATGGTCGCGAATTTACCGCTGACGTTCTACTCGTCTCTGTTGGACGCGGGCCGGTAACCGACGGAATTGGCTATCAAGAGCTTGGTATTGCTATGGACCGCGGCTACATCATCGTCGATGATCACTGCCGTACAAATATTCCGGGCGTGTGGGCAGTTGGTGACATCATCCCTACACTGCAACTGGCGCATGTGGGCTTCCAAGAGGGAATCCTTGTTGCAGAGACCATCGCTGGTTTAAATCCACGTCCGATCAACTATGACGGCGTTCCGCGCGTTACATATTCAGAACCAGAAGTCGCATCTGTAGGTCTATCTACAAAGGTCGCTAAAGAGCGCGGTTACGACGTAGTTGAACTTGATTACAACTTAGCTGGAAATGGAAAAGCACAAATTCTCAAAACTGCTGGATCCATAAAATTGGTTGCGCAGAAGAACGGACCAGTTTTAGGTATCCATATGGTGGGCGCTCGTGTAGGCGAACTCCTTGCAGAAGCACAGCTCATCTTTAACTGGGAGGCTTCGGCAGATGATGTCGCTCCTCTCATTCATGCACATCCAACAATGTCAGAGGCTATGGGTGAAGCTCACATGGCACTGGCCGGCAAACCACTTCACGCGCACGGATAAGGTAAGAGGAGAAAATAGCGATGTCATTCTCAGTCACAATGCCAGCTCTTGGCGAGAGCGTCAGTGAAGGCACAGTCACTCGTTGGCTCAAAAATGAAGGCGATGTTGTTGCAGTAGATGAGCCACTCCTAGAAGTTTCTACCGATAAAGTCGATACTGAAATTCCATCACCCGTCGCCGGTGTACTTTCAAAAATTGTTGTTGCTGTAGATCAAACTGTTGCAGTTGGCGCAGAACTTGCCATCATTTCAGATAGCGGTGCCGCAAGTGCACCTGCCGCACAAACACCTGTAGCTGCACCTGTCGTTGAAACGCCTGCTCCAGTAGCTGCAGCGCCTGCACCCACAAGCGGCGGAACTGTGATCACGATGCCTGCACTAGGTGAATCGGTGAGCGAAGGAACCGTAACGAGATGGCTAAAGAACGTTGGAGACTCAGTAGCAGTTGATGAAGCGTTACTGGAAGTTTCTACCGACAAAGTTGATACCGAAATTCCATCGCCAGTAGCCGGAACGCTTCTTGCTATCGATGTAGCAGTCGATTCGACAGTTCCTGTAGGTGCCCGACTGGGACTTATCGGTGCATCTGGACAGAGCGCAGCGCCGGTTGTTGCGCAGACTCCACCACCTGCCGCGCCAGTAGCGCCAACTCCTGCTCCAGTGGTAGCAGCTCCCGTTGTAACACCATCTGCTCCAGTTGCAACACCACCTGCACCAGTTGCAACTCAAGTAACGCAACCGCAGGATGCCTATGTCACTCCCATCGTTCGTAAATTAGCTAATGAACTCGGAGTAAATCTGTCAACTGTTCGCGGTACAGGAATTGGTGGACGCATTCGTAAGGAAGATGTAGAGGCTGCGCAACCAAAGCAGAGTATTGCTAGTGGCGTCTCATCTTCATCGAGCAACGTGCCGTCAGCTACAACCCCATCTGCACCACGTCCTGCAGCACCTGCTGCTTCTCCCCTACGCGGAACAACTGTCACGATGTCTCGTCTACGTAAGGTTATTGCAGCGAGAATGGTTGAGTCGCTCCAAGTTTCGGCTCAACTCACGACAGTCATCGAAGTGGATGTCACCAAGATCGCACGTTTACGCGATCGTTCAAAGGCTACCTTCGAAGCTCGCGAAGGTGTGAAGCTTTCATTCCTTCCATTCTTTGCTGTAGCTGTATGTGAAGCTCTCAAGCAACACCCAGTGCTCAACTCTTCAGTTGAAGGCGATCAAATTATTTATCACGGTGCAGAACACCTCGGAATTGCTGTCGACACCGAACGTGGACTTCTTGTTCCGGTAATTCATAATGCTGGTGATCTCAATATGGGCGGCGTCGCACGCAAAATTGCAGATCTTGCTGCGCGCACTCGCGATAATAAAGTTACTCCTGATGAACTAGGTGGTGGAACATTTACACTCACCAATACAGGCTCACGTGGAGCGCTCTTTGATACACCGATTATCAATCAACCTCAGGTTGCCATTCTTGGACTGGGTGCAGTTGTGAAGCGCCCAATGGTTGTTAAGGGAGAAGATGGCGGCGAAACCATCGCCATCCGATCAATGGTGTATCTAGGTCTGTCCTACGATCACCGCGTTGTCGATGGAGCAGATGCCGCTCGCTTCCTAGTAACACTCAAAGAGCGCCTAGAAGGCGGCGCATTTGAAGCAGATCTAGGGCTCTAATTTCGATGTCGCTTCCACAACGAATTGCAATCACGGGTGCATCAGGGCTGATTGGTACAGCTCTTGTTGGCCAACTCAAGAGCGAGGGACACACAGTTCAACGCTTAGTGCGTCGCCCAGTTGTGGCGCCAGATGAAATTCAGTGGGATCCAAAGACCGGATATGTTGATATTGAAGCTCTACGCGGTGTCGACGCCGTAATTCATCTTGCCGGTGTTGGTGTCGGAGATAAGCGTTGGACCAAAAAATATAGAGCCGAGATTCTCAACTCTCGATTGCTTGGCACAACCGCCATAGCAAAGGCGGTTGCTGAAGTTAAGCCTCAAGTATTTATTTCAGCCAGTGCAATCGGCTGGTACGGCGAATCTGGAAATCGTGCCGTGGTTGAATCTGATCGAGTGGGTGATGATTTTCTTGCTGCAGTCTGTCGTGAATGGGAAGCTGCGGCCGACTTGGCGCACGGTGTTCGCACAGTGAAGTTAAGAACCGGACTAGTACTCGATCCGACCGGTGGAGCACTTGGCAAGATGTTGCCATTATTTAGATTGGGTCTCGGCGGCAAACTTGGCAATGGGAAGCAGTGGTGGTCCTGGATTACTCTGCATGATGTTATTCGTGCAATTAGCTTTATTCTCGAGCACGATATCTCTGGCCCGGTAAATCTCACTTCACCAAATCCAGTAACAAATCAAGAGTTCACTTCAGCGTTAGCGCGAGCCATGCACCGTCCAGCGCTCTTTCCAGCTCCTGCATTCGGGCTCAAAATTGCGCTAGGTGGTTTCTCAAGTGAAATCTTGGGAAGCAAGAAAGTCATGCCGCAAGCGCTAACAAACGCGGGCTTTACTTGGGATTACCCGCACATTACCAATGCGCTAACGGCGCTGATCGAGGAGTAACTCTTCAGCCGCTAGCCGACCTGAAAGTAGCGCCCCATTCTGAGATGGAGCGCTCCGGAAGTCACCAGCGATATAGATTCCTTCAGAAACCTTTGAGGAAGTGACGCCTATTTTACCGGGCGCAAAAATTGGAAGCGACTTTGGAATCTCATATTTAGCGATCAGAGACCAGTTTGCAGTTGGCGCTCCCCACATCAGGGCGAGATGGCGACGAACTTCAGACTCTGATGCAAAATCCACAGTGGTTGAAGAGAGCAAAGTTCTTCCGGTAGGCGCGTAACTAGGTGCGACATTTGAAATTGCTATCGAGTTAACAACCGGACCTCTTCTCAGCCCATCCACAATTAAAAACTTAGAATCAGTCATATCTGCAGGCACTTCGTGATACCACGTGGTGCTCCCAGCCAACTTTGGAATTCGCTCCATATCCAATAGTTGAGCCGCAGTAGTGAGATCCGTTGCGACGATGACTGGTCCGGAGCCAAACTCTCGTAATGTGTTCACGCTTCGATTGAATTCAATCTTTCCTACCCTGCGGGCGAGTTCCGCAGCAAGAGCGCCCGCCCCTTGTGCAGGTACACCTTGGGCACCTGACACGAATGAACGAATGATCTCTTTTCCAGGCACTGCTCCCACTAGTGAAGGTGACGTAAGAAAGACCCCGGTGAGAAAGGGAAGCAGGATGCGCTGATAAAGATTTCCTAACGTCTGCAATTCATCGTGCACGCTGGCATTGATACTCGATCTGGAGGCTAAGTAGCGAAGAAAATTGAGTTTCGAGATTAGGTCTCCACTTCTGGAATCCAGAGCTGAGAAGAGATGGGATCTTGGGTCTCCCAAAACAATACGGCCTTTATCAAGTGCGATTT
>JACCDI011596993.1_pt1 | contig 46722 bp, 44 predicted proteins | sample 7442791 | NCBI WGS metagenome assembly JACCDI01 (sample SAMN15323434, study PRJNA562643) | freshwater metagenome | isolation source: river surface water | place: USA:Blue River Watershed | collected 2017-08-15 | reverse complement strand
CGGTGGCGGCGGCGGTGGTGGTGGTGGCGGTTGGTATGGAGGTAATGGTCAAAATCCAAACTCTGCAACAAACGATTATAATAGTAGTGGTGGTGGTAATTATACCCATCCATCTTTTACATCAGGCACTGTTACAAATGTTGGTAACAATGGTGTTGCATCTGCTGTCACTGCAGGTGCAGCAACAACTGCTACCAACGCTGCTTTATTTAACTATTCAAATAATAGGGGTGGTGGTGGTTCGGCGAATGGAAACGTAGGTACAGGCGGAATAGTTATCATAAGATATCCTGGTACACAAATGGCATCAGGTGGAGTGTATTCATTTGTTAACGGATTTTCAATTCATACTTTTACGAGTAATGGAACTTTATCATTTGTAATGTTACCTGTTAAAGGAGCCATGGCGCATTATATGGCCAGTGAATTTGCAAGTGGAGTAAATCCAACAACATGGACAGATCAAACTGGAAATGGATATAATGCAACGATGAGTGGAATTACTACTGTTATGAATTCAACCTTAAAAAATAATGTGGTTCTACAGGGAACCAACACTTCATCTGTTATATTCCCCGTTTTTTCAAATCACAACTGGACAACTAATAGTAAATACACTTTATTTGTTGTAGAGCGATACACTAGTACGAGCGCATCACTTCAAAAAAGAATAATAACAGATTATTCGAGTGGCAATAACTGGCTAACAGGTCATTGGATGACACATGTTGGCGTTTCGCATCATAATGGTTGGTTAACTGATGTGCCCAATGGTATAACTGCAACTGTTGCTGGAGGTACTGATTGGATTTTATATACCGACCAAAATAGTTATGCTCGTACTAATGGCACGGAAGTTTCTAAATATGCTCCCGGATCTCCATCTGGTTTTAGCCAAATAGGAATTAATACACCAGGTTGGTCGGGAGAGAAATCAAATTTTGAAATGGCTGAGTTCATCATATATCCAAGAGAATTAAATAGACAAGAAATTAATTTTGTTGAAACTTACTTGATTAATAAGTATGGTATAGCTGGAAGTAACGATGGGCTCATGTTAAATTTGGATGCTGCTAATAAACAATCCTTTGATGGCAATGGAACTATTTGGACAGACTTAGTTTCAGCAAATCAAATACAATGGAGTAGTTCATTAGCACCTCAGTTTAAAATTGTTGATGGGGTGTCAACTTTTGTAACAACCCCAACTATTGGAACTACTAGGTCAATTCTTTCATCAGGGTACACTAATTTAAGAGAAGGTAACGGTGCTTATTCAGTGATGGCAATATTTAAACCTAATAGTTTAACGGCTTATCAAATGTTAGTAAGTATGGGTCCTGCTTCTAGTTTATGTGATGGCTCCATTATACATCCAATTGGTTTAGGCGCTGGTGGAAAATTTGCTGGAGGTGCCTGTGGTGGGTTAGGAACATGGAGTTTAAATACAGGAGTAACTCCCACAACGGATAGGTTTTGGTGTGTAACCACTACATTTACGGGTGGAACTAATGGGACTGAAACGGTTTATGTGAATGGAGCATTTGATAAGTCTGCAACGATGACCACCAATACGCCAGTGAATTCAATCAATAGATTTAATGTGGGTTGGATGAGAGATGGGGAGCCAAATTTAAATATGGACGCTAATGTAGCAGTTATACTATATTACAACAAAGCATTAAGTGCTGCAGAAGTTTTAGCATTGTATAATAAGTATAAAAAAAGGTTTAATTTAAATCTGCCATAAAAAATGAAAAAAATAATTTTATATAGTTTATTATTTTTATTTGTCTTGAGTGGCAATGCACAAAGGTTTTTTAGTGCAAACAATAGTACTATGCCGCCAGTAAGAACTAATGCCTTAAATTTTGACGGGGTGAATGATTATGTCAACTTGGGTAATTATAGTACGTTCACTGGTAATTATACTGTTGAGGCCTGGGTTAATATAACCCCCAATACCCGTATTAATACAATACTTGGAAAATTTAATGGCGGTGTTGCTGGTTCTATATATTTATCAATTGGAGCAGATAATAAAATTACTGCTCAACGAGAAGTACCTCCATATGCTTTGGTTTCAAATAACGCCATTCCTGACAATATTTGGACACATGTTGCCATGACCTATGATGGCACTAATCTAAGCATATTCATTAATGGTAGTTTAGATATTTCTGTAGCACGCGGAGCGATTACTTCAAATAATGAAGACGTTTTAATTGGAGCAAAAAAACAAAGTTCAAATGCTATTGATTTTTTTGAAGGAAGTATTGGTGACCTAAGAATATGGAACACAGCAAGAACCGCTGCACAATTGCAACAATTCATGTATGCAACGCTTAGTGGAACAGAAACTGGATTAATAGGTCATTTTGATTTCAATCAAGGAAATGTTGGCCAAGTAAATACGGGTGTAACAACTTTAATGAATGATGTGCCAAGTGCCTCCAATGGAACGCTAATTAATTTCAGCTTAACCAATCCTTCGTTAAGTAATTGGGTTTTTGTTCCTGAAATTTATAAAGGTCCTGATGGCTTAACAGCAGCGAATGCTTCAACAAGTGCTTTTCAAATAAAAAGAGATTACCCTAATGCACCAGATGGTATTTATTGGATTAAAAATCCTAATATAAATTCAGGCACGCCGTTTCAAATTTATGCCGATATGACGACCGATGGCGGTGGGTGGACTTTGATACTAAAAAATTCAACCTATGTAGGTTGGACCTATGCTAATGCCATTGCATTAAATAACACCACTGCTCCTAATTATTTTCCATTTTCAAGTAACGCCGATATCACAAGTACTACAACTCCTAACTATTCAATTATTGGATGGGCTGATCATATTAAAAAAAGTACTACAGGTTTTCAATATATGTTTGACGCTCAAACAAGAGGGAGTAATGGTGCAATATATACTGTAAATAATAATGCAAGTTTTACTTCTTCCTCAAATACAAATACAATTGCTTCAGGCGCTATAACGCTAAATACTAAATTTGGTAGTTGGTCAGAAGCGGATGATGGTAATACCTTAGCACCTAGAATGCCTTGGTATTCAAATGGACTAGGATTTATAACGACCGATGCTAATAATGCTTCTCCATGGTGGGGAACATTGGTTACAAGCCAAACTGCATGGGTTTCTGCTCCATGGATAAGCGGTGGCGTTCAAAGTCCAACAAATATTTGGTATTGGGTTAGATAAACAACTTAAAACAATAAGAAATATTCAATAGAAAAATGAGACAAATTAAATTCAACATATTATTTATAGCTAGCATCTTTTGGATGTTGAATGCGAATGCACAAAGGTTTTTTAGTGCCAATAATAGTACTATGCCGCCAGTAAGAACCAATGCATTGAATTTTGATGGGGTGAATGATTATGTCAATTTGGGAAACTACGGTGCGTTTACAGGTAATTATACAATTGAAGCATGGATATACTTAATACCTAACACACATGCTAATTCAATTGTAGGGAAACACAATGCAGGTGTGGCAGGAACTTTTATTTTTGAAATAACTTCTGATAATAAATTATATGTTACGAGGGAAGTTGCCCCGTGGTCAATAACCACCACTGATTTAGTTCCAGATAATACTTGGACACATGTAGCCATGACATATGATGGAAGTAATGTAAGATTATATTTTAATGGAAATTTAGTAGGTACCCAAGCATTTGGAGCAATCGCATCTAATAATGAAGAGGTGTTAATTGGCGCTCGAAAAAATTTATCTAGTCCAACTAGTTTTTTTGAAGGAAGTATTGGAGATGTTAGAATATGGAACACAGCAAGAACCGCTGCACAATTGCAACAATTTATGTATGCAACGCTTAGCGGAACAGAAACTGGATTAATAGGTCATTTTGATTTCAATCAAGGAAATGTTGGCCAGGTAAATACGGGTGTAACAACTTTAATGAATGATGTGCCAAGTGCTTCCAATGGTACGCTAATTAATTTCAGCTTAACAAATCCTAATATTAGTAATTGGGTATTTGTTCCAGAAGTTAGTAAAGGTCCCGATGGGCTCACGGCTGCGAATGCTGGGTCAAGTGCTTTTCAAATAAAAAGAGATTATCCTAACTCACCTGATGGTATTTATTGGATTAAAAATATAAATATTAATTCAGGAAATCCATTTAGAATCTATGCGGATATGACTACATTGGGTGGCGGTTGGACTTTAATTATGCAAAACAATGAAAAAGATTGGAATTTCAGTAATGCGCTGTTAAGAAACCAAACCTCCCCACCAACTACATTAGTTGCTAATGGTACTACAACGATGAATTCGGCAAACAATTATAGTATCATTGGTTGGGCAGATTTCATTAAAAAATCAGCAAGTGGATTTGATTATATGATAGATGCATGGTATCGTGGTAGAAATGGTGGAGCATGGACTGCCAATCAACCATATAGTTTTGTAGGTCAATATGATGGCAGTGGATTTGGTACTGACCCTGTTGCGGGTAGTGATGGTTTTAGACAAAACATAACATTAATATCATCATTTAATACAGGTGCAAGTGGTACTGGAACTTGGAGTTATAATACTAGTGGTATAGAGAAAAGAATGCCGTGGTATGCAAATAATGGTTCGAATGGTCCTTATGTTGGTAATGCTATTTTTACTACAACAAATAATGATGGTGGAAGTTGGTGGGGAACATTAATGACAAACGAAGCAGGATGGACTCCTGCCCCTTGGCAAAGTGAAACCGGTTTGGGTAATCCATATGTTATTTGGTATTGGGTGAGGTAAACATTTATAACGTAACTTAAATTAATAATAGAAAATATAATTAAAGGAATGAAGCAAAATTTACTCATATTATCATTAATACTCACAAGCGTATTTGCTTCTGCGCAATTATTTACTTCGCCCTATCAAGCGAATAATTTTTTAGCAAAAAGTTTAAATAATGCTTTGGATTTTGATGGTGTCGATGACTGTGTAGTTACTACAACACTTGATGTAAATTATTCAGCAATGCCAATTACCACCTGGGAGGCTTGGGTATTACCTACTGCTAACAATGCAAACTGGAGAACTATTTTTGGTATTGAGGATGGTGGATGGGATAGAAATTTATTTGTGAATGGAGGTAATTTTCATGCAGGATACCTTAATGGAGGTTGGCAAATTACATCAGCAAATTTGAATGAATGGCAACATGTGGCTATTGTCTACAACGAAGCAAGTGGTGTTATGAAATTTTATAAAAATGGAATATTGTTTACGTTTTCTACAAATATTGGCATACCTAGCTCAGTAAGAAAATTTGCCATTGGCTGCTCACAACAAGGATCACCTAATCATTTTTTTCAAGGTAAAATTTCCGACGTTCGCGTTTGGAATGTGGAAAGAACACAAGCACAAATTCAAGCGAATATGAATAAAGAATTGACAGGTGAGGAAACAGGATTAGTTGCATATTATCCCTTTAAACAAGGTATTCCTCATCAATCAAATACATCTATTACAACATTATTTGATGAAGTAGGAACCCATAATGGAACCATCACCAATTTTGCATTATCGGGTACAAGCAGCAATTTTACTTTTGGGAAAATTGAGTCCCGTGTGCCGAGAAATAATTTAGTGATGCATGTGAATCCTGCTTGGAGAAGGTCTTATTCAGGATCAGGCACATTGCTTAGTGATCTTACTGAGAATGGGAATAATATGAATTTATTGAATAGCCCAATATATTCTGGAGTGGTAGGCGGTACTTTAACGGTCAATGGGGCAGGAAGTAGTGTAATTCAAACAGTAAATAATGCACCTATTTCAGGGACTAATAAACGAACAATTGCCATGTGGTTTTTGCCACAATCATTTAATACAAGTCAAATAACAAACATAATTTCAACCGGATCTACTGCTAATAACTCAGGTATGTTTGGTGTGTATGGAAATGCAACAAACAAGCTTGGTTTTTGGGGTCATAATAGTGACTTCGTTTCAGGACAATCCATGTTATTAGAAAATTGGAATTTTATTGCTACCACTTATGATGGAACGGGAATAATCAAGTTACATGTGAATGGAGTAACAGAATCTGTTGGAAGAACATTAAATACTGTTAGTAATAAAATAGATTTGATGTTACACACAAGAGGAAGTTTTGGTGAAATGATGGTTTATGATCGTGACCTTTCAGCAAGTGATTTAGCGTATTTGTATAATCGAACTAGAGAAAAATATCCTGTACCTGATGGATTAACTCCTGCTACAGCAGCTACAAGTGCGAAAGCGATAAAAGCCGCTTACCCTGCTTCTACCGATGGCGTATATTATATTAACTTACCAACAGTTGGAATACAACCTGTATTTTGTTTAATGGACAATAAATATGATGGAGGGGGATGGATGATGGCAATGAAAGCAACTAGAGGCACTACTTTTAATTTTGATGCGAATTATTGGTATACTGCAAATACGTTGAATCCAGCTCAAACAAATAGAAATGACGGGGATGCTAAATTTGATGTATTTAATTACTATGCAGGAAAAGATTTATTGGCATTATGGCCAGACATTCCAAATGCGAGTGCCGAAAGTGGAAGTATTGATAATTTAACTAATTGGAGTTGGTTGCAAAATAATTTTAATAGTGGAACTTCCGGTACTTTAATATCTTTTTTCGCAGCTTCCCCAACTCAAAGAACAATTGAAACTAGTAATAATAATACGGGTACTATGAACTTTAATGGTTATGGTACACCATTTAGTAAACAAACAGGATTTACCTTTTATGGTTTAAATTATATAACCCATACTGGCACAAAAGTAAGATGGGGCTTTAGTTGGAATAATGAAACCGATCAAGGATCAAATGATGTAAGTGGTGGAATTGGAATGGCTTCAGGTAGCTTTTCTGCGGGGGATAGGGTAACCTGTTGTTCAAGTTTCACAGGAATTAATCGTACTGCTAGAGTGGAAATGTATGTAAGATAAATGGTTGATTATAGACAATTTTTTTTAAAGATTAAAAATATAGTTAGTCAAAATTTAAAAGACAACAAAAAATGAAGAAATTAAAAATTACTATATTATTTATTTGTGTTTTTTTCACTCAACAATTGCGTACTCAAATATTTACAGCACCATATCAAGCGGTGAATTATCAAAAGGTAGTAAGTAATGGACTTCATTTTGATGGTACTGATGATTATATCAGTTTGACTAGACCTGTTTCTGATGACTTTACCATTGAATTTTGGATGAAAACAACGCAAACAGGAGCTTCTGGTCCTTATTGGTATTATGGGAGGGGGATCATTGATGCAGAATCACCAGGAGGTGCAAATGATTTTGGTATTGCTTTAGTTGCAAATAAGCTAGCATTTGGCACTGGTAATCCAGACTTCACCATTGTAAGTAATACCATCATGAATGATGGAATATGGAAACATGTAGCTGTAACTAGAACAAAATCGTCGGGCGCTTTAAAAATTTATATAAATGGCGTACTAGATAATTCAGGAACTGCAGGAAATGTTAGTTCATTAACTGCTCCTACTGACATAAAAATTGGTAAAATTCAAACTTCAACTAATTATTTTAATGGAACATTGGATGATATTCGTTTTTGGAATTTTGTGCGAACTCAACCACAAATTCAGTCTACTATGAATACCGAATTAGTAGGAACTGAATCTGGATTAGTGGCCTATTACAATTGTAATCAAGGCGTTTCAAATGCTACAAATACAGGCATATCAACTTTTTTTAATGAAACCAGCACACTAAGTACATATAATGGAACCATGTCTAATTTTGCATTATCAGGACAAATAAGTAATTGGGTGGTAGGGAAATTGGATGCTATGATACCTGTGAATGGTTTAAGATTATATGTTGATGCTGGAAAACCCAGATCCTATGCAGGATCCGGAACAGTGATGACCGATTTAAGTCCGAGTGCCAATAATATGAATATAACTGGAACTTCTTTATATTATTCCAATCAAGGAGGTAATATTACTTTTAATGGTATTAATACTGCTTTAACGTCGGTTGCTAATTCACCTATTACAGGGGCAAGTCCAAGAACTGTTTGTATTTGGTATAAACCTACTACAACAACTGATGGCTTTGGTTCCTTATTTTGGACTGGTAATAGTAGTATTTCTAACTCGATATTTGGTTTAGGTTTTTCGTTTGGGAAATATCAATTTTGGGGTTCCAATAATGATAATACCGATGTCAATTTAAGTCCCACCAATAATGCATGGAATTTTATAGCAGCAGCGTATGGAGGAGGTAATAAAATATATCAATATTTAAATGGTACTGGAAATTTAAATTCAATAAATAGTCCTTTAACAACTACTGCTTCACCATTTACATTTTCAAAAAGTGGTTCATTGTTTTATGGAAATTTGGGAAGTATCATGGTATATGATCGCATGTTGGCAAAACCTGAGCTTGACAAATTATTTGGTACCATGAAGCTAAGGGTGCCAGATGGGTCCTCTGCTTTAAATGCTGCCGTATCGGGATTACAGTTACATATTGATTATCCGGCTTTACCATCGGGATGGTATTGGATTAAATCACCATCTATGCCTAATGCATTAGAAATGTACGTGGATATGACGGAAGATGGGGGTGGCTATGATTTTTATCCTATTACTGCAGGACCTTCTGTTTCTTATGCAACAACTGTATCTAATGGAGGAACTGCGTTAGGTTTGGATTTGGTGTATCCTCGAAGTAAATTTCATTGGAGGGCAATGTCAAATGCGGTAAATACAATTATAACAGCAGGAAAAAATGGTGGTGGAAATTATTCACAGTTTTTTCAAACAACTTATGGTGTATATAGAAATACAAGTGCGGGAAATGGAAGTGTTGATTATAGTGGTAAAACAATGCGAAGTGCTGAATATGGTGGAATAACCAATGTAAAAGATTGGAGAGTTAAAGACGGTGGTATTTGGTGGATGAGAGACGCCACTTATTCTGAACCTAATGGTGATTATACTAGTGACGGATTGTTGGGGATGTCATCATTTCCTAATCCATATAATTTAACTGATATTGTATTTAATGATGGAAATTGTTGTTTTTATTCAACAGGTAATTTTTATTTGGTTTCAACCAATGCAAAAAAAGGAGTTGTATATGACAATTCATTGATGTTATATATTGATCCGAATGTAGCTGGTTCCTATACGTCAGGTCAAACAATAAATGACTTAAGTCCCAATCTAAACCATGGAACTTTAGGTTCTAGTTCATACGGTATCACTAATACTACTCCTAAAAAGTTTTATTTTAATGGTATAGTTGGTGCTAATGCAAGTTTTGTTTCGTCCAAGTTTAACACGTCTTATACAGGTAAGACAATAATGATAGCCGCTAAAATGAATACTAGCTTTGGTACAAATATATACAGAGCATTGTTTGGTTCAGCTTCTCCAGGGTATAGAAATTTCAACTTGTACATCTATCAAAATGGAACCAACTATCAAATGCATTTTTCATCAGGTTTTAGCGGCTCTTATTTAGGATCATTGAGTGATGTTGTTCCTATAACTACAGATCAATGGTATGTATTTGCTGTTACACAAGACGCTACTACAACTAGGTATTATTTAAATGGCGTATTGGTTGGAACAACAACAGGTACAACCTTACATCAATATGGGTCTACTACCAATGAATACTTGGGTATTTCAGATAACTATTGGTTTGGAGATATAGGTACAACTATGATTTATAAAAGAGCATTATCAGCCGATGAAATCATGCAAAATTATAATGCTATAAGGTTTACCTATCCATAATTAAAAATGTAATCATATTTTAGATACATCAAATGAGAAAAATATCAACGAGTTTATTTTTTATTCTTGCCATCTTTATTGGAAATGATGTGCATGCGCAGGTTAATAAAATGTTTGCAACAAATAATGTTACCATTATTGACAAAAGTTTGATTAAGCCAGATGGATCTTCTGCAGGTAATGCTGCTGTCTCTGGTGTGCAATTACATATTGATTATCCTGCTAAACCCTCTGGCTGGTATTGGATTAAAACACCAAGTATGCCTAATGCATTAGAAATGTATGTTGATATGACGGAAGACGATGGGGGCTATGATTTTTATATTATTACAGCGGGTCCTGCAGTTACATTAATTACACAAAATAATGGTGGTACTCCTTTAGGATTAGACTTGGTAATGCCAAGAAGTAAAGGACATTGGAAAGCGATGTCCAATGCAGTTTTAGCAGCAATTGCTGCAAACAAAAATGGCGGCGGTAATTATGCGAGCTTCTTTCAAACTACCTATGGGGTTTATCGAACTTCCAATACTGTTAATGGGAATGGTAATTATACTTCTAAAGTTATGCGTCATAGTTCATATGGAGGTTCCACTAATGCGGGCGATTGGCAAGTAAAAGATGGAGGTAAATGGTGGCTTAGGGATGCTACACATGGAGAACCTAACGGAGATTATACATTAAATGGCTTATTAGGTTTACAAGCTGGTGGGTATGGTTTTCCAAATCCTTATAGTTATACTGATATTGGATTTAATGATGGTGGAACCTATTCGACTGGATTATACTATCTGGTTTCTACTAATCTTAAGCCTTAAAAAAATATTAACTTTGTAATAATTTACATTTTGGAACTGATTTATAATATAGGTATATCAGAATGAGAAATAAAACATGTTGTTTACTTTTGATTATTTGCATAATTCAGCTTTTGAAGGTTAATGCACAAGTGAATAAGCTTTTTTCAATGCATAATTATACGGCTATTGATCAAAATATGCCTGTAAGCATTGTACCAGGTTCCATTTTAAATTTAGATGCAGCCAATACGACTAGCTATCTTGGATCGGGAACAAGTTGGAATGATTTGAGTGGAAATGCAAATCATGTAACAATTCCTAGTTCGTTGGCAAGTACTTTCACTTCTACGGACGGAGGATCTTTTTTATTTGGACAAACTAGTGGGCATACTATTGTTGACAATTCACTTAACAATTTTGGTTTTGCAGGTAATGCTATCACCGTTGAAGTTTGGTATAAACGAGTACTCACCTCCGATTTTCAGTTTTGGTTTTCGGATAATACAGCCAACTTTAGATTTGGTACTAATAGTTCAGGTAATTATTTCTGGAATATGGGATCAAGGACTGACAGACAAAATACTTCCTTTACATTAGCAACGGGTGCATGGAAACATGTTGTATTTACAGGTGGTGTAGAGGCAGGTAGCATTGTAACAAGATTGTATGTTGATGGGGCATTTGTATTTTCACAAAACGAAGGTTATAGTACTTTAAGAAGTATGACAGCATTTTTAATTGGTGCTGGAGAACTAAACAATGTATATTTATTAAAAGGGAATTTAGCAGTGCTAAGAGTTTATCAAAAAGCGTTAGCTGCAAATGAAGTATTACAAAATTTTAATGCAACCAAAACTCGATTTGGTTTCTAGTTAAATGTTTATTTAAGCATTGCATACACCAACCAGCTCATTAAATAAGCTAGTCCTGTCATTATAAAAAACTGAATGGTTGGCCATTTCCAAGTAGCGGTTTCTCTTTTTACTATTGCAAGCGTACTCATACATTGCATGGCGAGTACATAAAATATCATAAGTGATAAAGCAGCAGCAAAACTATATACAGGTGTTCCGTCAGGACGTTTTGCAGCTCTTAGTTTTTCAGTTAAGGAACTATTGTCTGATGCTTCTACACTATATAAAGTAGCCATGGTCCCAACAAATACTTCACGAGCAGCAAAGGATGTTACAATAGCAATACCTATTTTCCAATCAAAACCTAGTGGAGCAATGGCTGGTTCGATGGCCTTACCTAAAATGCCTGCGTATGAATTTTCTAATTTTTGCGTGTTGTAAATTCTGTCAATCTCTGTTTGTTGATTTGGATGTAAGCTTAGTTGTTCCTGGTAGTTTTGTTCTACTTTTTTCATTTGTGAATTGGGTCCATAGCTACTTAAAAACCAAAGTAAAATACTAATGACCATAATTACTTTACCTGCATCTTGAACAAATATTTGCGCTTTTTGTACCATGGTCATACCTACGTTTTTCCAACGCGGTGCTCTATATACCGGCAACTCTAAAATAAAGTAACTCTTTTCTTTAATTTTAATAAACCACTTCAATACCATACTAGCAAGCAAAGCCATTACAATACCTAATAAATATAAGCCCATCATGACAAGTCCTTGTAAGCTCAAAAATCCAAAGTATATTTTTTTATCAATTACGAGTGAAATTAAAATGGTATAAACCGGAAGTCGAGCACTACAACTCATAAAGGGTGTCACCAATATTGTTAGTAATCTTTCTTTTTTATTTTCAATATTACGAGCACTCATAATGGCAGGAACCGCACAGGCAAATCCACTAATCATGGGCATCACACTCTTTCCATTTAATCCTACTTTGCGCATTAACTTATCGCTCAAAAAACTAATGCGTGCCATATAACCTGTGTCCTCTAACAAAGTAATCAAACCAAACAATATCATGATTTGTGGTATGAATACAAATATACCACCCAGTCCAGCAATGATTCCATTCACTAATAAGTCCTCCCACCAAACATTTGGTAGTATCGTGTTTAAGTAGGTTGTCAAATTAGTGAATATCCATTCAATGCCATCCATAGGGTACTGCGCCATCCAAAATACCGATTGGAACAAAATAAATAATACGCTAAATAAAATAGCATAACCACCAACTCGGTGTAATAATATATTGTCTAATTTATCAGTTCTTTTTTTGGTTGCTGCGGGGTCAGGTGCGGTGACCCTGTTTTTCATTATTTCTTGAATACGTCCATAGCGTTCTAATATTTCCTGCGCCTGTGTTTTAGTATGATTGAAGCTATTTTCAATTTCTATTTGTTCAATTCTTTTTTGCATTTCATCCTCCAATGGAAATGCATCATGGTGCATTAAATAATGAAGTGCTGCATAATCACTATGTGTTGGATATAATGTTTTAAAATTATTAATTGCTTCAGGTGCTAAATTTTTATTATCAATAAAACTTTCTTGATTTTTTGATCTAGGAGTGTTGATGATGCCAACAAGGGCTTGCTTTAATTCATTTAATCCTTTATTTTTTCTTGCATCAATGGCCACTACTGGAATACCTAAATCGTCTTGCAAGCCTGCAATATCAATTTTGATTCCTTTTTTTGCTGCCAAGTCATTCATTGTTAAGGCTAATACAACAGGCTTTTTTAAATCAATTATTTGACTACAAAAAAGAAGGTTTCTTTTTAAATTACTCGCATCGGCAATTAATAAAATTACATCGGTATAAGTTTCTAAGTCAACCCCCATGAGTACTTTATAGGCTACCCATTCGTCCTCACGTTTTGGATAAAAGCTATAGGTTCCTGGCAAATCAATTAAAGTAGTTTCGTATTTTCCTATGATGGCCTCCCCTGTTTTTTTATCAACAGTAACCCCTGGGAAATTACCCACTTTTTGATTCAAACCCGTTAAGGCATTGAAAAGTGAACTCTTTCCACAATTTGGATTTCCCACTAAAGCAATATGTACGCCAGCTTTCATAGTGGGCAAAGCTAACTTTTAAGATTGGCTAGGGCTTACGAAATTAGAAATTGACCTAAATGGACAATATTAGTGATATAAGTCATGAATTTCCTATCTCCTTTACTTATTTTTGCTGCATAAACCTGCTCCATAATGAGAAAATCAGTTGTATTCATTTTAGTTTTATGCCTAATCAGTTCAATTGATTTATCGGCCCAAAAATTAACTAAATCTGATAAAGTTTTAATCCAAAACTTAAAACAACATATTCAATATTTGGCGAGTGATGAATTAGAAGGTCGTCGTGCTGGTGATGTAGGGGAACAAAAAGCGGTTGATTATATCATTTCACAATACCAAAATGCAGGTATTCAAGCCATGGGCGATAATGGGTTTATTCAAAATTTTCCCATTGATGAAGGCAAAAAATTTTCCAATAGTGCATTTATAAAAATTAATAATCAAGAGGCTATTTTAGATACTGATTTCTTTGCCTTGTCAAATAGTGGCATGGGTAATTTTTCATCTAAAGCATCCACTACACTTCATGAGGCTAATCAAGTTTGGTTTATGGATGTTAATGATGTACTGGATGAAAACTCAAGTAATCCTCATTTTGATTTGAATGAGTGGATTGTAAATACAGCCAATCAAATTAAACCTAAAGGTGCTGTTGCACTTTTTTTACATAATAGCGGAACTATTGTTGACAATATTCAATTTAATAAATATGATACTGCAAAATCCTTAGCATTACCTATAGTTTATTTTACAAAACAAGGATTTAATAAATTATTTAACGATGAACTTGCCACCTATAATATTGAAAGTAATATTTTATTTGAGCATCCAAAACGTACTGCACATAATGTTATAGGGTTTATTGATAACAAAGCTTCCAATACCATTATTCTTGGCGCACATTTAGATCATTTAGGATTTAACCAAGATAAACATGGATTGGATTTAAATAATTTAGTACATAATGGTGCCGACGATAATGCGAGTGGTACAGCAGCTTTGATTGAATTGGCAAAGTCACTTGCCAAAAAATCATCTAAAGGAAACAACTATTTAATTATACATTTTTCTGGGGAAGAGTTGGGTTTATTAGGTAGTAAGTACTGGCTTGATCATCCTACATATATTGGTCATTACAATTACATGATTAACATGGATATGGTGGGAAGGTATGATACCGCACGAAAATTAACGATTGGTGGTTACGGCACTTCAAGTAAGTGGTCGGAGATTTTATCAAAAACGCCAACCCCTTTATTTACACATTATGATAGTGCTGGCACGGGGCCAAGTGATCATGCTAGTTTTTATCGTAAAGACATGCCAGTTTTATTTTTGTTTACAGGTAGCCACTCCGACTATCATAAAGCTACCGATGATGCTGATAAAATAAATTATGACGCTCAAAAGGATGTTGTTCGTTTAGTTCAAAATATTATTAAGGAAAGTGAAAATTATGGAAAGCTAGATTTTCTAAAAACGCGTGAGCAAAGTATGGGTAAGAGCACCAAGTTTACAGTGAGTTTGGGTGTTATGCCCGACTATGCATTTACCGGCACCGGTGTTAGAATTGAGGGAGCAAGTCAAGGAAAAATTGGCGAAAAAATTGGATTAAAATCAAGTGATGTATTAGTTCAAATAGGGGATTATAAATTAATTGATGTCATGAGCTATATGCAAGCCTTAAGTAAATTTAAGAAAGGGGATAAAACTACTTTAGTGATTAAGCGAAATGGCGAAGAAATTAAATTTGAAATACAGTTTTAAATGAGTGCAAAATTAATTTTAAATCAGGACGAGATTAATGAACATGATTTTGAGGGTACACGTATTCTTGGAATTACTGCGCCCATAAAAAACTTTCAATTTTGTATTTTACTAAATCAATATATGGGTTTTGAGTTCAGGTTTAATCCTGATCATGAAATTGCATTAAAAAGAAAAAGTAGAACTTACTATTTTTCAATGTATGAAGCCAACGAGCCGAATACCACCTTTCAACACTTTGTTTATCACAATCAATTTGATGGCGAATATTTATTGCCTGAATTAAAGCATATGGACTTTATTTGGTGGATTAAAGGTGACTGGATTGAGGATGATAAAATAAAAGAAATTTCACAAACCATTCGCGATATCAAAGGCGTACAGTTGGTGGTAGAGCTCACTCCAGAGCATATTAAAAATAAAGGAAATCTTATTTTTGAATAATGATTATGCTGTAATCACTATTTTTTTATCGGATGCCACATCGCAATATCCAATTGGCTCTGTATAAATGATTCCTGCATCTTTTAAAATTTGTTGAACCTCGGTGAGCATATTTGGATCAACAGCAATTAATAATCCACCATTTGTTTGTGGATCAGGTAATAGCAAGCTCGCTTCATGTTCATCAATTGTTTTATCTAATTCAATTCCATCGCTTGTCGCATTCCAATTACGAGCAGTAGCACCTGGTATTGCTTTTTGAGCAATGTAAGTTCTAACTTGTGGAATCATTGGAATTTTTGAGTAGCTTAATTTTGCTGTTAAGTCACTGCCTTGCATCATTTCGGTTAAATGTCCTGCTAAGCCAAATCCAGTAACATCCGTCATGGCATGCACGCCTGATATTTTTCCTAAAGCTTCCCCAACTTTATTTATGGTCGTTAATTGTTTTACCAATAATGCTAAATCGGGTTCCGTTAATAATCCTCTTTTTTGGGATGTTGCTAATATGCCAACACCTAATGGTTTTGTTAATAATAAAACATCACCTTGTTTTGCGGTATCGTTTCGTTTTAAATTTTCAATGGCTACTAAACCATTTACAACTAAACCAAATATTGGATCCTGGCTGTCTATACTATGACCACCTGCTATAACAATACCTGCTTCGGTACAGGTTTTACGCGCGCCTTCCATCACTTGTGCTGCAACACTAGCAGGTAAAGTAGCTAAAGGCCAACCTAATACTGCTAATGCAAAAATAGGTTTGCCACCCATGGCATAAACATCACTAATAGCATTAGCCGCCGCAATTTGTCCAAAGGCAAATGCATCATCGACGATTGGCATAAAAAAATCGGTCGTACTAATCATTGCTGTTTTATCATCCAACTGATAAACGGCTGCATCGTCTCTACTATCATTACCCACCAACAATTGAGGTATATTATTTTTTGCTCCAACATTGTGTGCAGCTAATATTTCTGAAAGCACGGCTGGTGATATTTTACATCCACATCCTCCTCCTTTACTATGCTGTGTTAATTTAATTTCCATAATGGTTTCATTTTTTCTATTGTTTCCGAATCACCTTCTTTCAACCAATCATTTATGCTTTTAGTTAATGCTTTACTTAATTCGGTTTGCAAGCTACCAATTTCCCATTGTTTACCCGTAATTTGACGAAGGGAAACGGGTTGGCCATTTTCAATATTAAATGCTGTTTGGTTAATATTAAATCCAATTCCAATCACCGACCAGGTCCATTCCGGTCCTCTAAGCGTGTTTTCAATTAATATCCCTCCTGCCTTTCTGTCACGCCAATAAATATCGTTTGGTAATTTTATTAGGGTTTCATCCCCTGCATGGGTCTGAAAAAACGATTTTGCGCCGATGGCTACTGCGGCAGAAAGTCCATTTTGGTCATCAGGACTCCAATTTTTTGACGGATTCAAGCTTTTTAACTCCAAAACATAGCTGCAAAGCAAATTTTGACCAGGTTCGCTACCCCAAACCCGTCCATGCTGTCCCTTTCCTTTTGTTTGAAAATCAGCACGATAGCAACTGCCAGATACGGCCAATCGCTCATGTACTTGGCTTATGGCATAAATATTGGTACTATCTATGGAAGACAGTTCTATAAGCGGCTCGCCTAATGTGATAATTGGTGTGGCAGGTAACAAAGAATTGTTATTTTTGTAAAGTTAGTTAGTTTCGATTGTGTGTCATAATATGATTCATAAAACAAAATTTACTTTCAAAGCATTAACAAATAAATAAACATATAATTGGAACCGCTATCCGCCTTAAAAGAACGAAAAAAATCGACAACCCAACTTACTCGTAGTAGTAAAATATTCAAAACCATTATCGCTGCTATCCAGGATAAAAAAGGGGAAAATATCATTAGCTTGGATCTTAAAAAAATTCACGAAGCAGCAGCTGACTTCTTTATTATCTGTGAAGCAAATAACACGACTCAATTAAAAGCAATTGCTGATAATATTGAGTATGAAGTGAAACATAAATGTGGGGAATATCCCTATAAAAGTGAAGGTAAGTCAACTGCTCAATGGTTATTAATTGACTATATTAACGTGGTTGTTCATATCATGCATCCTGAATCCAGAAAATTTTATCAATTGGAGGAAATGTGGAATGATGCGGACACTAAAATGCACGATTTATAAACTTATTTTGAAGACCGTTGTTATTCTTATAACAAAAGCCATAATTATTACAAATGATGCCTGATAAAAAACCAAAATTACCGAAATTCAATATTTATTGGATATATGGTATCCTGTTTTCAATATTATTATACGCTACCTTTTTTTCAAAAATGGCGCCTGATGTGAATGTGATTTCACATAATGAATTCACTAAATTAATGGCAAGTGGTGATATTGAAAAGTACGTAAAAGTTGAAAATAAAAAAGTTGTTCGTATTTATATCAAAGGAGATAGTCTTCAAAAGGAATACTACGTTCAAAAGTTTAAAACTAAATTAAGTAAAGAAAAAATCAAAGGCAATTACTTATTTGAATATAAGGTGGATGACTGGTCATCCTTCAATAAGGAAGTTGAGTCGATTTATACTAAATACGGGATTACCAATATTCCTGATAGTAGTTCTGATACTGAAAATGATTGGTTCGGTCCCATCGCAAATACCATTTTTTCATTGGTATTGATTGTGGTGGTTTGGGTTTTACTAATGCGTAAAATGGGCGGCGGAGGAGGCTCAGGCGGTGGCCCTGGTGGAATATTTAATGTAGGAAAGTCAAAAGCTACTTTGTTTGAAAAAGGTGGCACTAAGGTTAATATTACTTTTGCTGATGTTGCAGGATTAGAGGAAGCAAAGGAAGAGGTTATGGAAATTGTTGACTTCTTAAAAAATCCAAAAAAATACACGGCCCTAGGGGGTAAAATTCCTAAAGGAGCATTATTGATTGGTCCTCCAGGAACAGGTAAAACATTATTGGCGAAAGCCATGGCTGGTGAAGCGCAGGTTCCATTCTTTAGTTTAAGTGGATCAGACTTTGTTGAAATGTTTGTGGGTGTAGGTGCAAGCCGTGTGCGTGATTTATTTAAGCAAGCAAGAGAAAAAGCACCATGTATTATTTTTATTGATGAGATTGATGCGATTGGTCGTGCACGTGGCAAAAATGCTATGATGAGTAACGACGAGCGTGAAAATACATTGAATCAATTATTAGTTGAAATGGATGGATTTGGTGGAGACACTGGTATTATCATTTTAGCTGCTACCAACCGTCCCGATGTATTGGATAGTGCTTTATTAAGACCAGGTCGTTTTGATCGTCAAATTTCAATTGATCGTCCTGATGTAAAAGGACGTGAAGAAATTTTCAAAGTGCATTTAGGCCCTATTAAAGTTTCTGAAAATTTAGATGTTCATAAATTAGCTGAACAAACACCAGGTTTTGCTGGTGCCGATATTGCCAATGTTTGTAACGAAGCAGCTTTAATTGCAGCACGTAAAGGCAAGACGGGAGTTGAGATGATTGATTTCCAAGATGCCATTGATAGGGTGATAGGTGGATTGGAAAAGAAAAATAAAATCATTTCAAAAAATGAAAAAGAAGTTATTGCTTACCACGAAGCGGGCCACGCTATTTGTGGTTGGTTCTTAGAGCATGCTTATCCTTTATTGAAAGTAACCATTGTGCCAAGAGGTACAGCTGCATTGGGTTATGCGCAGTATACACCAAAGGAGCAGTACTTATATACTATCGAACAGTTGACGGATCAAATGTGTATGACTCTTGGAGGTAGAGCCGCTGAACAAATTTTCTTTGGTAAAATTTCAACGGGTGCTTCTAATGACTTACAACAAATTTCTAAAATGGCTTATTCCATGGTAACCACTTATGGAATGAATGATAAAATAGGTAACGTAAGTTTTTATGATCCATCTCAAGAAAATACTTTCCAAAAACCTTTCAGTGAGGAAACAGGAAAAATAATTGATGAAGAAGTAAGAAAAATGATTGCCGAAGCTTATCAAAGAACATTAGCTTTATTGACTGATAAAAAAGAGCAGGTTGAAAAATTAGCAAAAGCATTATTAGAAAGAGAAGTATTACATAAAAGTGATGTGGAAGAATTGGTAGGTAAGCGACCATTTGAAGAAGAAAAAGCATTAGGCGATTTAGATGAGAGCAATACTTTTGCACCCACTGAAACGACTGTTGTTAATCCTACCGATAATGCAGCAAACACTTCGGGCGATGCCTTAAATGATGATACAATTGATCATGCAAATGCAACCATTAGTGCTGCTGATGCTTCAGGTAACAATGAATAAAAAAACGAATGGAATCGCAAGGAGCAAGAAATAAAATTTTAAAAAAAATTAAGCAGGCGCTTGAAACCCCTGTGCCTTTACCATTCCCGGATCAATTAGCCGATACGCCTATTTTTATTCCTACCGAAAAGGAATTAGCCATTGGATTTGCTGAAAAGTTCACTTCCTTATTAGGTAAATTTGTTTACTGTGCTGATGAAAAAGAATTAGTACATCAATTATCGGCTTTAATTGAAGCTAAACAATGGCATAAAATTTATTCACTTGAAACTGGTTGGTTGGATAGTATGCGTGCTCATGACTTTAATCCTGTGACGACACATGATTTAGAAAGCTGTGATGCATCAATTACTTTATGTGAAAGCTTAGTGGCTCGAACAGGAACAATCGTATTAAGCAGTCAACAATTAAGTGGTCGAACAGCTAGTGTTTATGCTCCTATTCATATTTGTATAGCCTATACTCATCAGTTAGTTTTTGACATATCGGATAGTTTAAATCGTTTTACAAATCAAGCTGGTTCTATTCCATCTATGATAAGTTTTGCAACGGGCCCAAGCCGAACTGCAGATATTGAAAAAACATTGGTTGTGGGTGTTCATGGTCCCAAGGAAGTGTATTGTTTTTTAGTTGATAAATTAACTGACTAATACTTTTAATTTTGCATTCATGGAACTAACCCCAGGAAAAAAAATTTATTTCTTATCTGATTTCCATTTGGGTGCGCCTAATGCAGTTGAAAGCAGAAAGCGAGAGGATCGCATTGTACAATTTTTAAAAAATGCGCAAAAGGATGCCGCAGCTATTTTTATAGTTGGTGATATTTTTGATTTTTGGTTTGAATATAAAACAGTAGTTCCAAAAGGATTTATTAGAATATTAGGTTGCCTAGCTGAAATTAGTGATGCAGGTATACCCTTGCATGTATTTACAGGCAATCATGATTTATGGATGAATGATTATTTGACATCCGAGTTAAATGCTAAAGTTTATTTTGAACCTCGTTTATTTACATTGGGTAATAAGCAATTTTACATTGGACATGGTGACGGATTAGGCCCTGGTGATTATGGTTACAAGCGATTAAAAAAAGTATTCACCAATCCGTTTTGCAAATGGCTTTTTCGTTGGTTACATCCTGATGCAGGCATACAGTTAGCTAATTATTTCAGCGCAAAAAGTAGGGCTAAAACAGGTACGGCTGATGAAATATTTTTAGGAGAGGATAAGGAATGGCTAATTGTTTACACAAAACAAATGGCTCAAAAAATGGATGTTGATTTTTTCATTTTCGGACATCGACATTTTGCCATTGATTATGTAATAAATGAAAAAACACGCTATATTAACTTAGGTGATTGGATTAAATTAAATACCTATGGTGTTTTTGATGGCAATTCCATGCAATTATTAAAATGGGAATCATAACATTCAAATTTTACAATGAACATTAATCAATACATACTTTCTAATTCTATAAAAAGCTATCTGATCGTTTTCGGAGTTTTATTATTTGCATTCATTGTTAAAGGGTTCGTATCACGTTTTTTTGCAAAACTTATATATAGCTGGATTGACAAAAAAAATCACTCTGAACTTAGAAAATCTCATGTACATCGACTGGTGGTGCCTATTGAACGATTTTTGTTATTTGTCATTGCCATTATTGCCTTTTATGAATTACAGTTCCCAGCACTATGGAGTATTCGAATTTATAAATTTTCATTCCAGCAAGGACTAGAGTCTTCGGTTAAATTAGTATTTATCATACTATTAATCAGGGTATGTTTACGTACGCTAGAATTTGTTTCCATCATACTTGAAGAGAAAGCCAGAATTTCAAAGGATCAAAATGACGATCAACTTATTTTATTTTTCCGAGACTTTTTTAAAGTGATATTGTACATCATTGGGGTATTAATGATACTTCATTATGTGTTTAATGAAAACATTGGTAACCTTGTCACTAGCTTAAGTATCGTGGGCGCTGCTATCGCATTATCTATGCGTGAAAGTCTTGAAAACATCATTGCATCTTTTATTATATTTTTTGACAAACCCTTTACCGTTGGTGACTTAGTTAAAGTCAATAACTTTACAGGCACCATCGAAAAAATTGGCTTGAGAAGTACTAGAATTAGAACCGATAGTAAAACTTATATTTCAGTTCCTAATAAACAAATGGTAGACTCTATCGTCGATAATATTAGTTTAAGAACGGATCGAAAAATTGAAATGGATTTGCAATTAAGTATTCAAACCGATGCAAAGTCCCTCATGAATTTCAGCAACTTTTTAAGGGAGAAGGCAGGCGCTATAAATGACTTGCACAACACATCGGTATTTATTTCAGAGTCTGGTAAAATGTTTCATGTAATTCACCTAGAAACATTTGTACCCATGTATATTGAGCTTTCAAAATATCAAATGCTAAGAGAGGAGTTGAATTTAGCTGCCATTAGTTATGCGAATGAGCATCAAATTCAATTTGCGGATGCTAAGTAAATAGCAAGACGTAATTAGCAAGAATTAATTAGTGAGTTATTTATAGTGAGACGAAATGGTAAGTAATACCAATTATTAAAATACAGCTTTTGTAATTTAAAGACTGCTTTTTAAGGAAACTAAAAAAGTTTTCAAATCCTTTAAGCTATTCAATAAAGCTAAATCCTTTTCGGCCTTTTGTTTATTATTTTTCAAATAGGTTTTTGCACCATCAATTGAATATTTTTTCTCGCGTAATAAATAATAAATCTGTTTTAAAAATTCAATATCCTGTGCGCGAAATAAACGATCACCTTTTCTGGTTTTTCGAGGCTGTAATTGTTTAAATTCTTTTTCCCAATATCTAATTAGGGAGGTATTTACATTAAACCAAACAGCGACTTCACCAATTGGGTAGTATAATTTTTTAGCCAATTCCTCGGATGATGGAACTTTTAACTTATCAATATCACCTTCCATGGAAGCAAACGACTTTCTGCCTCTTTTATGAATTGCATTGTCTTTGCCAAAATGCATAGCAGTTCTTGAAACTGTTGGAATAGTATCATTTTGATGAATAGCAATTGAATCCTCGGCTAGCTCATTCATGTATTTTTCTTGAATGGCAGCAATTAATTTAACTGGTTTTTTAGCATTGATTTTCTCCCCTCTAGTTCTGTTGATATGAACAGGTTCGGTTTGAGGATTTCCAAATAAATCTAATTGTTGCAGTGCTTTAGCCATAGTGTAAAGTTAGGGGACTATGAATTACAACTATGCTTTGTAAATGATAGGTGGATAAATTGTTAAGTATGATGTAAATTTGCGTATGCATTTAATAGTTATTGCCGATTCTGAATGTTGTGAAGTTGGGTATACACTTGATCATCATATCATGGATATGGCCATGCATTGTGCAAACATAAATGACCTCATAATACATATCATTAGCGAACAACCCAGCAATACGTTAAAGGGGTTTTGTAAGGTACAATATCCTATAAAGCTACTTTCGTTCAAGGAGGCAAAAGCGGAAATGAATCAATATCAAAGGGCCGTTGTGGTTCATTTTGGAAATACAGTATCATGGTTAAAGGCATTCCCTCATTACTTTGTACCCATTTCATCGCCAATTGAAATGAATGGCATGTCAAAAATCAAACGCTATTTTTTAAATCAAAAATTTAAAAACTGGGTTAAGTCAGCAACTAAAGTTTTAAGTTTTAATGATTGGTCTCAGCAAAGCTTAATTGCCCATTATCCCAATATTAATCATTTAATATCTGCTGTTCATTTACCATTGATCGAACCGCCTTTTATAGAATGGAGTGAAATGTCAGCTACTAAGGATGGACTCACAAAAGGGAATAACTATATTTTAATATTCGCAACTGTTGACAAAATCACTCAAATTTTAAAGGAGTTTTCTATTTTTAAAAAGTGGCAGCAGTCAACCATGCATTTAGTATTTATGTTTAATAATAGCCAGGCTATTGACAAAGCGAATGTCATTTTAAAAGGGTATAAGTTTAAGCAGGATGTTGTCATTTATAACACGAAGGATATAAACGAAACTTTGATTGCGGCTAGTTATTTAACCATTTTGGATGCTGCTCAATATGCATGCGCTAACATTGTAATGAATTCAATTCATTACAATGTTCCTTTATTATTTGACCATCAAATGCAACTACCTGATACATGGAAATCGGCTGGGGAAGTATTTTCCTTCGCTGAAAAAAATGCGTTATCCAATCACTTTAAATTATACTATAAGGACGAGGTTTACAGACAATCAAGGGCAAATATCGGCATCAACTGGTTACAAGGTTTAAATCAAAACAACAGCTCATTTGAGTTATTTAATAATATTGTACTTTCGCATATCAAATAGGTTAATATTAATATCATGCACCAATCAAACATCAATGTTACAGTTCATTTAGATGAACAAAAAATTCCTCAAAATATTCAATGGTCTGCTACCGACAGCACTGCAACTGAAGCACAGGATGCACGCGCTATGATGCTTACTTTTTGGGATCCTTCCGATAAAACAGCTTTACGCATTGACCTTTGGACAAAGGACATGATGGTCGATGAAATGGCTGACTTTTTTTACCAAAACTTAATGGGTATGGGGGATACTTATTTAAGAGCAACCCAGGATAAGGCGATAGCGGATGATTTTAAAGCATTTGCGAAGTCATTTTATCAAAAATTTAGAGCAAGTCAAAACGAACAAAATAATAAATAGTAATACCATGAGTTTAGAAACAGAAGTAATGTCTTTAATGAAAGACGCAATGAAAAACAAGGACGAAGTATTATTAAGAGGCTTAAGAGCTATCAAAGCTGAAATTATAAAAGCCAAAACTGAACCAGGGGCAAATGGTGAAATTTCGCCAGATACTGAAATGAAATTATTGCAAAAGTTAGTGAAGTCACGTAAGGACTCATTGCTTATTTACGAGCAGCAAAATAGACCTGATTTAGCGACGAAAGAATCAGAAGAAATTGCAGTGATAGAAAAATTCTTACCAGCTCAAATGAGTGAGGATGACGTGAAAGCCGCAGTGCAAGCAATCATTACACAAGTGGGCGCTGCTGGACCACAGGATTTAGGAAAAGTAATGGGTGTGGCTACAAAGCAATTAGCAGGTCAAGCTGACGGAAAAGTTATTTCAGCAGTTGCTAAGTCACTTCTTACTGCTTAGGATATGTGGTTAGACATTTTAACGGGTACTGTGTTTATTATTGCCATATTACAGGGCTATAAGAATGGCTTAATACGGGCAATAGTGTCTTTTTTCTCATTATATATTGGATTGATTATTGCGTTTCAATTTGCAGGTTGGGTAGCAAGTCAACTTAAACAACACACAAAGATTGAATCGCATTGGCTACCCTTTATATCTTTTTTAATAATTCTCATTTTAGTGTTGTTGGTTTTAAAGTGGGCTTCAACATTATTACAACAAACCGCTGAGTGGCTTTTGCTTGGTTGGCTTAATAAATTATTAGGCATTTTATTATATGGTGTGATTTATTTTACCATTTTGAGTGCCATCGTTTATTTTTTACAAGTAGTGGGCGTTATTGAAGCAGCTAAAATAAAAGATGCTTACACTTATAAGTATTTGAATGATTGGTGGCCATATTGCATGGGTAAAATGGGGGGTATTATACCCGCCATTAAAACGAGTATTGCCACTTTTTCAAATCCCCTAAAGTAGCATATAAAATTTCATAAAGTGACTTATTCGAATTACTGAGTCATGGAATACAAAGTATCTAAGTTGCTGTTATATAATTAGTTGCGTAGCTATTTTATCATATTACGAAAATGTTAATTAATCACATTTTATCGCTTAGCATTGCTCATATTGTATGTATTTGACATGAATTAACTACCTTTATTCATATTGATAAATATGGAATACGAAATTAAAAAAGACGACAAATTTGAATATTTAGAAGTGGGGGAAGGTGATACTTTAATGCTATTGCATGGACTTTTTGGCGCCTTAAGTAATTTCTCAGATTTAATTGAAAAATTTAGAACTACCCACAAGGTGGTTGTGCCATTATTACCTCTTTTTGATTTAGATATTTTGCATACAAGTGTAGGCGGATTAGCTAAACATGTTACTCAATTCATTGAACATAGAGGGTATGAGAAAGTTAATTTATTGGGTAATTCATTAGGAGGGCATGTTGCCTTGGTCTATACGTTAAAACACCCTGAAAAAGTAAACTCACTAATTTTAACTGGAAGTAGTGGTTTATTTGAAAATGCCATGGGTGATTCTTATCCTAAACGCGGTGATTACGAATATATCAAAAATAAAACGGCACAAACCTTTTATGATCCTGCAATGGCAACTCCTGAATTAGTGGATGAGGTATTTGAAATTACAAAAAACAGACTTAAAGTCATTAAAATTATAGCATTGGCTAAAAGTGCCATTAGACATAATTTAGGAGAAGAGTTAAATGAAATTAAAGTGCCAACTTGTTTAATTTGGGGCAAAAATGATATTGTAACGCCACCATTCGTTGCTGAAGAATTTAAAAAGTTAATTCCGCAAAGTGAATTACATTTCATTGATAAATGTGGGCATGCACCTATGATGGAAGTGCCCGGTGAGTTTAATGAAATACTGTCTAAATTTTTAACAACCGTAAACCCATAAATATTATTTCATGTTAGCATCATCCATTGCCTCAAAAGGGTTGCCTTTTCTTCATTGGGATGACAAAGTTTCATTTGCTTTGCAATGCATGGATGATTATGATGTACAACATTTAGTTGTTGTTAGTGATGATATTTTCATGGGTGTTGTATCTAAGTCTGATTTATTGGATGCCATTGAAACCAATACGCTCCGTTCAATTAATGAGCAGTTGTTAAAAGTTGCTATTTTGGGCAATGCGCATTATTTAACTGCGTTGGATTTGTTTACAAAACATCAATTAACCATTGTGCCAGTTTTGAATGAACAACAAGAATGTATAGGAGTTATTACGCAATCTCAACTAAATGATAGTTTAGCTCATTTTTTAGGTGTTGCTAAGCCAGGCGCCATATTGGTATTAGCTGTTTCACCATATCATTATTCATTGTCTGAGATGAGTAAAATTGTGGAAACTAATAATGCACAAATAATACAATTGAATACTTATTTTGATGAAGCCAATGGTAATTTAATTATCACTTTAAAACTAAATAAGGACGAAGCGGCGGCTATTATTGCTACTTTTGAAAGATATGAATATCAGGTAATAGAATACTTTGGTAATACGCCGTTAAATAATGATATCGAAAATCATTATCATAATTTAATGAACTATTTGGATGTATAAATCAATGCTTAAGATAGTAGCATTTATTTTGTTTTTTTTTGGTTTTCAATTAAAAACAAACGCGCAAAAAATCATTGCTAATATTGATGTTGAGGGAAATGTAAAGACTAAGTCATACATTATTTTAAGGGAACTGCCCTATCATGCAGGTCAAATTATTTCTTCGGATTCAATTGCATATTATCATAAAATTGCAAAACAACAACTTTTTAATACGGCGTTATTTACGGATGTACAGGTTTCTGCAAATGAATCAGACAGTACAAGTTTGAATATTAAAATAGTTGTTAAAGAAAGATGGTATTTTTTTCCAATACCTTATTTCAGATGGGTCGATCGAAATTTTTCAGAATGGTGGATCACGCGAAATCGAAGCTTAGATCGGGTTAACTATGGTATTAATTTAAGACAATCCAATACAACAGGAAATAACGATAGGCTTACATTGGGGCTGATTACTGGCTATACACAACAAGCTGTTGTTAAATATCAATTTCCATTTATTGATAAAAAACTAAAATTTGGACTTGGATTTGGCGGACAATATTTTACGCAAAAGGAATTGAATACATCAACCTATAAGGATAAACAAATTTTTACAAGAACAATTGCTGAAATTTCAAAAGGATATAGGGTTAACGTTAATTTATCATATCGACCTAATTTATTTGATCGATTTAATTTGCAAGTAGGTTTTGGAAATTCAACGATATCTGATTCGGCTATGTTGGTTCAACCAAAATATTTTGCAAGTCACAAAAATTCACTTTCCTATACCGATTTAACTGCCTCTTTTTCAAACATTAGGTTTGACTATAACGCCTATCCAACTGAAGGTAATAGTAATGAAGTTGCAATTTATCAGCGTTTATCAAGTGGTCGTAATTTAAGCTCTTTCCAAATCAGAAAGATACACGCACATCGTTTTTCTAAATCTAATTTTTATTTATTAGAAACGAATAGTTTGTTTAAAATTTTATCGAATCAAAATTATTTAGACAATAAATTATTAGGTTATGGAAATTTACAAATGAATGGTTTTGAATATTATGTAGTTGACGGAAATGCAGGCTCAATTGCAAAAGCCGAAATACACCATTTGTTGGGCACCTATACACTTCCTCGAAAATACGGTATTGCATTATTAGATAAGGTTAACAATAAGCTACCAGTCATTTATTATCATTTTTGGCTTAGAGCATTTACCAATTTAGGCTATGTATACAGTGAAAGGCCAAGTAATACAAGTAAATTATCAAACACCTTATTAAGGACATTTGGGGTTGGATTGGATATCATTAGCATTTATGACCTAGTGATAAAAATTGATTATAGTGTGAATCAGTTGGGTGACAAAGGGTTATATTTGCAGGGCGGTATCAATTTTTAATTTTATTCATGAAAGTTGCAATTTATAGTAGGGGCGTTGACTTGGATCAACAACAATCATTAAATGCTTTGTTGCTTGAATTAAATAGGTATGATATAACTATTTATATTTTTGAAGATTTATTGCAAAAGTTTTCTTTAGAAAATCCTGAAGGTAAAAAACCATTAATTCCATTCACTTCGATTTGGGATTTAAAAAGTACTATTGATTGTTTAATTAGTCTAGGTGGTGACGGAACGGTGCTAGATGCCATTACTTTAGTAGGCGATACTAATATCCCTATTTTGGGAATTAACTATGGTCGTCTTGGATTTTTAGCTTCCATTTCAAAGGACGAGTTGAGTTTAATGGTAGACGCACTTGTGAATAGATCTTATGTGATTGAAAAAAGATCCTTAATTCATTTGGATGCCAATTTGCCCATATTTGGAAATACTCCTTTTGGCTTAAATGAGTTTGCTATTCATAAACGCGATACATCGCCGATGATTAAAATACATACCTATTTAAATGGTGAGTTCTTAAATTCATATTGGGCCGATGGTTTAATTGTTGCTACACCAACTGGTTCCACTGGATATAATATGAGTTGTAATGGCCCCATTTTATTTCCTGACTCGGCAAGTTTTGTGATTACCCCGGTTGCACCTCATAATTTAAATGTTCGATCCATTGTGGTTCCTGATACATCGGTTATTTCCTTTGAAATTGAGGGCCGTACCGATGAGTTGATTTGTGCTATGGATGCCAGAAAAGAAATTGTGCCCAAAAACATTGAGTTAGCTGTCAAGAAAGAAAATTTTACCATATGTTTTATTCGACTCAACGAAAATAGTTATCTTACAACCCTTAGAACAAAATTGACTTGGGGATTAGATAAAAGAAATTAATGCATGCGTAGGATTCAAATCATATTATTATGCTCAAGTATGTTGTTCGCAATAGGGTTGTCGGCGCAGCACATTTCCTTGGTTGAAAACAAGGGGGAGGTTGGAATTATGGGGGGTGTTTCATTTTACAGAGGGGATATTGCTAATGATATATTGTTCTACAAACCTAATTTTGGTGCATTTTATAAGAAGCAGCTCAATGACTATATTGGCGTAAGATTCAATTATGAGTACATTTCAGTTGGTGCCAACGACATTCAATCCAATAATTTCTACAACTTTAAAAGAGGTTTATATTTTACACGTGTGTCACATGATGTAAGTGTTATGGGGGAATTTAACTTTTTGAGATTCTTGAACAAAAACCGTAATTATAGTTTTACGCCATACCTTGGATTTGGTATTGGGGCATGGAAATCAATTAATGGCTCGACCAATTTGGATACTCCTTCAACACAAAGGACCTATCTTTTTCCTTTGAATTTTGGCTTCAAATATAACCTAACTGGTAACTTTAATATTTTTGGAGAGGTTACTTATCGTTTTACCAGTTCGGATAAAATTGACTACTTCGCTGACGACACCCGTCGTATTCCAGCCGGTTTTAAATATGATTTACAAGCAAGTTCGTCGGGAAATGACCAATATTTTAGTACAAAATTGGGTGTTTCTTACAATTTCGTGTCCATTTATGGTCCAGATAAGCCAAAAAAGAGCAAAAAAGGACTTTTCTCCAAAGGAGGGGGTGATAAATCTAATTCAACCTCCAAGAAAGGGTTTTTAGGCTTTTTTAAACGTAAATAAGCCAAGGTATTTTCTTATTTTTACATTATGGAAACATTGGATTTGAGTAGGCTCCCTAAACATATAGCCATTATCATGGATGGTAATGGAAGATGGGCAAAGGAGCAGGGGCAGGATCGCCTATTTGGTCATTATCATGGTGTTATAAGTGTTAGAAAAGTGGTGGAGGCGGCTACTGAGTTAGGTATCCAATTTTTAACTTTATATGCATTTAGTACTGAAAATTGGGATCGCCCTGAGCCTGAAGTGACTGGTTTAATGACCTTATTTGTTGAAACTATTGCTAAAGAAGTACCTGATTTACATAAGAATAACATAAAATTAGCTTTCATCGGTAATCTTGAAATGCTGCCAAATGAGGCAAAACTGGCCTTAGCCAATGCCACGGAACAAACGGCAAATAATACAGGGTTAACCCTTATCATTGCCTTAAGTTATAGTGGCAGATGGGAGTTAATTGAAGCCACCAAAAAAATAGCCCAAAAGGTGGCAAATAGTCAATTAAGTATTGACGAAATAACAGAAGCTGTTTTTTCTGATAACCTTGCTAGTAAAGGATTTCCGGATCCCGAACTCATGATTAGGACCAGTGGTGAATACCGAATTAGCAATTTTCTATTGTATCAGTTGGCATACGCTGAATTATACTTTACAGACACCCGTTGGCCAGCATTTAGAAAGGAACATTTGGTTCAAGCCCTAGTTGAGTATCAGTCAAGGGAAAGAAGATTTGGAAAAACCAGTGATCAAATCAATCAATTATAATTAATTTTAATACGTTTTATTTTGTTTTTTAACAAAGACTTTGAAATATTACGAGTAATTTGCGACACTTTTAAAATCAAAATGTTTAGCCCCAAGCAGATGCAGAAATTTCTCCCATTTATTATAGGTACCTTATGCTTCGTTTTTTTGACAAATGCTAGTGTTGGGCAGGATATTCCCGTTAAAGATTCTGTTTCACAAATCAACGTGAAATTGATTGAAATTTTTAATCAAAAAAATCCTACAAAATATAAAATACGAAACATCAAAGTTGTTGGAAATCAAAATTTTGACGAGGCTTTATTATTATCCCTATCTACTATTAATGTAGGTGATGAAGTGACCATTCCAGGGGGTGACAATTTTGGTAAAGTGATTCATAAATTAATGGATCAAAATTACTTCAGTGATGTTAGCATATACTTAACCGATGTTCAGGATAATCAAATTGATATCGAAATTGATGTTGTTGAAAGGCCAAGGTTATCAAAGTTCAATTTTGTGGGTATTCGAAAATCAGATAATGATGAGTTATCGGGTAAAACAGGATTACTACCTAACAGAGTTGTAACCGAGAACATGAAAATAACTGCTGTTGAAGGCATTAAAAAATATTATGCTGAAAAGGGTTTTCAGGATGTAAAAGTTACCATTAGAGAAAAGAAGGACGCTACTAGGAAAAATAATTTATTATTAGATTTTGTCGTTAATAAAGGTCCAAGAGTTCGAATTAATAATATCAATTTTGGCGGCAATGTAATTGAGGAAACTAAGCTTAAAAAGAATTTGAAGGAAATACATGAAAAACCTAGGCTTACCCTATTTCCAATCAATGACAAGCCTATGATTGTAAAAACCACTCCTTATACTTTTCAGCAGTATTTAAGTGAGAAAGGTTATTTAACGTTTACAAAAACTAGGAAAATATTAAATCCTTACGCAAGAATTTCTTTTTCGTCTGCTAAATACTCTCCTAAAAAATTAGAAGAGAGTAAAGAGAATTTGTTGAATTACTATAATTCTTTAGGCTACAGAGACGCTGATATTGAAAAGGATACTGTTTACCATAATGCGGCTGGTAATTTAAATATTGACATGCAAATAAAGGAAGGTAAAAAGTATTACTTTGGAAATATCACTTGGAGAGGTAATACAAAATATCCTGATTCTTTATTATCAGCAATTTTAAATATTAAAAAAGGGGCCATTTATAATCGTGAAACACTTTTTAATAAATTAGGTAAAACACAAACAGCTGAAGGAGGTGACATTAGTGGTTTATACCAGGATGATGGATATTTATTTTTTGCGGTTGATCCAATTGAAACAGCTGTTTATAATGATACTATTGATTATGAAATTAGACTAAGAGAAGGTCCGCAAGCAACCATTAAAACAATTCGTATCACTGGTAACGAAAAAACAAAAGACTTTGTCATTCGACGTGAAATAAGAACGATACCTGGTGATAAATTTAGCCGCACATTATTAATTCGTTCACAACGTGAAATTGCGCAGTTAAATTTTTTCGATCAAGAAAAAATCAGGCCTGAACCTGTTCCGAATCCTGAGGACGGAACTGTTGACATTAACTATAGTGTTGAAGAAAAGTCAAGTGATCAATTAGAATTGAGTGCAGGCTGGGGAGGTTTTATTGGTTTAACAGGAACCTTGGGTGTAACCTTCAACAACTTCTCATCAAAAAATATTTTCAAAAAATCAGCTTGGGATCCATTGCCAATGGGTGACGGCCAAAAATTGAGTCTGCGTGTTCAAAGTAATGGTAAGGCTTTCCGATCCATTAATGCATCCTTTACTGAGCCATGGTTTGGAGGTATCAAAAGAAACTCTCTGACATTAAGTATTTTTAATACTAAGTATGGTCAAACGATTGATCAATTGACAGGCATGTTTAGTCCTGATGCTGCTAATAATCAATACATTTCTACGACTGGTGCAACAGTTACTTTTGGAAAACAATTAACTTGGCCGGATGACTATTTCTCATTTAGTTATGGTTTAAACTATACACGCTATACTTTAAAAAACTATCCTATTGATCCGTTTAATTTACCCAACTTTGATAATGGTAATGTAAACAACTTTAATATCAGGTTGGCTTTACAAAGAACTTCAGTGGATCAGCCATTATTCCCAAGAACTGGATCAACCTTTTTATTGAGTGGTCAAATTACACCACCTTATTCTTTAATTGATCCAACAGCAAATACAGGATCAAACAAATTTGAATTATTAGAATATCATAAATGGCGATTTAATGGTGAATGGTTTATTCCATTGGGAAAACCAGCAGGCGAGGAGCGTAATAAACAATTTGTTATGCGTTTTGCTGCAAAATTTGGATTTTTGGGAAGGTTTAATTCTGATTTAAGTATTTCTCCATTTGAAAGATTCCAAGTAGGAGACGCAGGATTAAGTAATCAGTTTGCCTTGTTGGGTTTTGATATTATTGCACAAAGAGGATATCCTGTTTATGAAACTTCTAATCCAAAAATTAATCCTGATCAACAGTCTTCAAGACAAAAGTTTACGATGTTTAATAAGTACGCTATGGAAATTAGGTATCCGTTAAGTTTAGCGGCAAGTAGTACTATTTATGCACTTGGATTTTTTGAAGCAGCTAATGGATGGTATAGTATGAAGGACTATAATCCATTTGAACTTCGTCGTTCAGTGGGTCTTGGTATGCGTTTTTTCTTACCAATGTTTGGTCTGCTAGGATTTGATTATGGTATTGGTCTTGACAGGTTAAATGGTAACAATAGCCTTAAGGATGCGGGTAGATTTACCTTCATGCTAGGCTTCGAACCAGAATAAATAAACGTCTAAAATTTATTTTATGAAATTTAATAAACAAGCTGGCTTAGTTGTATTTATGTTGTTTTTTTGTTTTGTTGCCAATGCACAAACAAAATATGCAGTAATCAATACAAAGTATATTTTAGAGAAAATTCCAGAGTATAAGGATGCGGATAAAAAATTAAAGGAATTTGGCGATCAGTGGCAAAGCGAAATTGATGACAAGCAAATGGCACTTGATAAAATGTACAAAAACTATGAGGCTGAGCAGTTTATGCTATCCGAAGACCTTCGAAAAAAGCGTGAAGACGAACTGTTTTTTAAAGAAAAAGAGCTCAGAGACTTACAAAAAAAGCGATTTGGCTACGAAGGAGACCTATTCAAAGAGCGTCAAAAATTAGTAAAGCCAATACAGGATAAAGTCTATAATGCAGTCCAAAAAATGGCTGTAGCTCGTTCTTATGACTTCATTTTGGATAAAAGTGAAGGAATAACCATTATATTTGCAGACCCTAAATTGGATAAAAGCGATGATATCTTAAAACTTTTAGGGATTAATAATTAATACACAAACACAAAAAATAGAATATGAAAAAAGGTTTTTTATTTGCAGCAGTTTTAGTAGTTGCAATTTTATTTACAAACAACTCGTCTGCTCAGTCAACAGTTAAAATTGGTTATTTCGATGAGCAAAGTGTAATTGGTTTGTTCCCAGGTATTCAAGAAAAATTAGATACTTTGTTGCAATCTTATGCTAAGGATTCATTACAAGAAGAGTACAACTATACTTTAAAGGATTTTCAAGTAAAAGATAGTATCTACAAAAGAGACTCAGCTGATTTGTCAAAAAGACCTAAAGCTTTAGAAATGGCTACTACCGATCTTAATCGTTTAAAGTACAAGTTAATTAACTGGCAACAATACCAACAAGAGTCAATGCAACAAAAACAAGAACAAGTTTTATTGCCTTACAGACAAAAAATTTATGCTGCTTTAACTGAAGTTATTGCAGAGAACAAGTATACTTGGGTATTAAACGCTTCAGCTTTATCGGTATATTATCAACCATCTATTGCTGATAATATTTCAATTAGAGTAGCTATGAAAATGAAACTTCCTTTACCAAAAGAAATCGAAGAAGCATTCCGTGTAGCAACTGGAGGCGCAACAGCTAAACCAGCTACTGCTCCTGCAGCGACTAAAGCACCTGCTAAGAAAGGATAGAATTTAAAAAATATATTTGATAAGAACCTCGTTGTTATGCAACGAGGTTCTTAGTTTTACACCAACAATAAAAGATATGGCTGCTCCCATTGGCGTTTTTGATAGTGGATATGGTGGTTTAACCATTTTAAAGGAATTGAAAAAGCAATTGCCTGAATATGATTATTTGTATTTAGGCGACAACGCACGTGCGCCCTATGGAACAAGATCATTTGAAACAGTATACGAATACACTTTAGAAGCAGTTAAGTGGTTTTTTGAACATGATTGCAAACTGGTTATTTTAGCCTGCAACACCGCTTCTGCAAAAGCACTTCGCAATATCCAACAACTTGACCTTCCCATTATCGCACCCAATAACCGAGTATTAGGCGTCATTCGTCCTTCCTCGGAAGTGCTTGGTAATTATTCAACCTCGGGTCATGTTGGCATTATGGCCACTTCAGGAACTGTTCAAAGCGATAGTTATATTATTGAAATGGCTAAGTTTTTCCCTGATATAAAAGTTCATCAGCAGGCATGCCCTATGTGGGTTCCGCTTATTGAAAATGGTGAGTATAATCACGACGGGGCCGATTATTTTGTGAAGGCATACTTAGACCAACTTTTTAGCCAGTCTAAGGATATTGACTCAATTTTGCTCGCATGTACTCATTATCCTTTATTGGAACCGAAAATCAAGGCCTATTTGCCGGAAGGGGTCAAATTAGTGTCCCAAGGCAAAATTGTTGCCGACAGTTTGGGTAAATACTTGCAAAATCATCCAGAAATTGACCAAAATTGCTCTAAAAAGGGACAAATCGAGTTTTTTACCACTGACAACCCCAATACCTTTGAAAAACAAGCTAGTTTGTTTTTCGGACAAAAAATTGAAGCAAAACACACAGATTTAGTATAAGATTTCAAAAAAAACCCTATTTTTGCCGTCCTTTCACGGGTAGTGGTATGGTGACTGCTATTAGAAACGGATTTTGAACAAAAGTATAAAACAAAAGGGCATATAGGAATACTCCTACCAACCCGAAAAAAAAAGTAATATGAAACGTACATTCCAACCTCATAAACGTCGTCGTAAATCTGTTCATGGATTCCGTAAGCGTATGGAATCAGCTAATGGTCGTAAAGTATTAGCTAGTCGCCGTAAGAAAGGACGCAAGAAACTAACTGTATCTAGCGAGAAAGGATTAAAATAATTTAACCTTAATCCATAGAAACTTATAATTTTAAAGTCCTCTTCCTTTTGGGAGAGGACTTTTTTAATGCACATCCTTATTTTATAGATTCATTTATCAAACTACTTTGTCAAAAATATATTCATATAAAAAGTCAGACAAACTAAAAAGTAGAAAGCAAACACAATTTTTGTTTGCTAAGGGGCAGTCAATGAATGCATTTCCAATTAAGCTTATTTATACTATTGAAACAGTTGAAACGCTTAACGCTTTATTGCCTAAGCCACCCTATAATATTTTAGCAATTAAAGAAAAAGGGCTACTGCAAGCTGGGGTGGGTGCTCCTAGCAGAACTTTTAGAAAAGCAGTTATGCGCAATAGGGTTAAGCGATTACTTCGCGAAGGGTACCGATTAGAGAAGCCTGCATTCCTTGCCAGCAGTCCATTACAGGGCTTTAGGGTAAACTTATTTTTTTTATATACCGATGCTAATGTTATTTCACAAAAGGAGATCCAAGAAAAAATAAAGCAATTATTAGAAAGGCTTACTGAAAAGTTAAATCATTCGCTTAAATCCAATAAAGAGGTAAGTAAATAATGAAGCAAGTAAAAATTCAAATATAAACTTGATGGTAAATTAAGCGTATCCAAATTTCATTATCAAATTAGCTACTGAATAAAATGAGCAGCCTAAAAAAAATATTAGCATTTCCCTTTTTAATATTGATACGTTTTTATCAGTATGCGCTATCTCCTTATTTAGGCGGAAGTAAGTGTAGGTATACGCCGTCTTGTTCTCAATATACTTTAGAGGCTATACAAAAATTTGGCCCCATAAAAGGTATCTTTCTAGGGGCCAAACGTTTAAGTAAATGTCATCCTGGTGGAGGACATGGATATGATCCTGTTCCTTAATTTTTTATTTTGCTGCAGCGAATCTTTCAGCAACCACTGACCAATTAACTACATTCCAAAAAGCAGCTAAATAATCAGCACGACGGTTTTGATATTTTAAATAGTATGCATGTTCCCAAACATCAGCGCCTAATAATGGAGTTCCTTTCACTTCAGCAACATCCATTAATGGGTTGTCTTGATTAGGTGTTGAGCTTACTTCTAACTTACCATCTTTAACAATTAACCAAGCCCATCCACTTCCAAAACGAGTCATACCAGCAGCGGCAAATTTTTCCTTGAAAGCATCAAAGCTTCCAAATGCAGCTGTGATTGCGTCAGCTAATGCACCCGTTGGAGTTCCACCTGCATTAGGTGCTAAGCTTGCCCAAAAAAAGCTATGGTTCCAATGACCACCACCATTGTTTCTTACAGCTGGGCTAATGCTACCAGCAACTGCTACTAATTCCTCCAAGCTTTTACCTTCATTTGGAGTTCCGGCAATTGCTTTGTTTAAATTGTCAACGTATGCTTGATGATGTTTACCATGGTGAATTTGCATGGTTAATGTATCAAAATGTGGTTCTAAAGCTTCGTGTGCGTATGGTAACGCTGGTAAAGTAAATGACATATTTTTTTATTTAATTGTTTCTCTAATGAGGTTCAAAATTACACTCCTTTACAATGATTTAAACGACTAGCAGGTTATTTTTTCTTAAATAGTAAGATAATTGGATTTGAGAAAGCGTATATACTAATTCGAGCCGAGCTTTCGAGCATTGCGCAGGGTGAGGCGAGGATTAGGTATATATGCTGAACTATCTTTTTGCTTTAAAAAAAGCCTGCATCAGCGATGCACATTCTTCTTGCAGAATGCCACCAACCAAAGTTGTAGAAGGGTGGAAGGGATTTTTTTCAGTTACGCGACGATAACTATTTTTTTCATCGTAGGCACCAAATACTATATGACCAATTTTATTCCAGTACAATGCTCCAGCACACATTAAGCAAGGCTCTAGGGTAACATATAAAGTCGCGTCAGGTAAATACTTGGACTGCAAACTTTCACAGGCGCTGGTGATGGCTAAAATTTCGGCGTGTGCTGTTACGTCCTTTAACAGCTGTACTTGATTATATGCTTTTGCTACAATCTTTCCATGCATTACGATTACTGCACCTACTGGCACTTCATCAACGTCAAAGGCCCTCTGTGCTTGTACGAGGGCCTGACGCATAAATTGTTCATGAATATTTTCCAAGCGAAATGCTATTTAATGCTATCCTTTACACCTTATTTTAAATATGCAAAGGATTGCTATTGTTTCCGGATATTATAATTTTTGAATCTTGATATTTCGGAAGCTTACAACATCACCATGGTCTTGCAATGCAATATGTCCTGAAAATACTTTTCCGAAATCTGGTGACTCACCTTTAGCAAATTTCGAACGTCTAATTAATTCTTTCCATGCATCATCACCTAAATGCGTTTTCACTACGGTAACATCGTTCAATTTTAATTCTAACACCCCTTTATAATTAATGATATCTACTTTATTCCATTCGCCAAAAGGCTTATCGTGACCTTCGTTGCCAACAATTAAGTCATATAAATTACCTGCGCGGTGACTAATAATTTTTGCATCAGGATGTCCACTATTATCTAATACTTGCATTTCAGGTCCAGTATGCCAAGTGTTATCATACTTTGCAGGATTGTCTTGTACAAAAAATATGATTCCACTATTTCCGTTCTTGCTAATTTTCCATTCTAATTGCAAATGAAATTCATTGAAGCTTTCGTTGCTAACTAAGTCGCCTCCACCTTTGTTATTCATTTTTAATGACGGATCAAAAACTAAATTACCGTCTACTGCTTTCCATGCAGCACCAGCCGTTTTCTCACCATAGCTATGCCAGCCATTGGTTGTTTTACCATCAAATAAAGAAACCCATTTTTCTTGTGCATTTACTTGTGTGATAACAAGCATCATGAATACTGCAAGTACTATTTTTTTCATAAGCAATCGTTTGATTTAAGCCCCTATTTTTTTAATAACAATACATATTTAGCTAAAGCTTCAGCATCTTCTTGCGATAATGCTGGATGAGGAGTCATTGGAATAGCACCCCAAACGCCACTTCCACCTTTAATGATTTTTCCTGCAAGCATTTTTACATTCTCATCGGTATTCTCATATTTAGCAGCAACGTCTCTGTAAGATGGTCCAATATTTTTCTCATCTACTTTGTGACAAGTTAAGCAATCGCTTTTTCCAACCAATGCCAATCCTTTTTGATAATCAGGATTATCTGACAATGAATTTGTTGAAGCCGCCGCTGTTGTTGTGCCTTCAGCTGTTTTGCTTTCTTTATTTCCACCACATGCCATTAATGATACTACCACTACCATTGTTCCTAAAACCTTTTTCATACTTTACTTTTTATTTCTTGATTAATTAATGCCTAATATTTTTTTATTAAATGCTTCATCTGAACCTGTGCTTGCAAAATCATCAAACGCTTTTTCAGTTACTTTAATAATATTGTTCTGAATAAATACTGCACCTTCAGCTGCACCAACTTCAGGATGTTTTAAACAGCATTCCCATTCCATCACTGCCCAACCTTTATAGTCATAGGCTGCTAGTTTGCTAAAAATACTTTTAAAATCAACTTGACCATCACCTAATGATCTGAATCGTCCAGCGCGGTCAATCCAGTTTTGATAACCACCATAAACACCTTGCTTTGCACTTGGATTAAATTCCGCATCCTTCACATGAAACATTTTAATACGTTCATGGAAGGCATCAATGTATCCAAGGTAATCCATGCATTGTAAAACAAAGTGTGATGGATCATATAATAAACAAGCACGCTTATGGCCATTTACTTTATCTAAAAACATTTCATAGGAAACACCATCGTGTAAGTCCTCACCAGGATGAATTTCATAGCAAAGATCAACGCCCACTTTATCGTATTCATTTAATATAGGCATCCATCTTTTGGCGAGTTCAGTAAATCCTGTTTCCACTAATCCTGCAGGACGTTGTGGCCAAGGGTAAACGGTATGCCATAATAAAGCACCACTAAAAGTAGCGGATGCATTTAACCCTAAATTTTGGGAAGCCTTTGCTGCATAAATTAATTGTTGTTCCGCCCACTGCGTTCTTGCTTTTGAATTTCCACGAACTTCAACTGGTGCGAATCCATCAAACTGTGCATCATAAGCAGGGTGTACCGCAATTAACTGTCCTTGTAAATGCGTTGATAGTTCTGTGATTTCTAAACCCGCTGCATTTACGATTCCTTTTATTTCATCGGCATAGGTTTTACTTTCTGCCGCTTTTTTTAAATCAATGCAACGTGCATCCCAACTAGGAATTTGCACTCCTTTAAAACCTAAGCTAGCAGCCCATTTACAGATACTTTCTAAAGTATTAAAAGGGGCCGTGTCGCCCATAAATTGTGCTAAAAATATACCTGGTCCTTTAACTGTCGTCATATTAATTTTATTAAAAAGCTAACTAATTTCTATTGCTAATTTGTCAAATTATTTTACAATACGTGAGCCGTCCATTTTTTATCAGACTTTGATGATGCAACTACGTTTTCAATAAATGCCATTCCTCTTAATCCGTCTTCGATCCCTGGGAAATCAAGCATTTCTGCAGTAGGTGTTGTGCCATCAATTTTACATCCTAATGTTAATGCAAAATTGCGATAAATATTTCCGAAAGCTTCTAAATATCCTTCTGGATGTCCAGCCGGAGTACGGCAGTTATGCGTTGCAGCTTTGTATAAATGCGCACTACCTGCTCGGTATATTTGTGTTGGCTGATCCAACCATTTTACGATCAATGAATTGGGCTCATGTTGGAACCATTCTATTCCACCAAGTTCTCCGTATACTCTAATTTTCAATGCGTTTTCTTCACCAGCAGCAACCTGAGATGCCATTAACACACCTTTTGAGCCATTGTCAAATTTTAGCATCACAGCGCCGTCATCATCCATAATTCTTCCTTCAACTAATGTATTTAATTCAGCACAGATATCGGTAATTTTTCCGCCAGAAATGTATTCTGCTAAATGTGCAGCATGTGTTCCAATATCACCCATCACGGAGCTTTTACCTGATTTAGATGGATCCGTTCTCCAAGCAGCTTGTTTATTTCCCTCTTTTTCTGACAATTTACTTAACCAACCCTGTGGGTATTCCACCCAAACCTTTCTTATTTTCCCCAACTTACCGTCGGCAATCATGGCTCTAGCTTGCTTCACCATTGGGTAGCCTGAGTAAGTATGCGTTAAGCAAAGTGTAAGGCCGGTTTCGTCTAATTTTTTCTTTAATTGTTTTGCTTCATCCAATGAAAGGGTAATAGGTTTTTCAATGACTACATGAAAGCCATGATCTAAGGCCATCATCGCTGGAGCAAAGTGGGCAAAATTGGGTGTAACAATCGTCACAAAATCCATACGTTGGTCAGCGGGTAAGGCTGCCTCGGATTTTATCATTTCCTCAAAGGTGGTATAGGTTCTGGAATCAGGTAAAAACAAGGCTTTTCCTGAAGCTTTAGCAATTTCTGGATTAATACTTAAAGCACCACAAGCTAATTCAATAAGACCATCCATATTAGCTGCAATGCGGTGAACGGCACCTATAAAGGCATCTTGGCCTCCGCCGACCATACCCATGCGCAATTTTCTATTCATTTTTCTTGTAATTTATTTTACTAGACAATCGTTTTATTGTGTCATGATAACACTTTCAAAATAACACTATAGCAATTTCCCTTAATTTTCTTAAAAACACCACTTTTTCATCAAAAATATTTTAAAAGAACGCAAATAAAATTTACATTTATCCTCGATTGCGATTTATATAACGAACCTCTTCTTGTCATGTCATCATCTATCAATAGAAGGAGCTTACTTAAACAAGTAATAACTGGATCGGCTGCTATGGCTGCAGGTGTAGTGATTCCTAAATCAGTTATGGCTTCTGTAGCCAATGAACATTCAACTTTAAAAGGAAATATTAATCATTCGGTTTGTAGGTGGTGTTATAATGATATGCCTTTAGAAGACTTATGTAAGGTTATCAATGAAATAGGATTTACTGCCATTGATTTATTAAAACCTAATGAATGGCCAATTGCCAAAAAATATGGTTTGAATTGCTCTATGTGTTATACCGCTGGTGAAACAAGTTTAACAAAAGGTTGGAATGATTTAAACAATCATGAGTGGTTAATTAAGGATTATTTAGAGGGCATTAAATTAGTGGCAGAAGCGGGGTATAAAAATTTAATTTGTTTTGCTGGGAACCGAAATGGAATGGACGATGAAACGGGTTTACAAAACTGTGTGACTGGATTAAAACAAATCATGCCTTTGGCTGAAAAATTAGGCGTAATCATTCAAATTGAATTATTTAATTCTCGCATTGATCATAAGGATTATATGGGCGACAAGTCGGCTTGGGGTATTGAACTTTGTAAGCGTTTAGGGTCACCTAATTTTAAAATTTTGTTTGACATTTATCATATGCAAATTGATGAAGGCGATATTATTCGTTCGATTCAAGACAATCACCAATACTTTGGTCATTATCATACAGCGGGTGTGCCTGGACGTCATGAAATTGACGAGCGTCAGGAGTTATATTATCCAGCTATTATGCGTGCGATTGTTGCAAGTGGTTATAAAGGATATGTAGCACAAGAATTTATGCCGAAGGATCCAGATAAAATTGCTTCCTTAAAAGCGGCGATAAAAATTTGCGATGTTTAAAAATTAGTCAACCAAAAAAATCATTAATCAATCAGCAATCAACAATCAACAATCAATCAGTAATCAATCAATTTTTTTTAATAAAATTCCAATTCACAAATAAAATTTACCAAAATGGCGGGACAACAGTATGACGCAATTGTAGTAGGATCTGGTATCAGCGGTGGCTGGGCTGCAAAAGAACTTACCGAAAAAGGATTAAAAGTTTTAATGCTTGAACGTGGTCGAAATATTGAGCACATCAAAGATTATGTAAATGCAAACAAAGAAGCTTGGGATCATCCACACCGTGGTGGAAGAACGCAACAAATGATAAAAGACTATCCAGTTTTAAAAAGAGATTATCCTTTAAACGAAACCAATTTAGATTATTGGGCAGTAGACAAGGATAGTCCTTATGTTGAAACCAAGCGTTTTGATTGGTTTAGAGGATATCATGTTGGAGGTCGTTCCTTAATGTGGGGTCGTCAAAGTTATCGTTGGTCTGATTTGGATTTTGAAGCCAATGCTAAAGAAGGTATTGCTGTGGATTGGCCGGTTCGTTATAAGGACATTGCACCATGGTATGATTATGTAGAAAAGTTTGCTGGTATTTCTGGTAACCGCGATGGATTAGACGTTTTACCTGATGGTCAATTTTTACCACCCATGGATTTAACTTGTGTGGAGAAAGATGTTGCTGAAAGAATCAAAAAAGAATTTAAAGGAGAGCGTCATTTGATTATTGGACGTACAGCTAATATTACGGTGCCTCATGGTGGCCGACCTGGTTGTCAATTTAGAAATAAATGTTGGTTGGGTTGTCCTTTTGGTGGTTACTTTAGTACGCAGTCTTCGACATTACCAGCTGCTATGGCAACAGGTAATTTAACATTAAGACCTTGGAGTATTGTAACTGAAATTAAATACGATAAGGATAAAAAACGTGCAACCGGTGTAACTGTTTTGGATGCGGAAACAAATAAAACAATTGAGTACAGCGCTAAAATTATTTTTGTAAATGCATCTACTTTAAACAGTACTTGGATTTTAATGAATTCAGCAACTGATGTATGGGAAGGTGGATTAGGAAGTAGTTCAGGCGCTTTAGGTAAAAACTTGATGGACCACCATTTAGGTATTGGTGCAGGTGGTATCGTGGAAGGATACGAGGATCAATATACTTTTGGTCGTCGTGCCAATGGTTTTTATATCCCTAGATTCCGAAATGTAGGTAATGACAAACGCGATTACTTACGTGGATTTGGATATCAAGGTGGTGGAACAAGACAAGGATGGCAAAAAGAAGTTGCTGAGTTTAGTATCGGCGCTGACTTTAAGGAAGCATTAACGGAGCCAGGTGTTTGGACATTAGGTATGGGTGGATTTGGTGAAATGTTACCAGACCCAACCAACAAAGTAACACTTGATAAAACAGTGAAAGACAAGTGGGGCTTGAATGTATTAAACATTGATTGTGAGTTAAAAGAAAATGAAATTAAAATGCGTAAAGACATTTTAGCGGATGCTAAAGAAATGTTAGAAAAAGCAGGCGTTAAAAATGTTCAAGCTCGTGAAGGTGACGGTACGCCAGGACGCGGTATCCATGAAATGGGAACTGCGCGTATGGGTAGAGATCCTAAAACATCGGTATTAAATGGTAACAACCAAGTTTGGGATGCGCCGAATGTATTTGTAACCGACGGTGCTTTCATGACAAGTGCATCATGCGTTAACCCTTCATTAACTTATATGGCATTTACTGCACGTGCAGTTGACTTTGCTGTAAGTGAATTGAAAAAAGGAAATTTATAATTTATTTAATATCAAATTTTAAAAAATAATTTTATGATCAATAGAAGAGAAGCCTTATCAAGAGTTGCCCTCATTATGGGTGGTACTGTACTAGGCGCTGAAGCTTTTTTATCAGGTTGCAAAACAGATACAAAAGGAGTTTCATTTTCAAAAGACGATATTGCTTTTTTAAATGAAGTAGCTGAAACCATTATTCCAGCAACAACAACACCAGGCGCGAAAGAAGCTAAAGTGGGTGAGTTCATGCAAATCATGGTAAGTGATTGTTATGAAGAAAAAGACCAAGCTATTTTTATGGAAGGCATTAAAAAATTAGACGAAGCGTCTAAGAAATTAAATAGTAAAGGTTTTATGGAATCAACTCCTGAACAACGCAATACTTTATTAGTTGCTTTAGACAAAGAAGCTAAGGAGTATCAAGCTGCTGCAAAGCAAGAGGATCCAAAGCATTACTTTACCATGATGAAGCAATTAACTTTATCAGGCTACTTCACTTCTGAAGTAGGGGCTACTAAAGCATTACGTTATGTGGCAGTACCTGGTAAATTTGTAGGATCATATCCTTACAAAAAAGGCGACAAAGCTTGGGCTACTAGCTAATTAAATTAATTAAATGTTTACAATACGATTATGAATAATTCAAGAAGAGACTTTCTACGCAATTCAGCATTAGCTGGTTTAGCTATATCAATGCCTTTCAAAAATGAATTAATGGCAATGGCGGCTAATTCAAAACCCTTTGGTATACAATTATGGACTGTAAAGCAATCGCTATACAAAGACACGATGGGTGTATTAAAGCAACTTGCTGCTGCGGGTTATAAAAAAATTGAAGGCTTTGAAGGAGACAAGGGTTTGTTTTGGGGCATGAAGCATACTGAACTTAAAAAAGTAATGGATGACTTAGGAATGAATTTAGTTTCCTCACATTGTGAAATTTCTGACAACTTTGAACGTAAGGCTGCACAAGCTGGTGAGATAGGAATGAAGTATTTGATATGTCCACATAAAGGAGCTCAACCTAGCATTGATAACTATAAAAAGTTTGCTGACGAATTTAATAAGTGTGGTGAAATTGCAAAAAAGCATGGTCTTCGTTTTGCTTATCACAATCATGATTATTCATTTGTTCCAATGAATGGAGTTGTTCCTCAGGATGTCATGATGAAAAACACCGATCCTAAAATTGTGGATTTTGAAATGGACTTGTATTGGACCAGGGTAGCAGGCATCGATCCACTTGCTTACATGGACAAATTTCCAAACCGTTTCAAATTGGTGCATGTTAAGGATTTAATTAAAACAAATACACCTGAAGGACATGAGTCATGTGTTATTGGTAAAGGAACGATTGATTATAAAACTTTGTTACCTCAGGTTGCAAAACGTGGCGTACAACATATGATTGTTGAGCAAGAAGCGTATACTGGAACCAATGAGCTTGACGCAGCTAAAGATGATGCAGCTTATGTTAAAACATTGAAATGGTAATACATTCGTTGACAATTGAATTTTAACGTTCGAAATATAAAAAATCCCGATGGCTTAAAACCGTCGGGATTTTTTATGATACTGTAATTGCAAAATCAGGAATACTAATTCGAGATAGGTATTAGTATTCCTGATTCGTTATTTTAATACTGTAATTAATTCAGTGGTT
>JACCDI010252864.1_pt1 | contig 46768 bp, 43 predicted proteins | sample 7442791 | NCBI WGS metagenome assembly JACCDI01 (sample SAMN15323434, study PRJNA562643) | freshwater metagenome | isolation source: river surface water | place: USA:Blue River Watershed | collected 2017-08-15 | reverse complement strand
TTGCTCATGGTCCACTTGCCGCGCGGGCTGTCGATGGTCTGGCTCTCCAGGGCGCCATACAGCGCCTTCTTGTTGCCCAGATCGCCCTTGACGGCATCGGCCGCCTGCGCCAGCAGCAGGCCGGCGTCGTAGCCCTGCACCGCGTAGACGTCCGGCTGCATGCGAAAGCCCTTGGCGTAGTTCAGGCGGAACTGCTTGTTGCGGGCCGTGTCCAGCGAGTCGCTGTAATGCAGCGTGGTCATGACGCCCTCGGCCGCCGCACCCGCGGCATCGAGCACGCCCTCGGTGAGAAAGCCCGAACCCCACAACGGGATACGGTCCTTCAGGCCCGCCGCGGCGTAGTCGCGAATGAACTTGGCCGCGCCGCCGCCGGCGAAGAAGCAGGCCACCGCGTCGGGCTTGATCGAGGCGATCTCGGTGAGCAGGGCCTGGAACTCCACGTTGGGGAAGGGCAGGCTCAGCTCCTTGACGATGGTGCCGCCGGCCTTGGTGTAGCTCTCCTTGAAGCCCTCGAAGGCCTCGTCGCCCGCGGCGTACTTCCAGGTGATCCAGACGGCTTTTTTCAGGCCCTTGTCCACCATCGGCTTGCCCAGCGCCATGGTGGGCTGGCTGTTGGAGAAGGAGGTGCGAAACACGTTGGGCGCGCACAGCGCGCGGGTGGCAGCGTGCACGCCGGCGTTGGGAATCAGGTTCAACACGCCGGCCTCGCGCACGACGCGGTGGATGCCCATTTGCACGCCCGAGTGCACGGTGCCGATCAGGACATCGACCTTGTCACGCTGCACCAGGCGCTGGGCGTTCTCGACGCCCTTGGAGGGTTCGGATTCGTCATCGACCTTGAACCACTCGATCTCGCGGCCACCGAGCTTGCCGCCTTTTTCGTCCAGGGCCATGCGAAACGCGTTCTCGATGGTCACGCCGATCTGGCCGAAGGTGCCGGTGTAGGGCAGCATCAGGCCCACGCGCACCTTGTTGCTTTGGGCCCGCACGATCGAGGGCAGCAGCAGGCTGGTGGAGGCCGCGCCGATGACGGCGGCACCGCGGGTGAGGACAAGGCGTCGAGTGGTCATGAGGTCTCCTTGGGGCAATCGTTTTCTGCGGGCGATTCTGCCCGAGCAAGCTCTGCGCGCGGACCCTGGCTTACCCTCGGTCCAGAGGGGCGCGACCCCAGCGGGGTGCGGGGCGGATAGAGAGCAGATTCGATCCAGGATGCGGCGGACGACCGCTAGAATGATCGGGTCGGAGCGTAGCGCAGTCTGGTAGCGCATCTGGTTTGGGACCAGAGGGTCGTAGGTTCGAATCCTATCGCTCCGACCACCCCTCACATGCCCCCCGCGCGGGGCCTTTTCACACCGCTTTTCCCTCGCTGAAACCCGCCTGGCGCAGGCGTGTTGCCGGCTTGCGCCGTGCACCGGCATCTCCTGAATACCGCTCCGGTAATTCCCGTTTCGCTGTCTGGCCGCACGGCCCGTCGAACGCGTTCAAAAGCAGTCAGAGTACAGGCGTGAATGTGAAAAATAAGAACCATGGTTGTACCTTTCAGAAAACTGAACTAGCATGAATTACGCACTGTTGCCGATGTGTCGACAGCGCTGCGAAGTGATGGCGAGCCATGCAGTCCGGTGGCCGGTCATCTCCCCTCAGACCCGCTCTATCGAAGGACTCGAATGTCAGACAGTCTTCAAAAGTGGATGGGCCGCAACCGCCCACCCCGCGTGCAGATCACCTACGACGTGGAAATCGGCGGCGCCGTCGAGAAAAAGGAGTTGCCGCTGGTGGTTGGCCTGCTGGCCGATCTGTCCGGGCAGCCCCTGGTGGCGCCACCCAAGCTCAAGGAGCGGCGTTTCGTGGAAATCGACCGCGACAACTTCAACGAGGTGATGGCCAAGATCGGGCCGCGCCTGGACCTGTCGGTGCCCGACACCTTCAAGGGCGAAGGCAATCTGAAGGTCGAACTCAATTTCAACGACTTCGACCAGTTCCATCCCGAGGCGATCGCGCGCCAGGTGCCACGACTGGCCAAGCTGCTGGAGGCGCGCCAGCAATTGCGCGACCTGCTCGGGAAGCTCGATGGCAACGATGAACTCGATGCACTGCTCGAGAACATCCTGCAGAACACCGAGGACCTCAAGGCGCTCAAGGGCGCTGACGAGCCCGCCGCCGAAGCGGCCTGACCCGAGGCTTATTCCCGATCAACGTAGCGAGAGTCCACGCCATGTCCACAGAAACCGAAACGGAAGCCGGTGGCGCCGCCACCGCCACCCAAGAACTGAGCCTCCTGGATCGCATCGTCCTGGAGGGCAAGATGGCCATCGAGCCGTCGCAGAGCGATTACGCCAAGAAACTGCTGGGGCAGTTTGCTACCCAGATTCTTGATGAAGGCATGAAGGCTGCCCCCGACAAGGGCGTCGTGGCCATGATCAACGAGCGTGTCGCCGCCATCGACAAGATCCTGAGCGACCAGATCAACGCCATCCTGCACCAACCCGACTTCCAAGCGCTGGAGGCATCGTGGCGCGGCCTGCATGACATGGTCTATGGCACCGAGACTGGACCACAGCTGAAGTTGCGTCTGCTCAACGTGTCCAAGAAGGAACTGCTCAAGGACCTGGAGACTGCGGTCGACCACGACATGAGCGCCCTGTTCAAGAAGGTCTACGAAGAGGAGTACGGAACCTTCGGTGGCAATCCCTATTCGCTGCTGATTGGCGACTACACCTTCGGACGCCACCCGCAGGACATCGCCTTGCTCCAGCGCATCTCGAAGGTGGCGGCCGTGGCCCATGCGCCCTTCATCGCGGCGGCCAGTCCGTCGATGTTCGGCATGACCAGCTTCATGGAGCTGGGCCTGCCCCGCGACATGTCCAAGATCTTCGAGAGCGCCGAGATGGTGACCTGGCGCAGCTTCCGCGAATCGGAGGACTCGCGCTATGTGTCGCTGGTGTTGCCCCGGTACGCGGCGCGCCTGCCCTACGGCCCCAACACCACCCCGGTGGAGGGCTTCAACTTCGAGGAGGATGTGGACGGCAAGGACCACGGCAAGTACCTGTGGGCCAATGCCGCCTACCAGCTGGGCCTGCGTATCACCGACGCTTTCGCCAAGTACAACTGGACGACGGCGATCCGTGGGGTCGAGGGCGGCGGCAAGGTGGAGAACATGACCGCCCACACCTTCAAGACCGACGAGGGCGACGTGGCGCTCAAGTGCCCGACCGAGGTGCTGGTCACCGATCGCCGTGAGAAAGAGCTCAATGACCTGGGCTTCATCGCGGTGGTCAATTCCAAGGGCTCGAATTTCGCCGCTTTCTTCGGTGGCCAGACGGTGAACAAACCCAAGGTCTACAACCTCGATATGGCCAATGCCAATGCGGCCCTGTCCTCCCGTCTGCCCTACGTCCTGGCGGCTTCCCGCTTCGCCCATTACATCAAGGTGATCATGCGGGACAAGGTCGGCAGCTTCCAGACCCGGGAGAGCGTGGATGCCTATCTCAATGGGTGGATCAGCAACTATGTGCTCCTGAGCCCGAACGCAACTCAGGGCGAGAAAGCACGTTTCCCGCTGGCGGAGGGACGCATCGACGTGACCGAGGTGGCCGGCAAGCCCGGTGCCTATTCGGCCACCGTATTCCTGAGACCGCACTTCCAGATGGAGGAGTTGACCACCTCCATTCGCCTGGTCGCCGAGTTGCCGGCGCCCGGCGCTGCGGCCTGAACGCCATCGCAGTGCCCCGCGCGCTCGACGCGCGCGGAGCCTTCAAGAATCTAGGAGCTGAAATATGTCAGACGTCATCATTCTCGAGTTCACGGGCATCTCTGGAAACTGCCAGATCAAGGATCACAAGGACAAGATCATCATCCTGAGCTATTCGCACAGCGCCTCGCTGCCGATGCAAGGAGACATCGCCAACTCCGAGCGGACCGCAGGCCGCCCGATCCTCTCGGAGATCGCGCTGCAGAAGATGTCGGATCGTTCGACCACCGAGTTGTACAAGCACTGCACGCAGGGTAAGAAAGCCGCAGAAGCCAAGCTGTTCGTGGGACGGGTGGAGGAGGGAAACTACTTGCCCTTCTTCACCTACACGATGACGAACGCGATGATCTCCAGCGTCAACACGTCGGGTGGCGGGGGACTTCCCTCGGATTCCTTCACGATCAGTTTCTCGGCCCTGAAGTGCGAGTTCCAGGGACAGAAGACCGACGCCCAGGCAGCGGGCACGGCCACCTGGAACTGGGACCTCGCGGGGATGATGTCGGTCTGATGACCTGACCTCGGGCGCTGACGGCACCGAGGTCGCTCCTTCACGCAGTCATCAGGGAGTACCGTGTCCACCTTCACCTGGGCATCGCACGCCCCGCTTTTTGACCGGCTGTGTCTGCCGGTGTCCGCGTCGTCATCGGGGCGCCTGCTGCAAGGCGCCGACCTGAAGGCCTCGCTGGCCCGTGACCTGGAGCGGCTGCTCAATACACGCAATGGCCTGACCGTCGACGAGGCTCTCGGGGGTGAGGCGTCCTCCCTGACATACGGGCTGCCTGACGTCCTGGCGCAGGGGATCGAGCCTGGTGTTGGCTTGCAGGTGCTGGGCGACCTGGTGCAGCGGGCGATCGAAGGGTTTGAGCCCCGACTGCGCGAAGTGACCGTGCAGGCGGAGCCCGACATCCGATGTCCAGACCGCGTGCAACTTTCGATCACCGCATCGGTCACTGTGGGACGCCAATTGCAGCGCGTGGATTTCAACGTCGCCCTCGACCAAGCCGGCACGTTACAGGCACTTGCGGCATGAACCTGCAAGACGATCTTCTGGAGTACTACCGGCGCGAGCTGGCCTATCTGCGGGTGCAGGCGGGCGATTTCGCAGCCCGTTATCCCAAGGTGGCCCAGCGCCTGGATCTTTCAGGCGCCGAGTCGCCCGACCCGCACACCGAGCGGCTGATCGAGTCGGTGGCCTTTCTCACCGCTCGGGTCCACCGTGACCTGGATCGCCAGTTTCCGGCGGTGGCCACCAGCCTGCTGGAGAACCTGTGCCCCAGCCTCACGCAGCCGGTGGCCGCGATGACTGTGGTGCAAATGACCCTGGACCCGTCCGAAGGCAAGGTCACCGCAGGCTGGCAGGTGCCGCGCGGTACGGCGCTGACCACGACCGCCGAGACGGGAGAGACCTGCCGCATGCGCACCGCCTGGGACCTGACCCTGTGGCCGCTGCGTATGACCGATGTCCGCCTGGAGGATCCGCGCACGCTGAGGCTGGAGCTGCGCTGCGAGGACGGCCTGCAGGCGAGCGAGCTGGAGATCGACGTGCTGCGGCTTCATCTGGGGGGTGACCTTCTGACCACCATGCCCCTGCACGAGTTGCTGGTCACTGGCCTGGAGCAGATCCAGGTGCTGGCCGATGACGGTACCTGCGTGCGGCTGGCGGCGGACTGCCTGGCCGAGGTCGGTTTCGACGAGGGGCAGGAGGTGCTGGCGCAGCCGGCGCATGCCCATCCCGCCTACGGACTGTTGCAGGAGTACTTCGCGTTTCCGCGCAAGTTCCAGTTCTTCGACGTGCGAGGCCTGCGCGGGCGCCTGGGCGCGGGCACGGGCTTCGCGCTGCGCCTGGTGTTCGACCGAAGCGCCCGGGTGCTGTCGCTCTTGTCCCCTGAAAACTTTGTCCTGGGCTGCGTGCCCGCGGTCAACCTGTTCGAGCAGACCAGCGAGCCCGTGGTGATCGATCACCGCCAGCACGAGTACCTGTTGCGGCCGGACCTGCAGCGTGATGCGGTGACCGAGGTGCATTCGGTGCAGGCGGTGATCGCTTCGGACCCGCAGGCCGACCGTCCGAGCGAGATTCCCAGCGTCTACGCCGAGCCCGACCCGCAGGGGGCCGGCGATGCCGACTTGTTCTGGACCCTGCGGCGCGAGACGAGCCTGCGCCGCGACATCGCAGGCACCGACGTGTTCATTGGCTTCGTGGACCGCCGCGACGTGCGCGCCGTGCCGCGTGAACCGGTGGTCTACGCCCGGTTGCTTTGCACCAACCGCAGGTTGGCCGAACAGCTTGCGCCGGGTGCCCGATTCCTGGGCCAGGGCGTCTCCACCACCACACGGATTCGTGCGCTGTACGCCCCGAGCACGCCGCGTGATCCGGCACTGGGCAGCCAGGCGCTGTGGGCCCTGGTGTCGCTGCTGCGGCTCAACCACCGCTCTCTGGTGGATGGCACCGACGGGGTGCACACCCTGCGGCAGATGCTGATGCTGTTCGCGGGTGAGAGTGCCCGCGACCAGGCGCAGGTGCGGGGCATCCGGGCCCTGCACGCGGCGATGGCCACCGCCCGCGTGGGCGGACCGCCTTGGGGCGGGCACTGCCGGGGTACCGACATCACGCTGGATATCGAACCCGAGGCCTTCGTCGGCAACTCGCCTCTGGTGCTGGCCAGCGTGCTGTCGCGGTTCTTCGCCCTGTACACCACGGCCAATTCCTTTGTGCGCCTCACCCTGCGCCAGGGGGGCGAGACCGTCAAGCGCTGGCCGGCGATGAGTGGACGCCAATGCCTGATCTGATTCGCCGCTTGCTCGAACGGCCCGAAGGGTTCGACCTGTTTCAGGCGTTGCACCTGCTGGAGCGGGCCGAACCAGAGCGCCGTCCCGTGGGCACGTCCTTGGGACTGGATGAAGCGGTGCGCTTGTCGGCACCGGTCAGCCTGGCCTTTCCTGCCAGCGACATCCAGGGCTTGTCCGAGCACCACGGACCTGCGCCGGCGCTGACGCTGTCGTCACCGGTGATGGCCCTGGCCGGCGCGCAGGGCCCCCTGCCTGTGGCCTACACCGAGATGCTGCTCGAGGGCGTTCGCCATCGCAACCCGGCGGGACTGGCGTTCCTGGACATCTTTCAGCAGCGCCTGCTCGGCTTCCTCCATCGGGGGCGACGCAAGCACCATGTGGCGCTCAGCGCGGGACCGATCCAGGACGCGCCGCTGCTGCGCGTGATCGACGCCGTCTCGGGTTTGGGGCGCAGCGAGGGCGCCCGGGCCCCAGGTGGTCAGGGCGCGTGGCCACGTCATGCGGGCCTGCAGGGCGGCGCGCCGCGCTCGATGGCGTCTTTGCTGGCGATGCTGCGCGATCGCCTGGGCCTGCCCTTTACCGGCCGGTCCTTCGTGGGGGGCTGGCTGCCCTTGGCGCACGAGGAGCGCGCTCGTCTGGCGGAGCGCGAGGCTTGCGCGCCGCGTCTGGGGCAGGGCGCAGCCCTGGGGCAGCGCGCCTGGGACCCAGCGGCCGGTATCGCCCTGGGCCTGGACGGCCTGAATCCTCGGCACCTGGACGCCTTGCTGCCCGCCGGCGCCCGTCATGGTCTGTTGGCGTGGTTGGTGACGCGTCACCTGCAGCAGGACCTGCGTGTGCAGGTGCAGGTGGACCTCGCAGGTGTCCCCAGCACGCGATTGCGCGCCCGGCCAGAGACCGCGCCAGGCTTGTCACCGCGCCTGGGCCTGTCGGCCTGGCTGACCGGTCCTGCGGGTTCCACCCCACAGGCCGTACAAGGTCCGCGCTTTGTCCTCACGACACCCGCGAGGGCCCATGGACATTGACATTCGCACCCTGCTGGCGGGCCTGAACCCCGAGTGCAAGCGGGCGATGGCGCAGGCCGCCGAGTTGTGCGTGACGCACACGCACTACAACGTGGAGCTCGAGCACCTGCTGCGGGTGCTGCTCGAAGGCCCCGCGCCCGATGTACGGCAGGTGCTGGGCCGCTTTCAGGTGGACCCTGTTGCAGTGACCGCGCAGTTGCAGCAAGGCATGGACCGCTTCAAGCGGGGCAATGGCCGCACGCCGGCGTTGTCGCCGCACTTCGCGCCCCTGTTCCAGGAAGCCTGGCTCCTGAGCGCGATGCTGCTGGGGCAGCAGCAGGTGCGCTCGGGGACGGTGCTGCTGGCCCTGCTGGAGGTGGACAGCCTGCGCGGGCTCCTGCTGGAGATGGCGCCGGCCTTGCTGGAGATCCCGCGCGAGACGCTGCGCCAGGAGCTGGCGGGGCTGCTGTCGTTTTCCGCCGAGGACGCGGGTGGCGCCCCGGCGTCGGGTGGATCCGGGACCCTCGCAGCGCCAGGGGGCGAGCCGGTGGCGCGCATGCCCGAACCGCAGCGGCCCCTCGCCGGCGCCACACCTTCGCTGGACCAGTTCACGATCGACCTCACCGCTCAGGCGCGCGAGGGACGGGTCGATCCGATCCGCGGGCGCGATACGGAGATCCGCCAGATCATCGACATCCTGCTGCGGCGGCGCCAGAACAACCCCATCCTCACGGGCGAGGCCGGGGTGGGCAAGACGGCGGTGGTCGAGGGCTTCGCCCAGCGCGTGGTGCAGGGACGGGTGCCTCCGGCCCTGGCCGGCGTGACGGTGCGCACCCTGGACCTGGGCCTGCTGCAGGCGGGCGCAGGCCTCAAGGGCGAGTTCGAGAACCGCCTGAAGTCCGTGATCGCCGAGGTGCGCGCCTCGGCCACGCCCGTCATCCTGTTCATCGACGAGGCGCACCAGTTGATCGGTGCGGGTGGCGCCGAGGGTCAGGGCGATGCCGCCAACCTTCTGAAGCCCGCACTGGCCCGCGGCGAGCTGCGCACCATCGCCGCGACCACCTGGGCTGAATACAAGAAATACGTGGAGCGCGATCCTGCGCTCGCGCGACGCTTTCAGGTGGTGAAGGTGGAGGAACCCGCGACCGAAGTGGCGGTGGAGATGCTGCGCGGCATGACGGCCACCCTGGAGCGCCATCACGGCGTGGAGATCCTGGACGAGGCGGTGCAGGACGCGGTGCGCTTGTCGCACCGCTACATCTCGGGCCGCCAGCTGCCGGACAAGGCGATCAGCGTGCTGGACACCGCCTGCGCCCGGGTGGCGGTGGGCCTGTCGGGCGAGCCCTGGCAGCTCGAAGCCGTGAGCCGCGACATCGCCCTGTGCGCCGAGGAACTGCGTCTGGCACGACAGGCGCATGCGCGCGGCGAGGACCGCAGCGGTCTCATCGCACAGCGGGAGGACGCGTTGGCGCGGCACCGGCAACGCCAGGTCCACCTGCAGGAGAAGCTGGCGCTGGAGCGCAGTGCCGTTCAGGAAATCCTGGCCCTGCGCCGCGAGATCGCCGCCGGCGCGCAGCAGGCCCCAGCAGACCCGGAGGAGCGGGCCTCGCGCGCTGCGCAATTGCAGCGACTGCGCAAGGGCCTGGAAGCGATCCAGGACGACGAGCCCCTGGTGCCGCTGTATGTTGACGCGCACACGGTGGCCGACGTGATCTCCGGCTGGACCGGTATTCCGGTCGGCAAGATGATGGCCGACGAGATTCACACCGTGCTGCACCTGCGCGAGAAACTGGCCGAACGCGTGGTCGGCCAGGACGCGGCGCTGGATGCGATCGCGCGGCGCATCCGCACCTTCCGCGCCGACCTGGACGATCCGGGCAAGCCGGTGGGCGTCTTCCTGCTCGTGGGCCCTAGCGGCGTGGGCAAGACCGAGACCGCCTGCGCCCTGGCCGACACGCTGTACGGCGGCGAGCGCAACATGATCACGCTGAACATGTCGGAGTTTCAGGAGGCGCACTCGGTCTCCAGCCTCAAGGGCGCGCCCCCAGGCTACGTGGGCTACGGCAAGGGCGGTGTGCTGACCGAGGCGGTACGCCGGCGCCCCTACAGCGTGGTGCTGCTGGACGAGATGGAGAAGGCGCATCCCGACGTGCTCGAGCTCTTTTTCCAGGTGTTCGACAAGGGCACGATGGAAGACGGCGAAGGGGTGTCGATCGACTTTCGCAACACCTTGATCCTGCTCACATCCAACGCGGCGCAGGACGTGATCACCCAGGCTTGCGAGGGCGGCCGTCGTCCCGAACCGTCCGAGCTGGTGCAGCGTCTGCGTCCGCACCTGGTGCGGCAGTTCAGCCCCGCATTTTTGGGGCGCCTGGTGCTGGTGCCGTATTACCCCCTGGGCGACGAGCAGGTGCGGCGCATCGTCGACCTCAAGCTCTCGCACCTGGCGCAGCGCTTTGCTGACCACCACCACAGCGCCTTCACCTGGGACGCGGCGGTGAGCGAGCGCATCACGGCGCGCTGCACCGAGGTCGATTCGGGTGCGCGCAACATCGACTTCATCCTCACGCAGACGGTGCTGCCGCAGCTGTCGACCGGGGTGCTGGAGCGCGTGTGCGAGCAGCGTCCTTTCGATGCGGTGCACATGCGGGTGGGCGGCGATGGCCAGTTCGACTACGCCTTTCACGATGCGGCGCTCGAAGCCGCTGGAGGCCGGCGATGAGGACTGGCTACAAGCAGGCCCGGCGCCTGGTGTCGGTGTCCACGCCGTTCGGCGCGGACGCCCTGCTGGTGGACGGACTGGACGGTCAGGAGGGCCTGAGCGAGCCCTTTCGCTTCACCCTGGCCTTGCGCTCAGGCGACGCAGGCCTGGATCCGGCCACCATCGTGGGCAAGGACATCAAGGTGACGCTGCAGGCGGGCCAGGGCCCCAAGCGCTATCTGCATGGCCTGTGCAGCCGTTTCGTCCACAGCGGCTTCGACCGGGACTTCGCGACCTACGAGGCGCAGCTTGAGCCGCGGCTGTCGCTCCTGCACTTGTCGCGAGACCGGCGGATCTTCCAGGCCCAGTCGGCCGACGCCATCGTCAAGGCGGTGCTGGGCGAGTTCAAGGTGCCGGTGAGCGTCAAGCTGTCGCAGACCTACCCACCGATCGAGTACTGCGTGCAGTACGACGAATCGGCCTTCGATTTCATTTCCCGCCTGATGGAGCAGGCCGGGATCTTCTACTTCTTCACCTTCGCCGCCAGCAGCCACACGATGGTGCTGGCCGATGCCGGCTCCGCCTTTGCCGACTGCCCGGGCGCCGCGTCCATGCGCTTTTTTCCGACGTCCTCGGAGAGCCGGCCGCTGGATGCCGTGACCCGCTTCGAGCGCGAGAAACGCCTGGCGCTCAAGAAGGCCACCGCCGACGATTACAACTTCGAGAAGCCCGGCGCCTCGCTGGCGGGTAGCCACGCGGCGTCGGTCGGGGAAGGCACGTTCTATGAATTCGCCACCGGCCATGCCAGCGTGTCGGCTGGGTCCTCCCGCGCGCGCCTGCGGGTAGAGGCCAGCCAGGCCCAGGCCCAGATGCTGCGCGGGGAGAGCTTTGCCTACCCCTTCAGCGCCGGTACCCGCTTCACCCTCAAAGGGCATTTCGTGGCGGCGCTCAACGCCGCCTGGGTATTGCGGCGCGTGCATCACCGCGTGCGCGACGATCTGTACACGAACCGCTTCGAGGCCTTCGGCGCCTCGGTGCCCTTCCGGCCCGAGATGGTCACACCGCTGCCCCGCGCGCTGGGCTGCGAGACCGCACGCGTGGTGGGCCCCTCGGGGGAGGAAATCTGGACCGACAAGCACGGGCGCATCAAGGTGCAATTCCCGTGGGACCGCCAGGGCAAGAAGGACGACCACAGCTCGCCGTGGATCCGGGTGTCACAGCCGCTGGCGGGACCGGGCTTTGGCGCGCTGGCGCTGCCTCGGGTGGGGCAGGAGGTGGTGGTGAGCTACCTGCACGGCGATCCCCAGCGGCCCCTGGTCACCGGCTGCGTCTACAACGGCGAGAACGCGCCCCCCGTGGGTCTGCCCGCCCACCAGACGCAGACCGTGCTGCGCACACGCTCGTCCAAGCAGGGTCAGGCCGGCAACGAGCTGCGGCTGGAGGACAAGAAGGACGCCGAGGAGTTCTACCTGCACGCGCAGAAGGACCTGAAGTTCGAGGTCGAGAACGGCTGGTCCACCACCTTGAAGAAGGGCGCCGAGGTCCACGTGCTGGAGGAGGGCGACCGGAGCCTGGAACTCAAGAAAGGCAAGGAGAGCCACAAGGTCAAGGGCACGCGCACCGTGGACGTGACCGGCGACGAGACGCACCACAACCATGCCGCCTTCCACCACACCGTGGACGGCGACTATGCGCTCACGGTCAAGGGCAAGCTCACGATCAACGTGACCGGGGCCTTCCTGATCAAGACCGGCGCCGACGGTCAGGTGCAGACCGGGACGACCCTGCTGCTCAAGGCCGGCAGCGATCTCACCGGGCAGGCCGGTGGGAACCTGCTGCACAAGGCCGGAGCCAACATCACGACCAAGGCCGGCGCGAACCTGCAGCAGCAGGCCGCCGCGCAGATCAATCTCAAGGCGCCCGCCATCAACAGCAAGGCGGACGCCAACCAGAGCATCCAGGCCGGTGCAGGCCTGACCCTCAAGGGCGCGATGGTGAAGCTGAACTGACCATGGATGCACCCCGTACCCCCACTGCGACCCCTGTCGACCCGTCCGCGTCCGACCCCGAAGTCGTGTCCGGCCCCGAGGTCGTGGAGGAGTTCGACGCGCAGGGCCGCCGTGTCCTGCGCTGCACCCTGGTCGACGGGGTGCTCGACGGCCTGTTCGAGCAGCTCGACCCCGAAAGCGGCAGCCGATTCCAGGCCCGCTTCCGGCAAGGGCAGATGGAGGGCCCCATGAGCCTGCACGACGCCAGCGGTGCGCTCGTGCAGTCCTGCAGCTACCGGGCGGGACGCCTGCACGGAACGATGAAGACCTTCGAGCAGGGGCGCTGCATCTCGCAGCAGCAGTACGTGCGGGGCCAGCTCCACGGGCTGTCGATCGCCTTCGATGAGGCCGGACGCCCCAGCGCGCGGCTGCACTATGTGGCGGGTGTCCTGGAGGGCCCTGCCGAGTACTTCCACGAGGGGCAATGCATGCGGCGGTCTCATTACCACGAGGACCAGCTGGAGGGCGAGTCCGTGGATTTCACGGCGGCGGGCGAGGTGGCCCAGACCTGCACCTACCGCGCCGACCTTCTGCACGGGCCGCTGCGCCGCTTCTGGCCCGGTGGCGCTTTGATGGAGGAGATCGTCTACGCGCAAGGGGTACCGGTAGGCACTCCCGTTCGGCGCGACGCCGAGGGTCGTGACCTGGATGCGGCGGCCGAGCGGCCGACGCTGGGCGACCGCCTGCAACGTCTGGTGAGGGGGAGCTGATATGGGACAACAGGTCTGCATGGGCGCCCTGACCCGATGCAACTACGGCGCTGCACCGTCGTCGCTGTTGGTGGCGCCCTCGCGCCATGTGAACGCGGTCCTGGCGGCCGCCACCGTGAAGGACAGCAAACCCTTCGTGAACGTGCTGCCCTTCGGCCTGTGCCGCTCCCTGGGCAATCCCATGGTGGCCGCCGCGACCGCCGCCGCCATGGGCAGCCTCAAGCCCATGCCCTGCATCCCGATGACCAGCGGGTCTTGGAAACCCGGTTCACCCACCGTGAAGATCGGTGGCCAGCCCGCGCTCAACAAGACCTCCAAGCTGCGCTGCAGCTGGGGCGGCGTGATCACGATCAACTTCCCCGGCCAGCTCACGGTGGCCATTCCCTGACCGTGCAAGAGGACGCCGTATGGACTACCGCCTGAGCCTCACCCCCCGCCTGGTCGTCTTGGGCGGCCTCGGCCTGTTGCTCATGATGGCCTTGTTGTTCTTGCTTGGCGTGCAGGCGGGTCGGGACTTGGGTCCGCGCGCAGGCGAGGTGGCGGCCGCCCCGATGCCAGCGGCCGTGGCCAGCCGCGCCGCCCGCGTCGCCAGCCTCGCCGCCCGTTCGGCCAGCCAGGCCGCCGGCAAGGCGGCCAAGTCGGTGCAGACCGATCTCACGAAGGGCAAGCCATGAAGCGGTCGCAGCCTGTGCATCGTCGGGCCCTGGTCCTGGTGGCCGGTCTCGGGCTGGCCGGTTGCAGCACCGTGGGCAAGCTGGCCGAGTCGGCCCTGTCCATGGGCGCGAACCTGGTGGGCCTGGGTAAGCCCCTGCCCCAGCCGGCGCTGTGGAAAAGCGTGACCGTGGTCGCATCCTCCGACGCCAACCAGGACAGCCCGGTGGCTGTGGACCTGGTCTTCGTGCGTGACCCGGCGCTGCTCGAAGTGCTCAACGCAACGCCCGCGGCCAAGTGGTTCGCCACGCGCACCGACCTGCAGCGCGCGTTTCCCGAGGGCGTGGGCGTGGTGTCTCTGGAGGTCGTGCCGGGTCAGACGTTGCGCCTGACCGACGCCGCGCGCATCCACCAACTGGCGCTGGCGGTGCTGGCCTACGCCGCCTACCCGCCGCCGGGCGAGCACCGCCTGCGCCTGCAGCCCACCCCCGGCAACTACCTCCTGCAACTTGGTCCCAAGGGCTTCCTGGGCGCCGAGCCTCCTGCCCCTGCCGCGAAATGACGTCCGCCGACATGCTTGACTCCCGCACGCCCCCTGCGCCCCCTCACCGCATCGCATGGCACGAGGGCATGCTGCTCAGTCCCCAGCACTTCCAGCAGGAGGGGGCGCGCCTGGACGCGCTGATCGCCTGGCAGCACCTGGCGGCACAGCCCCTGGCCTGGGGCCTGCGGCGTCTCGAGGTCGACGAGGGCCTGCTGGCCAACGGCCTGGTGCGTGTGCTGGCGCTGGAGGCGGTGATGCCCGACGGCATGGCGGTGACCTGGTCGTCCGGGGAGCCCCATGCCCAGGACCTGCAGCTGGACCTCGCGCCCTGGGCGGCCGAGCTCGAGGGCGCAGAGGTCCCGGTCTACCTCACGATCGGTCGCGCGCGCTCCATGCGCCAGGCCGGCCAGCCCTCGCGCTTTCGTCCCCTGCCGGGCCAGCTGCAGGAGGACGAGGTCTCCGAGGCCCTGCCAGTCGATATCCCTCGCGCCGGGCTCCAACTGGCTCTGGCCGCCGGCACGCTGCCGTCGTCCGTGTTCGTGTCCATGAAGCTCATGACCGTGCACAAGGACCGGGAGGTCTGCCGGCGCGGTCCCTTCGTGCCGCCCTCGCTGGACCTGCCCGCGGGCAACGCGCTGCGCCAGCGCGCGCAGGCTCTGGCTGCACAGATGCGGAGCAAGGCCGCCCACCTCGTCAAGCAGGGTTCGGACCCGTCCTCCCGGGTGGAGGACCGCCTGGCGATGCTGGAGAACAAGGCCCGCCTGGGCCCCCTGGTGACTGCGCTGCCGGTGCTCGAGGCCTTGCTGCAGTCGCCCGCGCTGTCGCCCTACGCACTGTTTCTGGCGCTGTGCGCCCAGCTGGGACCTCTGGCCACCTTACGGCCGGGGGCCGTGCCGATGATGCCCGGCCCCTGGGACCAGGCGGATCCACGGGCGGCAATCGGCCCCGTGCTCGACGCGCTGGAAGACCTGGTGGGCGAAGTCAGCCAGGAGTGGCATACCGTGCCCCTCAGCGTCGAAGCCGGCCGTTACAGCCTGACCCTGGACGCCGCGCTCGCGGGTGCGCGTCTCGTGGTGGGCCTGCGCGGACGGCCCGAGCGTGACCTGGTGGCCTGGATGGCCGGCGCCGTGATCGGCTCGCGTGAGGTCTGGGACTCCCTGACTGACCGTCGCGTGCTGGGTGCCGCACGCCAGCGCCTGGACGACGCACCCGAGCTCGGGCTGCGCTCCAGCGCCGGCTACGTCCTGTTCGGCATCGAGGCCAGCGACACGCTCACCATGTCGGGCCAGCCGCTGCTGATCGGAAACCTCAACGAGACCGATGCGAAGCACCGTCCCCACGAGATGGTGCTGTTCGTCAAGGGCTGACCCCATGGCCTCTGCATTTCCCCTGTCCGAACTGTCCTCGCGCGAGACTGCCGTGTCTTCGGACCGTGCGGACCTTCCCTGCGCGCAACTGCGGGAGTTCTACGACACCCTGCGCCAGGCCTGCGACGCCCTGCCGCATGTCGACGCCGGCGAGGTCGCGGCCGCCGTCCAGGCCCTGGGCGAGCGGCTCACCGAACGGATCGAGCTGCAGACCCTCGAGGCGCACCGCCTGAGCGGGCGTCTGGGCGCCGACAACGAGATGCACGCGCGTTACCTGAAAGCCGCGCTGGCAGACGAGTTGATCATCGCGGCTGACTGGGCGGGGCGCGTGCCGTGGCGGCAGGCCCTGCTGGAGTCCAGGCTCTTTCGAAGCAGTCATGCCGGCGAGAAAGTCTTCGCGGACATCGACGATCTGCTGGCGCAACGCGACCCGACGCAGCGCCCGATCGCGCGTCTGTACCTGGGCGTGCTCTCGCTGGGGTTCCAGGGTCGCTACCGGGGCACCGGCTCGGTGGACCGGATCGCGGTCTATCGGCGCGAGCTGTTCCAGTTCATCTACCAACGCGCCCCCGACCTGCGAGGGCGTGATCGCACCCTCTCACCTGCCGCCTATGACAGCACGCTGGCCCACCTGCAGGCGCGCCGCCTGCCGCGGCTGAGCCGGTGGTGGGCCCTGACCCTGCTGGCGCTGCTCGCGCTGCTGCTTATTTCGCAGGCGCTGTGGCTGTGGCAGTCCTGGCCCGTGCGCAAGGCGCTGGAGGTCACCGCCCTCGTGCAAACCGGAGGACCGCTGTGCTGAGCTATCTTGCCGATCACCTCGCGCCCTGGGTACTGCTGGCGCTGCTGGTCGTCGCGCTGGCGGTGCTGGGCCTGGTCCTGTGGGCTGCGCGGCGCGGCGCCGACAGCGAACCGCCGGCCTCGCGACCGGTCCCGCCGCGGGTCAACCTCGAGGGCGTACGTCATTCCTTCCGCCAGGCCGTGGGCCTGATCGAGTCCAACCTGTCGTCGCATGCAGAGCGTTACAAGACGAGCTGGACCCTGGTCCTCAACACCGCGGAGACGGGCGAGGTCCTGCCTCTGGCGGCGGCCGGTATACCGCGGGCGCTGGCCAGCGACGACACCCTGAGCGCGCAGGCGCATGGGCTGCACTGGCACTTCTTCGACAAGGGCGTTGTCATCCAGGTGCAGGGGCAGGGCGCTGACGCCCCGGACGCGGCCGATGCCCCGGGTGCGGCGGCCTGGGACCAGCTGCTGGGCCTGTGCCGCAAGTACCGCCCCGAGCGCCCCTTCGATGCCATCGTCGTCGCTGTGCCGGCTGCGGCCCTCTTGACCGACGATCCGCAAGCCCGTGCGGACATCGCGGCGCGCGCCAAGGACGTGCATCGCCGTCTGTGGCTGGCCCAGAACCGGTTTGCCATGCAGTTCCCGGTCTACCTCGTGATCTCCGGCTGCGAGGTGGTGCCGGGCTTCACCGCCTTCGGCCGGGCCCTGCCAGATAACCTGCGCCGCAGCATGCTGGGATGGTCGTCGCCGTTCGAGCTCAGCGCACCATTCCAGTCTGCCTGGATCGATGCCGGCATGGACGCTGTCACCCGCGATGCCCAGGATGCCTGTGCGGAGCTGTGTGCCCTGGCCGTCGCGGGCGGCGACAGTGCCGATTACTTCCTGCTGCCGACCCATCTGGCCGACCTGCGTGCCGGCACCCGGTTGTTCATGGAAGAACTCATGCGGCCGAGCGCCTACCATGAGCCCTTCCTGTTCCGGGGCTTCTACCTGACCGGAGATTGCAGCGAGGCCCAAGCGCTGCGCACCTCGTCGCGTGCCCTGCCAGCGGTTCGCCCTGCGCTGTCTGGCGGCCCGGAGGGTGACCCGACCGAGGCTGCGCCCGAAGCTGCGCCGCAGATCTCGACAGTCCCCGCGCCCTCGCAGCCCGCGACCTCGACCCCACCGTCGGCGTTTTCGCCCGAACGCCTGGCGCCCGAACCGGCGTTTCTGCGCGACGTGTTCGAGCGCAAGATCTTCGCCGAGCCTGGCCTGGTACGTGCCTCGCGAACGCAGCACCTGCCGCGGCCGCTCGTCAGCCGCGTCCTGCGCTGGACGGCCGTGGCCGTGCCCGCGGTCTGGGCGCTCGGGCTCGCGGCATACACCGTTCGCCTGTCAAACCTCGCCCCGCAGGTCGTCACTGTCCTGCAGGAGCTGGCCCATCAGGGACGTGCCACTGGCGAGCCGATGGACATCGAACGTGACCGCGCGCGCGTGCTGGGTACGCTGGCTCTGATGGAGCGTATGGAGGGCGGCCAGCTGGGTGCCCTGCTCATGCCGGGCTCCTGGACGGTCTTCGACGACCTGCAGCTGAAACTGCGCAATCGTCTCGAGCGGGGCTTCATCGACAACGCGATCGAGCCCCTGCGCATGGGCGCCTACGCCCGAATCAGCGAGCTCACCGGCGTACCCACCGATCCGGCCACTGGCACGCTCATCGTCGGCTCCGCCTGTACCCTGCCGGCCGGCTGGCAGGATCAGGTCCAGGCCGCCCGACGCTCGGGCCTGAACGTGGAGGACCTGCCCGAGTTCACCGCGATGCTGGAATTCACGGCCCGGCTCGAGGAACTCGACCGCGGCGTACGCGCCATGGAACGCCTGAGTTACGCCCAGGTCGCTGCGTCGGGCGAAGACCTGCGCGTCGCGGTTCGGGTCTTTCTCGGCGCAGAGGTGGGCGCCAAGTTGGACAGAGCCGCCGAATTGCTGCGGAAGCAATCCCTGCGCCTGGTACCGCTGGCCCTGGGCCCGATGCAGCAGGCCTCGGTGTGTGCCTTCGAAGCGGGCATGAAGTCCTTGCACGCGCGGATGTTCGACCGCAATGAGCTGCTGCTCTCCGAACAGGGACTTGACGCCCTGGCCCGGTCCCTCGCGGGTGCCGGTGGCAGCGTTGATCGAAGCCGCTTGCAGAAGGGCTGGCAAACCGTCCTGGACACGCTGGCACGCCAGGACGCGCTGATGGTGGGCGGCAAGGGGGCGTGGATGCGCCACCCCGAGCTGTCCCTGGGCCCCGCGCATGAGGGGTTGATGCAGCGCATGCAGGCGCTGGCGCTGGTGGGCGCGCCGGCGGTGGATGCTGCCCAGCAGCAGACGCAGCAGGCTTCTGCGCGGTTCTGGGCGCAGTGGTCGCTTCTGCTCAATCCCCAGGCCGAACACCTTCTGGGTGTGGGCCTGCTGTGGCTCGAGAAGGAAGCCCGCTGGAGCCATACGCCGGAGCGGACGGCGCTGCGCGAGGCCCTGGCCCACCTGCTGTCCCAACCCTTCATGAAGGCCGTGCCCCGTGCGCTGCCCGAGCCCGCATCGGGCCAGGCGGTGGCCTGGGATGCGGCCCGGCTCGATCAGGCCCTGGTGCTGGCGGACACGCGCCGCAAGCTCGAGGCCGAGGCGCTCCCCAAGATCCCGCCGGCCGTGCGCGAGGACGTGCACGCCCTGATGCGCGGCGCCCTGGCCGACGCGGTGGTGGACCTGCTGGCGCAATCCGTGATGTTCATGCCCGCCGCTGCCGCGCCTGCGGTCGGTGAGGCTGACCGCCTGCGCCTGGCCCGCGCCGGCAGCGCACTGAGCGACCTCGGGGCCCGTGCCGCCGTCGTCCGTCTGGGGCAGGTCCTGGCGCGCGACGCGATGGTGCGTCTGCGGCGGCTGGACGATGCCCTGGCGCAGGGCGACTTCTACCGGCCGCGCGACCTGGACTTTCGCAGCTGGACGGGAGACAAGTCGCCCATGCCGGCGGCCTTCGGGGCCGGCGACGCAGCGGGGCTGGCAGTCTATGCGGCCACCCAGCAGGCCTTCATCGACGCGCTCGCCCGCGAGGCCGAGGCCCTGCTGCCCGCACTGGAAGGCAGCGGTGGCAGCCTGATGGTCCAGCGCTGGCGCGGCATCACCGGCGACATGGCGCGCTACCGGCTCAAGAGCGCCGCCAGCAGCCTCTCGCAGCTCGAGCAGTTCGTGGTCGCGACCGCCGCCGACGTGGACCTCCTCAATTGCGCCGACAGGATTCGGCCGATGCCGCGCCGCGTCGGCGACTTCTTCTCCGACCAGCTGGTGGCCCTGCAATCGGCCCTGGCCACGCGCTGCCAGGACCTGCGCCGGACTGAAACTCGCGACGCCTGGAGTCGTTTCGCCGAGGCCTTCAACCGCGACCTGGCGGGCCGCGCTCCGTTTCGCGCTGCCAGCGGCACCAGCCCCGAGCGGCCGCCGGCCGACGTGGAGGAGGGCGCTGCGGTGCTGCAGAACTTCGAACGCGTGCAGCGCCTGCTCGGCGCGCGCGCAGTCGCCAGCGAACCGATCCGGCGTTTTGCCGAGCAAATGGAGCGGGTGCGCGTGTTCATGGCGCCGCTGTACCCGACAACGCCCGAGGCGGCCCCTGGCTACGACGTGTACGCCGAGTTCCGCGCCAACCCCGCGCAGGAACACCAGGGCAACAAGATCATCGAGTGGAGCCTCACCGTGGGCACGCAGACGCTGCGTGCGCGCGAGCCTGTGCGTCCGCTGCGCTGGGAGCCGGGCCTGCCGATCGAGGTGCGCCTGCGGCTGGCGCGCGACGGTCCGGTGGCGCCGCAGGCCGAGGCGGGCCAGCCAGCGATGTCGGTCGAAGAACCCCGCGAGGTGCGCTACCGATTCAGCGATCCGTGGGCGCTGTACAGCCTCATCGCCAGCCAGCGCGAGCCGGAAAGCGCCAGCCGTACCGAGGCCCGGTCTCAGCTGCTGCGTTTCGAGTTCCCGCTGGTGGCGACCGGCGTGGTGGGCTTGGCGCAAACGCAGGAGATGCGGGCGCGGGTGTATCTGCGCCTGGCGGTCAGTCCGGCTGGCAAGCGCGCGCCCCTGGCTTGGCCGGGTGCCTTCCCGGTGCGCGCGCCCGACTGGAGTACGCCATGAGCGGCAGGCCTGCGGACTATCCCGTCCTGGACGAACCTTTCCTCGATGACGCGCTGCTGGCGTTGCTCGCGCCGATTCCGGGTCCGGATCCCTGTGGCGTGTCGGTGCGCGCCGAGTCGCTGTTCACCGACATCCGGCTGGCCCGCGAGGAGGACGACCCATCCCTGCCCATGCGGCAGTGGGAGCGGCCGCTGGAGAAGGCGGACTGGTCGCACATCGAGGCGCTGTGCAGCGAGACGCTGCGCGCGCGCAGCAAGGACCTGCAACTGGCCGCCTGGCTGGCCGAGGCCTGGGCCCGGCAGGGCGCGGGTCTGGCCGGTCTGGCGCGAGGCCTGCTGCTGCTGCGAGAGCTGGTGGTGCGGTATTGGGCCGGACTGCACCCTCGTATCGACCCGCCCGAGGAGGGCGGTGGCTGCGAGGCGCGCATCGCGCCCCTGGAGTGGCTCGGCGACAGCACGGCGCATACGCTGCGCGTCCACGTCAGCCTGTTTCCGATGGCGCAGCGCAAGTCGGCCAGCGTGAGTCTGGCGGACTGGGAGAACCTGATCAGCCACGAACTCTCGGGCGTGCCCCAGGAGGCGGCCGCCCTGCGGGACGGGAAGGAGCCTCCCCTGAGCCGCGAGGCGATCGTCGAGAACGTCGCGCGCCACCATCCCGAGGTGGTCAGACAGCGGCTGGCGCATGTGCGCGAGGCACGTGCCTACCTGGCCGCGCTGGTCGACCTGCTCAAGGGCCACCTGGGTCCGGAGGCTCCCAATCTGCGCAAGCTCGGCGCCGTGCTGGAGACGCTGGAGCGTGTCCTGATGCAGGTGGTGGTAGCACTGCCTACGCGTCAGGAGACGCAGGACGCGACGCAGACAGCTCAGCACGAGGAGGACAACATGCCCGCTGCAGACTCGGGGGCACCCGATTCCCGTGAGGGGGTCGACGATGCACTTCCCCCCTCGGAACCCGTGGGGCCGGTGAGCACCGGTGGGTGGCGCAATCGCGAGGAGGCCTACCACACGCTGGAGGCGTTGGCCCGTTACCTCAGCGCCATCGAACCCCACAGCCCCACGCCTTACCTGATCCACCGCGCGGTGCGGTGGGGTCGCCTACCTTTGCCCGACTTGATGGCTGAAATCATGCAGGAAGAGGGCGATCTCAACCGCCTGGTTCAGCTGCTGGGCTTCAGCCGCTAAGCCCAGGACCCACTGCCTCCCGCCGCCCTTCCTTCCCACCCACCTCCACACGACAGCCCACGACTATGCCCAGCACCGGTCTCTCCAACGTCGCCGTCCTCGGGGACTCCACCGAGTACTCCCGTCACATGTTCTCGCAGCTGTTCAAACACCCTGAGCACATGCCGAAGTTCAAGCGTTTCGTGTCGACCTCAGCCGACCGATGGAAGTACCGCCTGGGCGCCAAGCAGGCCTCAGTCTCCGAGTCCGCGAGAATGGTGTTTTCGGCGAAGACCAACTACGACGTGGTCCTGCGGCAGCTGATTGCAGAGGAGGACAAGGGCAGCCTGGCGCACATCGCCAATTTCCGGTTCATGATCAATGCATCGCATGCCGCCGTGAGCACCTTGGCCAACGGCAGCCTGCGGTGCCTGTCGAGCCCGCAATCTCTGCGTACGCCGGCGGACTACCTTCACCAGCCCCTGCATCGGCTTCTTATTGAGGAGCATGTCTACGCTTTCGTGTGGTCGCCGCAGTACTCCAAGACCTATCACGCTGTCCGGGCCGCGGTGGCCGTCGCTCGCCTGGCCAGCTCGGTCGCCTCGACGGTCACCTCCCTCGGGGCCAGTGCGCCGGCCTTGATCGAATCCCTGCAGGCCGCGGCCAAGGTGACGCAGGACTTGATCAAGCTCAAGACCGCGGTCGGCAGCAGCGTATCCACGCTCTTGCAGATGAAGGAGGAGGTGGGCGGTATGCTGGACGACCTGTCCGACGCCCGCGAGAAGGTTGCCGCCCTGCACGGAAGCAGCGCGGCTGTCAGCGACGCGCTGGTGGGGTCCGCGAGCTCGGGCTCTCTGGACCTGGCCAGCAGGTCGGTAGCCAGTGCCCCCCAGTCCGTGAAAGTGTGGCGGGGCCTGCGGGGTTCCCGGCAAGAGACCGACAAGGAGCGCCTGGCACGCATCGGCAAGGAGCTGGAGACGCTGGAGAAGGAGATTCAGGGTCTGAACTTCGTGGTGGTGCAGCACATCACGCCCGTCATCCAGTTGCGGGACAACGTCGACATCGCGAGTCCCACGGACATGGTGATTCAGTTCAACTTCAAGACCTACCTGGCCAAGCGCGCCCTGGTGCGTGTGGGCGAGACCAACCGCGACCGATTCAACCAGATGGTGGCTGCGGACAAGACCGACTCGCTGGGTGCCAACGGTATCGCCGAGGTGCTATGCCATCCGTGGCCAGCGGAAGGGGTCTTTCTGCAGTACCTGCGCCAGCCCAAGGACGAGTCGCTGGAGCCCCGTACCTATCCGCAGTCCTCTTCGGTTGCTTTCGTGCATTGGGACGATCTGTCCAAGCCGGAGTGGGAGTTGGCCGACGAGCGGCGCGACACCATGCCGCTACCCGAGTCCATCCTCAAGGCCCGCGCGGCCATGCAGGCCCAAATGCGTGAAGCGCAGCGACAGGCAACCGCAGCAGCGGTGACACGGGATCAGACCTTGATTCGATGGGGTCACCGCGCCAAGGGCGCCATCGCCGACGCCCAGAAGGAACGCCTGCGCAGGATCAACGAAGTCCTGCGCATCTCGCGCATCCCGACCATCGAGCAGTTCAAGGCCGAGACCACGACGACGACCGCCGGATTCACCAATTCCCGCGTCAATCCCCGACTGTTGGTCATCGACCTGGCCCTCATGACGTGGGAGACGGCCAAGCAGCAGAGTTCTGTGTCGCTGGGGATCGAGCAGATGGTGGCGGCGCTCAAGTCCGTCGTCATGGCCTGCGAGGACTACCTGGTGGAAAAGCAGAAGGCGGCGCAGTCCTTCTGGCGGCGCTCCAGCCAGCGCATGGCACCGGTCAACCGGCTGCGGCAGGAGGCTATCCGGGTCCTGGACGTCCTGCTGCGCGAGAGGGGACGGACCGATTGATGGGACAATCCGAGCTGGCACCACACCTGCCCGTAGCTCAGTTGGATAGAGCAACAGCCTTCTAAGCTGTGGGTCGGGGGTTCGATTCCCTCCGGGCAGGCCATCCTCGCGACTTGCCCACGGGCGCACCCTGCGCCGCTGCCACCGGGCCCTCCTCGCTCACGCTCGGCTGTATCAATCCTTGCCCCAGGATGCCGGTCTTTGAAGAATCGGCTCGACCTGTCGGGACACCTTATTTCGAGGACACACCGGATGCTGATCGACAAAGCGCTTTGGATCAAGAACACCGGCGGCGACAGTGACCGCAGGCGTAGCGTGACGCTGCGGCGTGTGGACGACGCCATTGGCGTGGCCAACCGGACGCAGGAGCCGGGCCCGCTGTCCGACACCAAGTCGTCGAGCGAGTACGCGTCCGCCGAGCACGAGATGGCGACCGCGATGTGCGCCATGGCGCTCGCACAGGTCCATGACGCGCTCAAGACCTGGATGGCCGAGCAGAATGCCAAGCACAGCAAAGGCTGGAAGGACAGTTACCGCAACAAGTCTGGCGCGGTGGAGGCCCTGGTCCGCGAACTGCAGGAGGCCCGTAGCCGTTACAACCAGGAGGACATTGCGGCCCTGGAGGCTCTGAAGAAAGCGCGCGACGCCTCCATCCCCACCTTGTTCAAGGGCTGCAAGTGCATCAGCCGCAGCTCGGCGCGCGACTTCCTCAACGACACCCTCAGCTCGGTCACCGTGGCCATGTCGGGCTCGGACCTGGTCAAGAACATCCGCCGCGTGGTCCACAGCAAGGATGCCGCTTCTTCGGCGGGCGCTGTCCCCGCCACCGCCACCGAATCGACAGTCGGCACGATGGACTTCGAACTTCCGCTCAAGGACCTGATCCAGAAAGCCTTCGGCGTTCCGGCCTCGCAGTTGCGCTGGGAGCTGGACGAGAAGTTTTTCGACGACCTGATCCAGCATGCGCTGGCCGGTATCCGCCAGGAGATGGCATCGGCCGTGCCCTTTCTGGGGCTTGTGGGCGCGGTGGCCGTGCTGGGCATGGCCACCCACCAGCTGCTGGATGGCAGCAGCAAGGCTCAGGCGGTCGAGCGCCTGCACCAGCGCACCGTCCCCAGCGATTCCAAGTCCGCGCTGGAGACCATCCACAAGTGGCAGCTGGGCGACCTGCAGCTGCAGAAGGCGCGCGTTGCGCGGGCATCCCTCAACCTGGGCAGCCAGATCGTCGGGGTCGCCTCGGCGGGCACGCTCACCGTGGTGCAGGGCAGCGTCGGCATTTGCAACGCCATCATGGCCCTGGCGGATGTGATCATCGAGGTCGGCCGGCAGTACCAGGCCTCGCGCGCCCTCACGCGCTACCTGAATGACGAGGACGGCCAGCACCCGCTGGGCCGTGAGATCTTCTGTGCCTCGCCGCTGGCCGGGGCGTACTACCTTTTAAACACGCCGTCCAGCCATATTGCCCTGCAGCTGGTCGACATGGGCTCGGCAGGCTGGCAGGAAGAAGTCGAGCGGTTGGTCCTGCATGAAGACCTGGCCAAGGCCCGGTCCGAGGCCGCGCGGCTGATCGATCTCTCCCGCTACCGCATCATCCCGAGGGCGGGCGGGCACTACATCGAGACCGTGGACAAGTCGCTGCTGCGCAAGCTGGACGAAGCCGTGTTCTCCAAGGCCAAGCCCAGCACGCTGGCTGCGTCCTGAGCGTCGCCTCGACTCAGGATCCTTGGATCACGGCGCAGGCCAACCGAGGACCGGCATTGCCGGTGGGCTGCTTGGTGTAGTCGTCCGCATCGCGGTTCGGCCCTCACGCGCCCCTGCTCGCGGTACAGTCGAGCTACCTCCCCGCGACGGCCTGCGTGACCTCCTCCTCGACTCCCGCCCCCAACTCCATCCACAGCACGGTCCTGCTGCTTTCGGGCGCGGCGTTCTTCAGCGGTGCCGCCATGCGGGTATGCGACGGCCTGTTGCCGCGTCTGGGACGTGACTTCGGCTTGACCGCTGGGGCCGCAGGCGGGGTGATCTTCTTCTTCTCCATCGCCTACGGCCTGTCCCAGCTGGTCTTCGGTCCGCTGGGCGACCGCTTCGGCAAGGCCAGGATGATGGGCCTGGCTTTGCTCGGCTGCACGGGCATGTCCGTCGCTGCGGCCCTGGCGGCAGATTTCGACCTCCTGCTGCTCGCCCGCGCGGGCTGGGGTGTTGCGGCGGCGGGCGTCATCCCGCTGGCCATGGCCTGGATCGGCGACGCCGTGCCCTACGAGGAGCGGCAGCCCACCCTGGCGCGTTTCTCGGTGGGCGCGCTCACCGGCATGATGGTCGGGCAACTACTGGGGGGCGTCTTTGCCGACAGCGCGGCGGGTTGGCGCGGGGCCTTCGCCTTGATGGCCGCAGGCTACGGCCTGATCGGCGTCTTGGTGTTGATGCGCCTGTCGCGTATCGCAGCAGCCGCACCCGCCACCGGTTCGGGACTCGCGGTCTTTGCCACCCAGCTGCGCACTGTGCTGGGCCAACCCTGGAGCTGGCGGGTGTTGGGGGCCGCGTTCGCCGAGGGCCTGCTGCTGCTCGGGCCAATTGCCTATCTGCCAGCACTGCTGCACCAGCGCTTCGAGATGAGCCTGTCGGTGGCTTCCGGCTTGCTGGCGCTGTTTGCGGCAGGCGGTCTGGCCTACGCCCTGCTGGCCCGGCGCATCGTCCCGGTTCTGGGCGAGGCACGCATGGTGATGGTGGGCGGCTGGATGATGGGCGCGGGCTTCCTGGGCTGGTGGCTGTCGCCCGTGGGCTGGACCGCAGGTGGCGTCGCCTTCTTCGTGGGCTTTGGCACTTATCTGTACCACGGCACCTTGCAGACACACGCGACCCAGGTGGCGCCGACCGCCCGGGGCACCGCGGTGGCGATCTTCGCGTTCTGCCTGTTCATGGGACAGGCCATGGGCGTGGGCCTGGCCGGCTTCCTCTTAGACCACATCGGCCCATGGGCGATGCTGGTCGGCCCCGCGCTCGGGCTGCCGCTGACCGCCTGGCTGTTCGCGCGGGCCTTGCGTCAGCGCGACGCCTGACCACCGGGCGCTTTAGCCGCCGCGCGTCACCGGCGCCGGCTCGTGCTGGCCGTAGGTGCCGTACTTGCCCAATTCCCACTTGGCGATGGCGTTGCGGTGCACTTCGTCCGGGCCGTCGGCAAAACGCAGCGTGCGCGCGCCGGCGTAGGCGTAGGCCAGCGGGAAGTCGTCACACATGCCGCCACCGCCGTGCGCCTGCATGGCCCAGTCGATCACCTGGCAGGCCATGTTCGGCGCCACCACCTTGATCATCGCGATCTCGGTCTTGGCCACCTTGTTGCCCGCCACATCCATCAGCCAGGCGGTCTTGAGCGTGAGCAGGCGCGCCATGTCGATCTTGCAACGCGCCTCTGCGATGCGCTCCTGCGTCACGGTCTGCTGCGCGACGGTCTTGCCGAAGGCGACGCGCGAGGACGCACGCTTGCACATGAACTCCAGCGCGCGTTCGGCCAGCCCGATCAGGCGCATGCAGTGGTGGATACGGCCTGGGCCCAGGCGCCCCTGTGCGATCTCAAAGCCGCGGCCCTCGCCCAGGAGGATGTTGCTGGCCGGTACGCGCACGTTCTCGAACACCATCTCCACATGGCCGTGCGGTGCATCGTCATAGCCCATCACGTTCAGCGGGCGCAGGATGCGGATGCCCGGCGTGTTGGCCGGCACCAGCACCATGCTTTGCTGCGAATGCCGGGGCGCGTCGGGGTTGGACTTGCCCATGGTGATGAAGACCGCGCAGCGCGGGTCGGCTGCCCCGGAGATCCACCACTTGCGGCCGTTGATCACATACTCGTCGCCGCGGCGTTCGATGCGGGTGGCGATATTGGTCGCATCGGACGACGCCACCTCGGGCTCGGTCATGGCGAAGGCCGAGCGGATCTCGCCGGCCAGCAGGGGTTGGAGCCAGCGCTGACGGTGTTCGTCGGTGCCATAGCGGGCGATGGTCTCCATATTCCCGGTATCCGGCGCGCTGCAGTTGAACACCTCGGGCGCCCAGGGCACGCGGCCCATGATCTCGGCCAGCGGCGCGTACTCCTGGTTGGTCAGTCCCGCGCCTTTCACCCCGGCGATCTGCGCGGTGTCCTGGGGCAGCCACAGGTTCCACAGGTCAGCGGCGCGCGCCCGGCCCTTGAGGTCCTCGATCACCTTCAGCGCCGACCAGCGCTTGCCCGCGGCGGTATTGGCGGCCAGTTCGTCGGCATAGGCCTTCTCGCTGGGGTAGATGTGGTCGTCCATGAACTTCAGCAGGCGGGCCTGCAGTTCCTTGGTCTTGGGGGAGTAGTCGAAGTCCATGGTGTCCTTGGGTGGCGAAAGTTGAAAGAGGCGCCGTCGTGCCGGTGAATGGTCGGTCGGGTCAGTCCGAGCGTCTTGCGAACAGCCAGGCCAGTTCGGCCAGCGCTCGCGCGCCCGCACCCGACGAGACGGCCTGCGCGCTGGAGGCGATGCCCTCCTGCGCGCGCTTGGCAATGCCTTGCAAGATGGCTGCGAGGCGAAACAGGTTGTAGGCCAGGTAGAAATTCCAGTCGGCGCGTAGCTGCTCGGGCGTGGCCAGACCGGTACGCTCGCAGTAGCGGCGGATGTAGTCGTCCTCGGCGGGAATGCCCAGCGCCGCATGGTCCAGCCCCGCGATCCCGCGGAAGGTGCCGGGCGGGATGTGCCAGGCCATGCAGTGGTAGCTGAAGTCGGCCAGCGGGTGGCCCAGGGTGGACAGCTCCCAATCGAGTACCGCGATCACTCGAGGCTCGGTGGGATGGAACATCAGGTTGTCCAGCCGGAAGTCGCCGTGCACGATGGACACCTTGCGCTCGTCGCGCGCGCTGTCGGGCATATGCGTGGGCAGCCACTCGATCAAGCGGTCCATCTCGGGAATCGGCTCGGTCACGGACGCCAGGTACTGCCGGCTCCAGCGGCCGATCTGTCGCTCGAAGTAGTTGCCCGGCTTGCCGTAGCCGCCCAGGCCCTGCGCCGTGTAGTCCACCGTGTGCAGGGCAGCGATGACCCGATTCATCTCGTCGTAGATCTCGCCGCGCTGCGCCGGCGTCATCCCGGGCAGCGACTGGTCCCACAACACACGGCCGGCCATGAACTCCATCACGCAAAAGGCCCGGCCGATCACCGACTCGTCTTCGCACAGCACGTGCATCGTCGGCACCGGCACGCCGGTGCCGGCCAGTCCCTTCATCACCGCGAACTCGCGCTCGATCGCGTGGGCCGAGGGCAGCAGCTTGGCCACCGGGCCCGGCTTGGCCCGCATCACATAGGTTCGGCCCGGCGTGACCAGCTTGTAGGTGGGATTGGACTGGCCGCCCTTGAACATTTCCACCGTCAGCGGGCCGGCGTATCCCGGCAGGTGGGCCTGCAGCCAGGCGGACAGGGCCTCGGTGTCGAAGGCGTGCGCCCCGGCCACCGGCCGGGTTCCCTCGAAAACGGAGTAGTCGGTAGTCATGCGACGCAGATCCTCATGGCAGTGGAGCGTCCGCGCAGCAACGTGTCGCGGGGCCGGGTTGCGTTCAGCCTTCGGCGTCGGCCTCGGCGATGCGTATGAGCGCCTGGCGGTCTCGTACCACCAGCCCGCCCGGCTCGATGCGGATCACGCTTTCGCGCTCCATGGATTTCAGTTCCTGGTTCACGCGCTGGCGCGAGGCACCCAGCAGCTGCGCCAGTTCCTCCTGCGCCAGCTGCAGGCCGATCCGCATCTCGCTGCCATCGGACAGGCTGGGAACCCCGTAGCTGCGCACCAGATGCGTGAGCTGCTTGGCCAGGCGTGCGCGCAGGGGCAGGGTGTTCAGGTCCTCGACCAGGCCGAACAGCTGCCGGATCCGCCGTGCCTGCAGGCGCAGCAGCGCCTCGTACAGCTCCACGTGTTCCGACAGAATCTTGCGAAAGTCGGCGCGCGCCACGCACAGCATCGTGGTCTCGCCATGGGCGTAGGTGTCGTGGGTGCGCCGGTCGCCATCGATCATGGCCACATCGCCGAACCAGATGCCCGGCTCCACATAGGCGAAGGTGATCAGCTTGCCCGACACCGAGGTCGAACTCACGCGCACCGCGCCCCGCGCGCACGCCATCCACTCCTCGGCCGGGTCGCCGCGGGCAGCGATCAGGTCGCCGTCCTTGTAGCGTTTGACGTAGGCGCATCGAAGTATGTCGTGGCGTAGCGAGGGAGACAGGGAGGAAAACCAGCGACCCGCATTGATCGCTTCACGTTCCTCGATGTTAAGAATGGGGTCGTCCATGGCGTGTCTTGTCAGCGACTGCTGCGTCCCGCGCTGTCGCCTGCGGGACGCGTGGGTCGGGGCGGTCTCTATTCGTAGCGCGGCGTGCGTTTGGCCAGAAAGGCCTCGATGCCGATACCGGCGTTCGGGTGATGCAGGTTGCGCACGAAGTGGTCACGCTCCTGGGCCAGTTGTGCGGTCAGCGTCGCGCCGTTCGCGTCGTTCATCAGCTCCTTGATGCTGGCCAGCGCGTTGGGCGCCTTGGCGTTCAGGCTTGCGGCCAGTGCCAGGGCCTCGTCCAGGGCGGCGCCGGTTGCGGTCAGGCGGTTGACCACCCCCATCGCATGCAGGCGCTGCGCACCGATCCGTTCGCCCGCCATCAGCAATTGCGCCACCAGCTGCCGCGGCAGCGAGCGCGTCAGGCCCCAGCTGGCGCCGCCATCGGGCGACAGGCCCACGTTGGCATAGGCCATGATGAAGAAAGCGTCGTCCGCGGCGATGATGAAATCGCAAGCCAGCGCCAGCGAGAACCCCGCACCTGCGGCCGCGCCTTCGACGGCGGCGATCACCGGCTTGGGAAAGGTGCGGATCGCCTCGATCCAGGTGTGCAGTCCCTCCACCGATTGCGCCTGCACCTCGGGTGGCTGGCGCCGCCGATCCAGCAGCCGCTGCAGCTGTCCACCCGCCGAAAACGTCGCGCCTTCGCCCGTGATGATCACGCTGCGCACTTCCGGCAGGGTCTCCGCCACGCTCAGCGCTTCGACGCCGGCGGCGTAGATCTCGGGTCCGAGCGCGTTGCGGTGCTCGGGGTTGGAAACGGTCAGCACCAGCGTCCCGTCGTGGCTGGCGCTCTTGATTTCTGCGGGCATGCTCAGGCCTCTTCCTGCCGCAAAGACAGGCCAATGGCCCCGCGACGGCGCAGCCAGGGGCTGGGGCGGTAGCGCGGGTCACCGTACACCGTCTGCAGGTTGAACAGCACCTCCAACACGTTGGATGGACCCCAGCGGTCACCCATGGCCAGCGGGCCCAGCGGGTAGCCCAGGCCCAGGGTCACCGCCGTCTCCAGGTCGGCGGGGGTGCAGATGCCCTGTTGGCAGATATCACTGGCGATATTCACGATGGCCGCCACCACACGCTGAGTCACAAAGCCGCCGCTGTCGCGGATCACGCTCACGGCCTTGCCGTCCCGCGCGAAGAGGGCGTGCGCCGCATCGCGCATATCGGCCCGGGTGGCCGGATTGGTGGCCAGCACGCGGCGCTTCGTGGCCGCGTCGTCCACCAGCAGGTCGATGCCGACGGTGCGCGCCGGGTCCAGGCGCTCCACCACGGCCACCGTCGTCACGTCAAAGCCCAAGGGCGCCACCAGGGTCAGCGCCTGGGGCGAGGGCGACTGGCCGGTCTCGATGCGAGCGCCCAGGTCCTTGAGCAGCTGGTACAGCTCGGCACGCCGCGCGGCGCGAGTCGACACCCACACTGGCGGCAGTTCGTTCACCTGCGGCACCGGCGCCTCGGGCGGCACCTGGGCCTTGTCGCCTTCGTAGCGGTAAAAGCCCTCGCCCGTCTTGCGCCCGAGCAGTCCGCCGGCCAGGCGCTGCGCGGTGATCACGCTGGGGCGGTACCGCGTCTCTTCGTAGTACTGGTGGTAGATCGACTCCATCACCGGATGCGATACGTCCAGCGCGGTCAGGTCCATCAGCTCGAAGGGGCCGAGGCGAAAGCCCACCTGGTCTCGCAGGATGCGGTCCACGGTCGCGAAGTCGGTCACGCCCTCGCTCACGATGCGCAGCGCCTCGGTGCCATAGGCGCGTCCGGCGTGGTTCACGATGAAGCCGGGGGTGTCCTGCGCGCGCACGGGGGTGTGACCCATGGCGCGCACCAGCGCGTCCAGCGCGTCGCACACCGCCGCATCGGTGCGCAGACCGGGGATCACCTCCACCACCTTCATCAACGGCACCGGGTTGAAGAAGTGCAAGCCCGCCAGACGCTGCGGCCGCTCAAGCCCCGCGCCGATCGCGGTGATCGACAGCGACGAGGTGTTGCTCGCCAGCGCGGCTTGCGGACCCAGCAGCGTCTCCAGCTGCGCAAAGAGCGCACGCTTGACGTCCAGGCGCTCGACGATGGCCTCGATCACCAGATCGCAGCCCGCCAGGGCCTGCAGGGTCTCGGCGGTCTTCAGCCGTGCTCTGTTGGCAGCCACCGCTTCCGGCGTCAGGCGTCCCTTTTCCTGGAGCTTGTCCCACTGGCTGGCGATCTGCTGGTGGGCGGCTGCGAGCGCGGCAGCCTGGGTGTCATGCAGGCGGACCTCGCAGCCAGCCTGGGCGGCCATCTGCGCGATGCCGCGTCCCATGGCGCCAGCGCCGACGACGCCGACGGTCTTGTACGTGTTGTGCATCTAGCGATTATCGCGATGCGCACCTGCAGGCCCGGCGCGAGGTGGCTGCTGCCAGCCCTTGCGGCGCAAGCGCTGAGGCCGCAGCGCGACCTGTAGGGCTTCGAATCAATACCTTGGTTCGCATCAAGCGACCCCGGCTCTGGCTTTGGCCCCGGGCGCCGTCCCGTTCCGCATGCGGGTCTGAGGCCGCCAGTGGCGCGGTCAGTCGGCCCATGACGCGCTTGCGCGGTCAGTCGGCCCGTGACGCGCCGTGGGCTGCCACCCGGCTGGCGAGCACGCTCAGTCCGATGGCGCACAGCACGCCCACGAGCGCCGCCCAGCTCAAGGCCGCGAAGTCGCCGACCGCGATCAGCACACCGCCGATCGCCGCGCCCAAGGCCTGGCCGCCGTACAGCGCCGACGTATTCAGGGCCACCGAGGCCGAGGCCAGCGAGGGCGCCAGGCCGACCAGCCGCGCCTGCTGGGCCGAGTTGGTGGAAAAGCAGCCCAGCGCCCAAGGAATACTCACCAGGGCCGACAGCACCAGCGTGGCCCCCAGGGGCCAGGCCAGCAGACTGACCGCAATGGCGCTCAGGCCCAGCAGCACCGCGCGGTCCGGCCCGAGGCGGCCGATATAGCGCATCATCAGCACGTTCCCCAGCAGTCCAAAGCTGCCAAAGGCCAGGAACAGCAGGCTCAGCTGGCCCGGTGTGACGGCCAGGCGATGGTGCCAGTAGGGGGCGAAGTAAGAGAACACCACAAACTGCCCTGCGGCCGACAGCACCGTCACGGCCACGCACAGCATCAGCGCTCGCGATCGGAAGGTTTCGCCCCATGCGGCGCGGGACAGGGCCGGCGGACGCACGCCATCCGGCAGCGTCTTCCAGACCCAGACCGCCGCCACCAAGCTCATGGCAGCGACCAGCCAGAAGGCATAGCGCCAGCCCAGCGTGCCGCCCACGAAAGAGCTGATCGGCATGCCCATCACCGAGGCCACCGACCAGCCCAGGAAGACGAAGGTGATCGCCCGGCCCCGCTGTTCCAGCGGCACGAGCAGACCGACGCTGGCCGCCGCCTGGGGCGTGAAGATGGCGGGGGCCGCCAGCGCCAGCACCCGCAGGGGCAGCAGGGTGGCCAGCGAATCGGCCAGGGTACAGCCCAGGTGCAGCAGGGCGTACCACAGTAGGGACAGCGCCAGCAGCCGCCGCCGGTCCCAGCCCGCCGCCACCGCCGCGAACAGCGGGGCAGAGACCGCGATCATGAAGGCCCCGGCGGAGATCAGTTGGCCGGCGGAGGCTGCGCTGACCTGCAGCGAGGTGCTGAGCTCATTGAGCGTCCCCGGCACCACCATCACCCCGGTACCGATCACGAAGTTGCCGAACAGCAGAGGCCACAGGACTGGCGTCAGGCCCGGGCGCGCCGAGGTCATCAGCGGACGACCTGCAGTGCGGCTGGATTCACAACATGGGTGGGTGTGCCCTTGATGAAATTCACCACGTTATCGAACGCGGCACCGAAGTACAGCTCGTAGGAGTCTTGCTCGACGTAGCCGATATGTGGCGTGCAGACGCAGTTTTCCAGGCGCAGCAGGGCGTGGCCCTGGAGGATGGGTTCGGTCTCGAACACATCGACGGCCGCCATCCCCGGTCGCCCGCGGTTGAGCGCGGCGATCAGGGCATCGTGTTCGATCAGCTCGGCGCGCGAGGTGTTCACGAACAACGCGGTGGGCTTCATGCGGCTGAGGTCTTCCAGGCGGACGATGCCTTCCGTCTCCTCGTTGAGCCGCAGGTGCAAGCTCAGCACATCACACTGTTCGAAGAAGGCCTCGCGGCTGGCTGCGATCTCGTAGCCGTCGGCCAGCGCCTTCTGGCGAGAGGTCTCGCGCCCCCAGACCACCACCCGCATACCGAAGGCCTTGCCATAGCCCGCCACCAACTGGCCGATACGGCCATAGCCCCACACGCCCAGCGTGCGCCCGCGCAACACGGTACCCAGGCCGAAATTGGAGGGCATCGAGGCGGACTTCAGCCCCGACTGCTGCCAAGCGCCGTGCTTGAGCATGCCGATGTATTGGGGCAACCGGCGCGACGCCGCCATCACCAGGGCCCAGGTGAGTTCAGCGGGTGCGATGGGCGAGCCCACGCCTTCCGTCACCACGATGCCGCGCTCGGTGCAGGCGTCCACGTCGACATGCGGGCCGATGCGTCCGGTCTGCGCGATCATCTTCAGTCGCGGCAGTTTTTCGATCAGCTGCCGGGAGATGTGGGTGCGTTCGCGGATCAGGACGATCACGTCTGCGTCTCGCAGGCGGACCGACAGCTGGCCGATACCCTTGACGGTGTTGGTGTACACCTTGGCCGGGTAAGCCTCAAGCTTGCTGGCGCACTGCAACTTGCGGACGGTGTCCTGGTAATCGTCGAGGATCACAATGTTCATCAGCCAATTGTGCCTCGCCCCTGCAGGGGGGAGGTGACCTACGGGGCGGCCCCCCCCCCCGTCAGCTCAGTGCCGGGTTTCCAGCTCGGCCAGCCGGTCCAGTTCCGCGCACACGTCGGCCATGCGGCCGGAAATGACCATGCGCCCGGCGCCCGAGCAGCTGGTACGCCCCTCCACCACCCGAACCACGCGCAGTGGCCGCTGTGCCGACGCCAGCCGGGTCGGACCGCCCCAGCTGCGCTGGGGGACCCCCGCAGATGCCGCCAGCGGCGCGACCAACGGTACGACTGCGGACCGCGGGTTGCAGACCGGCAGCGTACGGGCCCGCGAGCTGCTGCCGCGCAGGTCCATGGCCCGGTCAAACAGGTGTGCGAACAGGGGAAGTGCAAATGCCATGTGGGGACTCCTTGAAAAGCGAGGGTTTCAACACAGGCAGGATTTCAGGACGGAGGAGCGGCACAGGGTGATGGCACCACGCCATACGCCCGCCACCTGGGGCCGCTCCGGGTACCGCGGTTACATGAGCATGGTGTTACGGATCAGGCCTACTGCCAGACCCTCGATCTCGAAGGGCTCGCCGGGCTCCACCACGATGGTGGGGTAGTCCGGGTTCTCGGCGTGCAGCTCGATGAGGTGCTTGTTGCGGCGAAAGCGCTTGACGGTGACGTCGTCGCCCAGGCGGGCCACCACGATCTGACCGTTTTTGGCGTCCTTGGTGGCCTGCACGGCCAGCAGGTCGCCGTCCATGATGCCGGCGTCACGCATGGACATGCCGCGCACCTTCAACAGGTAGTCGGGCTTGCGTTGAAAGAGGCTGCTTTCCACGTAATAGGTCTGGTCCACATGCTCCTGCGCCAGAATGGGGGAACCGGCCGCGACGCGGCCGACCAGGGGCAGCGCCAGCTGGGCCAGGCTTTGCAAGGGCAGAGAGAACTGCTTGATGCGCGACTCATTGATGGAGCGCAGCGTGTCACCTCGCAGACGGATGCCGCGCGAGGTACCGCTGACCAGTTCGATCACGCCCTTGCGGGCCAGGGCCTGCAGATGCTCCTCGGCCGCATTGGGCGACTTGAAGCCCAGCTCGGTGGCGATTTCGGCGCGGGTCGGGGGCGCGCCAGTGCGGGCGATGGCGCTCTGGATCAGGTCCAGAATCTGTTGCTGGCGGGCCGTGAGCTTGGGGGTTTCGGTCATGCGGGCGCTCCTGGGTGGCAAGTGCTACTGTTTTGATATCCAGTAACTGTATTTTTAACCAGCTTTTCAGGAATTGCAAGTGGGTCAAGGAAAAATCGTGGTGCTGGGGACGGGCGGCACCATCGCGGGCACTATCACGGGCACCACCGCGGGCACCACCGCGGCGACGGTCGCCGGCCAATCCGCTGTGCCGGGCCAACATCTGGCCTACACCAGCGCCCAGCTGGGTGTGGCGCAGCTGGTGCAGGGTCTGACGCCGACCACCGACCTGCGTGTCGAGACTGAACAAGTCGCCCAGCTGGACAGCAAGGACATGGACGAACACGTGTGGCAGCGGCTGGCGGCGCGGTGCGCCCACTGGCTGGACCAGCCGGATGTGGTGGGCCTCGTGATTACCCACGGCACCGATACCCTGGAGGAGACCGCCTACTTCCTGGAGCGAGTGCTGGCGCCTGCCAAACCAGTGGTCCTGACCTGCGCGATGCGGCCGGCCGACGCGCCCATGCCGGATGGACCGCAGAACCTGCGTGATGCGCTGGCGGTGGCCGCGACCCCGGGCGCGCGGGGCGTTTTAGCCGTCTGTGCGGGCACTGTGCACACGGCGCGCGACGTGACCAAGGAACATCCCGACCGCCTGGACGCCTTCACCTCCGGCGAGGCCGGCCCTCTGGGTGTGGTTGAGGACGGGCACTTACGCTTTTTGCGCCCAGCACCCGACCCCGCAGACCCGGCAGCCCAGTCGGACGTATCAGCCCGGGCCGCCCGCGACGCGCAGGCCGTGGCCCGAGCCACCCGCTGGCCGCGGGTGGAGATCGTGCTCAATCACGCGGGTGCGGGTGGCGCGCTGGTGCAGGCCCTGGTCGCCCAGGGTGTGGACGGCCTCGTGGCTGCCGGCACAGGCAATGGCACCCTGAGCGCCCCCTTGCAAGCGGCGCTGGTGCAAGCGCATGCCCAAGGCGTGGCCGTGCGGCGCGCGACGCGCTGCGCCCGCGGCCAGGTGCTGCCCCATCCGGGCGACTTGCTGCCTGACTCGGGTGGCCTCTCACCGTTCAAGGCCCGCGTGGCCTTGATGCTGGACCTGCTGGCGGGCCCCGCCGTCTGAGGCCCAGCGGATGTTCGCCGCACTCCAGACCCACCCCTGGGCCTATCCGGTCCTGGAGATGGTGCACATCACTGGGATCGCGCTGCTACTGGGCAACCTCGTGCTGCTGGAGCTGCGCGTGTTCGGTCGTGGTGCGGCTTTGCCCGTGGCACCGCTGGCCCGCCTGAGCCTGTCGATCGCGGTGGCCGGCTTCACTCTGGCGGCTGCCTCTGGACTGCTGATGTTCGCCAGCCAGCCCGTCGAGCTCCTGGCCAACCGCGCCTTCACCCTCAAGATGCTGTTGCTGCTGCTGGCGGGCTGCAACGCGGCCTGGTTCCATGCGCGCGACTCGCTGCATCGGCTCGATGCCACGGCGCGCGCCCTGATGCTTGTGTCCACCGGGATCTGGTTGGCCGTGATCGCCTGCGGTCGCTCGATCGCCTACCAGTGAACGCTCGTCTCGCGATTTCTTACACCCACCCACGAGGAGTTCTGCCATGCAACGACGACTTGTCCTCCTGTCTCCGCTGGCCGCCACCGGCCTGGCCCATGCCCACCACGGCTGGAGCAGTTTCGACCAGGACCGACCCATCTGGCTGGAGGGCCGCGTCACGCAGGTGCGCTGGCGTAACCCGCACGCCGAGCTGGAACTGGAAACACCTGCCGACCTGAAGCTGCCCGCCGATCTGGCCTCGCGCGCGCTGCCGGCCCAGGTCGCCACCGTGGATGGCAAGTCGTTGCTGGCCCGTGCGGTGGTGCCCACGCGCACAGAGCGGCGCTGGCAGGTGGAGCTGGCGCCCCTGACGCGCCTGCAGGCCTGGAAGGTCGACCCGATCGTGACGGGCGCTTCGGTGGGGCTCCTGGGCTTTACTTTCCAGGGCGAGAGGGGGGAGGCGGTGCTGCGCGCCGAGTACCTGTTCGTCGGTGGCAGGACCTACGGCCTGCGCTCTGGTCCGGCCTGAGGGAGGGCGGACCGAACTGCGCGGACTCAGGCCGCCAGGGCGGCAAACGCGCGCTGGGTGATCTCGTCTACCGAGCCCATGCCGCTGATCGCGCGGTACTTGGGCCCCGAAGCCGGATCGTTCTTGGCCCAACCGGCGTAATAGTCCACCAGCGGGCGCGTCTGCGAGGCGTACACCTCCAGGCGTTTCTTGACGGTCTCTTCCTTGTCGTCGTCACGCTGGATCAGCGGTTCGCCGGTGAGGTCGTCCACGCCGGCCACTTTGGGCGGGTTGAACTTGACATGGTAGGTGCGGCCCGAGGCGGGGTGCGAGCGGCGACCGCTCATGCGCTCGATGATGGCCTCGAAGGGCACATCGATCTCCAGCACGTAATCGAGTTTGACGCCCGCCTCGCGCATGGCTTCGGCCTGCGGGATGGTGCGCGGAAAGCCGTCGAACAGAAAACCTTTGGCGCAATCGGGCTGGGTCAGACGCTCCTTGACCAGGCCGATGATGATGTCGTCACCCACGAGGGCGCCCGAGTCCATGACTTTCTTGGCCGCCAGGCCCAGCGGCGTGCCGGCCTTGACCGCGGCGCGCAGCATGTCGCCCGTGGAGATTTGCGGGATGCCGTATTTCTGGCAGATGAAGGTGGCTTGAGTGCCTTTGCCGGCGCCCGGCGCGCCCAACAGAATCAGTCTCATGGAAGTCTTTCGGTGTTTGCAGCCTGCCGCCCTGGCGATCGGCGCGTGCGCTCAGGCGCATCTCCGGTCGAGGATAGCACGCGACCCTTGCGCGAGGATTCAGGCGCCGCGGGCGTGCAATTGCCTGACCCGAGCGAGATCTTCGGGGGTGTCCACCCCAGGCCCGGGCGCCTCGCGCGCCACATGCACCGCGATCCGGTGGCCATGCCACAGCGCCCGCAGCTGCTCGAGGGACTCGGTCTGCTCGATGGGGGCGGGCGCCAGCCGGGGAAATGCCTTCAAGAAGCCCACGCGATAGCTGTAGATGCCGACATGTCGCAGCGGCCGCGGTTCGGGCAGGCAGGTGAGGGGCTCGGTACCTGCGCCGAATCCGTCTCGCCACCACGGGATCGGCGCGCGACTGAAGTACAGGGCCAGGCCACGCGCGTCCGTCACCACCTTGACCACGTTCGGGTTGCGGACCTGCTCGGGGTCGTCGATCGCATGGGCCGCCGTCCCCATATCCGCCTCGGGGTGGGCCTCGAGCAGCGCCGCGACGGCGTCGATCAGTCGCGGGTCGATCAGGGGCTCGTCGCCCTGCACATTGACCACGGTGTGCCCCTCAGGCAGCGCCAGCAGCTCGCTGGCCTGCGCAAGGCGGTCGCTGCCAGAAGGGTGATCGGTGCGGGTCATCACGCTGCGTACGCCATGCGATTGGCAGGCGCGAGCGATGGCCTCGCTGTCAGTGGCTACCACCACCTGGGAAGCGGCGGAGGCCAGGGCACGTTCGGCCACCCGCACCACCATGGGCTTGCCGCCGATGTCGGCCAGGGGCTTGTCGGGAAGGCGCGTGGAGGCCAGCCGCGCCGGGATCAGGACCGTGAAGCCCGCAGCGCTCATGGTCAGACCAGCGGGGTGCGCGCCGGCAGGCGCTCGAGTTCCTCGTCCGACATCGTGCGCGCTTCGTCCTCGAGCAGGACCGGGATGCCGTCACGCACTGGGTAGGCCAGGCGAGCGCTGCGCGAGACGAGTTCCTGCCGCTCGCGGTCGTAATCCAGCGGGCCTTTGGTCACCGGGCAGACCAGCAGTTCAAGCAGTTTCGAATCCATCTTTCGATGATAGCTTCGCGGCCAGCAAGCGATCGAAGGCCGTCCAGAACGCGGGGTCGATCGCCACCTGCAGCGGCACGGCCCAGGCGTCCGGGCGGTGGCGCCACAGCTTGACCGCATCCTTCTCGGTGCACACGACGGTGCCTTGCACCGGCAGGTCCGCGGGCTGCGCCTCGAAGTCGTGATGGTCGGCCAGGGCCAGGGTGCGGTCCGGCTCGACTCCCGCCGCTCGCAGCATCGCGAAGAAAGCCTCGGGTTGGGCGATGCCGGCGACGGCCACCACCGGCTCGCGCGCCAGATCGGCCAGTGCGCGCCGCATGCCGTCGGCTCGAACCGCCTCGCTGGCCAGGTGCCGGCCGATATCGAAGCCTGCCAGTGCCGCCAGGCCGGCCGGACGCAGCACCAGGTCGGCGTGGCGTGGCCAGGGTTCGCGCAGGGGGCCGGCCGGCAGCAGCCAGCCATTGCCGGTGCCGCGCGCGTCGAACACGCAGATGTCGATGTCCCGTGCCAGCGCCTGGTGCTGCAGGCCGTCGTCGCTGACCAGCACCTGCACCTGCGGATGGCGCGCCAGCAGCAGTCGGCCCGCCTGCGCGCGCCGAGCCCCGACCACCACCGGCACCTGGCAGCGCCGGGCGACCAGCAAAGGTTCGTCCCCCGCAAGACGGGCGTCGGTATCGTCGGGCCGGACTTCGTGGCAGGCCGCGTCGCCGTGGCGGCCGTAGCCCCGCGAGATCACGCCGGGTCGCAGGCCACGGGCCTGCAGGTGCTGCACCAGCGCGATCACCACCGGTGTCTTCCCCGCGCCACCCGCCACCACATTGCCCACCACCACCACCGGCACCGGCAGGCGTTCGACGGGCCGCAGCCCGAGCCGATACAGACCGCGATGAACGGCCGCCAGTGCGCCATAGAGCCAGGCCAGCGGCCGCAGGCTCCAGGCCAGCGCGCCGCGCCGCAGCCAGGCCCGCTGCAGGAACACTAGGGTCTCCCGCCGGCCTGGCCCGAGGTCTGTGCGGCGAAGGTGATCTGGCCCAGTCCCGAGCGGCGGGCCGCCTCCAGCACCGTCACCACCGCCTGGTGGGGCGCGGCGGCATCGGCGCTGATGATCACGATGAGGTCTTTCGGATCCTTCGCCGCCTCGGTCAGGGCAGCCGCAACGGCATCCACGTTGCGGTTGGCCAGCGGGGTGCGGTTGATCACATAGCGGCCGTCGGCGCTGACGGCCACGATCAGCTCGCGTGGGTGGTCGCGCGCGGCCTGGGCATCGGCCACCGGCAGGCGCAGCTGCAGTTCGGTGAACTTGCTGTAGGTGGTGGACAGCATCAGGAAGATCAGGACCACCAGCAGCACGTCGATGAACGGGATCAGGTTGATCTCGGGTTCGTGCCGGGGACGGGGTCGGAAATTCATCGCGTCACCGGTCTCAGGGTCGCAGGGTGGTCAGGTGCCGAAGGAAGCGCTCGGTAGCCAGCTCCATCGCCAGCAGGTAGCCGTCCACCCGGGATCGGAAGTAGCGCCAGAACAGCAGGGCCGGGATCGCCACGATCAGTCCGAAGGCGGTGTTGTAAAGCGCGATGGAGATGCCGTGCGCCAGCTGAGCCGGGTTACCGCCGGTGGTACCGCCCGGCGCCTGCGAGCCGAAGATCTCGATCATGCCGATCACGGTTCCCAGCAGGCCCAGCAGGGGAGCGGCGGAGGCGATCGTGCCCAGGGCGCTCAGGTAGCGCTCCAGCCGATGGGCCACGGCGCGTCCGCTGGCTTCCATCACCGCGCGCAACTGGGCCTCCGAGCTGCGCGGGTCGCTGGCCAAGGCGCGCAGGCCGCTGGCCAGCACCTCCCCCAGCGCGCAGTTCTGCTCGAGCTGGTTGACGACCTCGGGCGGCGGCAGCGAGTGCCGAGACACGGCCAACGCTTCGTCCAGCAACTGGGGCGGCACGACTCGCTGGGTCTTGAGGCTGAGAAACCGTTCGATGATCAGCGCGAGCGCGACGATGGAGCAGGCAATCAGGGGCCAGATGGGCCATCCGGCGGCTTGTATGATCGAAAACAAGGTGGCGTCTCCGGCGCGGTTCAGGTCACCTGTCAGGGCAGGTGCACGCCGATTATCAACGACGGACTTCAGGTGTAGGACCTTTCGGCTCCTGGGTCGGCAGAATCTCACAAATCCTGTGGATAACTTTGTGCAGAACCCACCGCCCATGGGCCGCCAACCCGCGCCAAATCATGCAAGTTATAAAACGTTCACATTTTGAGCAGAAAAAATCTGTTTTAAATCAATTACTTGCGACGAAAAATCAGCATTTTGGGACCTGACTACCAAATGATCACTACCCCCCTCGCGACTGTGGACTACCCCCTAGGCGCGAGCCTGCCCGGAATGGCCCAGCGCGGTGTCCATGGTTGAGGCGCGCGGCATGGGGCAGGCGCGGCGGGTCTGGGCCGTCGGCGCGCTGTGCCGTGCGGTGGCCGATGCGTTGGATGCACGCTTCAACCCGGTCACGGTCAAGGGTGAGATCTCCGGCTTCTCGCGGGCTGCCAGCGGCCACTGCTACTTCAGCCTGAAGGACGCTACAGGCCAGATCCGCTGCGCCATGTTCCGTCGCGCGGCCAGCCTGCTGGACTTCAGCCCGCGCGATGGGGACAGCGTCGAGGTTCAAGGCCGGCTGGACGTGTACGACGCCCGGGGCGATCTGCAACTGATCGTGGAGCGCCTGCAGCGGGCTGGGCAGGGGACTCTTTTCGAGCAGTTCGTGCGACTGAAGGAGCGCCTGGAGGCCGAGGGCTTGTTTGATCCGCAGCGCAAACGCCCCCTGGTGCCGATGCCGCGGGGCATCGGCCTGGTGACCTCGCTCGGCGCGGCGGCCCTGCACGATGTCGCCACCGCCCTGCGGCGGCGGCTGCCCCATGTGCCCGTGGTGCTGGCGCCGGCGGCGGTGCAGGGCGCCCAGGCGCCCGGCGAGCTGGTCGCTGCGCTCGAGTCGCTCTACGCCCGGGGCGCCGCCGGCGAGATCGACACCATCCTGCTGGTGCGCGGCGGCGGCTCCCTGGAAGACCTGTGGGCCTTCAACGACGAGGCCCTGGCCCGCACCCTCGTGCGCAGCCCCGTGCCGGTGGTGTGCGGTGTCGGCCATGAGACCGACTTCACCATCGCCGACTTCTGTGCCGACCTGCGCGCGCCCACGCCGACGGCGGCGGCCGAACTGGTGGCGCCGGCCCGCGAGACCTGGCTGAGCGAGCTCGATGCGTTACAGGCTCGGCTGCAGCGTGCCGCACGCCGGCGGCTGGACGGCGCGGCCCAGCGGCTCGATGCGAATGGCGCGCGCCTGGGTCGCCCCTCCGGCCGTATTCATGGCCAGCATCAGCGCCTGCAGCGCCAGGCCCAGCGCCTGCGCTACGCCGTGCAGTCGCGCCTGGCCCGCGAGCGCAGCGCGCTGCAGGCGACGCTCGTGGCCTTGCGCCGTGCGCCGCAGCCCCCGCTAGGCCGACAGGTTCAGCAACTGGAGCGCGCGGCGGGTCGCCTCGTCGGCCTCGATCCGCGCCGGGTCCTCGAGCGCGGCTATGCCCTGCTGACCCAGCCCGACGGGACCGTACTGGCCCGTTCCGCCCAGGCCCATCCGGGCCAGCCGGTTCAGGCTCGCCTCGCCGACGGCAGGGTCGATCTGACCGTGGTCGCCTCTTCGCCGGATTAGTGCCTAGAATTCTGGGTTGCCCGCACTGCGAACTGGCGCGGTGCCCTGTTTCTTCTCCTGCAAACCCATCGACCCCAAAGCAATAAACCCCCGAGGAACTCCATGGAACACACCCTTCCCGCGCTGCCCTACGCCATCGAATCGCTGGCCCCGCATTACTCCAAAGAGACGCTGGAGTACCACCATGGCAAGCACCACAACGCCTACGTGGTGAACCTGAACAACCTGCAAAAGGGCACCGAATTCGAAGCCATGGCCCTTGAGGACATCATCAAGAAGTCCTCTGGCGGGATCTACAACAACGCCGCCCAAATCTGGAACCACACCTTTTTCTGGAACTGCATGAAGCCCGCCGGCGGCGGTGAGCCCACGGGCGCATTGGCCACCGCCATCAACGCCAAGTGGGGCAGCTATGCCGCCTTCCGCGAAGCCTTCATCAAGTCTGCGGTTGGCAACTTCGGCTCCGGCTGGACCTGGCTGGTCAAGAAGGCCGACGGCTCGGTGGACATCGTCAACACCGGCGCGGCCGGCACGCCCTTGACCACCGCCGACAAGGCGCTGCTCACCGTGGACGTGTGGGAGCATGCCTATTACATCGACTACCGCAACCTGCGCCCGAAGTTCGTCGAGACCTTCCTGGACAAGCTGGTGAACTGGGAGTTCGCCCAGAAAAACTTCGCCTGATCCAGCGTCCGTCACGCGCCAAGAGCAAGGGCCGCAGCTGCGGCCCTTTTTCGTGCGGTTCGCGATTTCCGCCGGCCCTCAGCGCGTGAAGGGCTCGCCCGTCAAGCGCGCGCCCGCGCGCAGGCCTTTTTTCTCGAACCAGCCCTGGTTCATCTCCAACACGAAGCGCACCGGGCGCCGGGAGCAATGCGACTGCGTCGACAGCGGCTGCATGTCTGCCAGGTTGACGATGGTGCCGTCGTCGCTCAGGAAGGCCGCGGTGAGCGGGGAGGGTGTATTCATCATCCAGAAGCACTGGACGGCGGCTTGCTCGAACACGAACAGCATGCCTTCGTGCTGTGGCATGTCCCGTCGCCACATGAGCCCGGTCGCACGCTGCTGCGGCGTTCCTGCCACCTGCGCGTCGATCTGGTGGAACCCGGCGGTGAGCTTGACCCGCGGAAGGTTCAGTTGAGGTTCCTGGGCCAGGGCGTAGGCGGTAGCCATCCCGGCCAGGGCGGTCAGTGCAAAGCGAAGAAACGGGCGCATCGCCGCATTGTCACCCGTCGGCGGCCACCATGAAAAATGCCTGCGCAAGGCAGGCATTCGCAGATGTGCGGGCTGCGGATCAGGCGGCGTCCGCTTTCTTGGCTTTCTTGGCCTTCTTGGATTTCTTGGCCTTGGAGGCGCTCTTCTTTTCAGCCTTGGTGTCGGCGGCGGCCGGTGCACCCTGGGCGGCCGGTGCCGCAGGCGCGGCGGGAGCAGCGGGGGCGGCCTGGGCGAAGGCCGTGGCAGCAAAGGCGGTAGCGATCAGGCCGGCAAGCAGTTTGGTCATGTTGAAGTCCTGGAGCAAAAGGGGCGTGGGGAGCAGAGAGGTAAAAAAAAGCCCGCGAGACGCGGGCTTTTCAATCGGGGTGAACCGATTACTTCTTGGCAGAAGCGGCGGGCTTGGCAGCCGAAGCCGGCTTGGTAGCGGCGGGGGCTTGAGCGAAAGCGGAGGCGGCGAACAGGCCGGCGACCAGAGCAGCGATCAGGGTTTTCATGATGTTTCCTTAAGGATTGTTCAAGGTTTTTCCTGCAGGGGAACCGGCAGGTGTCCTACTAACGCAGGCAAATCCCGCCGGTTGACAGGAATTTTGATTTTCGTGCATTCCGAACGCCTTCCGCCCGATCGTGACACCTCGGAGACACCCCCTGATCGCCGCTAGAATCGCGATTTGGCCCGGTTTGTGGGGTCAAATTAGTAGATTTTTGTTCCTCCCCGGAGACGCTTTTTCCATGTACCAGCACATCAAGGTGCCCGCCCAGGGCCAGAAAATCACGGTCAAATCCGACATGTCGCTCAATGTTCCGGACGAACCCATCATCCCCTATATCGAGGGTGACGGTACCGGAATGGACATCACCCCCGTGATGCTCAAGGTGGTGGACGCGGCCGTGGCCAAGGCCTACGGCGGCAAGCGCAAGATCCACTGGATGGAGGTCTACGCTGGCGAGAAGTCCACCCGTGTCTACGGTCCGGACGTCTGGCTGCCCGAGGAGACCCTGCACGCCGTCAAGGACTACGTGGTCTCCATCAAGGGACCCCTGACCACCCCTGTCGGCGGCGGCATTCGCTCTCTGAACGTGGCCCTGCGCCAGGAACTGGACCTGTACGTCTGCCTGCGCCCGATTCAGTACTTCAAGGGCGTGCCCTCGCCCCTGAAAGAGCCCGAGAAGACCCACATGGTCATCTTCCGCGAGAACTCGGAAGACATCTACGCTGGCATCGAATACGAAGCCGAGTCCGACAAAGCCAAGAAGCTCATCGACTTCCTGATCAAGGAAATGGGCGTCAAGAAGATCCGCTTCCCCGCCACTTCGGGCATCGGCATCAAGCCGGTCTCACGCGAGGGTACCGAGCGCCTGGTGCGCAAGGCCATCCAGTACGCCATCGACAACGACAAGCCCAGCGTGACCATCGTGCACAAGGGCAACATCATGAAGTTCACCGAGGGCGGTTTCCGTGATTGGAGCTATGCCCTGGCGCAGCGCGAGTTCGGTGCCGAGCTGATCGATGGCGGCCCGTGGTGCAAGTTCAAGAACCCGAAGACGGGCAAGGACATCATCGTCAAGGACTCCATCGCCGACGCCTTCCTGCAGCAGATCCTGCTGCGTCCGGCCGAGTACAGCGTGATCGCAACGCTGAACCTGAACGGCGACTATGTGTCCGACGCCCTGGCGGCCCAGGTCGGCGGCATCGGTATCGCCCCCGGCGCCAACCTGAGCGACTCTGTCGCCATGTTCGAGGCCACCCACGGCACGGCACCCAAGTACGCCGGCAAGGACTATGTGAACCCGGGTTCCGAAATCCTTTCCGCCGAGATGATGCTGCGTCACATGGGCTGGACCGAGGCTGCGGACCTCATCATCAGCTCCATGGAAAAGTCCATCCTGAGCAAGAAGGTGACCTATGACTTTGCTCGCCTGATGGACGGCGCCACCCAGGTCAGCTGCTCCGGCTTCGGCCAGGTGATGATCGACCATATGTGAGTCTGCGCCAAGTCGCGGTGCACGGGTTCTGACTCGTTGCCGTGCGTCGCGACTGCCTCATCAAAAAGCCGCCGGAGGGCGGCTTTTTCATTTTGCAGTGGTGAGGGCGCTGGGGGACTTGCTGCCGGCGTGTTTGCAGGTGTCAATGCGCGTCAGAGTGATCGGCCTGCAGCGGCGTGGGCAAGGCGCCGCCGCGAAGCGCGGTGCGAACTGGCTTGCGATCGTTGTCTGTGTCCTGCTCGGGCGATGCGGGC
>JACCDI012080919.1_pt1 | contig 46940 bp, 30 predicted proteins | sample 7442791 | NCBI WGS metagenome assembly JACCDI01 (sample SAMN15323434, study PRJNA562643) | freshwater metagenome | isolation source: river surface water | place: USA:Blue River Watershed | collected 2017-08-15 | reverse complement strand
AATTATTAATCCAATAAATAATAATACTAAAATCACTATAATCATAAGTATCTTTAATAATTTCATATTTATTTTTAATTGGTATTAAATTTCGTGGTAAAATATGTTTTTTAATAGTAACAGAAGTATTATTTAAATTATTTTTTTTTGTTAATAAAATAAGTGTTTCATTAAAATATAAAAAATTAAATATTAAAACAAATAAAAAAATTAATAATAAATAAAGTTTATTCATTATATTATTTGATATTTTTTAAAAATCGTCTAATGCAATAAATGATGTATCATTATTACTTGTATTTAAAACAGAAGCTTTTTGATATTGTGTAGGTCTTGATTCAAAAAAGTTAGTTTTACCTTCAATACTAATAGATTCCATAAAGTCAAATGGATTAGGTGTATTCCAAATATTATTATAACCTAATGATCCAAGAAGTCTATCAGAAACATATTCAATATATTCTGACATTAATTGATTATTCATACCCAATAAAGAACATGGTAATGATTCACAAATAAATTCTTTTTCTATTAATACAGCTTCTTTAAACATGGAGTGAATTGTATTTTCACTTAATTTATTTTCAATCATAGAATATAATAAAATAGCAAAATCCGTATGCATACCTTCATCTCTAGATATTAATTCATTAGAATCACATAAGCCTGGCATTAAATTTTTCTTTTTAATCCAATAAATAGAACAAAAACTACCAGAGAAAAATACACCTTCGACGATAGCAAAAGCAATTAATCTTTGTGCAAAGGTAGAATTACTATCAATCCATTTTTTTGCCCAAAGTGCTTTTTTTGCAATACAAGGAAATTCTGTAATTGCATTAAATAATTTATTTTTTTCAGTAGGATCTTTAACAATATTGTCAATCATTAATGAATAAACTTCTGAATGGATTGATTCCATTGCCATTTGAAAACTATATGCAATAATTGCTTCTCTAATTTGTACTTCTCTAATAAATCGTTCACCTAAATTGATATTAACAATAGTATCACTAGCAGCAAAAAAAGCAAGAACCATTTTAATAAAATGTTTTTCATTATCATTTAATGAACAATAATCTTTATAGTCTCTAGAAAAGTCAATTTCTTCAGCAGTCCAAAATGCTGCAACTTGTGTTTTATATGCTGTCCAAATATTATTATACTTAATTGGATAAACAGTTAATCTATTATTTTCAGTCATTAATAATGGTTCATTATTACTTAAATTAATATTTTCCTCAAAAAACCCTTGTTCTAACATATATTATAATACATATATTTAATAAAAAAAATTTACAATTTTTTTTATATTTTTTATATTGTATATTAAGATGAGTTTTTATGGTAATAATTATGAAAGACCTAAATTAACAGAAACAAAAATGATTAGAAAAATAATAGATACACAAATAGTTGAAATACCAACAGAACAAAAAATATTTAATAATATGATGCAATTTATAATAAATAACTATAAACTTATAATATGTTTTTTAATAGTAATAGTAAGTTTATATTGGAGATATGAATATACAAAAAAAAAAAAAGAAACAGAAAATATAAATTATGAAAATGAAATATTTGATACTGAAAATTTTATAATTGATACATAAAAAAATGCGCTAATTTATATAAAGATTTTTTATATAATAAATTAATAATGAGTTTTTATCCTGAGAATTTATACAATCAATTTAATAATTTTATTGTTATTTTAAATGAATTATTACCAAATAATGAAATTATATTATCACTTTCTAATGAAACTGAACAAAAAATATTACGTGTACAAAAATTATCTAAATCACTAGTATCTAATGCTAATTTTAATAATTTTTGTAAATCAAAAATTAAAGTATTCTCACACAAAGAAAATGATACATTATTAATTTCTGAAAGTATGTTTGGATCACAATTATCATTAAAAAAAATATTTAATAATCAACCGGATGATATAAAAGAAAAATTATGGTTAAATTTACATAAACTTGTATTATTTTATTTAGAACAAGAATATGTATCAAGTCCAAATAAACAATTAGAAGAAAAAATTAATAAACTAAATGATTGTTTAATTAATAAAGTATTAAAATTAGACCAAGCAAAGAAAAATATACAAAGTTTATTTAATACTGATCAATTAAATAATACAACTAATGATATGATTAATGATATTTTTCAATCTTTTGAATCTGCAATGACTGGTAAAAATACTATGGAAAATATTTTTAATCTTTCTAATGAATTAACTCATAAATATGAAGATAAAATTAAAAATGGTGAAATAGATTTTAATGGATTATTAGATACATTAAAAACAAAAGTCCCCGGAATGGAGAATATGAAAAATATTATTGACCCTCTATTAAAAATGACAGAGCCTGCAGTAGAACCTGTTATTATTGATGAAAATTTTTCTACAGCAAATATAGATATTGGTAAACAAGAAGAAACAACAGAAAAACCTATAATGACAAATATGTTAAAAATGATGTCTGGTTTTTCTGGTGATAATTCTAATGGATTAATGAATTTATTTTCTGGTGAAGAGGGTCAAAATTTTGGTAAATTAATGGATGTGGTAAACAAATTAAAAGATACTGATTTTGATAATAAGGAAGCAATAAGTAATATATTTAAAAATGATCTTGGATTAGATATTAATAAAATTAGTCAAGATATGCCATCTTTTGTAAATATAAACAATTAATTTTTTATAATTAAATATATTAAATGGATAATTATAAAAAATATTTAAAATATAAAAATAAATATCTTTTACTTAAATATGGTGGTTCGCATCAAAACAGAAAACTATATGTACAAACTATATTAAATAATGGTAGTGCAGAAAATATGACAAATCAGTGTTTTTGGATTTCAATTTTACAATTTTTAAAAAAAAATCTAAATTTTTCTGATTTAACATTAAAAACTTTAAGAGAAACTATTGGTAGACTAGATAAATCGTCACGACATACACTGTTTGATTCAAATGATCCAATCTTTAGACATGCTGCATCTTTAGTTGCAGAAATATTTGATTTAACTATAACTATTTATCCAGTTAATAGTAATGGTAAGATATTATATAATGGAAATTTAATTGATAAAATAGGTAATGGAATAAATAAAGTAAATATAGCACAGTTTGGAATATATCATTTTCAATTAATTAAACATTTTATTGATAATAATAAAGATAGTGAATTTATTCCAGCAGTTGTTGTAAATGGTAATTTAAAATTTGAAAATAATAATATAGATTCAAATAAAATAAAATTAGAAATATTAATTATTGATTTAAAATCTGATATTAATGACTATAAAAACACATTAAATGAACTCGATAATAATTTAAAAGATATGAATATAATGTATCAATATTCCGATGACTTAAATTTATATAATCAAATATTATCAACCACTGATTTAATTAATGAAATAACCCAAAAATTAAAAAAAACAGAGCAAGAATTAAGTACATATAATTTATTATTAAGTGAAATATAAAAAAATTGAAATATTAATTGTATGGGCTATTTATTACAAATATATGGATAAACTGAGTGAAGATGAATTTAGAATTAAATTTTTTGAGAAAATGAATGAAAAAGCACAAGGTGAAAAAACTAAACTTTATAAAATTCGTGCATTTGAAGATGAACATGACTGGTGTGGTATAGATTTATCTCTTATTCGAATTAAGGCAGCAAATGCATATGATTGTTGGTTACAACTTCATAAGTATTGTTATGAAAATGGTAAAGATTATAATAATAATCCATATGATATATATGAAGGTAAAGATTATGTGTTGGAGGTTTCAATGTTTCATGAAGAAGAGGAAGATGGACCAGAAGATGAACTTACTTACGCAAATAGAAGTTTTTCTTCATCTGAAGATGAAGATGAAGATGAAATGAGAAGATTAAAAAACTATTATGATAATCTTAATGAAAAAATTTTTAGTAGTATGGATTTATTAACAAAATATTATATAAGATGTTTTGAAGAGAATGATACATTTTGGTGTGAAGAAATTAAGAAAAAAACAGTTAAAAAATTACTTAAATAATATTTATTAGTTATATATAATGGAATCAGATGATACTGAATTAGTAAAATATAATTATAATATATTAACTAAATATTTACATATTTTAGGTAATGATTATTATAATAATAAAAGCTATAATGAGGCTATATTTATTTATAAAGAATTATTAGATAATATTATTGATAATAATTTAATATCAATAATATATTCAAATATTTGTGCATGTTATTTACAATTATATGATTATAATAATGCATTAATATATGGTTTACAATCAATACAATATAATAAAAATAATGCTATTACATGGGGTCGTATAGGTTGGATATCAAAGAAATTTAAAAAATATGAAGAAGCAATATGTGCATTTAAAATAGCAAATAAATTAAATCCAAATAATATAAATTATAAAAATGAAATAACTTATTTTAATTTAAAAAAAATAAATAATATAACTTTTAATGATATATTGAATTCAAGTGATATTATTATAAATAAGTTAAAAACTAAAATATTAAATAATTCATTAAATTTTGATAATTTTATGAATGATTATGAATTTGTAAGTATTGTAGATAATATAGTTAATAAAATATAAAATTAATCAACCTCATCCAGTTCATCATTATTAGTTTCACCAGTAATAATAAATGGTTTTTTACTTTCAGCTAATATATATTTAATATTAACATTTTTTTGATAATTTGAAGAAAAATGTCTATCTTTAGACATTTTTTTTTCAGTTTTATTATTTTCGTCACAATATTTTATTGGTGGAAACCCTCCATTTGGTAAATCTTTATTCATTAATTTTAATTAGAAAAAATATTTAAAAACTTACACGAATAGTATTAGTTTTGTTATTTTGTTCTTTTTCAATATTATTTTCAGGGTTTTTTTCAATATTATCAGTATCATTAGTAATTTCAATATCTTCGGCTACTTTTTTCATATGATTTAATGTACAACATGTTCCTTTATTATTACATGTATATTTAATATATTCATTATCCTTAATATTACCAATATAATTAGCATATAGTAATCTATGTAATGATACTTTTTTATTTTTATAAAAAAAACTAACATAACAATTTTTTTTTTTAGATTTTAAGTTTGTAATATAACCAGACCATATACAACAATCATCTGAAAAGATATCATTAGGTAAATTATTACTGATTCTTGTTAAATCAGTAAAAGCTAATTTTTTATTTAATGAAATATCATTTCTCTGATTTTTAATTAATTTAGATAATATTTCTGAAGTTTCTGTCATATTATATTAAATTATATTATATTTCCAAATAAAATTATACTTTTATCAATTTCATAGTTATTTTTATCTTTACCACCTAATATTATATCTCGTATTGTTATTTCTTTATTTTCCCCTATTTTTTCATCATTATATAATGCTATAAAATTTTCAATATATATATCTTCATTATTTATAATATTATCTAATACAATATTTATAAATGCATAATTATTACCATCATATTTTTTATCAGTAACATTTATAATATATTTTAATTTTCTTTTAATAATTTTAGTAGGGATTCGTTGATTTTCAATAATATAATTATTTGAATGTGTACCATCTAATATTACATTATACAAATTTAACATTGTATTACCACAATATTTATTTAAATAATATGATTCAAAGGATTTTATAAATACTATTTCATTCTGTATAATATCAGTTAAATTTAAAATTTCTAAATTTGCATTACTAGTTCCATCATATATTTTATTAATTTCTTTAAAATTAATATTAATATTTTTTTTTGTTATTTTAGAAATCAAAATAATATCATTACAATTATAATTTTGGTTATCTAATTTTATATTCTTTACTGTTACTTTTTTATTATCTCCAATTAATGAATTTTCAAATTGTGCATCATAATCAATTATATTTACATTATATTTACTATTAAAACTTTTTATTATGGCAGTTGTTGTTCCATCATATTGTTTTTCATTTATTATTATATTTATTGAAATAGTTTTTTGTAAAATAACTGCCTGTATAATACTATTATTTACAATATAATTTTTATTAGTTAATATTACATTTTTAATATGAACATCATGTGTACCTACATTAGATGATATATAATTAGCATCATAATATGTAATACCTTGTGAATTTTCAATGATAGCTTTTGTAGTATTATCATATATTTTTGGTTTAATAATATATATCATATCAATACATAATGGTAAAATAGTACCAATAATTGAAAAATCTTTACAATAATAATTTGTATTTTTTAATTTAATTTGTGTTATATTTAATTTTTTATTTATTCCTACATTACTATCTTCAAAATCAGCATTATAACTTATTACTTCATTATTACTTATATCAAATGTTACTATATGGTGTGTTTTATTATCATATATTTTATCATTTATTATTGGTATTAATTTTATTTCAATTGGTAATATATTACCATATGTTATATATGTTTCATATAATATATAATTTGGAATTAACCCATCTAATATTTTAACTATTATTTTTTTATTATTCCCTACATTACAATCTTCATAAAATGCTTCATAATTTAATTTATAATTATCTGATAATGTTACAATTGCATTATTAGTTGAATCATATATTTTATTTTTAGCTATAAAATTTAAATTTATATATTTAGGTAATATAGTTCCTTTACACATAAAGTCTGAAAATGAATAATTTTTTAATATGTCATTACTTATTAAATTTATATGTTTTACATAAATATTTTTATCAATACCAATATTTGGATTATCAAAATTTGCAATAAATGATGATATATTAATATTATTTTTTGTTTTTAATTCTAAATTTATATTAGTAGTACCATCATAATATTTTTCATTATTAGAGATTTCAAATATTATTTTTTTTTTAATAATATTTGATTTTGCTGTAAAATCTTTACAATAATAATTATTATTTGATATACCGCCATATTCTATATTTGTTATCGTTATTAATTTATTCGTACCTACATTTGGATCTTGAAATGTTGCTTTATAACTTGTTATATACATATTATCATTAAAACATATACCTAAAATATTTATTATCTTTATTTCAGCATCTGTAGTACCATCATATTCTTTTGGTATTGGTTCTATTAACATTGTTATTTGTTTTTTTTCAATATTTGCATATGTAAATGTATTTTCACAATAATAATTTTCATTTATTAAAATAATATTATCGATAATTATTTTTTTATTTTCACCGACATCTTTATTTTCAAAATATGCATTATATGATTTAATTTTAATATTTTTATCATTAACAATCATTTTTACAATAGCATTTGTTGTATTATCATAAATCTTATTTATTCCTATAAATTCTATTTCTATTTTTTTTTTAAATATATGGGGACTATTTAATTTTAATATATTTATCTTATAATTATTTGAATCTTGACCTGATAATTTTGGTATTGTATATAATAATTCTTTATTATTTGAAGCATTGCTATTTTTAAAAGTTATTATTGAATTTATTTCTATTTTATCAGTTTCTATTTTATTTAATATTTCATAATCTCCTTTAATTGTTACTAATCCATCATAAAATTTATCGGCACCAACAAAATTGACTATTAATGGTAATGGTGTAATTGATCCAAATAAAATAAGATCTTTTAATATATAATTAGTATTAGTAGTTTTAATATTATTTACAAATATTTTTTTCTTATTACCTACATTTTTATTCTCATAATTTGCTTCATAACTTATTATATTTATATTTGTATTAAAAGTTACAGTTGCTATTGTAGTACCATCATAAATTTTAGTATTAGGTATAGCATTTAATAATATTTCTTTTTTTATAATAGTGCCAAATAAAGGTTTTGCAGTTAAAATATAATTATTATTTTTAAATACTTTAATATTTTTTACAATTATTGGTATATTTTCACCAACACTATCTAATTCAAAATTCGCAATATATGATTCTATTATTATTTTTTCATTATTACAAACATCTTCTATTTTTTCTATTTCTAAATTTACATTTGTACTACCTGAATAAATCATAGTTGGACTTTTGAATATTACAAATATTTCTTTTGGATTTATTTTTCCACTTGTTTCATATTTTGAATCTATAAAATAATTTTTACTATCAGTTCCCCCTAATATTATATTTGTTATTATTATTTTATTTATTCCTACATAAGGTATTTCATATACACAATTATATGATTCAATATATATATCATCACCTTCAATGTTATTATCAATAGTAAAATTAACTTGTGCATTAGTATGACCATCATAATATTTATCAATACCAATAAAAGTTATATTAAGTTTTCTTGTTTTTATTATACCTAAAATTGTTGTATCATCATGAATTATATTTTTATTTTCAACTATTTTTATATTTTTTATTTCTATTTTTTTATTTATACCTGCATTTTTATTTTCAAATTCTGAATCATATAATAAAGTTAATTTTATATCATTATTTACTATATATTTTATATTTACATATGGAGTACCATCATATATTTTTTCACATTGTTTAAAAACACATGTTAATTTATAAGGAATAACATATAATGTATAATCAAAAAAATTATCAATATCAAGATAAGAATATTTAACATTAAAAATATAATCACCAACATCTATTTTAGTTGGAATAGTAATTATACCATTTTTATCAATAATAAATTTATCTATACTAAATATACCACCTTTTGGATATACATCTAATGGTTCTAAATTTATAGTTTCATTTGTTGCTAAAATATCATGTTTATGTATAAATGTATTTTTTTTTGAAATAAAAGCTGGTTTTATTGTTATTTTAAAATTGGTTTTATTAATCATTTTATTACTTTTATATTTTATTACTAAATTATATATTCCTACACTTAATCCACTAGAAATATTTATTTTCCCTGTTTTTTCATCAATATTTATATAACTATTATTTGTTTCCAATATAAATATACCATCATATGGATAAACTGACGGTTCTTCTGATATATATGTTTGTTTATAATTAATATTAATATTATTTGTATTATAAATTATATATGGTAATATACAAAAATAATAAGTAAGTGTATTTTGTATTTTATTAACAGAATATTTAATTTTTAATTCATAATTTCCAATTTTTTTTTCCAATTTAGATAAATAAATTAATTCATTATCAATTGGTATATTTAAATTTGTTATTATTGAACCGGTTGGTGGTTTAGTTTCTAATAACAAATCATGTAAATTTTCATAATAATTTATTTCTTGTTTTTCTAAATTTGTAATTTTAAGGTGTGGTTTTATTTTAATATAAAATTGTATTATTTTATTTATATTATTTTTATTATAATTTATATCAATGCAATAATCATTACATGATAAATTATTATTAAAATATATTATTCCATTATTTGGATTTATATGTATATCATCATATATTTTTATTAAACTAAATAATCCATCAATTATTTCATTTGATTGAGGAATATCAGTTTGATATTTTGTCCCATATGTAATTTCTATTTTATTATTTAAATAAAAAATATTTGGTGTTATAGAAATCTCTGCAATTGTTTCTGTTGTATAATTATTATATGTATATAATACTTTTATTAAATAATTACCAGTTGGAATTGCATTTTTAATTATAATTCTACCATCAGATTGATTTATTGCTATTTTTTTTATTATACTATCTTTATTATATTCTAAATTATTTGTATTATTATATTCTAAACTGTAAATACCACCATAATCTGTATTTGTAGGTGCTATTAATTGAGATAACACATTATATTCAATTATTGATTTATCATAAATTATAGTAGGTTTAACATATAATGATATATTTATATTTATTGATACATTATTAACTGTATATATAATTATTAATTTATAATAACCACTAATTGGTTTATTTACTGTTATTTGTCCTGTTATATTATTAATCGTTATTCCTGTATAATCATTATTTAATTTGAAAATTCCATTAAATGGTTTTACATAAGGAGTGTCTGTTAAAAATATTTCTAATTTATCACAATAATATTCAACTTTATCATATTTAACTATTGGATAAATATTAAATGTAGTTATACATAATTGTTCAATATTTTCAATTGTACATTTAATTACTAAATTATATATTCCAGCTACAATATTTTCATCAAAACTTATTTCACCAGTATTATTATTTATTTTAATATATTCATAATTTTCTTCAAAATAATATTCGCCAGTTAAATTTGGTGGATTTAATATTGGTAAATATGTATTATAATTATTATTATTATAAAATGATGTAATCATATATGATATATTTGGTTTAATTATAATTTTTAATATTGTTTGCTCAGTTTGTGTAAAAATAATTAGTTCATATATACCTATATCAACATTTGAACTAATTATTATACTACCATTATATTTATTTATCTTAAAAATATCATTAAAATTTTGTAATGTAAAATGAACATTTATATCACTAAATAATGGTGAATCAATTATATACTCTTGACCAAACGCAACAGTATATTCATTGAATTTATATTTAATTACCATATTAATTAATAATATATTTTCATTTTATTTGAAACTTACTATAAAAACTATATTAGGTTTTATAATAATTTTTACTATGAATCTAATTTTTAATCCATTTTAATCTAATTTTTATTCCCATGAATCAAACCTTTCTTCATTGAATTTTAATTTTGGATCAGTTAATCTTTCAGTTTCTTTTTTATAATTATTTATAGCTTCTTCTATACTAATATTTGTTCTATTTGATGTATCAAATGATTGAATTTTAAATGCAGTATCAAGACTAGTATATTTTGATGTAGCAACACCCCCGCCATCTATATATAAATTATCAAAAGCAACATCAAGTTGTGTATAATTATCAGTAACAAGCGTAGTTAATTTTAAATTTTCATTGGATTGTATTAATTCATGACCAAAATTATTGTTTAATAATTTATTTTCAAACTTATTATTAAAATCATTCATATCAGTAATATCTTCTTTAGGAATTTCAAAAGTAGTTTCACGTGTTTTTAATAATTTTTCATAATTTTCATTTGTATTTGTTTCAATAAAATCTTTATTATGTTTTTGTGTTAATTCATCTAATTTATTTTGAAATAATATTTGTGCTTCTTCAGCACTAAATGAAGGTTCAATATTAGTTCTATTAAAATTTTTTTTTAATTCATCATGAGTATGTTCAACGTTATTTAAAAAATTATCATACTTTTTTCTACTAACTTTATTTGATAATATTTGATTTGCAATAATTATATGTTGATAAATATCTTCTTCGGCATCACTATTTTTATCAGGATGAAAATTTAATATAAGATTTCTAAATGCTTTTTTAATTTTATTTTCACTTGCGTCTTTAGATATATTAAGTATTTCATATAAATTAAATTTTAAAGTTTCAAAATTAACAGTAATTTCTGCCATTATTCATAATTAATAAATTATTTTTTAATTTAAACGAAAAAAACTATTATAATATAATGGATAACAAAAATGTAATAAATTTACAAGAAAAAGTGGAAGCATCAATATTACTTGCATCTTTTTTAGATACACTTGGGTTTAAAAATGGTTTATATGAATTTAAAAATAAACAAATCCCGGCAACTACTACAGATATTTCTACTGATTTAACTTTTTATAATATTAATGATTTTTTTATTTTAGGGGGATTAAATTATTTTCCTATTAAAAATCTAAAAGCTAGTGATGATACATTATTATTACTTGCTACAACTGAAGCTATTATTAATGGTGGGGGCGAAATCAATTATATCCTTTCATATTTAACATGGTTTCCTATAATTAATGAACCTGTAAGAGCTATTGGACATCAAACAAAAAAATCATTAACATTATTAGAATATAAAATTAAAAAGAAAAAAGAATCATCATATTTACATTATTTAAAATATGATAAACTTATGGGTGGTAATGGTGCTGCTATTAGAACAGCTACTATTGGTATCAAATGGCATAATAATATTGATAAAATAATTGAAGAATCAATTATTGCTAGTAGAGTTACACATAATTTTTATATTGGGTTTTTAGGTGGCATGGTTTCTGCTATATTTACATCATATGCAATTAATAATATTCCTCCCTGGTTATGGTTAGATAAATTATTAGAATTACATGAAAGTAATAAAATTATTGATTATATACATACTACTAGTTTTAAAAATACAATTGATGATGATATAAATAAATTTTTTTATTTTTTTTATAAATATAAAGAAGACAGAATAACTGATATTCTAACTTTTAGAAAACTTCCTAAATTTTCTAATGTTAATACCAAAATTAATGATTTTGTTGCTTATAATGAAGCACTTGCAAATGAATTTAATAAGGGTACTGGTGATTATAAATATATTGCAACTACTGGTATTGATGCAATACTTTATGCTTATGAAAGTTTATTAATGTCTATTGTTCCTGATTATGATTATACAGTTAAACTAAATAATCCTAAATATAGTTGGGATAGCATTGTTTATTTTTCTTGTTTTCATATTGGTGATACTGATTCTACTGGAGTAATTGTTGGATCATGGATTGGAGCTTTAAATGGGTTTAAAGATTTTAATATAAATAAATTAAAAGATCTTGAATTTTATACAGAATTAAAAAATGTTAGTTATAAATTATTTAAACAATTATAACTTTATAAAATAATAACATAATTTATATAATGAACCAAAATAATTTTAATCATAATTATAATAAAAATATGTTTATATATCATTATAATCAAGTTGTATTACATCATCATGCATCTATGTATTATTATGATCAAACAATAAATAACAATTATACAAATAAACAAAAATATAAAAATAAAAAATCAAATAATATTTATAAACATAATAATCAAATAATTAATAATAAACCATTTCATAATAATATATTGAATAATAATATAAATAATAATAATAATAATAATATATTAAATGGCGAAATAATATTAAATAATAATAAATTATTAAATGGTGAAATAATTTTTGATAATAATTATAATGAAAGTAAACTTCATACATATTTAAAACTAAAATTGTATAAAGAACTAGTAGTAAAAGTAGAAAACATACAAGATTTAATTGATATTGCAAATAATAATGAATATAATGATAATTATACATATAATGTAAATTTAGAAGGATTACATAAAATAAAAGAAGATTTAATACAACTAAATAATTTAATAGGATTACAAAAAATAAAGAAATCAATATTTGATCAAATCATATATTTTATTCAAGATATAAATCAAAAAGAAAATGATTTTAAACATACTGTAATTTATGGACCTCCAGGAACAGGAAAAACATTAATTGCAAAAATATTAGGAAATATTTATTCAAAAATAGGAATATTAAAAAATAATTATTTTCATTCTGTATCAAGAGGTGATTTGGTTGCTGGATATCTTGGTCAAACTGCTATAAAAACAAAACAAGTTATTAAAGATGCATTAGGTGGAGTATTATTTATTGATGAAGCATATGCATTAGGTGGTGATAATACTGATAATTTTTCAAAAGAATGTTTAGACACATTATGTCATGAATTAAGTGAACATAAAGAAGATTTAATGGTAATAATAGCTGGTTATGAAAAAGAATTAAATGATTATTTTTTTAGTAAAAATAAAGGATTAAATTCAAGATTTATTTGGAGATTTTCAATTGATTCATATACATATGATGAATTAATGAACATTTTTGTAAAAAAGATAAATGATATTGGTTGGAAATTGGATGATAATATTAATAGTGAATGGTTTAAAAATAAAATGTGTTATTTTACAAATTATGGAAGAGATATGGAAATATTATTATTTAAAACAAAAATTATACATTGTAAAAGAGTTTTTGGAAAACCAACATTAATAAAAAAAATAACATTAGAAGATTTAAATAATGGGTTTGATTTATTTAAAGAAAACCCAGAAGTAAAAAAACGTAATGAAAAAGTTGAGTTACCTAGTTTTTATTGTTAATAAATTATAAATTTAAATGTTTTCTTATAGCATTTGCACTACGCGGTCCATCATAAATTTCTATTTTATTTTCAGTTTCAATAACAACACTTGGATATCCAGGTATATTATATTTTTTACATAATTCTTTATTTTGGTCATTATCACATTTAACGTCTAATGCACTAACACCATCAGAATGTTTTAAAGAATTTACAAATGTATTCCATTCAGCTTGGAAATCTCTAGAATATTTACACCATGTTGTATTAAAATTATATACAGTAGTTTTAATATTACTTTCTAATGTTATATTTGTATTATTTTCATTATTATTTAATAACATAAAATTATTACCAGTTATTGTTTCATCATTATCTTTAACTTGATTTTCTAAATCATTTTCATCAATATTTATTTTTAAAACATTTAATAATCCTTCAACTGTTCTAGACCCTTCATATGGTATTAATTCATTATTTTTAACAATTAAAATACTTGGAACACTTTTAATATTAAATTGACTACAAAAATTAATATTTTCATCTAAATCACATTTAACATCAATTGCTTTTACATTTTCGTATATTTTTACTGCATCAGAAAATCTATTCCATATAGGTTGAAATTGTTGTGAATGATTACACCATGTTGTATTAAAATTATAAATAAGAATGTCTTTATTATTATTAAATAGATCAATTTTTTTATTAAAAAGATCTGGACTATCTGTATTAAATTCAATATTACCAAATTTCTCTACATTTTGTACTTCTTCAATTAGTTTTCCAATTGTTTGATCACCTACTAGTTTTTTAAAACTATTATTTTTATGTATTACAGTTGTAGGAAATCCATCTATATTATATTTATTATATAATTCTTCTTTTCCCGGTATATCATCATCAGCATTAATTTCAATAATTTGTATATTACTATTATTTTTAATTGTATTTTTAAATTTATTAAATATAGGCTTATAATGTTTGCAATGGCCACACCAATCAGCATAAAATAAATAAACTATAGTTTTATTATTTTTTTTAAATGAATCATCAGTGAAATCTTCATTATTATAAATATAATTTTTATTATTCAAAAAATCATTAAGAAATATATGAATTAAAATTACACAAAAAATTAATATTAAAATATTTTTAATAAATAAACTATTATCCATTGATTTTAATTAGAAAATAATTTATAAAAATATATAAGAATTTTTTTTCTAAAATAATATATAATAAAATGTCAAATAACAATATGTATGATGAATTAGCCACTTTATTCGGGCTTCCAGAAGATGATAAAAGACCAAGATTATTTTTACACGTATTTTTAAATACTGTACCAGGTAGATCTATTAATAGAATTGTTATGCACAATGACAATTGGGAATCAAAAAATTTACCAGATAATGGTACACGACCTGAACCTGAAATGGGAATTTTTATTGACGAACTTGTTAATAGTATTGATAATTTAAATAGAACTGCTGAAGTTAAAGAAAAACACCTTGCAATTTTAAATAAATATAGCCATATTCGTAATATTGGCATGCTAGCAACTATTTTAATGGTAACACATAATGGTAAAGTTTATGATAAATTTCAGCCATTTGATATTAATAGAGCTTCAAATTTAGTATTAAATCATCTATATGGTAATGGTTACTATCAATCTTCTTACTATCAAAGGGATTTAACAAATTATGCCAGATATAGAGGTAAAAAAGTATTCACATATAAAATCACTAAAGCTACTGCTCAAGCTATGTTAGAAGAAGCAAAAAATGCACCAACTCCTGTAGGAACTCCCTCAAGTTTCTTAGCTAGTTTAGATTCAAATGTAACTGATACTTATTTTAGAGATCCTAAAGATCCATCCAAATTATTTACTAAAGATCAAAATGGAAACATTGTAGAAGTTACAAGAGGATCAAAAACATTTTGGGAAGAAACCAATAAAAATTGTGCAGGTTTCCATGTTTCAAATAATGATCCATCTAGATGTACTGAGTATTTATTAGATTGCATTAATGGTGGTGATCCAGTCCAATGCAGAACTTATATGAGTGATGCATCATTTTGGGGTAATAATGAACACAGTATTAAAAAAGAAGTAACTGAAATGTTACCAGCTATGGCTTTAACTACATTAGAAAAATTTGGATTTAAACAAGTAAGTAGTAATGATTCTGTAGCTAAAAGAGTATTAAATAAAGTAGAATCAGTAAATTCATGGTTACAAAGATTAGAAAAAGAAATGGCATCTGATCCTACCAATTTTAATACAATTCAAAAGAATACTAACTTAGTATTATATCTTACTTTATTAGTTGAAAAAATAAATGGAAGTCCACACATTTTAAATCCAGAATGTGCTCAATCTGAAGAAACACAAAAAAATAATCCTAACAGACATTCTGGTTCTTATTTAAGTCAAATTGGTTTAAGTACAAAAATGTCTGGTGTAAGTAGTGTATTATCTGATATTAAAAAATTTGGTGATATGATAAGATTATATAGTGTACAACTTCCTACATATGGTCCATTTAATATTTTAAATATCCGTCAAGTAGGTGGTGGTATGGAAGAAGAATATAAATTCACTTCTATTGAATTAGAAAATCAATATAACTTACTTAAAGAAATGCTTAAACAACATGGCAAAGAATTAGATTTATCAAATGACACTGAATTAAAATCATTATTTTCCAACTTCAAAAACACTGAAAATAAACTTGTACAAACTATGAAAATCATGAAAAAATACATTGAATTAATGAATACTTTTGAATACAATGATCCACATAAAGTATTAAACTTAGAAACTCTTAATGAAATAACTAAAGCTCATCAACATCAATTAAGTAAAGTAAGTAAAAAACAAAATAGTTTAGTTGAAACTTTAGAAAAACTAGCTCAAGTTCTTTATTCTCAACTTTCTAAAAATCAACAAATAGAACCACATAACAACAACAGATTTTCACACTTAAATTAAATTAAAAATAAAATATTTATAATTAAAATAATTTTAATTATAAATTCTTATAAAAGCTTTTTATTGATATTATATAATATGGGAGTAGGATTGTTACTTTTAGTTTCAGTCGGAAAAGAAAATATTTATTTATCAGCACAACCTGAAATAACCTATTTTAGAATTGCTTTTAAAAGATATAGTAATTTTTCAATAGAAACAGTAGCACAATATTTTAAAACTATACCAGATTTTAGTAGACGTGTTACTGTAAATATATCAAAAAATGCTGATTTATTAGGTCAAACGTATTTATTTGTTCAATTACCTGATATAATAACAAGTAATCATAGTATTTTACCAGAAGGGATAAAAAAATTTGCATGGAATAAAAAAATAGGATTATCATTAATAAAATATATTGATTTTGAAATAAGTGGAATTTTAATTGAAAGAAATTTTGGTGATTGGCTTAATATATGGTATGAACTAGTAGTTCCTTTAGGTAAAAAAAAATCATATAATTCAATGATTGGTAATACTGATATTTTAAATTCTTATACTAATGGTAAATCTTCTGTTAGTCTAAATATACCATTAAATTTTTGGTTTTGTCAAGATTCTGGCTTATCATTACCACTTGTATCTATGGTACATAATGATATTAAAATACACGTAGAATTTAATGATTTTGATAGATGTTATAAAGAAAGTCCAACAAATTATTTAAAATTAGTAGAACCATTTTGTTTATTTAATAAAAATGAATTTTTCTATCAAACTGTTAATAATAATCAAAATATAGGACAATTTGTTTATTATGATGTTAATAATCAATATCTTTTTTATAATAAAATTAAAGGAGATTTTATTATTCCAACAAATAATATAAATTATTCATTAATTGGATTACAATCATCTTTTGAATGTAACATTTTACAAAATAGTACAATTATTAACGATGAATCTTATTTTCAATATAATATACCATCTTTAATAAATGCATATTTATTAGTTAATTATATATATTTAGATAATGAAGAACGTTTTAATTTTATAAATAAAACACAACAATATTTAGTACCAATTGTTCAAAATATACCAGAACAAATTTATCATAGTACTAATACTTCTTATAAAATACCATTTATTAATCCTAATAAAATAATCTTTTGGCGTTGTTGTTTACAATCTAATATTACATTAAATGATCAGTTTAATTATAGTTTATATCCATTAATTAATAATGAATCATCAATTATAAAAAATGTACAAATAATATTAAATTCACTTCAAAGAACAGAATTAAATAGTTGGGAACATTATACATTATTACAATATTATTTAAATAATTTTACAACGCCACAAAATGGTATTTATATGTTTTCATTTTCATTAAATTGTTTGGATTATCAACCCTCGGGTACATGTAATTTCTCACAATTAGATGATACATATTTACAAATAACTTTTAATAATAAAATTAATTATCAAAATCCTGTTTCAGTTGTTGCATATGGTATTCAATATAACTTATTTAGAATCGCAGATGGTTTAGGTGGATTGGGTTATTTTTTATAACCATGCTAGTGATCCAATACCACTCATTATTCTTATTATTTGATATTCTTTAACTATAACTTTTAAATTATATGGTTCTGATAAAACTAAATCATTACTTTCTATATCTACTTGTACATTATCTAAAAAGTTAAAATTTAAATGTCCACTATGTTGTAATTCTGTTGGATTTAATGAAAATGAATAGATATAATAACCTATATTAGGTGATGACTTAAATTTAACAGATGGTACTAATGAATTAAAATAATTATAATCTTGTTTTGAGAAAAACTCATCGCCATTATTTTTTAAAGTCATATTAATTATTGGGCTAATATCAGTAGATGTTTTTTGATTTTTATATAATTTATTAAAATATATTGTTAATCTATTAATTTGAAAATTTATATTATGATTTTTCAAATATTTATCCATTAAATATAATTCAAATTTAAGTTCAAATTTATTTAAATATTCATTTGAAGTTATTTTTATTATTCTTGGTGTATTATTTACTAATAACTCTTTATCTATTTCTTCTAAAATTAAAAAACTATTTAAATAAGTTGTAGGTATTTCTTCAGTAAAAACTCGTGTATTTTTCCATATATCATATAAATTACATGTTATAAAATAATCATTATAATAAAAATCTTTTAAATAAGTAATATTTTTATAAGATGTATCATTTAAATGATAAATAGGTTGTGTAATAAAAATAATATCTTTGACTAAATTAAATAATTTAATAGAAACAATTTGATTTAAATTATAAACTAAATTTATTGGATATATTTTATATCTTTCAATTAAATATTCATGTTGTGTTGAACCAAATAATTCTCTTTCTTTTGTATCAAGAATTATTGAATCAATATTTAACTCAACTTTAATTTGTGGAATATTTGATAAGTAACAATTTGTCATATCATTTATTATTATATTATTTAAATTTTCAATTTGATATTTTAATAATAATTCTACATGTGGTAATGATAATAATGGTAATGATAATGTTGATGAATGACTAAACCAAAAATCTAAAGGTACTATTCCCATCCAATAATCTGGTGTTTCTTTTATTTGAATCATTTTTTCAACCTGTTTTTTTCGTTCAGCATTTAAATATACATTATATGTAATATTCATTGTATCACTATTTAATGTTTCAATTATTTGATCATTTATACAGAAATCTGTTTTTTTTATCCATTCTATTGGTAATTTTAATTGTGGTTTAATTATATCAGTTTTTTTAATAGTTTCGGTTTTAATTGTTAATTCCATTAAATTAGATCTAGTTATAATTCTATTATCAATAATATTGACTAATTTTATACCATTATTTATTCCAGAAATATAATATCTAGCATATTTAATTTGATTAATAAAATTATATTCATTACAGTTTTCATTACAAAATACATTAATTGTTTTTGTATCTATTTGATTATATAATATCATATTTTGTAAATTATTTTGTTCAAATGTAATATTCATAATTCTAATAATATATTTATTAATCATTAAAAAATAATTTTTTGATAAATTTAAAAATATATCACAACCAATTATTATTGTATTTGTGTTAATAAAATAAAATAATTTAACACTATATTCATCCGATTCTAATAATATTAAATTATCTAATAAATCATTAATATTAATATTTGATTCTAAAACTACTTTATATAAATATTTACCTATAGATTCTCCATATTTATTATAACTTTGTAAATAAAACTTAGTATAATGTGATAAATCATAATCATTGAATAATTTAATTTGATAAAGTGAATTAATATCTTTTTTATAAATATTAGTATTAATATAATATTCTTGTTTAAACTCAATTGGTAATGTTGTATTTAAATCAAATGATAATTCTATTGTTATTTTAGAATTACCAATTTGTATTTTTAATGTATCAATTAAATTATTATTAATATAATATTTATAATTATTTGTATTTTTAAAATCCAATGTAGTTGGAAATTCTAAAATAAGTATTTTATTATTTGGATTATATGTATATATTTCAATTAACCATATATTATCATTACGCAAATATTTATTTTCTAATTCTATATTTTCATTTAATGTAAATTGTAATAATGATAAATCTAAATTTTCTGTATTACATAAATATTGATTACTTATATCACATAAATATAGTTGTGAATTTTCAATTATATTAACATATATATTTGTTTGATATAAATATATATTACTTTTAGTAATACTATCAATCTGTAATGGGATTGTTTCACCGATATTAATATAATGAACAATATTACTAATATCAATAATATTATTTACAATAACATAAAAATTAGTATTATTAATTATATTTATTTCTATTGGTGTAATTTCATTATTTAATTTAAAATTAGTAGGTAATAAATCAGTTGGATTATTTATAAAATTATTATAATATGTAAATGGTTTAGTTAATATTAACTCATAAGTATATGTATTTGTATTATATGAGGTAATTATATTTAGTAAATTTACAATTTCTACACTTTCGGTAATTATTATTATATTTTTATCTAAATAATAACCTACTGATTCATTATAATGTAATAATATAAAATATTCATTATATTTAATATAAGTAAAACCTTCAATAAAATCAAAATTATTATTATAAAAAGATAAATAAATAGAATTTTGTTCTTTAATACCAGTTTTATAAGAAATTTCTAAAATATTATTTTGTTGAATATGAATTTTTGATATTATATAAATTTTATTAAAATTAAAATATATTTGTACATTATTATTTTTATAATTTACATTAAATATATTATTAAAAATTATATTATTTGAATTTAATGTTATTTCATATACAATACCTAAAAATATACTTGTTACAGGATATGTTGTTATACCAATTAATGTAAAATCTATTGTTGGATCATAATTATTTAATAAATAAAAGTTTATTTCTGATGAATATGAATCATAATTTAATATTTGTTTGATGGAATTATTAATAAAATTAATTGAATAAATAACATCAGGTAATATAATATCATTAGAATAACTAATATAATATGGAAAAATATTATTTGTTTTAATAGTATAATTAGCATCATTTGAAATAAAAAATGTATTTGAATAATAATTTGTTTTATAAATATAACATTCATTATTAGGTATATTTGATGTTATTGTAAATGTAAAATCATCATTAAAAATATAATATTTATTGAGTTCCGAATAATTTGAAATATTATTTTGTATTTCCATTAAATTGTTAAAATCTTGATTAATTTGTTTTAATTGATATTTATAATTTAACCAAATATTATTAATTATTAATTTATCAACATTGAAATATGTATAATTTTTATCATCAATAATATTTATATCATTTATAAATTTTATATAATTATTACCTTGTATATATAAATATTTTAATAAATTATTAATTTCAATACCATAATAACTATTTGTTTGAATATTATTTATAAAATTATATATTTCATTATTAATTAAATTCATATTTCTGGTAATTGTAAATTGATTTTCAATTATATATTGATTATTTAAGGTATATTTTCTTTGAATTATTGTTGTTTTATCAATTATTATATTATCACTATATAAATCTTCATCATTAAAAATTAAACAATAACCATTAAAATAAACATTATAATATTTATAATCTTTTAAAAAAAAGTTAATTCTATCTTTTACATTATCCCAAAAAGAATAATCATTTAACCAAAATTTTAATTCATAAATTAAATCATTAAATATTTGTTGTTGAATTATTATTTTATCATATTCATCTTGATTTAAATTTATATAAATTAATAATTTTTTTAAATAATCTAATTCATTATTTGTAAAATATATTTCAGAATTATCTATTTGAAAAGTATTATCATCATAAATTATTTTTCCTTTATTTAATAATGTTTTTATAGTTGTATTTTCATAAAAAGATAATATTGACCAATTAGACCATGTTTTTAAAGAATTAAATATTATATTTGGTGTTATATTAGTATCTGTTTTAATTTTACTTATAATTTCAGGTATAGTTTTACTTAATTTTAGCTTGTTAAAATAATCTAAATTTATATTATTTAAAATATATAATTGTGTATTTTCATTTGTAATTTTGGATTTTGTAAATATTATTGTTTGACTATTATAAACATATATTTGTTCAATTTTCAAATATAAATTATCAATATAATATTTATTATTTGGTGATAAAAATAATACTTTATTATTTATAGATTTTATTTCATATTTATAATAATCGCCAATATTTATTAGTGTTACTTTAACTGGAATTACTATTTTTTCAGAATATAAATCAGTATTATCAAAATTAAAAATATCAGTTAGTTTTAAATCATCATGATTTGTAAAATTTGATAACCAAATACTATTATTTAACTTGTAATTTTTTATATAATTTATTTCATATAAATAAATAGTAGTTATATTATTACCTAAATATGAATCACTTACTAAATAATATTTATTATTTTCATAAATTATTGAAAGTGGATTTGTTATTTGTTCTGATAAATAAATATTTTTATTTAAAAATTGAGACCCATCTAAAATTTGTATTTTAAATTTATTATTAACGTTATTTGGAGACCCAATAGTAGTAATATTATATTTATACCATATAATAATTTCATTTTTATTTCTATCTAATAATTGTGTAACTTTATAATAATTAATTGGTTTAAAATAATAATTAAAATTAACAAAATCAATAATTATTGGATATTTTTTATCTAAATAAAATGCAGATGATTCATATAATATATTAGTATAAAGTTTAATTTTATTTGGATATATAATTTGAATAAAATGTGATATATATTCATTTTTTTCAGTAATTTCTAATAATAAATGATATGATTCTAGTTCTAATTGATGGTTATCAAAAGAAATATAATTATTAATAAAATTTGTTTCTATATTTTGATTATCATTAATAGATAAATTAACTAATTGATTATTTTCAATAATATAATTAAAATTAGTAATACTATTTTGATTATTTTCAAGATTTAAAATAGAATATGTTTTATTTAAATAAACTACTATAGGTGTAAAAGAAATAATACAATTACCAGTAATTTTAATATCATTTAAAACTTCAATAAAAATAGTAGTATCCCGATAAATAATTGATTTTACATAATTTATAGTTGAATTTATTTTAATAGGTTGTAAATAATAAAAATAATTATTAATAACAAAATCTAATTCTAAACTAATATTTCGTGCATCAATTATAAATGATTTTATTTTAATTGATAATTCATTATTTATAAAAGTACTTGGATTCACTTCATTATTAAAATATAATATATTATTATTAAATGTATAATATCTAATAATTAAAGTTTTATTAAAATATATTTCAGGTAAATTAATAATTTGTTGATTTATAATATTATAAAAATTAAAATCAATTTCTATTAAATCAGAATTTAGAAAAGTTTTATTTATAATATTACCAGTATTATCTATAACTATATTACATAATGGAAATGGTTGGGATGGATAATAAAAATTATAAAATCCATCCGTTAAATTAGGATTATTATAAAAAAAGATTTCATGATTTTTAATATATTTAATTTTATAAATTTGATTATTATAAATTAAATTATCTAAAATCTTTAATAAATTAAAATTATTATAAAAATAATATTTATTATTAATACATATTAATTCATATGTAATCCCTTTATGAATAAATCTAAAAATATCAGAATATAATTCTGAATCTGTAATAATATTTAATATTCCATTTTTAAAATAATAATCTCCTTTTTCTAAAGTACTAGAATCATCAAAATAAATTAATGGTTCATTTTTATCTTCATCAATAATAAAGTTATCAATTATATCAATAACACCTAATGAATAATATCCCGTTATATTTTTATTTATTTCATTAAAAGTAATATTTAATAATTGTAAATCATATGTATTATTATATGTATCTAAACCTAATACTAAAAATAAATTATTTTCAATAAGTACAAGTTCATTCATTTTTAAATCATTATATTGATAATTAATAATTTTATAGTTTAATTGTTTATCTTTATAAATTACAATATTATTTTTATTAAAATATATTTCATTTAATGAATAATATATTATTATATCTGTTTCAATATTAATATTTATTTGATTATTAATATTAACATATACACCATCATTATTAGTTATAATATTATTTAAAAAATAATAATTATTATCATTAAAAATAATTATAAATATAGCATTTTTAATAATGTTAATAATAGAAATATCTAAATATATAAAACTATTATTATAACTTTTAATAAATCTTCTTTCAATCAAATTAAGTGTAGGAGTAATTTTTTGGGTTCTATCAAAATTATAATCAATAATTTTCATATTATATGTTTCATCTTTATAAAAATTGGAAATATAATATTGTGATTGTATTGTTCTAATATAATAATTATAAAATTTTGTTGATAATATAATACTATTATCATTTTGTGTAGTAATATTAGGAATAGAACTAATTAATTGTATATTTGGTAATATATTAATAATTTTATTATCTTGTAAATATATTGGCTCTGATATATTTGTATTTGTATATGTAAATTTAATATTTGAAATATATACCCAAAAATATATTGGATAAGTATCATTTAGTAATAATTTAAATAAATAATAATTGTTAAAATTTATATTCTGAATATTATTAAAACTTATTGAATTTAATGTAAATGTTGAATTTGAATAAATACTTATTGATGGATTTAATGATATTAAACTGGTTATTTCTTCATTAAATATAAATTCAACTGTTGTAAAACTTTCATTAATTTGTGGTATACGTTCTAATATAATTAATGAATCATAATAAATTCCTAAATTATGTGTAAATTTAAAAGAAGCTATTGGAATATTATTTAAATTTGTATCATTATTTTTTAATATAATTGGTCTTATAAAATTAGTTGATCCATTATTTAGTATTAATTCTATTTTATATTCATTTTTACCTAATAAATTAATATATGTAGATGATGAATCATAAATTAATAAATTTTTATTATCAATTATAGAATTAATTACATAATTATTTTTTATAATACCAATATCACCATATAATTTATTTTTTAAAAAGTTATCTTGTAAATTAATAAATTTATATTCACAAATTAACGGCAATGATTTATTTATATAATCATCATTTAATAAATAAATTACTTCAAATGACCCTTCATTATAATATTTTATATTATTATCATATATTACTATTTCTGTTTGTATTGTATCTAAATAAATAAATCTATTATTAATTAAATAATAAGAATTTGGATATAATAAGTCAATATTAATAAAATTAATAACAATAGAATTACCGATAATAAAAAGAGACCCGGATAATTCAATTTCAATTAAATTTAAATTTAAATTAGGTAAAAATGATAACGAAAAATTATTTTCATAAAGTATTTCATTAACTAATTCATTAATTTTTAATATATATTTATCTAATTTAATATAACTAGTATTTTTATATTTATTAAATATATCTTGTGGAGTAGATGATATAATTTGATTATATGTATTAATTTTAAATGGTGGTAATGATTTAGTAGTAAAATTATAATAATTTAAATCAACATTACTATTAATTTGTATATTAATAAATGTATAACCATATATTTTTTTAATAATTGGTTGAAAATAATTATTTAATAAAAAATTATTAGATATTATATTATTTGTTGAATAATGTGTAAATAAATATGTTTCAATTATTTGATTATTTAATATTGTTAAAACATTATATGATGATAATAAATTAAAATTATAATGTAAGATATCATTAATATTTTGTGGGTCAATTCTACCAATTAAGAAGGTGTTTAAATTAAAATCAAATATATTTGTTGATATTATTTCAATTATATTATTATTATAATCTAATAAATCAAAATAATATATTTTATTATTATTATATAAAATATTACCTAAATCACCTATATTTATATTATCTAAATTTATTTTAATTTTATAATAATATATAGTTCCAATATATGTAAATGTTTCTGTGAAATTAGTTTTAATTAAATTGTATAAAAATCCATTTTTATTATTTTGATTAATAATAATGGGTGGATAATTGTTAATTTCATATATTCTATTATTATCAAACATAATATAATTATATCCAGTAGTATCAATAATATTATTAAAATTAATTATAGTATTTGAATCTAAATATATTAATCCTAAAAAATTAAATCTATTAAAACTAATATTTTGATTATTAATTTCAAATATTTCTACATTATAATTTTTATCATAATTAATTATACCATCAATATTATTACCAATAAAAGAAAATGTATTAATTGATGAATATGATATATCAAAATACATATTATTAAAATATATTGAATTAATATTAGTATTTATTATTGGAAATAATGTGGTATATGTATAATTTGTACCAGTAAAAAATGTATGTTGTATTGTATTATTAAAATCAGATACATTATTATATGATTGATTATATTCATTTTTATTAGTTAATAATAAATAATCATTATTATTATTGACATAAGTTAGTTGTTCTTGATAATAATATTGAATTGATTGTAAATATTCAGTTAATTGTGAATTAATTTTATTAAATCCTTTATAAATTATATTTGGTACATTATAAATATTATATGAAATATTTTGAATAATATTATTATTTATTATTGTATTATTATTACCATAAAGATCTATACATAATTTACTATATTTATTATAATCATCATTATTAAAAACTGTTAAATCATAATCATTTAAAATTTTTATATTATTAATAATTTCGTTTGATGTTTTACCATAAAGTTTTGAATCATTTAATATTGATAAATTTAAATTAATTATTTCTGTTTGGGATTGTTCAATAACATTAATAATATTAATATAATCAGGATCATTAAATTGTAAATCAAATAAATTAATCATTGAATCTATTAAACCATTATTATTATTATTTTTAATAGTTTCATAATTAAATATTGGACTTATTTTTTTACCAAAATATTGATTTATATTTAATGGCAATAATACATTAACTAAATAATTATTTATATAATAAATAGTAGTTTCATTACTATTAAATGGTAAATTATAAATATAAATATATGGTTTAGAAATATCAGTTTTACCTAATAAAATAAATGATGTTTGAAAATAATAATCAAATAAATCTGATATTTTATTTGAATTAGTATAATGATTACAATAATTAAATAATGATGGAATATAACTATTATCAATTTCTCTTAATGTATAAATACCATTAGGTAAAGAATCATAAATAATAAAATTATCATTATCATATTTTAATAAATAATAATTATCGTTTAACACTAACCAATATGTTTTTAGGGAATTATATGTCCATGATTGACTTGTAGGTATTGGAAATATATAATTTTCTATTGTATTAGAATCTATAGTTGTAACATCATTAAATATAATATTTATAAATTCTATATTAACTTCAATAATATCATCTTTAATAAATATTTTATTATTTTTAGATGTAATATTAAAACTATTTTGATTATTTTGAATATCAACTAAATAATGAAAAATATCTGTTTTTGTTTTTATGGTTAAAACTTTTAAGTAATTATAATAATTAATAATTTCATTAGTACTAGTAAAATTAAAATTTGAAATATTAAATCTAAATTCGTCCATAATATTATCATTCAATATATTATTATCAATTACATTATATAAATTTATAACAGTTATGGTATTACTATTTTGTTGTTCTGTTTCTATAAAATTAACAAATGGTAAATCAATATTATGTATTTCCACTAATGTAAAAATAGTTTGATCTGTTAAATCTATTTTATTATTAAAATATAAAATTAATGTTGTATTATTTAATATAAATTTATCAACTGTATAAATTAAATTTGTGGAATTATTAATAATACTATAAACAGTATTAAATTTATTATTATTATACCAATTATTAATAGTAATTGTATTATTTAATAAAGAAAAATCATTGATAATATATTTTGATTCCATTTTAAAATTTAAATATTTTTTTATTAATTCATTATTTAAGTTTATTGGTTCATTATTTGTATTATAATTAGTGAAATCAATATTATTAAGTGAATTTTTTAAATTTATAAATTCACTATCTAACATATTAATTACACCAAAAAAACTGGTTGAATAAAATAATTCAATAAAATATTGTTTTAATTGTTTTAAAAACATAAATTTATTAGTACATAAATTTATATAAAATGTTAATCTTCTTTCTAATTCTATAGAGTCATTTAAATCAGTATTACTATCATTATTTGTTTTATTTTGTAAATAATTTAAAAAATAGTAATTATTTATTTTATTTCTCCAATAAATTAAAAATGTATTATCATTAAAATATGATAAATTTATTATTTTTTCTATTAATTTATATGCTAAATATGGATAAATTAACATTAAATCAATTGGATATATTATCGTTGTTTTTGATATATTTTGATTTGATTGTATTATAGAATTTGATCTTATTAATGTTGAATAATTATTAACTTGATCATTTATATCATCATTTAATAATGATATTATATTTGATGTTTGATTATAATCATCAAAATTTACTTGTGTAGTAGTTCTATCATATTTATTAATAAATGTACTTAATATAATATATAAAATAGAAGGATCTTTAATAATTAATGTATCAAATAATAAATTAATTTTATTTTGAGTAATTGAATATTGTCTTTTATAAATTTCAAAAATTTGCAATTTAGAATTAATAATTGGATCAAAATTATTATTTAAATATGTAGACCATTCATTATAAGAGTTATTTTCATTAATTATAAAATTAAGATTAGGAATATTATTTGTTTGTAAAAGATATTTTTTATAAAAAGTAAAATATGTAAAATTATTTGAATATAATTGTTCTAAAATATTATAAATAAATAAAGAATTATAATAAAGTCCATTTAATTGATATTCTAAAAAATTATTTATATTATTTTGTAAACAATAATTATAAATTATATCCATATCATAATTTGATTGTTTTATAAAATTTAAATCAGTATTTTTATATTCTAAATATTGATGTACTTCATATAAATTATAATATGATTTATTATTTCTTAAATTATTAAAATAATTATAACTTGTATATAAATAATCATTAACTTTTTTATTTAAACTATTTGTATATGAATATTGTGTTATTAATTGATTACATAGTTGAAAATCATTAGAATTAATACATAATTTAGTCAAATAATTTTCAAACCAATTCATCAATTTACTAATTTGTGTAATAATTGAATTTTTTGGATTATCATCAAGTTCTATTATATTATATCCAAATGGTAAATCTGTTATTTTTATAATTTCTGGTAATAAATTATTAATAACAATATTAGAATCTAATATTTTTTTTTGTGTATTAATATCAAATAATGTAAAAATATACTTTGGTAAAATTATATATTCATTATTTAAATTATAAACATAACTATCAATATTACTATATAATATTTCTAATTGATTAATATTATAATATTTATTTACTATATTATTTTTATTTGTATTTTTAATAATATTAAATTTTGGTATTTTTAAAACATAATACATTGATTTTAATAAATCACCAATATTTTCAATTTTATATGAATTTACTGTATTAAAATTTTTATTACCTAAATTTTTTGTATTTTGTATTAGTGCAAAATTTGTACATTGTTTATATACTATTTTAAAAAATGTTATTTCAGGTTGATATGTTAATGGAGCATCTTCAATACCTGTTGTAATTAATTGTATTAAACCTCCTATCATAATACTATTAAGATTAAAATAGAAATTTATCTTTAAAATAGAAATTTATCTTTAAAATTAAAATATAAGTAATATTAATGTCGGGTGAATATTATTTATATTGTGTTATTTTGAGAGATTGTTATTTTAGTAATCAAGCACATAAATTATTAGATTCACATAAAAATATAAAAAAAGAAATAGTAATTATTGAACAAGAACATAAAGAAAAATATAAAACTGACCAAATTAAAACTTTTCCACAAATATATTTAAAAAAAAATAATGCGAATGGTACACAATTATTAGGAGGTTATAGTGAATTACAAAATTTTATTAATAAATTTTATGGAAACTATAATAAACAATATTTAAAAGATTTTTTAGATCAAAATAATAATTGGAGTAAAAAATCAACATTAAGACTCATAGAATTAATTAATTCTTAATTTAATATTATAGTTTTATTTTTAAATATACCAACTTCTTTATAATCAGAATCATATACTAAACCTTTTTCTTTATTTTCAAAATAATAAACAATACCATTATGTTCTATACGATCTAATAATTCTTCACTATCAGTATTATTAGTTTTGTTTTCTAATTCAATTGTTAAACTTAAAATTTCTTTTGGTTTTAAGTATTTTGTTTTTAACATATTAATATCTAATTTTTCACATTCAGATATTTTTAATAATAATTCATATTTTTCTTCAATTAAGATTTTTGTAAATTCTTTTTTTATTTTTTTATAATATTCTCCAATTTTCCCTCTCACTTCATTTAAATTATCATCTACTTTATCTAATGTTGAAAATAAATCTATATTTATATCATTAATTTCTTTGGACTTTTTCATAAACAATAAAGACATATCTAAAATTATTTTTTTTTTCAATTTTTTTTAATAAATTAAGTTAATGTATGTGAATGAATCCAACAATATATATTATTATCACACATATATTGACCTATTCTTTTACACAAATTGCACTTGTTTTTTGTGTTTTTTATTTCGATTAATGATTTTTTGTAAAATTTTATGGGGATTGGTTTGTATTCTTCTAATGATGAGATTAATATATCTATATCTTTTGTAGGTATCGTATCTTTTATCTTTATATCGGTATTTTTTATTAAATTCTGTATTTCTTCTATATGATCCATAATAATTAAATTTAATATCATATTTATTTAAATTCAATTTTTTTTCTTTGATTTTGTTATTCGGATTTATTACTTGACAATAATCAATCAAATTATTTATTTGATAACAATCATCTTGACAACAATCATCTTGATTTTTAACTTGACAACAATCATCTAGTTTTACTTCTTTCCAAGAATTATATAATCTACAGACAAACACCATCTTATTTATAAAAGTTACCATTTTATTATTTAAATTTTCATTTTTTTAGATATAATTTAACAAGAACAATTTTTATAATATACTGGAAATGGTACTACATCTTTAATACTTTCCATACCTGTAAATAACATACACATTCTATCTAAACCTAATCCAAACCCACCATGTGGTATTGTACCATATTTTCTTAAATCCAAATAAAATTCTAATGGTTTCGGATCAACTCCTTTTATTCTCATCATATTTAATAATTTATCCAAATTATCTTCACGCATTGATCCACCTATTAATTCACCTACTTTATATGGCATTAATAGATCAAAATTTGAACATGTAATATTATCTTCATTCTGTTTCATATAAAAACTTTTAATTGTTAAAGGCCAATTTTTAACAAAAACGGGTGTATTCTCAAAATATTCTGTTAAATAGTTTTCACACTCACTTGATAAATCTTCACCATATTTTATTTTAATTATATTACTTTTATTAATAATATCAATTGCATCATTATAATCTAATCTAATAAATGTATTATTAATTAATAATCTAATTTTATCAATAATACCTTTGGATACAAAATTATCTAAACTTTTTAAATCTTCTATATTATTTTCCAATAAATAATTCCCAACAAATTTAATATATTTTTCACTAATATCCATTAAATCTGTTAAATTAATAAAACTATTTTCAATTTCTAAATGTGTAAATTCTGATAAATGTTTATTTGTACTTGAATGTTCACTTCTAAAAGATTTATTGGTTGTATATACCGCTCCTAATGAACAACATAATGCTTCTAATTGTAATTGTGATGAAACTGTTAAATATACTGGTTTATCAAAATGATCAGTTGACCAATCATAATTATTTGTTTCTTTATTTTTTTCTAGTTTAGTAATATCAGTAATATCTTTTTCAGTAACTTGAAAAACTCCAGCACCACCTTCACATTCATTTACTGTCATTATATTTGGATCCAAATGCAAATAATTATTTTCTTTAAAAAACAAATGTGTTGCAAATGTAATAGCACTTTTTATTCTAAAAACAGAACCAAATGTTACAGTTCTACATCTTAAATGTGGATAATTTCTTAAATATGTTAATGGTAATTTACCTTTAGATAATGGATATGTTTCTGGATCTACCTGGCCTAAAATATAAATTTCTTCAACTTGTAATTCATATTGCTGTCCTTTTGATGGTGATTCAATCATATTGCCTTTTACTTTTATTGATGTACCTGTTGTTAAATTATCACAAATTATTTTATTATTATCAATTACTAACTGTAATCCTGAACTATTTGATCCATCCATTAATTTAATAAATGATACATCTTTTTGTTGTCTCATCGTTAATACCCATCCACAAATTTCAATATTTTGTTTTTTTTCTAATAATACATTTTTAATCATCATTAAATATAAATACATTCTTATTTAAATTGAAATTTTCAATTTTTTTTATATGGTGTTTCCATTTATAAATAGTTTTACTATATCTGTAAATCCCTACAAATTGTAATAATAAACTTATATATCCTAAGTTTATTAAATAACAAAATATTGATAATAATACTAATAAATATAATTCATTTCTTTTATTATAAATTTCTAAATATATATTAAAATAAAATGGGTTGCATTCTGTTTCATATATAAATAATATAATTTCCAAAATAGATGGAACTAAAAATTGTAATCCTTTTCTAATTAATCTCATTAATAATATAATAAAATATTTTTTAAATAATTTTAACATAAAAATAATTTATATCAAAAACTTTATTATTAATGATTAATTTTGATTTAAAAGAAAATAATTATTTATATGTAATGTTTTTAATTGATAAATATCAAAAAATATCTAATGATTATGTATCAAAAAATCAAATGATTGAAAAAATATTAAATTGTTTTAATACACACAATAATATGTATAAAAATATTGACACACTTATAAATAAACCGGATAATGAATTTATTAAAACAATTGAGGAATTAGAAAAAGGTACTTGGAAATATGCCAATTTTCAACATCTTATTGTATATGGTTCTTTAACAACAAATAAAGAATTTTTAGTTAATTTATTATTAGAAAAGATTTATGGAAAAAGTGGTATTGAATTAAAAGAAGTTGAATATACGATTAATGGTTACGGTAATACTAAAACAAAAGTACTAATAAAACAAAGTAAATATCATATTATTATTGAACCTAATTCTAATGGATTTGATAAATATTTAATACAAGAAATTATACAAGATTATGCTAAAACAGAATTACTTAATATTTTAAAATATAAAAAATTATTTAAAGTTGTAGTTATTAATAAACTTGATAATTTATCTTATTATGCACAAGCATCATTAAGAAGAACTATGGAAAAATATTCAAATAGTTGTAAATTTATTTTTATTTGTGATCAATTATCTAAAATCATTGAACCAATTAGAAGTAGATGTATTTTATTTAGAACAACATTACCAACTAAAGAACAAATATTTGAAACAGTACTTCAAATTGCTGATAAAGATAATATAAACGTAACATTAGAAGATTATAATGAAATAATAAATAAATCTGAAAATAAAATTAATAATGCTATATGGTTATTAGAATTAAAAAAATATGGTATTAATTATTCCGATAATTGGTGTTTATTAATTGACAAAATTGTTTATATAATATTAAATAATAATAATTACAATAATAAAAAATTCTTTTCTGGTATTAAAAAAATTAGAGAACTTTTTTATAATTTATTTATTACTAATATTCCTACGCAAACAATTATTAGACTTATTATGATTAATTTACTTAAAAATGTTGATGATCTAAAACTTAAAATTAATATTACTGAAATTACATCTATTTTTGAATTAAGACTTTCACAAGGAACTCGTCACGTAATTCATTTAGAAGCATATGTTATTAGACTATTTTATTTATTTAATATGCATCATAATGGTATAGATTACAAATATAATTTAGACCAATTAGAAATATAAATTTTAGACATTAGTGTAATAATTTTATTTATAATTAATTAATAAAATAATATTTTCTAATTTTTTTATAATATGAGTATTAATTTAGATGAAAAAATTAATTTAATTCATGAATTTATTTATAATAATTTAAATAATTGTTATGATATTGATAATATTAATATAAATAAACTTGAATTAGATGATATACGAATACCAATAGGTAAAATACAAGAAGATTTATATAAACAAATTACAACTTTAAGTAAAATACAGTTTAATTTTGAAGATAATAATAATTTATATTTTAATATTTATACTGATGGATTTCCTTATTTATTAAAATTGTCTTCTGAATCAATAGACAAGTCAAATAATGATTCATTAATTTCTTATATATTAAGTGAAATAGTATTAAAATATAAATTATGTGTATTACTACCAATATTAAATATTGATATTCAAGTAAATAGTTTAGAAAAATTTTTAAAAATTAAATCAAATGATTTTTATAACAATATTTTAGAAAATAAAAAAAAACGTATTATTCAATTAAAAATTAGAGAAAATTTCAATAAACATCATAAAAGTAATAATTATGATATTAATTGGAAAGTCTTTTTATTTTTAATTTTATATACATTAATACAAATTAAAAAATCATTTAATGAATTTAAACATAATGATCTTAGACTTGATAATATTTTTATTGAAGAAAAAACTAATAATATACATTATGTTATTAATGATATTAAATATACATTACCTGATACTACATTTTTCCCTAAAATAACTAATTTTGAAAAAAGTTTTATTTCAAATAAAATAAGTAAAAATATTAATAATAATTTAGATGATACTCTAGATGATATTGATGTTGATAATAAAACTTTATCACAAGATGATTTTATGGTATTATGTAAAGATATATTAAAGTTAAATAATAATTTAAATTTAGAAACAAAAAAATTTCTTAATTATGTTATAGAATTAAATAATATGAATTATGAAAAATTAGTTAATAATGAATATTTTGATGAATTTAAGTCAAATAATAATATTTTAACAAAACTTAAAAATAGCAATGAATCAATGTTAGGTAATCAAAAAAATTTACTTAATGTATATGCATCAAATAGAAAACTTAAAGATGAATCAAATAGAAAACTTAATGATGAATCAAATAAAAAACTTAAAGATGAATCAAATAAAAAACTTAAAGATGAATCAAATAGAAAACTTAAAGATGAATCAAATAAAAAACTTAAAGATGAATCAAATAACAGTTATACATCAAACAGAAAACTTAAAGTTAGTTTTGATGATAAAAATACACAAAAAAAACAGGATGTTTTAAATATTTATACATCTAATAGAAAACTTAAAAATACTAATGAATTATTAGGAGGTTTTGATAAAAATATTACACCATCATCAAGATCAGAAAAAAATACACCATTTTTAACAAATGATGAAAGAAGTACATATAGAAAACGATCTAATGAAAATCCACCTAGAGAACCAGCTGTATTATTAGAACAAACAATATATGATACATCAAAATCAAAAGCACCAATACAACAACCACCACCTGCATACATACCAGTTTATGATGAATTAGGAAGTGCAGTTGCAACAATACCATCTTTTAATAATTTAACAGCACCTAATCCTGCATATAGTCAACCTTTTCAAAAAGTATATAATATATCAATGTCAAATCCATTAACACATTATACATCTATTAATAGAGTGTTTGAAGATATTATACCTGGTGATCCAAGATCATTGAGTTTTAATACTATTTATGAAAGAATACAATTAAAAAATTTTATGAGAAATATAATATTAGATAATGTTGATGGTGAAGAAATGTGTATAAATGGTGGTAAAAATTCAATATTATCATATATAAAATTAATGGAAATTAATCCATATTCACTTAAACAGAACCCATATGAAGATCTTGCACAAAATTTTTTATTATTTAGAGCAGCATATCCTATTAGATATGATAATCAAAAACATAATTTAGAAATAGCAAAAGATTCAGTAGGTTTAAATATTAGATTATATAATATGTCTATTGGTGAATTACGAGCTGAAACAATTAATAAACATATTAATAAATTTGAATTTGATTTATGGAGAGAAATTGAATATTATAGATTTATTAGAGATGAAGTTTTATTAAAAAAATTATCACCTAATTTTGCTAGTATGATATTATATAAAGTAGATTCTAAATCTGTAATTGATTGGAAACAATTATCCATTGGTAAAAACACTATCAATTATAGCAATTCATATAAAATTAATGAACTTCATGATTTAAAAGAATTTAATAAAATAATAAATCAATCTAAAACAAAACAAAAAAGTCCTGTTAATTTATTTTGGATTAACACAGTTAATCCAAATAATAATACAAATAATTTTTGGTTAGATATAGAAGAGACACTTAAAAATAATTCTGATTTTAATTTAAAATGGTTAGATCCTACTAAAGTTGAATTTCAAGATTTTTTAAATAAAAATAAAATAACAAAATATCCAAGTATTTTAATAGAACACAATAGTAGATTTATTAACTATAATGGTGATAAAAATATACATGATTTATTAAATTATTTAAATAATGAAATATTAAATACTAATAAACTTGATTTAACTATTTCGGCTGGTCGTACTTTAATTTTAATGACTGAAGCACCTAATACTAATATTATTAAATGGGCTTCACCAATATATGAAGGTTATGGTTCACAAGTTAAAATGAAAGCAACTGGTTATAGAACTAGTGAAATATGGAAATCTGTTATATTTCAAATATTATATATTTTAACTATTTTACAAGAAAAAGATATTTATTTTAGAGAATTAAGTTTAGAAAATAATTTTTATATTAAAGACCTTTTTTATGACCATTCAAATGTTAAATATTGGATTTATACAATTGATAATGTTGATTACTATGTTCCTAATTATGGATATATTGTTATTTTTGATTCTAAATATTCTGATATAACTTCACCTGAAACAGTAGATTTAAATAAAAGGGAATTTAAAATTTGTTCCACTAAATTATTTAATAATAATGGATCATTTAATTCAAATAAAATTTATTTTATGAATCAATTAAAAGAAATTATTAATCAAACTAATTTTACTAATAAATTAAAAAATTTAGGTGCACATCCAATTGATGATGTAAATATTTTAAAATTAATTGATAATATTTTTATTAATATACATACAAATATTAAAGATTTATTTATTATACATTTTAAAGAATATTTACATAATAAAATTGGCACTTTATTAATGACTTCTGAAAAAGATATAATTACATCACTAAATATTTCTAATCTTAAAAAAGGTCAAATTGTTGTTTGGAGAGAAAGATATGATCAATATAAATGGGTATTATACAAAGAAAAAGATAATAATTCTACTAACAAACATATTATAATTATAAAAAATAATAATAATTATATTGAAGCATCAGTGCATCAAAATACATTATTAGGATACCCACCAAATGAAAAAATTACTTTAAATAGCATAACCGACCAACAAATTATTGAAAAATATATTTTATAAATTAATATTATACCTTTGACATATTAATTCATTATTATTTTCTATTGGTTTTATATCATTAATAAATTCATCTACACTACATTCAATTATATTAAAATCATTATTTATATTACCATTAATATTATTTTTACAACAAAATACAGAATATATATTATTTTTATATCCACTTACACAATATAATATATTATTATCCATACTATCTGAATATTTATTTACTAAACTTTCACATGTATTACATACAAAAAAATCGGGTTTATTCTCTATTTCAACATTAAATTTATATGTTCCTTTATAATACTTATAATTTTTGGATTTTATAATATTTTCAAAAACTATAAAATTTTTATTTTTAAATTCAGTTATCATTACATGTGGGTTTTCTTGTAATACAATTGAATTTATATTTTGTTCCATTAGAATAGTTTGTAACATTCTTTCTTCTTCTGTTAAAAATGTATTTATATCAAATAGTGTATCATCATATTCTTCTTCATCATCTTCATCTTCTTCATCATCTTCATCTTCTTCTTCTTCATCATAATCATCTTCATCTTCTTCTTCTTCATCATAATCATCATAATCATCATCACCTGTTAGATTTCTTCTACACATTGGACATTGTGAACTATTCATTACTATATTTTTAATTAAACAAGTACTATGATATAAATGATTGCATAATGTTATAACTTTATTAGTAGTATCATGTACTTCTTCAAAACAAATTGAACATTGCTGAGACATAATAAATTAATTAATAATTAAATATAATATAAATCAATTTTTTATTAAATAGTTATATTTTGTGATGTCCAATTATTTGTATTTATAATATTTTGTTTATTTATTTGTAAATTATAAGTTAAATTTAAATAATTTACAAACTCATCTAATTCTTTTTGTATATCACTAGACATTATTTTTGTTTTATATTGTACTTTTTTATTATTTATTTTTTTACAAAATTGTATATAATCAACAGTATTTACTGAACAAATACTAAAATTAGTAGGCATTACAGGTTTTAAATTATAAATTGGCACCTTTTCAATAAAATCATACACATTTTTAATTTTATAATTTTCTATTTTTAAGTTAGGGTATTTTTCATTTATTGTTTTTATAAAATTATTAAGTTCAGTTTGTATACACAATGTTACCAATTTCATTTTTTTACTAAATCTTTCTGTATTTATTTTTTTATTAAATGATAAATACCAATCATTATTTTCTTTGTATAATGAAAAATTAGGTGGTAAATCTGGTTTATTAACAAATTTATTATTAACAGTAATATTTTCATTATTATGTAAAGAAAAGTTAAGTGTTATTGGTTTTTCTAAAGTTATTTTATCTAGTTTACTATCTGGATATTTTTTATTAATCAATTCAATAAATTTATCTATCATTATTTGTAAATCATTATCAGTTAAAGTCATTTTTAAATTCATTTTTGGTTCTGTTCTTTTATCATATATTAATACCATTTTATTTGTTCTTTTGTCTGTAGTTAATAAAAAATATTCAGGTAATTTAATATCTTTTTCTGTTATTTTTTTATATTCGTCATCAGAAATTTCACCATTTAAATGTTTAAGTTTTAATTTAGCTTGGTCTAATTTTTCAAAAATAGAAATATCTGAAGATTTTGATGTGTTCCATCTACTATCTTCTTGTTTAGGGTGACCTTCAACACAAAAAAACTCTCTCCATAAATTTTTTTCTACATTATAACAATTTTTATAATAAACAATATATTTTGGTAAATCATTTTGTTTAATTCCTTTTGGTAATTCTTGAGCATTATGTTGTCTTTGTTGTTTATCTTTGTTTACATTTTGTTCAGACATTGTAGCAAAACGTAAATTTTCACGTCTATTATCTAATTTATCACGATTAATGTGATCAACAGTTTTTTTCATATTTGTATTATCTTCAAAATGACTATTCATAATATATTGATGTAAATATAATGTCATTTGTTTATTATTATATATCACGGTTGATGTTATATATCCAGTATTATGTAAATGCCAAGATGGTCTGATATCATTAAAATTAAATATTTTTTTTTTATCTTCAATAGAAAATTTAGTATAAATATTATCAATTATATGCATCATATAATATTCATTATTATTTTCATCTCGTACTTTCCAATAATAGTTTCTTTCTTGGCCATTATATGCACCACCAGATATTATTTTTGGTTTACCTCTTTTTAAAATTTTAACATTTAATGGATCATTAACTTGTGGTTTTTCTTTATATGTTATAATGATGTTATCAAATCTATAATCATCACTATTATTATTTTTGAATTGAATTTTTTTAAAATCATAAATATCATATAATAATTCAATTAATGTTTTTCCTTTATAATAATATAAATTATCATCAAGTTTAACTAAATCTTCTAAATTTCTTTTATTGACTATTTTTTCTATTTTGTCATTATCAATTTTGATAACATTATTAACAATGAAACAATTTTCATTAGAATTAAAACGAATACAACTTTGCATTAATAGTATAATTAGTATGTCTTTAAATATGTTACTTTATCAATTTTTTAAATTGTACTTTCTGTAAATATTGATATTATTTTAATATTAAATAGTATTTATTATTAAATAATACGTTTTTACGTTGTAAATATATGCATAAATTTTTAATGGAATTAATTGGAATATGCAGTACCGGCCATACCTGACATAACTCTTAAAACATTGTAATTGAATGCATAGATGTTAAGTAAAGAGTTACTGTTGGTACCGATATAGGTGGAACTGTAAGTGTTGTCAGCTGGTTGGTTGTTAAGACCAAGTTTAACTTGGAGGGTAGCATTATCAATTCTGGAGAAGTTGCAAGTTCCGGATGGTTGATGATCTTCTGGTTTTAAGGCAAAAGAGTAAACATTGATACCATCAGCTGGAGTATTGGAGAAGTGTTGGTAAGGTTGAACATAGTTGAAGTAGTAACCATCTCTTTCTTGGAATCTATCAGAACCGTTAAGTTGAAGTTTAGCAGCACATACTGGATTGTTAGTGCAATCAATGAAGTTACCATAGTTGAAGTGATCTTGTACAGTAACACCAACAGATCTTAAGTATGCTTCCATAACTGATTCTTGACCATTTGATGGTAAAGTTGCAACTAAAGTTGAAATGTCTTGAGACATATCTTCCATAGTAACATTGTTTTCAATTAATACTACATTATCAATAGATACTGGTACAGCATTATCAGAAGAAACTAAAGTTGAAAATACTAATTGGGCTTTAACCATGTTATCAACTAATTCAGATCCTGGTGGACTAACTACTTCTTGAGTAGATGCACTGGTGTTGTTAATAGACCAATTGCCTGCACTACCTTCTAAACCATCTCTGGTAGATAACCACAAGTGTTTTGCAAATCTGTCTCTGGCAGCTTCCCAATCAGCACCATAAGCAACATAATCAGTTCTGGTAGCATATTTTTCAAGGTGTGGTACCCAAGCAACAAATTTACATGGATGGTTGAAGTTAAGTCTATATTTGTTGTTGTTAGAAGTTAAAGTTTCAGAACCAGTAAATTGAAGTTGTTCAATTAAATATTCGTGAGATGCTTGAGCAAATCTTTTTCTTTCTTCAGAATCAAGATAGATGTAATCAATGATTAAAGAAGCTTCAGCAATACCAATAGATGGATCAGAATTGGCAGAAGATGCTCTGTTAACACATTGAGATGCTTGTCTGAAATCAATAGTTACTCTAACATCGTGATATTGAAGAGCAATTAAAGGAAGTGCTAAGCCATTGTGTCTGTTAAACCAAAATTGTAAAGGAACATACATGGTATATGCTGGTTTGTCAGCATGGTCAATAGTGGTTAATTCTGGAACATCACCAACCATTCTTGCAAAACCTCTTTCTTGACCAACTTTGTGTGAAAGTTCCCACCAAATATTGATCCAATCACCATATTGTTCATCAATTTTAGAACCACCAATTTCAATTTTGTAGTGTTGAACAATAGCAAGACCAAGTCTTCTGACATAACCCCATTTGTCTTCACCTCCTGGAACAGATCTTAAATTAATCATAGTATACATATTATTAATTAAATCACCACTTCTGTTAATAGTAGCAGTTACTGTTCTACCAAAATCAGCATTACCGGTAAAGGTTTGTGGAATTGGTTCTACAGAGAAGTTAGTGTGTCTTCTGTAGATAATTTTGAAAAAAGTAATTTGTGGACTACCTGTTAAGTAGACATCTTGTGCGCCATAAGCAACCAATTGCATCAGACCGCCTCCCATTTCTTATATATTATATCTTAGAAAAAAATAAAATTTTTTATAATAAAATTAATTTTATACATAAAAAATTCAAATTTTAAATAAAAAATTTTCAATAATTTAATATTTTTTATTTTAATTTATAACTATTTTTAAATAAAAATTTTCAATAATTTAATATATTTATACTTAAATTTTTCAAAAACTAAATATTTTTATCAAAAAATATATTCTCAATATTAATCATTTTATCATTGTGGTTGTTTATCCAATACTCTATTTTATTTGATAATTCATTTAATCGTTCGTTCCATTTATTAGTGTCTTTAATTTGTAATAAACCTTTTTTATTAATTTTCCAACATGAATCTATTAATTTTCCTTTTTCATTATAATATTTATCTGGATTAAAACGAATAAATACAATATTTCTATGGTTTAAATCTTTGGAAATTTCCATGATTCGTTTATTTTCACAAGTACTATCATATTTACAATGTTGGTTTTCATCAATTTCAATTATTAATATATGATACCCTAAATCTAATAATAAATCAGGTCTTCGTTTTGAACAACCATCATAAATTTTTTTATCATAAACCCAATCATATTGGTTATATTTATTTTTAATATAATCGACAACTGATTTTTCTTTTGTTTTATAATTTGTTGTTATTTTACTGTCTGGAAACAAATGTATGTAACAAAATAAACAATAACCTTCATGTCTATTGTATTGAACAAATGTTTCACAAAATTCAGATTTACATCTTTTATTTATTGTATCTTTCATATCCTCTGTTTTATGTTCTTTACAATATTTTGGCTTTTCACCATAATTATTAAACATTGCTCTTCTAAAACATCCATCAATAATACAATTATTTGATTTTACATCAACCATGCCTTCTAACTTATGATCATTACAATATAAACCGGTTTTTTCATTAGGTGAATTATAATAAGGTATTTTATTACATTTAACACATTTTTTAGTAACAACATCAACCATCATTTCTTTTTTATGTGTTGAACAATATAATGGTTTTTCATTTGGTAAATTATATAATGCAGTTTTATTACATTCTACACATTTTTTATGTGTAATGTCAATCATACTATCTAATTTATGTTCAAAACAATATAATCCAGATTTTTTATCTGGAAAATTATATATTGATAATAATTTACAATTTTCATATTTACAACAATGGTTTAGATGAACCATATTAGATAACTTATGTTTAGAACAAAACTTTGGTGTTTTTTCACTAGGTATATTATATGATGCCTGACAAGTACAACCTTTTTCTTGACATATTTTTGATTTAATATTAACCATTCCATCTAATTTATGTTCATCACAATATAAACCAGTTTTTTCACCAATAATATTATAATATGGTATTTTAGTACATTTTAAACATTTTTTATGTTTGACATTTACCATTTCATTTGTTTTATGTTCAGAACAAAATTTAGGTTTACCATTTATTATACCAAAATTTGCATATTTTTCACAATCTATATATTCACATTTTTTCCCCATTATGTAATATTAAATAAACTTTATAATTTATATTTTTCAATTTTATTTAAAGATTATTATTTACAATATATTATTATATATGTCATCTAAAAATAAGGGTGAACTTAAGAAACAAAGTGAAATTGTTCAACAAATAAAAGAATCCCAAACTTTAGATAAAAAACACAAAGAAATGGTAAATATTTTTAATAATAATAAACTTAAAAAAGAACAAATTGATAAAGATATTATTGATATTAATAATCAAATTAAAAATTTATCTAATCAATCTGATAATAATAATTTTGATTATATTAAAAAAAAAGCTGATTTAATAAAAATTAAAAATGAAAAAGAAATTGATAAAGAAAATTTAAAAGATGATTACGATGAAATGGATTATTATGATAAAACAGGTGATATTATTATGCAATATTATGAATTGAGAGATAATGAAGTTGAAAAAAAACAAGCTAAGAATATTTTATTTTTTTTAGGTAATAAAAAAGAAGAACCAGATAAAGATAGCAAAGAAGTTAATAGAGCTGAACTATTTAACAAATATTGGCAAATTATTGAAGGTATTAGAATTAATATTGATGATGGTTCTAAAAGAATTAAATATTGTAAAGAATGCAACTTTGAAAAAATTTTTGATTACAGTGTGTCTGCATTTGTTTGTCAAGTATGTGGAGTTGTTGAAGAAATAATTTTAGATGAAGATAGACAAATTAAAGATTATTCACCATATAAAAGAATTAATCATTTTAGAGAATGGTTAAACCAATTTCAAGCTAGACAATCTCCAGATATACCAGAAGAAGTTTTTAGAGAAATTATTAATGAACTTAATAAAAATAGAATTACAGATTTAAAAATTTTAAATAGAAAAAAAATGAAAAAAATATTAAAAAAATTAGATTATAATTCATATTATGAACATGTCCATTATATTATTAATAAATTAACTAATTTACCACCTCCTAAAATTACTAGAGATATGGAAAGAATTTTTATTAAAATGTTTATTAAAATAGAAAGTATATGGGATATTTATAAACCACCAAATAGAAAAAACTTTCTATCATATCCATATGTTTTATACAAATTTTGTGAATTACTTGAATTAGACCATTTATTACATTGTTTTCAATTACATAAAGATGATAATAAACTTATGGAAGATGATGAATTATGGAAAAAAATCTGTAAGCATTTAAACTGGGAATTTATATCTTCTATATAAATTATTTTATGAATTTATATCTTCTATATAAATTATTTTATGAATTTATATCTTCTATATAAATTATTTTATGAATTTATATCTTCTATATAATTTATTTTATGAATTTATATCTTCTATATAAATTATTTTATGAATTTATATCTTCTATATAAATTATTTTATGAATTTATAAATTTCTAATTATGTATAATGAATCATTTATTATTTAATATCTCATTAATAATGTTATTAATTGGTGTGTTAATGTTAACACATTATTTAACTAAAGCATATAATACAAATAATGTTACAATTACAAATGACTATAAGTCAGATCAACCTACAATATATGATGTTTATGATCAAAGACCCTCTAAAATATTTAAAGTGATGTTTAATCAACCTTCTATATGGCAAGGTTATGAAACAATAAATTAAATAATTATAATAAATAATTGTTAAAACTATTTAAAAAGATATATTTATTATAATTAATAAAATGTCTAATCAACAAAAAGATTATTTATTTGAAGATCCAGTTATTCCATCACAACAATTTTATTGTGTATCTTTTTTTAATAAATTAACAGTTAAAGAATCTGTTGATAATAACAATGATTATAAAGAAGAAATTTTTAATAATAAAGAAAAAGAAGATTACTCCGTTGATAATAATATTTTTGGTTTAAAAATTAGAGGGGGATTTCCCACATTTCAAGAAGCTAAAGACCATGCAAAAAAATTAAATGATTTAGAGCCAGCATTTCATGTATATGTTGTCTCTGGTGGTAAATGGTGTGCTTTTGTTATGAAAGAATCTCAATCAAATGATTTAGTTGAACAAACAGAATATGCTAATAATGAACTTAATAATATGATGAAAAAATATCTTGAAAATCAAGATAAAGCTAAATTATATCACGAACTAAGAAAAAATCAAATGATTGTTAATAATATTAATGAAAATATTAAAAATAGAGAAGAATTACTAACACAAACTAAAGATGAATTTAATAATAGTACAAATAAAGAAGAAAGAGAAACCCTTAAAGAAAAACTTTTATCTATTGATGAACAAATTAATAAAATGTTAGAAAGAAAACAAGAATTAGAAAATAAAGAAAAAGAACTTGCAGATATTTTAGATATGGGGAAACTTAAATTTAACTAAAAATTTATAATTAGTTTTTGAATTATAAATATATATTTTGTTTATAATTTTTAATGACAAAATATTATAATTTATATTATAATATTGATTCATTATTTATTTAACTTTTTCAATAAAAGAGTAAATTATTTATTTAACTTTTTCAATAAAAGAGTAAATTATTTATTTAACTTTTTCAATAAAAGAGTAAATTATTTATTTAACTTTTT
>JACCDI010535917.1_pt1 | contig 47108 bp, 50 predicted proteins | sample 7442791 | NCBI WGS metagenome assembly JACCDI01 (sample SAMN15323434, study PRJNA562643) | freshwater metagenome | isolation source: river surface water | place: USA:Blue River Watershed | collected 2017-08-15 | reverse complement strand
CAGCCGTTTGGCGCAATGGCTAGTTTTGTTTTTCTTAGCCGGAAATTACTAAGTTGAAATTTTGCTTATCTTTAGAACAAATTAAAAAAAAAGTCGCCACTGACGCCAAGCGGCGACACGTTATAAGACATTTTAAAAAACGAAACCTTAGTGAAAATACTAAAATTAATAATATTAATCATTTTAACCATCGGTTGCTCTAAACAATCAGAGCTACCAAAAAATTCTAATATAGTTGCAAAATATATTGTATTTAACAACCAAATTAGCTCCAAAACCATTAAGAATCTGGATAGTATAAGTGAACTAAAAAATAGTAACGAAATTATTAGTCCTTTCAAATTAGATAAAGAATTTTATGATTTAGAATATGCTTTTATACTAAATTCTGAAGGAACATTAGAAAAATTACATGAATATAAATATAGTGAATATAATCAATACCCGAAGTACGAAATAGTATTGGATACAATAGATCGAAAAAATATTGGGATAGGTTTTAAAATCAAATTAAACGAGGAAGAAAATCAAATTATTGATGGTAAAGACACTATAGAAATTTTGGATATCTACCCTACGGAAAAGTTAATTCGTGTTAACAAACCTGAAAATAAAGGAAGGGTTACATTCTATCAATATAAATAAAAACGGCTTATAACAGCGGTTTGCCTCAATGGCTACTTCCGGATTTCCCTACGGAAAATCCGCTGTTGAATGGAATGTTTTGTTATATTTGTAATGGCTTGGTGTTGGTTCAACGCCACTGAGAGCAAGCCACAGAACGTTATAGCCAATTTTAGAACATCTAGAATGAAATAGACAATAATAGAATTGCTATTTATTTAGTAAAAAAATTCGAAGAAAAGTTTAAAAAATGTAATCAAGTATGTCTGTGTATTCACTGATGAATTAAATTTTCATCATACATCAATTTTTGAAATTAAAATTTTTCGTTTTTCCGACTTGGGAAAAGGACTAAAAGATAATGCGTTTACCTGTTGAACAATAAAAATAATAATTAAAATATGAGAATAATGTTACATCAATTGTTAATTTGTTGGTTGTTATTTTCTTGCAACAATATTAATAGAGATAAAATTGTTGAAAAATCTGAGTTAACATATGGAGATTATCGACTTTTTCAAAATACACCGGCTTGGAATTTAGCGAAGGCTGTCCAAGATGAAAATGAAGAAGTAATAAGTAAGATTTTGTCTATAGATAAAAAACTAGTAAATTATCAAGACCCAAAATATGGGAATACATTGCTAACATTAACAATAATAAATCAGCAAATGAAACCCTTCAGAGTATTATTAAAAAATAACGCAGAAGTTAATATACATAATTCTTATGATGGCACTTCACCATTAATTCAATCCTGTAAGTTTAAGAGCTATGATAGTGAATTCGCAAAAATTCTTATTGAATACAAAGCTAATGTTAACGATGTAGAAGTTGGTAAAAGAAGGGACGGTAATTCTACAAGATTTACGCCATTAATTGCTGCAAGTCAACAAGGAAAATTGGATTTAATAAAAGACTTGATAAAAAATGGTGCTGATATAAACTATGAAAATGAATTCCATCAATCAGCTTTAAGTAGTTGTGTAATGCATGATAGATATGATGTAGCAATTTATTTATTAAAATCTGGAGCGAACTATTTGAAACCTATATTTTATCGACCTAGCGAAAAAGCTGATTATAATCCCAATGAAAGTACGCCAATATATTTGGTTGATATATTAAGAGAAGACTTTTTTGAATTAGATAGCAAAGAGTACAAATCTAAATTAGAGATTGTTGAATTTTTAAAGGATAAAGGTATTGATTACAATAAAGCTTCAATACCTGATTATATTAAAAAGAAAGCTATGGATACTTATCCAAGTAATTGGCAAGAATATTTAGAGAAATACTAATCATAACAAACAAAAAATAGTATAAATCCAATAAGATTGATTTCAATGTTCTATAAATTGCATAAAAACTGGCTATAACAGCGGTTTAGCGCAATGGCTGGTTTATTTTTCTAAGTCGGAAATGTGCCAAATAGAAATTTTAATATCTTTACATTAAACAATTTAACGACCCGCCACTGCGCCAAGCCGCGGAACGTTAGCGGCTATATTAGAAAAACGAAGCGAAATGAAAATCAAAATTATTTTAGCACTTTACTTTTCAATATTTTTGGTTTCATGTAGTGTAAATGAAAAAATCGCTGGAAAGTATCGTTCTAACTTTGCGAGTTTAGGTTTCTTCATTACAGAAATTGAATTAAAACCAGACAATACTTTTCATTATGACTTTTCGGGAGATTTACAACATACCGAACTGGACGGAGTTTATAAAGTTGAAAAAAATAATCTGTATTTACTTTTTGATAAACTCAAAGGAGAAACTGAACCAGACGCAATCTAAATTGTTGGAAATGACACAATAGTAGATTTTGAAAAACTTGGAAAATCACATTCTTATGAAATAAAAAAAGAGAATGAAATAGAATATCATCTCAAATACAAAATATCAAAAAACAAGTTACAGTCATATCATATTGAAACAAACAAACTAGTAAAAAGAGCCAAAAAATATTCTAATAAAAAAAAATATATCGTTTTCGGACCTAAATATTATAAGAAAAAATGGTTTTTAAAGAAACTTAAAAAATAAATACAGCCGCTAACAGCGGTTTTAAGAAATGGCTAGGTCGGTGATTTTTTGGAAAAGTTAGTGTTTGCATTTTTTATTTTAAAAAAGAAGTTTTTTCTTAATTCCTTTTCGGTATATTTGTGATGGCTAGTGAAGAAAATTACGCCACTTCTTAAAGCCGCAACACGTTAGTGGCAACCATACCAAAAATCACGTAAAAAGACAATATGCACAGAGTTTTTGAATATATAATGGAGATTATTGGATGGCTTCAAATTGTTGCTTCACCACTTTTAATTGGTTTAGGTATCGCCGCATTTATATATTTTCCAAATCCGACCGAAACAAGAATGATTATAGCAATTATTGTCGCAGTATTGGGTTTAATTATAGGAATAGTTTGGGCAAACAGAATATGGAAAACTAAAGGAACAATATGGTTTGTTTCTCAAGTTAGCGCAACGCCAGAATTGGATAATTTGACTGGAAAAGAAACCGAAAAGAATAAAGGCAGCCACTAACAGCGGTTTCGCGCAATGGCTGGTTTAGTTTTTCTAAGACGGAAATGTGCCCAATAGAAATTTTAATATCTTTACAATAAACAATTTAACTAGCCGCCACTTCGCAAAGCCGCGGAGCGTTATGCGTCAAGCTAAAAAATCTGCTAAAAAAGACAAATGAAGTTATTTACAAAATTATTTCTCCTTACGGTAATTGACTTTATAATTATATGGTTTTGGGTAAAAGAAATTGACCCTGAGCCAAGCATTTCAATCGCTATTGTAATTGTAGTGCCTGCAGTAATATTAATTAATCTTACAATTGCTTTAATTTTATATTTTACCAAAAAAGAATACTCAAAAGTTTTTGTTATAAATTCATTTATTTCAGCAATCTTAATGTATTTCTTATTTCTGAACGGAATAGAAAGACATCAAAATCTAAGATATGAGAGTTGGAAATTCAACCGTAAAGACAAAGTTTTCGCAATTATACATTCGAAAATTGACAACACTTTTAGTATTACCGAAAGTACAAATCAAGGCTCATCAACCGAGTTTCTAGAAGGAAAATTTAGGGAAAATGGAAACGAATATTATTTGACAAATGACTCAACAGAATATAAAATCAGAAATGAATACTTATTTGGATTCAGGAACTCAACAGACAGTATAAAATTGACAAAAATAGAGTGATAGTGAAACTAAAAGCCCGAACGCATAACAGCGGTTTAGCGCAATGGCTAGTTTATTTTTCTAAGTCGGAAATGTGCCCAAAAGAAATTTTAATATCTTTACAATAAACAATTTAACAACCCGCCACTGCGCCAAGCCGTAAACCGTTATGCAGCAGCTTAAAATACGACACGAAAACAAACAACTAACAAGACTTTAAATGGCATTTTTATTTTGGCTTTTCATACTTGCTCCATTGACATTAATTTTACTTTTAGCTTGGTGGGGGACAAAAAACAAAATATACGGCAAAATAGTCGGCTACTTTTATCTTGGTTTATTTGGACTATTCATACTTGGGACAATCATTCGTTTGCTGACCGACAAAAAGGAACTTAAAAAAAATGATTATTACGGAGAATATATCGTTAATCGGGACTATTTCGCAGGCAGACAATCAGACTGGCAATACGACAATTTCAGGTTTGAAATAACAGAGAACGACTCCATTTATTTTCATTTAACAGACAAAGAAAAAATATTAGAGACATATCGTGGGACAATTACAACGACCAAACCATTTAGTTCAGAACGACTGATTATAAATATGGAGCAACCAACTCACCACATTTTGACAAGTAACCCGACAACTTATCGAAGTGCATGGAGCTTTTATTTAGTATTTTACTCTCCGAAATTTAACAATGTATATTTCAAAAAAGGACAATGGAAACCACTCGACAAATAGACAACAGAAAAGAAAGCCGACCGCATAACAGGCGTTTGGCTCAATGGCGGGTGACTTGGTTAATTGAACACTCTACCTCGCATCAACTTTTGTGGTATATTGACAGTTTTGTGCTCCGAAATCCGCCACTGCCCAAGCGCCAAAACGTTATAAGTGATTTTCTCAGAATTTCTTAGAACTATTTGCTTAATTACCAAAATTTGGTAACTTTACAAGAAATTGAAGAAATCATGGGAAGAAACACATCAATATCTTTAGGCAATCATTTTGAAAGTTTTATCGAATCTACTGTCCAAAAAGGTCGTTTCAGTAACGCAAGTGAAGTAGTACGAGCCGGTCTTAGACTTTTGGAAGAAGAAGAAAACCGGATAATCCTTTTGCGCAATGCAATCCGTGAAGGAATTGATAGTGGTCGAGCTGTTGACTTTGATCCCAAAAAACATTTAGAAACTCTAAAATCAAGAAAAAAGTAATGGCTAAGTTTTACTTGACTAACAAAGCCGTTGAAGATTTGGGAGAAATTTGGAATTATACTGTTGAGACTTGGTCTGAAAACCAAGCTGAAATTTATTATTCTTTACTCATTGATTCTTGTCAAGAACTAGCAAATAAACCTAATCAAGGAAAATCATACGCAATCGTTGAAACAAATGTTCTTGGCTTTAAAACTGGACAACATGTAATTTTCTACAGAGTTGTAACGGAAAAAGAAATTGAGGTTGTTAGAATTTTGCACGGAATGATGGATATGAAAAACCACCTATAACAGCCGTTATCCGCTATAGCTGTTTTTTCTTGGTTTCTACTCTATTTTTCACGTAAAACTTTTTATCTTGGCTGAAAGTACGCCGTTCGCTGGCTTCGCAAAAGCCACTATGCGCAAGACGTTAGCAACACACTAAAAACAACACTTTAAGAGAAAATGACTGACATACTAATTCAAAAAGTAACGCTTACTGACATTGACCAATTGCAAAAAATTGGCAGACAGACTTTTCATGAAACTTTTTCAGCAGGCAATTCTGAAGCGAACATGTCAAAATATTTAGATAAAGGATTTTCCACCGAAAAACTAACAACTGAACTGGCTGACAATAACGCAGAATTTTATTTCGCAACACTTGACAAAAAAGTAATTGGGTATTTAAAACTAAACTTTGGACAATCTCAAACAGAATTACAGGATGATAAAGCACTTGAAATTGAACGTATTTATGTTTTAAAAGACTTTCAAGGCAAAAATGTGGGACAAATTCTTTACAACAAAGCAATAAATATCGCTAGACAAAAAAACGCTGACTATCTTTGGTTAGGGGTTTGGGAAGAAAATCAAAGAGCAATAACCTTTTATAAAAAAAATGGGTTCGTTGAATTTGACAAACACATTTTCAAATTAGGAAATGACGAACAGACCGACATCATGATGAAACTACAATTAAACAACTAAGCTAATTTTACTTCACTTCTTTTACCCCTTTGAAAAAAAGCCACTTCATGAATATTTTTTCACCGTCGTGGGTTTTAAGGGCTTGAAACTTGGGTGCTAGCAATAAGGCAACCATAAAACCCGTCATCGGAATCCAAATGCCTTGCAAATGAGTTACATGATCTACAAGATATAACGTAGGCAAATAAATCACCACAAACCCTAAGAAATTGTATAGAAATGCTTTTACTTTTTTATTCATCTTTTTTATTATTGAAATTTTATTGTTGATACTTTTCCCTTTTCCCTTCTCCCTTCTCCCTTTTCCCTATTCCCTTTTCCCTATTCCCTTTTGCCTCTTCACTCTTCACTCTTCACTCTTCACTCTTCACTCTTCACTCTTCACTCTTCACTCTTCACCCTCCTGCTCCCGATATTTCCCCTTCTTACTTCCTTCATACATTTCGTATTTCACAAAACGGGTTTCCAACTTTCCGTTAAAGAGCTTGATTTTTCGGCTCGGCTTTAAACCTACAAATTTCAAGGCTTCTAAATTAGCCGTAATAAACCAAGCGTTGGTATTGGGGTAACTTTGTTTGAGGGTATCGCCTATTTCGCGGTAAAAACGCTCCATGTCGATATCCAATCGTTCGCCATATGGCGGATTAAACACCATGTGCAAGGGCCCTTCGGTTTCTTTTTTCGAATCGAAGAAATTGTCATTGCTCACTTTTACATATTCGTCTAAATTGGCGTTTTTTATGTTGTCTTTGGCTTTAGAAACGGCACTAGGCGCTTTGTCATAACCCTTAATAGTGTAATGAAACTCGCGGGTTTTCTTCAATAAGGATTCTAAAATGTTATCGAATAATTCGGCATCCCAATCGGTCCATTTTTCAAAACCAAATTCTTTTCGGTTGATGTTGGCCGGAATATTACACGCAATCATGGCGGCTTCGGCTAAAATAGTTCCCGAACCACACATGGGATCTACAAAATGACTTTTGCCTTCCCAACCCGATAACAGCAACATACCTGCTGCTAACACTTCGTTTATGGGCGCAATATTGGTGGCCGTTCTGTAGCCTCTGTGGTGCAACGAAGCCCCAGAAGAATCTAAGGAAACTGTTACCGTATCGCGGTCGATGTGCACGTGAATTTGCAAATCGGGAAAATCTTTATCTATGCTTGGGCGTTTGCCGTCAATCGCTCTAAATTGGTCCACTATGGCGTCTTTTGTTTTCAAAGCTACAAACTGACTATGGTTGAAATTTTCAGAATGCAAGGTGGTTTCTACCAAAAACGTAAGATGCGGTGTTAAATAATCGCTCCAATCAATCGCCATAATACCATCATATAAGGTTTTTTCGTTGTGAGCTCGAAACGTTTTGATGGGTTTTAAGATTTTTAATGCTGTACGCAACGCCAAATTAGCTTTGTACATAAATCCTTTATCGCCTTTAAAATGCACCACACGGGTTCCAATTTCTACTTGTTGGGCGCCTAAAAGTTGTAATTCTTTGGCTACTAGTTCTTCAAAACCAAAAAAGGTTTTGGCCGTCATTTTATAATTTTCCATGCTTCAATTTCAAGTTCGATTGCAAAAATCAAATACAATCGCAATAATTAGGGTAATCTTGTGCAAAAATACATTAAATTTGCTACTTGAATGAAATGAAAACCGAATTAATGTCTGATCATCCATCTGTTCCCGATTCAACAAACCCAACTGCTACAACAAATTGGTTTGCTTCTTGGTTTGATACACCCTACTACCACATATTATACAAAGAACGAAACGACAACGAAGCGCAGTTGTTGATGGACAATTTGACCCAGTATTTAAATCTTCCAGAAGAAGCAAAAATATTGGATTTGGCTTGTGGAAAAGGGCGTCATGCAATCTATTTGAATTCGCTTGACTATGACGTTACAGGGGCCGATTTGTCGGAAAACAGCATCGCTGAAGCTTCTAAGTTTGCCAATGACAAGCTGCATTTTAAAGTGCACGACATGCGCAAACCATTTGCCGAAAAATATGATGCTATTTTTAATTTATTCACTAGCTTTGGGTATTTTGAAGACGACGCCGATAATTACAAGACACTGAAAGCAATTCACAACAGTTTGACTGAAACCGGTTTTGCCGTATTGGATTTTATGAATGTTGATTATGTGTTGGCCAATTTAGTGCCCGAAGAAGTAAAAACAGTTGACGGGATCGATTTTCACCTCAAGCGGTATTTGAAAGACGGACACATTTATAAAGAAATTAACTTTGAAGATCAAGGCAAAAAGTATCATTTTACCGAAAAGGTTCAAGCCCTTCGCTTGGAAGATTTTGAAAAAATGATGGACAAAGCAGGTATTTTTTTATTGGACCTCTTTGGCGATTACAAATTGCGAAACTATTACAAAACGCAATCCGAACGTTTAATTATGATTTTTAAATAATGCAGTATATTATCACCTTTTTTGCGGTTATTCTAGGGTTCTTAATGGCTTTATTCTTGAAACCCCAAAAGAAAAACAACATCAAACTCTTACTCGCTTTTAGCGGCGCTTTTTTACTTTCGCTAACGGTATTGCACTTGCTACCCGAATTGTTTAGCGAAACACATGTGCATGCGGGCGAAGCACCACACGCAACACTTCCAGTGGGCGTATTCATTATGCTGGGGATCTTGTTTCAAATTGCCTTAGAATTCTTTTCTAAAGGCGCTGAACACGGTCATGTTCACGTGCACACCGACGCGCACAACGAATTGCATCACATTCCGTGGTTGTTGTTTTTTAGTTTGTGCCTTCACGCTTTATTAGAAGGCTTTCCGATACATGAAAATCAAAATTTAGCCTACGGCATCGCCATACACCATTTTCCAATTGCTATTATTTTGACCTTATTTTTTGTAAATGCCAAAATGAACAAATGGCTAATTTTTGCCTTTATGTTTTCCTTTGCACTCATGACCCCACTCGGCACATTATTAGCAGATCAAATGGAATTTGCACAACACTATGCTAAAGAAATTTCAGCGGTTGTTGTAGGGATTTTATTTCACATTTCATCAACGATTATATTTGAAAGTAACGAGGGACATAAATTCAATTTGGCCAAAATTACCATGATTGTATTTGGTTTTGCCTTAGCCTATTTAATAGAAATGGGACATTCACATTAATTTTTGACTAATTTTCAACTCCAGTAAAACTAAAGAAATGAACTTTACCAAAACTACGGAACAGTCCTCAAAATACGAACATTTGGAAAAAATGTCGGTTAGCGAACTGTTAACCAATATCAATCAAGAAGACAAATCAGTACCCTTGGCCATCGAAAAAGCCTTACCGCAAATCGAACGATTAGTGATTGAAGTGGTAGCAAAAATGAAACAAGGCGGTCGTTTATTTTATATTGGCGCCGGAACTTCAGGACGCTTGGGTATCGTAGACGCTTCTGAATGTCCACCTACATTTGGTGTTCCTTTTGATTTGGTGATTGGCATCATCGCTGGGGGCGACACGGCTATTCGCAAAGCAGTTGAATTTGCTGAAGACGATCGCGAACAAGCCTGGATCGACTTGCAACAATGGAATATTAACGAAAACGATGTGGTAATTGGAATTGCTGCATCTGGAACAACACCTTATGTTATTGGTGGATTAGAGAAGTGTAATCAAAATAATATTTGCACAGGCAGCATCAGTTGTAATGCCGAAAGTCCACTATCCAAAACCGCTCAATTTCCTATTGATGTGGTAGTTGGACCTGAATTTGTAACAGGCAGTTCGCGCATGAAAGCGGGTACCGCACAGAAGCTAGTATTGAACATGATCTCTACTTCTACCATGATTCAGCTAGGTAAAGTAAAAGGTAATAAGATGGTGGATATGCAACTGAGCAACAACAAATTAGTTGACCGAGGCACACGCATGATAATGGATGAAATTTCGGTTAGTTACGAAGAAGCCAACGAACTTTTAAGCACACATGGCAGCGTGAGAAATGCCGTGGATTTTTATCATAATTCAAAATAAATGGCAACAAACAAAACCCTACTTACAAAAGGCATCAAATATTTAGCCGCAGCACTTCCACTCCTTTTTTTAGGACCCGTAGTGATTACTAGCGCTTTTAAAAACGAAAAGCATCCATTGTATGTTTACGTGCTTATTTTAGGAATACTAATTGCCTTAGCTGCAATGTTTTTAATTTTCAAAGGCATCAATACCGTATTAAAAAGTTTATTTGATGCAGAGAACAAGTAATGCAAATCACATGAAAATAGCAAGCACATTCTTCTTATTACTACTCCTCACATCTTGTTACCAACAAGAGCGCGACTGCAAAAACTTCAAAACGGGAAATTTCACCTCTGAAACCGAAATTGAAGGTAAAAAATTGACCAGTAGTTTTGTACGAAATGATTCGATGCAAATTGAAACCTATGAAGGAAAAACAGATACGTTTAAAGTCCGCTGGACTAACGATTGTGAATACATCATTCAAAATATACATCCCAAAAATAGAGAAGAGAAAAAACCGGTTCAAATGAAAATTTTAACCACCAGTACCAACTCCTATGTTTTTGAATATTCCTACGTAGGTGATTCCAAAAAACAACGCGGCACCGTAACAAAACAATAATTAATAACGTATAATACAATTTAAACCCTAATACAACATGGAAGTATTATTTACATCAGATGCACTAATTGCTTTATTGACCTTAACTTTTTTAGAAATCATTCTAGGAATTGACAATATTGTATTTTTATCAATTGTATCCGGAAAATTAAGAGTTGAAGATCAGCCTAAAGCACGACGCATCGGACTATTACTTGCGATGTTGTTTCGAATAATATTATTGTTTGGAATCACTTGGGTTTTGAGCTTACAAGACATCTTATTTACAATCAACTTTTCTTTTTTTAGTGCTGGAATAACCGGGCAAAGCTTAATTATTTTTGGCGGAGGTCTATTTCTTTTGTACAAATCTGTTACCGAAATCCATCATAAATTAGAAGGCGAAGAAGAAACTGAAAAAGGAAAAGCAAGCAATTCACTAACCGCAGCAGTAACCCAAATTGCATTATTGAATTTAGTATTTTCTTTTGACAGTATCTTAACCGCTGTGGGATTGATTAGCATGAAAGAACCTTCACAAGGCGGTTTTGGTTACGAAGGTGCGTTAATCATTATGATATTATCTATTGTTATTTCGATTGTTATCATGATGATCTTTGCTGGACCCGTTTCAAAATTTGTAAACAAACACCCTACCATTCAAATTCTCGGACTTTCGTTTTTAATATTAATTGGCGTAATGCTATTAGCTGAAGGATCGCATTTGGCACACTTTAGATTCTTTGGCGATGCAGAAGTACACAGTATCCCAAAAGGGTATTTGTATTTCTCCATATTCTTTTCCTTATTTGTGGAGTTTTTAAATTTACGCATGAAGAAAAGTAAAAACCCAGTAAAATTGCGCAACAATACAATTGTCGATGAAAAACTAGAAGACGAAGACATCACCAATTAACCCCATAAAAAAAGCGCTCGATGAGCGCTTTTTTGTTTTACGACAATCCGGTAATAACTCCGTTGTTATCAATATCGATACGTTCGGCATTAGGAACCGCAGGCAAGCCAGGCATTCGCATCACCTCACCTAGTAAAGGCACAACAAACCCCGCTCCACTTGCGATTTCAAATTCGCGCACGGTGATATCAAAATTTATTGGACGCCCCGTTAATTTTTCATTATCCGAAAAACTAGCCGGTGTTTTCGCCATACACACGGAAAAATGATCGAAGCCTAGATCGTTAATCATTTTTAATTGTGCTTTTGCTTTTGGTGAAAATTCAACTGAATTTGCGCCATATATTTTTTTTGCTACGGTGTTAATTTTATGCTCAATACTATCTGTTGACTGATATAAAGGTTTGTAATTCGCAGTCCCCGATTCAATAGCTGCCACAACAGCTTGAGCCACTTCAGCCGACCCTTTTCCACCATGCACAAAAGCTGTACTTACAATAGCCGTTACCCCTTTAGCAGCACACAATGCTTTCAATTTATCGTATTCAGCTTGAGTATCATCTGGAAAAGCATTAATACATACTACAGGATTCAAGCCAAACTGCTGCATGTTTTCAATGTGCTTTTCTAAATTACAGAAGCCTTTTTCAACAGCAGGAATGTTTTCTGTGGTAAAATCGTATGCCGTTAATCCTGCGTGATGTTTGATCGCGCGAATAGTAGCTACTAATACCACAGCATCGGGCTTTAAACCACTTTGTTCGCATTTGATGTGCAGAAACTTCTCAGCACCCAAATCGGCGCCAAAACCAGCCTCTGTAACCACATAATCTCCTAACGACAATCCCATTTTAGTAGCAATCGCCGTATTGGTTCCTTGTGCAATACTCGCAAATGGTCCGCCATGCAAAATAGCCGGATTACCATCAATAGTTTGCACTAAGTTCGGTTTAATTGCATCTTTCAATAGTGTAGCCATAGCACCCACCACGTTTAAATCTCTGGCAAAAACAGCCTTCCCCTCTAGTGTTTTCCCGATAAAAATATTACCCAATCTAAATTTTAAATCTTCCAAATCCTTTGCCAAACACAAAATTGCCATGACTTCAGACGCGGGAGTAATATTAAAACCGTCTTCCCGCATGCTTCCATTCGCTTTAGCGCCAACACCAATGATAATTTGACGCAACGAACGATCGTTCATATCCATAACACGCTTCCATGCAATCGATTTTGGATCCAAGTGTAAGGAATAATTACTATTTTGCAAGTTATTATCAATGACCGCGGACAATAAGTTATTTGCCTTTTCAATAGCAGAAAAATCGCCTGTAAAATGCAAATTGATATCCTCCATTGGCAACACCTGAACATAACCACCACCGGCAGCTCCACCTTTCAATCCAAAAACTGGACCCAACGAAGGCTCACGCAATACAGCAATCGCTTTTTTACCAATGTAATTCAAACCATCCGTCAAACCAATAGACATTGTGGTTTTCCCTTCACCATATTTGGTTGGTGACATGGCAGAAACTAAAATTAGTTTCCCTTTTGGATTTTCTTGCTGTAAATGCAAAGGCAATTTGGCTTTGTATTTGCCATAATATTCTAAATCATCTTCTGAAATATCAATTTTATTAGCGATTTCTTTGATGTGAGACATGGTAGCATTTTGTGCAATTTCAATGTCTGATGGAAATGAAGCCATATTCTATAATTTAATTTAGGGTAAAAGAGGCGATTGAAAAGAGTAAAAAAAAGACCTGCAAAGTAATCAATAACCTCGCAGGTCAAAACTTATTCTAAAGACAACGTGATCTGTCCGTCTTCATCTAATTCGGTTTGAATATCTTCTAAAGGCATGGATTCAGCAACTGATTCTAGTTCTTCAACGACTTCTTCCTCCGGCTCTTCATACGGAAGTGATGCTAACAAATTGATTTGTCTGATCTTATCTGTCGTCAACTGATTACCTAAAGCTTTTATTCCTTTAACGGCTATAAATTGCTCTAAATCAATGATTTGATTTTCTTTTTGAATACCTTTCACTTTGGAAAAAATAACCTCAGCAACCGGACGCCAATCGGTGGACACAATTTCTAATTGCGACTTCTCGTGTTCGGTAATAAAAACTTCTTCTTTATTTTCATTTTCAACCAAGAACCGCTTCACAAAATAGCGTTCCTTTTCGCCATCATAATACACACAAGAAACGGGCTTGTTGGGATTCCATTTTTCCAATACGATCATGTCTTCCTCAAAATGTGTGGTCAATTCCGGAATTATGGTTTTGAGTTTTCCGGATTGATTGACAATCAAGAGGCGATCGTTAGGTCTAAATTCACCCAACAACTCGCCACGTCCATCCACATTTAATCGTTGTACGGTATCATCAAACCAAACTTTTCGGGGGCGTAAGGTTGAAATACCTTTTTCTTTCAATTCGATTTTTTTGATAGGGTATTTGGTCACCGTATTTCCGCGAGACGCTCTTCCTTTAATAGCGATATCCGAAAAATCCACATCCCATTTTAATTTTTTCACACTTCCTACTTGGCGCAACAGTATCGTTACCACCTCAGCTTCTCCATTCGGGTTGGCCGAAAAATAGGATACCATAGAACCTGGATTCTCTTGTGTTAAATCATAAAATTTATCACGAGTAACGCCCGAAACATTGAATCGCTTGATAAAGGTTGAGCCGTTTTTCCCATCGCGGTACATCATGTTATATATGGTTCGCTTGTCGTTTTTATCAAAAACCGCAATATGAATAATGTCTTTTCCAACGAATTTTTTATCATCCACTTTTGCTACCATCATTTTTCCATCGCGGAGGAATACAATGACATCATCAATATCGGAACAATCGGCAACATACTCGTCTTTCTTTAATCCGGTTCCAAAGAAACCTTCTTCTCGGTTGACATAGAGTTTTGTGTTACGCAAAACCACTTTGGTGGCCTCAATAGTATCAAAACTTCGCAATTCGGTTTGGCGCTCGCGTCCTTTCCCGTATTTGTCTTTTAATCGTTGGAAAAAATCAATGGTATAGTCAATAATATGATCCAAATGGTATTTCACTTGTTCCATTTCGGCTTCCAACTTCGAAATAGCTTCATCTGCTTTATCCGAATCGAAACGCGTAATACGAATCATTGGGATTTGCGTTAATTTTTGCAAATCATCATCATTGATTTCACGAACAAATGATTTTAAAAACGGCTTAAATTGGTCATACATGTATTGGTACAACGATTCTCTATCGGAATACAATTTGAAGTCGATATACATTTCCTCACGAATGAAAATCTTTTCTAAGGTAGCGAAATGCCATTTATTTTCCAACTCGTCCAATTGAATCTCCAATTCGCGCTTGAGCAAATCAACCGTTCGGTTCGTTGAAATTTTCAACATATCCGTCACCCCAATAAACAACGGTTTGTGATTTTCAATCACACATCCTAAAGGTGCTACTGACGTTTCACAAGCTGTGAACGCATACAATGCATCAATCGTTTTATCCGGAGAAACTCCAGGCGGGAGGTGAATTAATATTTCAACCTCAGCGGCTGTATTATCTTCAATCTTCTTGATTTTAATTTTCCCTTTTTCGTTGGCTTTCAAAATACTATCAATCAACGTTGACGTATTGGTTGAAAACGGAATTTGGGTAATCACCAAGGTTTGTTTGTCTATTTGTCCAATTTTTGCCCGAACCCTTACTCTACCGCCACGCAATCCATCGTTATAATTGGAAACATCAGCTATACCCGCGGTTGGGAAATCAGGAAATAAGGTAAACGATTTACCTTTCAGTACTTTTATAGAACAATCTAGTAACTCATTAAAATTGTGCGGCAATATTTTTGTAGATAAACCTACAGCAATCCCTTCAGCGCCTTGAGCTAAAAGCAATGGAAACTTCACCGGAAGATTAATCGGTTCGGCACGACGACCATCGTATGACATTCCCCATTCGGTAATTTTTGGCGAATACAATACATCGTGACCAAATTTTGAAATTCTAGCTTCAATGTAACGAGACGCCGCCGCACTATCTCCTGTTAAGATATTTCCCCAGTTTCCTTGCATGTCGATGATCAGGTCTTTTTGCCCAATTTGTACCATGGCGTCACCAATACTCGCATCTCCGTGCGGGTGATACTGCATGGTGTGCCCCACAATATTCGCCACTTTATTGTAACGACCATCATCCAACTCTTTCATAGAGTGCATGATACGACGTTGCACCGGTTTAAAACCATCTTCAATGGCCGGAACTGCACGTTCTAGAATTACATACGAAGCATAGTCCAAAAACCAATCTTTGTACATGCCTGTAACCTTGGTAATGGTATCTTCTGGGTTTTCGTTGTTTTCGTAAAAATGATGTCCCGTAGACACACGAATATCATCAAAACCTTCCTCGATATTGGAGGATTCTTGATTTTCAAAATTGTCGTCTTCTGGAATGATGTTATCTTCTTCGTCTTTCATTTTTATGCTGAATTATTTCAGTACACTTTTTTATTTCAAAATCACTGTTCTCTATATACGGAACACTGAACTCTAATTTTTTTCTACCACATCCAACTCCACTTTCAAATTATTGATAATAAACTCTTGGCGGTCTGGGGTATTTTTACCCATATAAAACTCCAACAAGGTTTCAATAGAAGTGGCTTTATCTAACATAACAGGATCCAATCGAATGTCTTGCCCAATGAAGTGCTTGAACTCGTCGGGTGAAATTTCTCCTAATCCTTTGAATCGGGTAATTTCTGGTTTTGGCTTTAGCTTTTCAATGGCGTTTATGCGTTCTTCATCGCTGTAGCAATAAATCGTCTCTTTTTTATTTCGCACACGGAACAAAGGCGTTTGTAAAATGTACAAGTGTCCGTCTTTGATTAACTCCGGGAAAAACTGCAAGAAAAACGTAATCAACAACAAGCGAATGTGCATTCCATCGACATCGGCATCGGTAGCAATTACAATATTGTTGTATCGTAAATCACCCATATCTTCTTCGATGTTTAATGCAGCTTGTAATAAATTGAATTCTTCGTTTTCGTACACAATTTTCTTAGTCATTCCATACGAATTCAAAGGCTTACCCCGTAAACTAAAAACCGCTTGCGTATTCACATCACGACTTTTCGTAATGGAACCCGAAGCCGAATCTCCCTCGGTAATAAAAAGCGTACTTTCTAAACTTCTTGGATTTTTAGCATCGGTTAAATGCACACGACAATCGCGTAATTTTTTATTGTGAAGACTGGCTTTTTTAGCACGGTCTTTGGCTAATTTTCGAATGCCCGACAATTCTTTACGTTCGCGTTCGGCTTGTAAAATCTTACGCAATAACGCATCGGCAACTTCTGGATTTTTATGTAAGAAATTATCCAATTTCGTTTTGATGAAATCATTCACAAAGGAGCGTACCGAAGGACCATTCGGGCCAATTTCGGTAGAACCTAATTTGGTTTTGGTTTGCGATTCAAACACCGGTTCTTCCACTTTAACCGAAACGGCCGAAACAATCGATTTACGGATGTCGGATGCTTCAAACGGCTTGTTGTAAAACTCCTTAATGGTTTTTACAATTGCCTCACGGAACGCTCCTAAATGCGTACCTCCTTGTGTCGTATTTTGACCATTAACAAACGAATGGTATTCTTCTGAATACTGCGATTTACTATGTGTAAGCGCCACTTCGATATCATCACCCAACAAGTGAATGGTTGGATACACCATGTCGTCTTCGTGAATAGCTTCTTCTAATAAATCTTTTAAACCGTTATCTGAAAAATACTTTTCGCCATTATAGTAAATGGTTAATCCCGTATTAAGATAGCAGTAATTTTTGAGCATCTTGATGATGTACTCATTTCGGTATTTGTAGTTCTTAAAAATCGCTTCATCAGCAACAAAGGAAACTTTGGTTCCTTTGCGCTTGGTTGTTTCTTGAACATCTTCTTCTAAGGTTAGATTTCCAGCAGAGAATTCGGCCGCTTTTTGTTGGTTATCCCTCACCGATTCTACTCGGAAATAATTGGAAAGCGCATTAACCGCTTTGGTACCCACACCATTTAAACCTACTGATTTTTTAAAGGCTTTGGAATCGTATTTTCCACCCGTATTCATTTTAGATACTACATCAACGACTTTTCCTAACGGAATACCCCTACCGTAGTCACGCACGGTAACCAATTTGTCTTTGATGGTAACTTCGATGGTTTTTCCGGCACCCATCACAAATTCATCAATACAGTTATCCAATACTTCTTTTAATAAAATATAAATACCATCATCGGGTGACGAACCATCACCTAGTTTCCCGATATACATACCGGGACGCATACGAATGTGTTCTTTCCAATCGAGGGAACGTATATTGTCTTCGGTATATTGATTTTGTTCTAACATAGACAGAATTTGGATTTTGTGCTAATATAGAGGAATTCAATCAATATTTTAAGCAGACCAAAGATAACTTATTGACATATTTATCAAACATAATTGAAACGAAAGCCTAAGTAAAACCCATGTTGAGAAAAAAGAAAAGAATTACGCTAAGAATACAATATTTACTATATTTGTTTGCGTTTATTTTTAATTTATTACGCCAAAACAAACAAAAAAATATTAATTTTTAATTCCATTTTCTGTATTGAGAATCGGCAATTCTTTATCACTTTTATTTGCATGCGCTATAAGAACTCGCTAAATGACAACGTAATTACTAATTTTAGCAAAATCAAATTTTGGTACCTTACAGCTCCTTTTACAATATTGTTTTTGTTGTTTTGTTTTTTTGTTATTATGGATCATGATCATCAGAACATTCAATATTACGTGGGTATCCAAAAAAATCTCTTTATTTATTTAAACCAACACCTTTCACATTATAAAATTCTAGAAACCAATCTAACACAATTGGGCGATGCATTAATTGCGTTTCCTTTATTGACAATTTTCATTCTCCATGCTCCAAGATTATGGGAAGCCATTATTACTTCTTCTCTAATTTCACTAGGAATCTGTGCCTTGCTAAAAAAGTTATTTGGCGTACCTAGACCTGCAGCTGTTCTTGACCATGATTGCTTTGTAATTATCGGAAAGACCTTATCTGGTAAAAATTCTACCCCTTCAGGTCACTCCATTGCAACTTTTGTTTTTATTACCGTTTTATTATATGCTTTGATGCCACAAAAAAACAAGCTTAAAATACTTTGGTCATTTGGCATAGTTGCGTTTGGCTTATTGATTGCAAGTTCACGAATTGGCGTTGGAGCCCATTACCCCTTAGATGTTGTAATTGGCTGCATTATTGGTTTTTGCATTGGTATTGTTGGTATTAAAATAAGTAATAGCGTAAATTGGCTTCGCGCTATCGGACATGCAAAATACCATATCATACACCTGCTGATGTTGTTTATTTGGATAGTACTTATTGTTTTTAAAATACTGGAAGAAAATTTATTAATATACTATATCTCCATAATTGCTTTACTTTTTACTTCGTCAATAATCTTGCGATCTTATGTTAAAAAAAATTAATAAACTAAATTACTTGGCGCTATACATTAGCCTTGTAAATCTTGTATTATATCATTTCCCGTTTTATAAATTTGTTTATGAAAATACAGAATTATCAAGTGTAAACGGAATTGTACTTTTAAGCAGTATTACCATTTTACTTCTCGTTTTGAATGCGCTTATTTTTTATATAGGTTTGCATTTAATGAGGAAGTTTGGAAAAGTGTTACTCGTACTATTCTTTAACATTAATGCCCTTTCGTTGTACTTCATCAACACATATGGTGTCATTATCGACAAAACCATGATTGGCAATATCCTGAATACTAATTTTGAAGAATCCAGCAGTTTTTTTTCCATCAAAATGTTAATCTACCTGGTTTTTCTAGGCATTGCTCCGAGTGTTTTATTGCTAAAAACACCCATTCCTGAAGTAAAATTCAAAAAATTTATGATTACTATCGGGCTTACGTTGCTTTTCGTACTTTCCTTAGCGTTTGCAAATTCATCCAATTGGCTTTGGATTGATAAAAATTCTAAAACTTTAGGTGCGCTCGTAATGCCATGGTCTTATGTAGTCAATACATCACGATTTTATTACCATAAAAGTCTAAAAAATCAAAAACAAATACCTTTGCCCAATTCAAAAGTAACCAACCAAGAAAAAGCTATTTTTGTTTTGGTTATTGGAGAATCTGCAAGAAGTCAGAATTTTTCGTTGTATGGTTATGCAAAAGAAACCAATCCACTATTGTCTAAAATAGAAAATGTAACCAGTTTTAAAGCAGAATCCTGTGCCACTTATACTACGGCTGGCGTAAAGTGTATCTTAGAATACAAAAACACCGGAAAATTATTTGAAGTATTACCCAATTACTTATTTAAAAATAAAGACATTGATGTGATCTGGAGAACCACCAATTGGGGCGAACCTACTGTGAAAATAACGAATTTTCAAGACCGAAAAGCCCTTAAAAAATTAGTGACCGATGACTCTTATAATTATGATGAAATTTTACTTAAAGGTTTAAAAGAACAAATTTTAGCGAGTAAAAAGAATAAAATTTTAGTTGTGTTACATACCAGCACGAGTCACGGACCTACCTACTTTAAAAAATACCCGCCCAAATTCAATAAATTTTTACCGGTTTGCACCAGTGTAGAATTGGGAAATTGTACACAAAACGAATTGATCAACGCATATGATAACACCATATTATATACGGATTACATTCTCGCTACCTTGATTGGCGATTTAAAACAATTGCCCGAATACCATTCCACTATGCTTTACCTTTCGGATCACGGTGAATCCTTGGGTGAAAAAAACTTATACATGCATGGATTACCGGTTAGTATTGCACCTAAAGAACAATTAGATATTCCATTTATTGTTTGGGTATCCAAAGATGATGATTTACTCAAAAACAACGGAATATTATCACAACACCATGTTTTTCATAGTGTATTGGACTTCCTGGATGTAGAAAGCCCAATTTATGATCAAAGTATGAGTATTTATAAGCCTAAAAAGAAGGCAAAGTAGTAATTACACGTTAAAACGGAAATGCATAACATCGCCATCTTTGACAATGTATTCTTTTCCTTCCACGCGTAATTTTCCAGCTTCTTTGACTTTTGCTTCCGAACCAAAATTAGAGAAATCTTCGAAAGCAATCACTTCGGCACGAATGAATCCTTTTTCAAAATCCGTATGGATTACGCCGGCTGCTTTGGGAGCTGTATCGCCAATGTTAATAGTCCAAGCGCGAACTTCTTTAACACCAGCAGTAAAATAGGTTTGTAATTTTAATAATTTGTAAGCTGCACGAATCAACACCGCCGAACCTGGTTCGGACAATCCCATATCTTCTAAGAACACTTGACGTTCTTCATAGCTCTCTAATTCCGTAATATCGGCTTCGGCTCCTACTGATAAAATGATTACTTCTGCTTGTTCATCTTGAACCAATTCGCGAACTTGATCTACATATTTGTTTCCGTTTACAGCCGAAGCTTCGTCTACGTTACATACATATAAAACCGGTTTTGTAGTAATTAACTGGAATTCTTCCATCATTTCCACCTCATCTTGATTTTGAGGAATGACCGTACGTGCCGATTTTCCAGCCAATAAGGTTTCACGGATTCGATCCAACAACGCTTTTTCTGCTTGCGCTTCTTTATTACCCGTTTTAGCCGCACGGTTGGTTTTTTCCAAACGTTTTTCAACCGTTTCTAGGTCTTTTAATTGCAATTCGATATCGATCGTTTCTTTATCGCGAATAGGATTTACGTTGCCATCCACATGCACAATATTATCATTATCAAAACAACGCAATACATGAATAATGGCATTACACTCTCTAATGTTTCCCAAGAATTGATTTCCCAAACCTTCACCTTTACTAGCACCTTTTACCAATCCAGCAATATCTACGATATCGACAGTTGCCATTTGCACACGCTCTGGTTTAACCAATTCCTCTAAACGAGCAATACGTGGGTCGGGTACATTTACAACGCCAATATTTGGCTCGATAGTACAAAACGGAAAGTTAGCACTTTGCGCTTTAGCATTAGACAAACAATTAAATAAAGTTGATTTTCCAACATTTGGCAATCCTACAATTCCTGCTTTCATATCTATTTGATATTTTTTTTAAGTGATATGCAACGCAAAGCGTTTCATTCTGAATGTAATTTTAAAAGTGTGCAAATATAATGCTATTAATTGAAAATCATACGAAAATAAAAAAAGACAAAAAAAATCCCGATTGGTATCGGGACTTGGTTTATTCATTATGTAAAAACGACTGTCTGTTCAACAAGGTTTCTTCGCTTTCCACATGATTATCATCGGGTACACAACAATCTACTGGACATACCGCTGCACATTGTGGTTCTTCGTGAAATCCTTTGCATTCGGTACACTTACCCGGAACAATATAATAAATATCATCAGAAATTGGCGTTTGTGCCGCGTCAGCATCTACTTCAGAACCATCGGGTAATACAATTTTACCTTTCAATTTGGTGCCGTCTTTGTATCGCCAATCGTCAGCTCCTTCATAAATTGCAGTATTGGGACACTCGGGTTCACAAGCCCCACAATTGATACATTCATCCGTTATAATAATTGCCATATCTTCAAAGTTTGACGTTAGAAAATTGAAGTCAGAAGTTTTATAAAAATCTACTTATTAGTCTAACTAAATGATTATTTTTGTGCAAAATTACAATGTAAACCACATATATACAAGTTACAAATGTTACAAAATGAAATTAAATCGAGTTTTGTTGAATTGGGAAATTTTTTACGCCAATTTTCGTTAGCCAAAAACACAAAAGATGTAACGGTGTTACAAAACGATACCTACTATGATGATTTCATTGCATTAATTGAATTGTCGCAATCGCACAACGGTTGGTTTACACCCGAACAAGTCTATTTTAGTCTACAATCTTGGGCTGCTGCATTAACCGAAACCAACCTAAATCAGTGGCTTTCTAAGTATGATTTTTCCAATACAAGTCCCAAAAAAGTTGGATTAATATTAGCCGGGAACATTCCCTTAGTCGGATTTCATGATTTTCTTTCGGTATTGATTTCGGGTCATGATGCAATCATTAAAACCTCTTCTAATGATCAACATATCATCCGATTTTTAACCAAATACCTGATTGCGTTGCAACCCCAGCTTAACGAAAAAATAACATTTGTTGAAGGTAAATTAGAAGGCTTTGATGCAGTAATTGCTACAGGAAGCAACAATACTTCGCGATATTTCGAATATTATTTTAAAGATACTCCGAGTATTATTCGTAAAAACAGAAATTCAGTGGCGGTTCTCAACGGAAATGAAACGCATGAAGACTTAGTGGGATTAGGTGAAGATATTTTTCGTTATTTTGGATTGGGTTGTCGTAATGTGTCTAAACTTTTTGTGCCAAAAGGATACCATTTTGATGCTTTCTTCAAAGCCATCTACGAATACCGTGATGTGATTCAGTATGAAAAATATGCCAACAATTACGATTACAATAAAGCTGTTTTTTTAATGAGTAATTTTCAATTATTGGATAATGAGTTTTTAACCATTAAAGAAGATAGCAGTTATTCTTCTCCTATTTCCTCGGTGTTTTATGAGTATTATAATGATATCGAAGCCGTTACCACACAATTACATAAAGAGGCCGATCAAATCCAATGTATTGTTTCCAATAATCTGATAGAAAACAGCATACCCTTTGGGCAAACCCAACAACCAAAACTTTGGGATTATGCCGATAATGTTGATACCTTACACTTTTTATCAAATATATAATTACGAAATTGTAATTTTTTACTAAAATATATAACGTTTTCGTTAATAACATGGTCGAATTATTATGAAATTATAACGCGATTTTTAATTGCTATTTCCGAAATTTGCTTTTTTAAAAACACATACCTAACTACAACCCATACCATGAAAAAACACAACTACAGCGCAGGTCCTTGTATTCTTCCCCAAGAAGTTTTTCAACAATCGGCGCAGGCCATTTTAGATTTTAACAATTCTGGATTGTCTCTTTTAGAAATATCACACCGAAGCAAAGATTTCGTAGCTGTTATGGATGAAGCCAGAGCTTTAGTTCTAGAACTTTTAGGCTTAGAAGGTAAAGGGTATCAAGCTTTGTTTTTAGCAGGTGGTGCTAGTTTAGAATTTTTAATGGTCCCTTACAACCTAATGAAAATTGACGGTAAGGCAGCCTATTTAGACACCGGAACATGGGCTAATAGTGCCATAAAAGAAGCCAAACACTTTGGAGAAACTATGATAGTTGGTTCCTCAAAATCAGAAAACTACAATCACATTCCAAAAGACTATTCTATTCCCGCCGATGCTTCCTATTTTCACTGCACTAGCAACAATACTATTTTTGGTACCCAAATGAAGTCATTCCCAAAAACCAATACACCATTAGTTTGTGATATGAGTTCGGATATTTTTTCACGCGTTATCGATTTTTCACAATTTGATTTGATCTATGCTGGCGCTCAAAAAAATATGGGTCCGGCCGGAACTACTTTGGTTGTTGTAAAAGAAGAAATTTTAGGCAAAACCGGAAGAAGTATCCCTAGTATGTTAGACTATCAGCAACATGTGGCCAAAGAAAGCATGTACAATACCCCACCGGTTTTCCCAATTTACACATCCTTATTAACATTGCAATGGTTGAAAAAATTAGGTGGAATAGCTGCCATTGAAAAAATCAATACAGCAAAAGCCGCTTTATTGTATGCCGAAATAGACCGTAACCCATTATTCAAAGGAACGGCTGCTGTTGAAGACAGAAGCCATATGAATGCTACATTCTTATTGGAAAACGAAGCCCACCAAGAAACATTTGACGCCCTTTGGAAAGCGGCGGGTATTTCAGGTTTAGCTGGGCACCGCTCTGTTGGTGGATATCGCGCTTCTATGTACAATGCACTTCCATTAGAAAGTGTAGAAGTATTGGTAAAAGTAATGCAGGATTTGGAAAATAAAATATAGACCTTAAGCAAAAAAAATAAACCATGAAAGTTTTAGCAAACGACGGAATTTCAAAAAGTGGTATCCAAGCGCTAGAAAAAGGCGGATTTGAAGTAATTACTACAAAAGTGGCACAAGAGCAAGTTGCCAATTATATCAACACAAACGATGTAAAAGTAATCTTGGTGAGAAGTGCAACAAAAGTACGCCAAGATATTATTGATGCATGCCCAGGATTAAAAATTATTGGACGTGGTGGTGTTGGAATGGACAACATTGATGTGGATTATGCACGCAGCAAAGGGTTACATGTTATCAATACACCCGCTTCTTCCTCTGAAAGTGTGGCCGAATTGGTTTTTGCTCATTTGTTTACTGGTGTACGTTTTTTACATGACGCCAACCGAAACATGCCGTTAGAAGGAGATACAAACTTTGACGGATTGAAAAAAGCCTATGCCAACGGTATCGAACTTCGCGGTAAAACCTTAGGAATTATTGGTTTTGGTCGCATTGGCCAAGCTGTAGCAAAAATGGCATTAGGATTGGGTATGAAAGTTATTGCCGCCGATAAATTTATCAACCAAGCAGCTATCCGTGTTGAATTTTTCGACGGACAATTCATTACTGTTACTGTTGTTACGGAACCGTTAGAGAGCATCTTCAAGCAATCTGATTTTATAACACTTCACGTGCCCGCACAAGATGGATATGTTATAGACAAATCGGAATTGGAAATAATGAAAGACCATGTAGGTATTGTGAACTGTGCACGGGGTGGTGTAATTAACGAAGTGGCCCTTTTAGAAGCTTTAGACAATGGCAAAGTTTTATTTGCTGGTTTGGATGTTTTTGAAAACGAACCTACTCCTGAAATTCAAATATTAATGCATCCGAAAATTTCGTTAACTCCACATATTGGTGCAGCTACCGAAGAAGCTCAAGATCGAATTGGAACAGAATTAGCGGAACAAATCATCAACTTGTTGAAAAATAATTAAGGTTGATCGCCTAATATAAATTAAAAAGCACCGATACTCTCGGTGCTTTTTTTTAACTTTATCGGGTCAAAAACAATCTCATTACTAATGAAAAAATTGAAAGAACGTTGTAATGTAACTAGTAACAAGCAAGTTGGTGTTATTCTCTTGGTATTTGCTATAACAGGATTTAGCTCTTTGCAACTAGCAAAACCATTTTTAATGCTTTTTGGTATTACGGATACCTTTCAACCACATTGGCTGTACCGAGTGATGCGTTTGGTCCTTATTTTTCCAATATATCAGGTATTACTTGTGTTTATAGGTGCACTTTTTGGCCAATTTTCTTTTTTCTGGAAATTTGAGAAAAAGATGTTAGAGCGTTTAAAATTAGGTTTTATTGCACGTTACATTGATGCAAAACTAAATAAACAACATTAACTACTGGTTTTTGTGAATCATTTTATAAAAATCGTCTCTGAATTCTTTTTGATTAAAAACACCACCATATTGTAACGTAGACGTATAACTGCTTTCGTCTTTAATACCGCGACTCGAAACACACAAATGTGTCGCTTCTACCACAATCATTACGTTATCCGTTTCTAAAACCGATTTCAATTCGTTGAATATTTGCATAATCATGCGCTCTTGTACTTGTGGTCGACGCGCATAATAATCCACAATACGATTCAATTTAGACAAACCAATGACTTTACCTGAGGAAACATACCCAATATGGGCTTTTCCAACAATAGGTAAAAAATGATGTTCGCAAGTCGAATTAAAACTAATATTAGCTTCAACTAACATTTTATCGTAATGGTACGAGTTATCAAAAACCGATACTTTGGGTTTGTAAGCCGGATTGAGTCCCGAAAAAATTTCTTGCACATACATTTTGGCCACACGATGCGGCGTGCCTTGCAAACTGTCATCGGTTAAATCCAAACCCAATTCTTTCATGATCATCTCAAAATGCTTGGCAATTACTTCCATCTTTTCAGCCTCCGATTTATCAAAAGCATCGGGACGCATTGGGGTTTCTGCAGAAGTCATTTGGTGATTATCTCCAATAATGTCAAAAATTTCTTTTTCTAATGTCGTATTCATAATCCGTATGGGTTTATTTTAATTTCGATGAATAATAGTGGCGTAATTTTTCTAATTTAGGAGCAATAACCATTTGGCAATAACCTTGATTCGCATTCTGATTGTAGTAATTTTGATGGTAGTCTTCAGCCGCATAAAATTTTGAAGCCGGCGTTACTTTAGTTACAATTTCGCGATCGTATAATTTCTCTTTAGCAATCAGTGTTATATAATCTTGAGCCTTTTTCATCTGTTCTTCTGAATGATAAAAAATAGCACTGCGATATTGTGTTCCCACATCGGCACCCTGGCGGTTCAATGTGGTGGGATCGTGCGTACCAAAAAAGACTTCTAGTAAATCTTCGTAGGCCACCTCTTTCGGATCAAAGGTAATTTGAATCGCTTCAGCATGTCCTGTCGTACCCGTACATATTTCTTTATAAGTTGGATTCAAGGTTGTGCCTCCAATATACCCCGACACTACTTTTTTTACCCCTTTAATTTCTAAAAAAATGGCTTCGGTACACCAAAAACACCCACCCGCAAATGTGGCAATTTCCAGCGCATTCAAATCATTTTCAACGAAAGTTGGGCTTGCGCTACTCTCCTGTTGTGGCGACTCTTTTGCAATACAAGAAACAATTGTCATGCAAAAAGTAAGAAGTGATGATGGTACAATACTGTTCATAAAATTAATTTTGTTTAACAAAAGTAGTAAAATAATAAACAAAAATACCATTTTAACGTAACTTTATATTTTGAGGGGGGCAAACAGGCTAAAAAATGATTTTTTATTCGTGAAAAAACTTCGTTTCTTTGTGAAAATCTAAAGGCATGATCCGGGCAAAAAATCTACACAAATATTACGACTCTTTACACGTTTTGAAAGGGGTTGATTTGCAAATTAATTCAGGAGAAGTTGTATCGATTGTAGGCGCCTCCGGAGCCGGCAAAACGACTTTATTGCAAATTTTAGGCACTTTAGACCATCCCCAAAAACAAAACGATACCGTATTAGAAATTAATGGCCAATCTGTATTGGATTTAAATGATGTGGCCTTGTCTAAATTTAGAAATACCCATTTGGGATTTATTTTTCAGTTTCACCAATTACTTCCTGAATTTACAGCCTTAGAAAATGTTTGTATTCCAGGATTTATTGCTAAAAGGGATAAAGCTACTGTGGAAGCCGAAGCCAAACATTTATTAACGTATTTAGGGTTAGCCGATCGCATGCACCACAAACCCAGTGAACTTTCGGGCGGCGAACAACAACGCGTAGCTGTTGCCCGTGCATTAATAAACAAGCCTGCGGTATTATTTGCCGACGAACCCTCAGGCAACTTAGATAAATCATCAGCCCAAAATTTACACGAATTATTTTTTAAACTCCGTGATGAATTTGGACAAACCTTTGTCATTGTAACCCACAATGAAGAATTGGCAAATATGGCCGATCGAAAGTTGACGATGGTTGATGGGAATATTGTAACTATTTAAATTGATAAACATATAAGTTACATAAGCTTAAATGAACTTTGATAACTTATTAAAAGTGCATTGACGTTTTTCGGCACTAATATACCTTGTAGGCTATAAAATGACACCATCTGAACTAAAAGAATTTCTTGACGAAAAAGTTGCGTTGTACAACAATCCAAATTTCATTACTAGCGATCCTGTTCAGATTCCGCATTTGTATAGCCAAAAGGAAGATATTGAAATTGCTGGATTTTTAGCGGCTACCATAGCTTGGGGCAATCGAAAGATGATCATCAACAACGCACATAAAATGATGCAGTTGATGGGCAATTCCCCTTACGATTTTGTAATGAGCCACTCCGAAACGCAATTGGAAGGGCTAACACAATTTGTGCACCGTACATTCAATGGAACCGATTTTGTAGGATTCGCAAAAGGGTTGCAACACATTTACAGAAATCACAACGGATTAGAGGCCGTATTTTCAACACCTGCGGCTAGTTTACAACACGCTATCGCTAATTTTAAAACCCTTTTTTTTGAAATACCGCATGCCACGCGAACCGAAAAACACATTTCGGATCCCTTAAAGGGCTCAGCAGCAAAACGCATCAACATGTATTTGCGGTGGATGGTACGAAAAGACAAAAATGGTGTCGATTTAGGAATTTGGAAAAACATTGAAGCGGCTCAATTGTCGTGCCCCTTAGACGTACATTCTGGAAATGTGGCGCGAAAACTAGGCCTACTCTACCGGACACAAAACGACGCCAAAGCCGTACGCGAACTTGACACCCAATTGCGCCTTTTAGACGCAAATGATCCTGTAAAATATGATTTTGCTTTGTTTGGATTAGGCGTTTTCGAAGGATTTTAAAAAAAAATCCTGCCGAAGCAGGATATGTGGGCGATATTGACTTATCTTCAAATCAAATCGTTACTTTTATTCAAAATTTTATTGACGAATAAACATAAAAAAAGACCTCTTATTTTCATAAAAGGTCTTTTGGTTCGACTGTGGAGAATACCGGATTCGAACCGGTCGCCTCTACGCTGCCAGCGTAGCGCTCTAGCCAAATGAGCTAATCCCCCAAAATTTCTCTGCGAATATAGGTATTTTTATGAAAACATAAAATAAAGTTTACAATTCCTTTTATGTGCCATCCTTTTTGAGATAGTATGACATACTTCTCAAAAAAGATTCTTTTGAAACCAAAAAAAATTGCTGTAGTTTTACCCCATTAATACTATACCATGCACGCAGATTATATAGTTGATCAAAATTTTTCCGATATTACATATTCCGAAAATGATGTAAAATTTAAAGAATATGAAAATTGCACCTTTACCCGTTGCGATTTTACAGCCTGTTCGTTTACAGCTGTTACCTTTATCGATTGCAATTTCTTAGATTGTAATTTTAAAAACACAAAAATCAACCATGTATCGTTGCGCGATGTTTGGTTTACCAATTGTGATTTTACAGCCGTTAACTTTGCCATGACCGATCAAATTTTATACGAGTTTCATTTCAAAGACAGTTTGTTGGATTATGCCCAGTTTTACAGTTTGAAACTTAAAAAAATGCAATTCATCAATTGTAGTATGGTTGCCGTTGATTTTATGGAAAGTGATTTATCTGAAGCAATGTTTGACAACTGTAATTTAAGACATGCCGTTTTTATTGGCACTACAGCTCATAAAACCGATTTTTCTACCAGTTATGATTTCATCATAGATCCTGAAAAAAACAAACTAAAAAGAGCTATTTTTTCTGCAGAAAATCTGTCGGGGCTTTTGAAAAAATATGACTTGGTGATAAAATAATTTTATTATTTGATTAGATTTATTGTTTTTCAATAAATTTTTATTGATATTTGTTTCGTAAACTTTTAAAATTAACACAAATGGAAATTAAAATAAGTACGAAACAAATATTAAATATATTGTATGCAGTTGCTTGGATCATCTTTATTGGGCTCAGTATTGATGCCGGTGGCTTCATCGTTAACACTTTTTATACATTATTCATTAATCCAGAAGGATCTTCTTATTTTTGGAATCACATTGATTTGGGCTCCTTGTATCAATTTAACCAAAGTCATTTTGTTACATTAACATCACTAATGACAATTGTTGCTGTTTTAAAAGCTATTTTATTTTATTTAATTATAAAAATAATACACAACAAAAAACTAAACTTAGTCAAACCTTTCAACAAAGAAGTTAATCGTTTTATTTTTAGTTTAGCTTACCTAGCTATTGGAATTGGATTGTTTGCTTCATGGGGAACTAACTTTTCTGAAAATATGATTCAACAAGGAGTTGCCATTCCCGCTATTCAACATTTAAAAATATCGGGTGGTGATGTATGGGTGTTTATGGGTGTTGTCTTACTTGTTATTGCCTATGTATTCAAACGCGGTATTGAAATACAAAATGAAAATGAATTAACCGTATAAATTATGGCCATAGTAGTTAACCTAGATGTCGTAATGGCAAAACGAAAGATGTCACTCAACGAACTTTCGGAAAAAGTAGACATTACTTTAGCCAATTTATCCATTCTGAAAACGGGAAAAGCCAAAGCCATCCGTTTTAGTACGCTTGAAGCCATTTGCAAGGTGCTAGAATGTCAACCTGGAGATGTACTGGAATTTGTGGAGGAATAACTTTGCGCTATACAATATTAATTACTTTTCAAGGTAATCTATAGCCGTTCATTAAAAAAAACTAGAATCGCTATTTGAACATAGTATACTTAATTACATGTTCTATAGCGATTTTTGAATTTATTTAGTAGATTTGTTATGCACTTGATTCTTAATTCTAAAACAAAATCATGAAATATATCACCCTCCTCTTTGTTCTTTTTTCATTAAAAAGTAATGGCCAAACCGATTTACAATTCAATAAAAAATTCATTCAATCTGAGGATCAATGGGTAGCTTTTTCTGCTGATAGTTTAGGCAATCATTCTTTTGGTTTCATTTATATTGATGCTCAGGCCGGCTTAACACTCAACTATAGTGGCAGTTTTAAAATTGATAGTAACGGGAAATATATTCTTAAGGAGAAACCGCAAAATGCTCAAATGATCTACAGACTACAACCCAATTCTGTTTTGGTTGCATTTATTCCTGATGACAAACTAATTGAATTAAACGTAAACAAAACGCCAGAATGGCTAAAATTTTACAAAAACAATGAAAATTCTATTGAACGACTTTACAGATGGGGTTATTTGTATAATGGATGGAATGAATGTGAAAAAGCGTTAACGTATCTTGAAAAAGCAGAAAAAATTAACAGTAAATTCAAGGGATTACAAACCGAATTAGCTTTTTCACATAATTATTTAAAAAATTACAAAAAAGCAGAAATAGCTTTAATGAAAGCACTCGCTGATGACCCGAATGACTGTTATACTTTAAAAGAATTAGCCTATACTTATAGACATTTAAATAAACTAGAGGCTTCTGCAGAAGTGTATTATAAAATGGCATCTTGCAAAGAAAAAAACTTTTTACAAGAAACTGCATATAATTTAGCCTTTAAATATTTTGAATTGAAGGATAAACAAAACTTTTTAAAATGGAATAAAGAAGTTAGAAAGTGGGGTTCGAATACCTTTTATACTAAAAATTTAGACCTAATTGAGAAGGAATATAAATAAACGTTCTTATTATTCACTAATTTCAAGTTTATAGCCTTTACTGCGAATAACTACAATGTTTATGTTGGCATCAAGTTCTAGTTTTTTGCGAAGTTTTGAAATGAACATGTCCAAACTTCGACCCACTATAACCCCTTCATCTTCCCAAATTTCTTTTTGCAACCTACTTCTTTCAATGATCTGATTGGGAGATTGGGCAAAAATCTGCATCAAACGGGTTTCTGTATCCGTTAAATCTATACATACTTCATTCTGAAGCAATTGCCGCTTTTGCGCATCAAACACCATCGAGCCAAGTATAAACGGCTTGTCATGCGAAACTTTAGAGGATGTTTTTTTCTTTGGTTTCACTACTTTACTATATGCAAAAACCAACAACACCAGAAAGGCTAAACCTCCAAAAAAATAAGCATAACGTAATCCGTTAGTATTTTTTTCATTAAATTGGATGGAAATGACATAACAGGCTTTAGGCTGCCTTCTTCCAATACAAGATACAATGTCATCTTTTTGATTCTTGGAAATGGCAAAGGCATAAACTACATTTGAATTAGCGCAGTTAAGCACCTTAACAATATAATCTTGGGCATCGGGATCTTTTTGTAATAATCTTTTTGTAATACTAACAAGTGATGCTGTTTGAAAAGTTAGCTCGTTTTCAAACTTTATTTGGTATACATTTTCGTTTAATTTCATTACCGGAAGCACTCGAGAGGAAGTATCTCCCGATTGTAAAAGCAATTCATGACCAATTTTTCGCAGCAAAACGTCTCTTTTAGAACGCTCAAAACCAGCACTAGAATTTGTCTCAATTGCCACAAAACTAACTGCAATAAAGAAAAGAGGCAGCAGTAAAAATAGAACATTGCGGTTCATTGAGCGTATGATTTGACTAAATTGCATCGTGTAAATTAAATATTTACAAAGTTTACATTTTTATTTACAATACCAAATCTTACATCTGAAAAATATAACTGTAAATTCGTATTCTAATTTAAATACGCTATAAAAACTATGAAAAGAATCGTATCAGCGCTTACAATTTGTTTGCTTGTCATCAGCAGCCAATTGTTCACCTATTGTGAAGAAAAAAAGGAAACAGTCAACGCGTCAAAACCGGTACAAAAACCGTTGACCGAAGCACAGAAAAAAGCCAATCGGGAAGCTAGAGCAAAATGGGAAGCTTCACCCGATGGCATACAATACAAAAAATGGCAAAATTCGCCCGAAGGAAAAAAAGTACAAGCCAGTCATGACAAAATAAGAAAACAACTTCAAGAATCCAGTACTATGGAGGCTGTGGTGACTTCGGTTACGTTTGAACGCGAAGGATCAAATGGCAAAGGCCCAAAATGGTTATTGGTTAAAATTGAAGGCGAAACCTATATGATGCAATTTGTTTCGAAAGAGTTTGAACAATTAAAAAGCTTACAAGTCAATGATAAAATTAGCATCAAAAGCGGTAGTGCAGGGTATTCTAACAATCATCCGTATTTGATTATTAGGGGCGATTATATTGCAAAAGATAACAAAGTATTGTTTAAACGCGATTTGAGTAAAAATAATCGTTGTTAAAATTCGTTTTTTTTAATTATTATTGATTTTTATTATTTTTGAAAAAGATAATATCTGATATTTGTCAGATATATACACCCAAAATTGGGTAGCTATGTATGATTTTGTCAGACATATAAACAAGTTGTGCGACAGTTTGGAGCGACGGAAAACGAAAAGAAAAATTAAAAATAAAAGTCAAAATAAAAACTAATTAAATTTATGAAAACAAGAATTACTACTAAAATGATAATTACTTTATCAGTTTGTTTGTTTACTATTTTAACAAAAGCACAAAATGCAAGTGTTGAAAAATCAACTTTTGGAATTCAAACAGGCGTTGTAGGAATTTGGGCACATCGAGAAGTTAAACTTTCAAATCAAATTGCCTTGCGAGCAGAATTAGGAATGGACGCAGGAATTTGGGGCGGAAGTTTCTATCCTAAAACAGGTTATTTAATGACACCAGTAATTACTTTGGAACCAAGATGGTATTATAATCTAGAGAAGAGACAATCGAAATCGAAAAGTATTGCTGGTAATAGTGGAAATTATTTAACAATACAAACAAGTTATCATCCAAATTGGTTTACAATATCGAATTATGACAATGTGAAAATAGTAAATCAAGTTTCTATAATACCAACGTGGGGAATAAAACGTAACATTAGAGAACATTTTACCTATGAAACAGGAATTGGATTAGGTTATAGATATTATTTCGCAAAAAGTGAAGGTTATGCTACAGACGAAAGTTCAGCCGCATTAAATCTACATTTACGAATTGGTTACAGATTTTAACGATTTGAAAAACTGAAAATAATTAAAAACCGATCGCACAACAGCAGTTTGCAAAAATGGCGGGTTTTGGGCTTAATTTACAGTTGGTTTTGTACTTGCAAAATCAGTGTTTAACCAAAAGTTTAGGCTTCATTAATCCGCCACTTCTGCAAGCTGCGACACGTAGTGATATTTTTTTTGAGAAAATTGTAAAAAATAAAATATGAAAAAAATTCTATTATTGCTTTGTGTATTTCCATTTTTAATGGCAACTCAATGCGAAGAAGATACAGAGCAAACAATTTTTAAAAATGATTACAAAGTTAAAATTACAAATGAATCTTATTTAAATATTAATGACACTATTTGGATTGAAGGAAGAGTATCTTCAAAAGTTTATAATTCACAAATTGGAGACTCGACTTTTGCAGATTATCCAGAATGTTTACAAATTTCGATTTATAAATTTACAACTCCTACACAAAATTATAATGCAAAAGATGCAATTGATAAATTTGATTTAGTTTATCCAAATCAATTAATTGATTTTCTTGGTGTTTGTAATAATTCAACCATGACAATCACTCCAACAATTAACTCAACAGGAAATTTATACAAATTCAAGTTAGGACTTAAAGCAAAATCAAGTGGTGATTTTATCATTAAATTTCCTTTTGGACAAAGAATTGAAAATACTGTACGTAATCTAAACATTATAAATAATTATCCAAGTCCCACCAATAATTTTTTAATAGGATTTAATAGTTGTGGTTCTTCATCTTGGGCAAAGGAAACAGATATTGGTGATTACTGCTTTAAAATTAATTAAAACATCCCGATAGCGCGGAATTAGATTCCGTGCCCAAATTAAAAACAAAAAAATCCCGAGCACAAACTCGGGATTCTTCTTTATAATAACAAAACACTATTTCAAACTTGCTATACTTTGTTCTAAGGTTGCAATTTTTGCCAAAGCATCAGCTTCTTTTTTGCGTTCATTAGCTATCACTTGTTCGGGAGCACCGGCAACGAATTTTTCATTCGACAATTTCCCTTGCACCGAGCGTAAGAAGCCTTGAGTATACTTTAACTCTTCGGTTAATTTTGCAATTTCTGCTTCCACATCAATGGCACCCGTTATCGGAATAAAATACTCGTTTGATTTCACACGATACGATAAGGCACCCTCTACTTTATCCGCCACATAGTCCAAGGTACTTACGTTTCCTAACTTTTGTACCACTGCATCAAAATACGTTGCTGCTTTTTCATTATTCATCACGCGCAATTCAATAGCATCTCGAAACGGAATATTCTTGTCTTTACGAATGGTTCGAATACCCGAAATGACTTCAGTGGCAAAATCAAAATCAGCAATTAATTGTGTATCAAACGGTTTGGCTTTTGGCCACTCCCCTACAATTAACGCTTGATCTGGCGTTCTATCGGCAATTTGATGCCATAATTCTTCCGTTAAAAACGGCATAAACGGATGCAACAACTTCAAATTGCTTTCCAACATTTCAATGGCTTTGTCAAACGTAGCGCGGTCAATTGGTTGTTGGTAACCTGGCTTGATCATTTCTAAGAACCAGGAACAAAAATCATCCCATACCAATTTATAAATACCCATTAAGGCATCCGACAAACGGTATTTATCAAAACTATCTTCTATTTCGACTAAGGTTTGTTGCAATTTCGCTTCGTACCATTCAATCGCCACTTTTGATGATTCGGGTTGCGGAATATCGGCTACTTCCCATCCTTTGATCAATTTAAAGGCATTCCAGATTTTATTGGCAAACCCTTTTCCTTGGTTGCACAATTCCTCATCAAATAAGATGTCGTTTCCGGCCGAAGCACTCAACAACAAGCCCACACGAACACCATCGGCACCAAATTTTTCAATTAATCCTAGTGGCTCAGGGGAGTTACCTAGAGATTTTGACATTTTACGACCTTGCTTGTCTCGAACCAATCCGGTTAAATACACATTAGAAAATGGCTTTTCGCCGGCATATTCGTAACCTGCAATAATCATACGCGCTACCCAGAAAAACAAAATATCGGGTCCGGTAACTAAATCATTGGTTGGATAATAGTATTTAAAATCTTCATTTTCTGGGTTTAAAACGCCACCAAAAACCGCCATTGGCCATAACCATGAAGAAAACCAAGTATCTAAAGCATCCGCATCTTGTCGTAAGTCTCGCGTTTCGAGTTTTGCGTTTTGCGTTTTTGCTTTTGCCAACTCAAGCGCTTTTTCAATATTTTCAGCTACAACAAAATCTTCTTTTCCGTCACCAAAATAATAGGCCGGAATTTGTTGACCCCACCACAATTGGCGCGAAATATTCCAATCGCGAATGTTGTTCAACCAATGCGCATAAGTATTGTTGAATCGACTTGGGTATAATTTAACATCATCAGATTCTAAAACCGCTTTGATAGCTGGTTTTACCAAATCTTCCATTTTTAAGAACCATTGATCCGATAATCTCGGTTCAATTACCGCTTTGGTTCGTTCAGAAGTCCCTACTTTGTTCAAATGGATTTCTGTTTTTGCTAAGGCGCCAATCGTTTCTAATTCTTTGGCAATTTCTTCTCTAACTACAAAACGATCTTTCCCCTGATAGTGCAACCCAAAAGAATTCAAAGTAGCATCTTCGTTGAAAATATCGATGATTTCTAAATTGTGCTTATCGCCTGATGTTTTATCGTTTGTATCATGAGCCGGAGTCACTTTTAAGCAACCTGTTCCAAATTCTACATCTACATAGTCGTCTTCAATGATGGGTACTACTCTACCGCAAATAGGTACAATGGCTTTTTTTCCTTTCAAATGCGCAAAACGCTCATCATTTGGATTGATGCAAATAGCTGTATCTCCAAAAATGGTTTCGGGACGGGTGGTTGCTACTACTAGGTGATGGGTTATCGGTGATGGGTTATCGGTGTCATCTACCACTTCATATTTAATGAAATATAATTTGCCTTGGCGTTCTTCAAAAATTACTTCTTCATCCGACAAGGTAGTTTTGGCTTCTGGATCCCAATTTACCATACGGTAACCGCGATAAATGAGTCCTTTATTGTATAAATCAACAAACGAGTGAATAACAGACGCTGACATATCGTCATCCATTGTAAACTTAGTTCGATTCCAATCGCAAGAACAGCCCAATTGTTTCAATTGTTCAAGGATGGTTCCTCCATATTTATCAGTCCATTCCCACGCATGTTTTAAAAATTCTTCACGCGTTAAATCGTTTTTATTGATGCCCTCTTCTTTGAGCTTGGCCACCACTTTTGCTTCGGTTGCAATTGAGGCATGATCAGTACCGGGAACCCAACACGCATTGAATCCTTTCAAACGCGCCCGACGAATCAATACGTCTTGAATGGTATTATTCAACATGTGACCCATATGCAATACACCGGTTACATTAGGAGGTGGAATTACAATAGTATACGGTGTTCTATGGTCGGGTTTAGAAGAAAAATAATCATTTTTCATCCAATACGCATACCATTTTTGTTCTACTTCTTTAGCGTTGAATTGTGCGGGAATCATTCTACTTATTTGTGTTTAGTTGTTGAACTGTTTCAGAGTTCATTAATACGCACCAAAATTAAGTTTGGTATGTTTTTTGTATTCGTTAAGCTGCAAAAGTAACGATAACACGAAAATAAAAAAAATGTTAGCAGCAGTTTGTTGGTTACTGATAATTAATTATTTTTACATAAACCTTTTAATACCTTAAATGATGAAAAAATTACTTGTTTTTTTAACCGTATGCTTGGGGCTTTTTTCTTTTGCACAAACCGGTCCGAAAATTGAATTTAAAGAAGAAACGATCAATTATGGTGAAGTAGAAAAAGGAAAAGACGATGGCATCCGCATATTTGAATTTACCAACACTGGTGATCAGCCCTTATTGATTACCAATGCAAAATCAAGTTGTGGTTGTACCGTTCCCGAATGGTCAAAAGAACCCATTGCTCCAGGTGGTAAAGGTCAAATAAAAGTGCAATACAATATGAATCCGGGGCCAATTAGCAAAACCATCACCATTGAAAGTAATGCGGTTAACAAACCGAGTGGTATGGTACCTTTGCGTATTAAAGGGACCGTGATTGTAAAAGAAGAAGTTAGTCCCTTGGTCAAGAAAAAAACATTTCCCAATTCCTAAAAAACAAGTCTCAAGCAATTGAGGCTTTTTTTTAAACCCAAATTTGGTTTTTTCCCAAAAAAAAATCGCAATTTTGCGAAACTAAAAAATTAGACTAGCCATGCCAAAAGTTTCGATTAAAGGGCAACACATGCCTGAATCTCCTATTAGAAAATTGGTTCCCTATGCAGAAATTGCTAAGAAAAAAGGGCACAAAGTATACCATTTAAATATTGGCCAACCCGATATCAAAACCCCTGATGTTGCCTTACAAGCCGTAAAAAATGCCGACATAAGTGTATTAGAATACAGTCACTCTGCCGGTTTTGAAAGCTATAGAACCAAACTTTCAGCTTATTATAAAAACCACGGATTACCGATAGACACTCAAGATATCATCATAACAACTGGTGGCTCTGAAGCCTTGCTATTTGCCATGGGAAGTACTATGGATAATGGTGATGAAATCATTATTCCGGAGCCTTTTTATGCCAATTATAATGGCTTTTCAACGGCTTCAGGCGTTACCGTGGTACCTGTAATTTCAGGAATTGAAACAGGATTTGCCCTTCCTCCTATTGAAGCGTTTGAAAAATTAATTACGCCTAAAACAAAAGCCATCTTAATTTGCAATCCAGGTAACCCAACGGGTTATTTATATTCTCAAGAGGAAATTTTAAAATTAGCCGAAATTGTTAAAAAACACGACTTATTTTTAATTGCAGACGAAGTATACCGCGAATTTATTTACGATGGTGAAAAACATTTTTCGGTAATGAATGTTCCAGGTTTAGAAGCACATGCCATTATGATTGATTCGGTTTCTAAAAGATATAGTATGTGTGGCGCTCGAATTGGTTGCATTGTGTCTAAAAACAAAGAAGTAATGGCCACAGCTATGAAATTTGCACAAGCACGCTTGAGTCCGCCAACCTATGCTCAAATTGCGAGTGAAGCGGCTTTAGATACCCCTCAAAGTTATTTTGATGCGGTAATTACAGAATATAAAGAACGAAGAGATGTATTGATTGCAGCCCTTCAAAAAATTGATGGGGTAACCGTGGCCACACCAAAAGGTGCCTTTTACTGTATTGCCAAATTACCTGTTGATAATGCCGATAAATTTGCACAGTGGCTATTAGAATCATATGATTTTAAGGGAGAAACGGTAATGGTAGCTCCTGCTGCAGGATTCTATTCCACTCCGAATATGGGCTTAAACGAAGTGCGTATTGCCTATGTTTTGAAAAAAGAAGATTTGATCCAAGCTGTTGCTATTTTAAAAGAAGCACTTACAGTTTACAATTCATAATCCTTGATAAATCAAGGTAAAGGTAGTCTAAAAAAGACTTCCTTTTTTTTATTCAATGTTAGTTTATTATTTATCTTTGCGTATTGTAAAAAAACAGCAAGAAACCCATCATACCCATGAAGCAAAACGAGGATTTTCAAGAAGAAATAGGCAATGATCACATAGCTACTAGTGCTACTACACCTTTGCGTGCAGATGCCTTTGCTATTTCTGATGAGGATAAAATTGAATCGATAAAAAAAGATGTGGAAAGCATTTTGCTAACACTTGGATTAGACCTAACAGACGACAGTTTAAAAGGAACGCCTAATCGTGTAGCTAAAATGTTTGTGAAAGAGATCTTTGGCGGTCTAAATCCAGCCAAAAAACCAAGTTCCTCTACTTTTGAAAACAACTATAAATATGGCGAAATGCTCGTAGAAAAAAACATTGTAGTTTATTCTACGTGTGAGCATCACTTATTACCTATTGTAGGTCGTGCACATGTAGCCTATATCTCTAATGGTATGGTTGTAGGATTGTCAAAAATAAATCGTGTAGTGGATTTTTACGCGAAAAGACCACAAGTACAAGAACGATTAACCATGCAAATTGTACAAGAATTACAAAATGTTTTAGGTACGGCTGATGTAGCTTGTATTATTGATGCCAAACATTTGTGTGTAAATTCAAGAGGAATTAAAGACATTGAAAGCAGTACGGTAACGGCTGAATTTGGAGGTAAATTCAAAGAAGAAAAAGTCAAAAGAGAATTTTTAGATTATATTAAGTTAGACACCCAGTTTTAAGCTGAAAATCATGGAATTATATAAAAACCAAGCCTTAAAAATATACAATACCCTAACGGGTGAAAAAGATACTTTTACTCCTATTCACCCTGGGAATATTGGTATGTATGTATGTGGGCCAACGGTTTATAGTAATGTGCATTTGGGCAACATCAGAACTTTTATGAGTTTTGATGTGATCTATCGGTACCTGTTACACCTTGATTATAAAGTACGCTATGTGCGAAACATTACCGACGCTGGACATTTAACCGATGATGGTGATGTAGCCAATGACCGTTTTGTAAAACAATCCCGTCTAGAAAAACTAGAACCTATGGAGATTGTCCAAAAATATACGGTAGATTTTCATAAAGTATTGGATGCGTTTAATTTTTTACCGCCTACTATTGAACCTACCGCTACGGGACATATTTTGGAACAAATTGAGTTGACTCAAAAACTAATTGAATTAGGTTTTGCTTATGAAAGTAATGGCTCGGTGTATTTTGATGTTTTTGCTTACAATGCAAAAGGATTAAATTATGGCGCTTTAAGCAACAGAAATATCGATGAATTATTTGCCAATACCCGTGATTTGGACGGACAAACAGAAAAGAAAAACCCACAAGATTTTGCCTTGTGGAAAAACGCTTCACCGGCACATATTATGCGTTGGAATTCGCCTTGGGGCGAAGGATTTCCGGGTTGGCATTTAGAATGTACAGCCATGAGTACCAAATATTTGGGAGAAAACTTTGATATTCACGGTGGCGGAATGGATTTAAAATTTCCACATCACGAGTGTGAGGTTGCACAAGGAACGGCTTGCAACGGACATTCACCTGTTAATTTTTGGATGCATACCAATATGCTTACCATGAACGGTTTGCGAATGAGTAAATCGACAGGAAATTATATCTTACCCATGGAACTCCTTTCGGGAGAGAATAGTTTTTTTGAAAAAGCATTCGAGCCAAATATTGTACGATTTTGTTTTTTACAAGCGCATTACCGTAGTGTATTAGATATTTCAAATGATGCAATGGTTGCCAGTGAAAAAGGGTATAATCGATTGATGGAAGCCTATAAACTAGTACAGAATTTAAAAACTAGTCCAACATCAACAATAGCGGTTGCGCCATGGAAGCAAAGCTGTTATGACGCCATGAACGACGATTTTAATACACCCATATTAATTGCACAATTATTTGAGGGAGCTCGATTTATTAATGTAGTTAACGATGGTAGTGCTACGATTACAGCAGAAGACCTTCAAGAATTATCCTCGACCCTATCACATTTTATTTTTGATGTGTTAGGAATGACGAATCCCGATGCAAGTGGAACGTCAAATAGCACAGAAAAACTTAAAGGAGTTGTAGAAATGCTTATAGAAATGCGAAATCAGGCGCGAGCTAACAAAAATTTTGCATTATCAGACGAAATTAGAGATAAATTACTGACTCTTGGCATTCAATTAAAAGACGGTAAGGAAGGTACTACTTTTACTACCTAAACATAAATATAAAAAAAGAGCTGTACATGACAGCTCTTTTTCAAACTATTTAAACTAACCAATACTCTAATTATTCATTAGAATATAAATTTAAAACCAATTGATTACGGAATGGCATCCCGTTAGGTGTATCAACTTAAATACTTCACAAATTTATGATTGAGAGTTGATATAAATACTGATAAAAATCATGTTTTTTATTTTTTTGGGCATAAACAATAAATCAAGCTTTTAAAATATTATTTTTGTTTCGTAATAATACTGACATGTGCAGCAATCACAACATTTCAAAAACAAACGGCTTAAAAAAAATATTGATTTTTCCATTGGTGGCTATCGTTCGGTTTTATCAGGTGGCTATTTCTCCATTAACACCAGCTGCTTGCCGATTTGAACCCAGTTGTTCCAATTATGCATTACAGGCACTTGAAAAATATGGCGCGATAAAAGGTTGTTGGCTTGCATTGAAACGCATTTTAAGATGCAATCCGTGGGGAAAAAGTGGATATGATCCGATACCTTAAGGTTAGGAATTAGAACTTGAAATTGATTTTTAGCTTAAAAAAAATTCTTATTCGAATTGTAACACGTTTCCCAATAATAATATTTATTTTTACGTTTTAATCAGAAACAAAAATTATGATACAGGCACTACATATCCTTTGGAATCCTTCAGAAGGAATTGATTTAGGTTTTTTTATGCTCCGTTTTTATAGTCTTTCGTGGGTTTTGGCTTTTGGACTAGGCTGGTACATCATGAAACCTATTTTTACAAGAGAAAATGAATCGGTTGAATCGTTGGACAAATTATTCATTTATACTTTAGTTGCCACCATGTTAGGAGCGCGATTGGGGCATGTGATTTTTTACCAACCTGAATTATTTAATGACGATCCTTGGAGTATTTTGTTACCCATCAGTACGCAACCTACCATACATTTCACCGGCTTTGCTGGTTTGGCCAGTCATGGTGCCGCAATTGCTATAATTCTTACCATGTTTTACATTCAAAAACGTGTTATCAAACGTTCGTTTTTATGGATCTTAGACCGTATTGTTATTCCCGTTTCATTGGGTGCAATATTTATACGCTTGGGTAATTTTTTCAATTCAGAAATTGTAGGAATAAAAACAGATAGTGCTATAGGGATTCGATTTTTACGCGATGAATATGGGGCAAGAGAAGCGATGCAACTTACCCAAACCTCTTCTGCACAAGATGCCTATGAAGCCATTGCTACCCAACCACAATTTGCTAGTTTATTAGCGAATGTAACCCCAAAACATCCTGCACAATTGTATGAAGCCATTTGCTACGTTTTTATATTCTTCATTTTGATGTTCTTATATTGGAAAACAGAAGCGAGAAATAAAGCGGGTTATTTGTTTGGATTGTTCTTGATCTTACTTTGGTCGATTCGATTTGTCGTTGAATTTGTTAAAGAGAGTCAGGGTGGTTTTGAAGAATACCCTATTTTTAATGCACTTTCGACCGGACAATGGTTGAGTATTCCCTTTATTATAATTGGATTTTACTTTGTTGTAAAAGCTAGAGAAATCAAAGCATAAAAAAAGCGGTTAGAATTCTAACCGCTTTTTTTGTAGCTATTGTTGAAGTTTTTCAACGATCACCCCTACCCCTAAAATATTTGGCAAATAGGGTCCTTCAAAACCATTCTTCACTTCTATTGTATATGTTCCTTTTTGAAGTTTTATATTGGATTGTATTGGAACATAAACATCACAAATATCACCTGTACACTCCCCAATATCATTACCAGAGGTATCTTTTACAACCAAATCCATTGTAAGCACTTCTTTAATTCCTTTTGGGGAGGTGATCGCAATTTCTAATGGTATACTTGAAAATTCGAAATCATAGATGTGTGCCAATTGAATTTTAATAGTGTATAAGCAATCCGAGTCAGTAGTTGTAAACCGAAAGACTTTTCCGTCATTTGAAGACCAACGATTGTCTTTAAAATCATTTTGGAAGTTATTATATACTTCATTTGTATTACATGACTGCAATCCCATAAACAACAACAAAAACATGAGTTTCAATTTCATAAGTAGTATTTTTTTTTAGAACTATTAACTATAACGTGAAGCTACAATTTATAGTATAAAAAAAGCTGCTTTCAATGAAAGCAGCTTTTAACTATGTATGTTTTAATTATGCGTGTCTTTTCTCGATTTCATCGATATCACTTTGCTTCATTGAATCTACTAATACTGGAGTAGCAATAAATAATGAAGAATAAGTTCCGATTATAATACCAATTAACATCGCAAAGATAAATCCTCTAATTGATTCACCACCAAAAATAAACATGATTAACAATACCATGATCATCGTTAATGACGTATTCAAAGTTCTAGAAAGCGTAGTATTGATAGAAGCATTTACAACTTCTTTAAAAGTACCTTTTCGTTTTCCATCAATAAACTCTCGAATTCTATCAAATACAATAACCGTATCATTCATTGAATATCCGATTACCGTTAAGATAGCTGCGATAAAGTGTTGGTCCATTTCCATGTGGAATGGCATAAATTTGTAACAAAGAGAATACACTCCCAATACAAAAATAACGTCATGCGCTACAGCAGCAACAGCACCAATAGAGTAACCATATTTTCTAAAAGAAATTACCAAGTATAAAGCAACCACTAACATGGCACCGATAACAGCCCAAAATGAATTGGTTTTGATATCAGCAGAAATGGTAGGACTCACTTTAGATCCGTACAATACTCCGAATTTTTTACCTTCATACAAGTTGATGAATTTTTCGTAGGTAAGATCTTGATTAAAGTATTTTTTAAGTCCGTTGTATAACTTTTCATTTACTTCTTTATCGATTGCAATACCTTCTTCTTTGATCTTGTATTTTGTAGTTATTTTTAACTGATCAGCATCACCAAAAACTTTTGCTTCAACTGGCAATCCAAATTCTTTTGAAAGCTCTTCTGAAATCACATTTGATTCAACTGGTTTTTCAAATTTAACTTGGTACGTTCTACCTCCAACAAAATCAACTCCTTCATCCAATCCATTTACAAAGAACGATACACAACTTACGATTACAACAATAGAAGAGAATAAATAGGTCCATTTTTTTACCTTGATAAAATCAAAATGGAAACCTGTAAACCAGTTTTTAGTAATGGCTGTTGAGAAAGTCAACACTCTATTTTTAGCAATATCTCTATCAATAAATATTCTTGCAATAAAAATTGAAGTAAATAAAGAGGTAAAAATACCAATCAATAAGGTTAAGGCAAAACCTTGAATAGGTCCTGTACCAAAAACGAACAATATGATACCTGTTAATATGTGTGTAACGTTTGCATCAACAATTGAACGCATAGCTCCTTTCCATCCGTAAGAAATATCTACAACATCAGCTAATGATTTTCCTTCGCGTAACTCTTCTTTTGCTCTTTCATAGATAATAATGTTAGCATCTACTGCTGTACCCAAAGTTAATACGATACCTGCAATACCTGGTAATGTCAATACAAAACCAAAACTTGCCATTACACCAAATAAGAATAATACGTTTAATAATAACGCTGCATTTGCATACCATCCGGCTCTACCATAGTAGAAAACCATCCATACACACACCAAAATAAATCCTACCAATGAAGAGATGATTCCCGCATCAATAGCTTTTTGACCTAAAGATGGTCCAACTTCAGCAGATTGAATAATTTCGGCAGCTGCAGGTAATTTACCCGCTCTTAATACATTGGCTAAATCTTTAGTTTCTTCTAGCGTAAAGTTACCAGAAATTTCAGATTGACCTCCTGTAATAGCTCCTTTACTTACACCAGGTGCAGAATAAACCGTATTATCTAAAACAATTGCTATTGCATTGCCTTGTTGCGATACAGCACCTGTAATTTTTTCCCATAATCTTGCGCCATTAGCATTCATTTGCATCGACACAGCTGGCTTACCAAATTGATCAAAAGTATCTTTAGCATCAACGATAACACCACCACTTAATGGAGCTACGTTATCTCTAGTTCCTTTTAATACATATAATTCTGTAGCCTCAGGATTTTTTGGATTTACTTTACCCCATGCAAAACGAATATTTGTTAGAGTTGCAGGCAATAATGCTCTGATGTCAGCTCTTTTTAAATAACTATTGATTACTGCAGTATCTTTTATATTGAAGAATCCTATTCCTTGTTGACCAGGGCCAACCATTTTACCTAAGAATGGGCTGTTTTTAGCAGCAGCAGTATCCGCTTTATCCGTTAATAACGAATCGATACCCGCTTTTTTCACAGGAGCCGCTTTTACTGCAATTTCTGTTTTCTTTAGCGCTTCATCAGCAGCCATTACAAATCCAGAAACTTCTTCTAATTTATAGGTTTCCCAAAACTCTAACTGAGCGGTTCCTTGTAATAAATTTTTGATACGATCTACATCTTTAGCACCTGGTAATTCAACTAAAATTCTACCTGAATTTCCTAACATTTGGATGTTAGGTTGTGTTACACCAAATTGGTCGATACGTTTTCTTAATACGTTGAATGCACTTTCAACAGACTCTTGAACTTTCTTTTTTACAATAGGTTCAACTTGTTTGTTGGTCATTCCGTTTTTGATTTCTGCTTCTAAATTTCTGTTTCCAAAAATATCAGCTGCAGCCAAATTAATATTGGCATTGTTTGCCTCTACAAAAAAGGCATCAATATAATCTTGATTTCCTTGTTGATTGGTTTTAGCATCAGCTAACGCTTTGTTAAAGGCAGCATTTTTTGAATCGTTTGCCAATCCTTTCAATACATCTTTAACTGATATTTGTAGAATCACATTGATTCCTCCTTCTAAGTCAAGACCTTTATTTAATTGTTTTTGTCTAACCTCATTGAATGTATATCCTAAAACAGGATACACCTCTACTTTACCAATGGAATCCAAATAAGCTAATTCTTTTTTTGAATCTCCTTTTGCAAAAGCTTTAGCATCTTTTTCGATACCACTAGCAACAAAAGTAAAAGAAAGCTGGTAAATACATACCAAAGCAAAGATAATTGCGAAAAATTTAATAAGTCCTCTATTCTGCATTACTCTAAAATTTATTTATTCTATATTATAAAAACGGACAAATATATAATTTACAATAGGATTAAGCAATT
>JACCDI010221151.1_pt1 | contig 47150 bp, 49 predicted proteins | sample 7442791 | NCBI WGS metagenome assembly JACCDI01 (sample SAMN15323434, study PRJNA562643) | freshwater metagenome | isolation source: river surface water | place: USA:Blue River Watershed | collected 2017-08-15 | reverse complement strand
TTTAATAAAACATTTAAGGGTGTTAGTAATGAATTAAACTTCTTTGATAAAACTCAGTATGAATTAATGGATACTGCAGCAAATGTTTATAATAGACTAGTTCTTTTTAATGCTAAAAGAATTCACGCTGCTACACAATACTTTGGCGATGCAATTGAAAATGCACGTTTCTTTCAACTTTTCTTTTTTGACGTAGAATAATGACACAAAACAAAAACTTGCACATTATTACAAGATGTGTTAAACCAGATTACTTATTAAAAATAAAGGAATCAATCGACTTAGATAATACTTCTATTTATGTAAAATGGCATATAATTTTCGATACAAGTCGATTAAAGGATATTGATGCAGAATTATTAGGTCAATTATATCATGACCAAATCAAATTATATTTTTACCAAGACGGTAGTTCATATAATGCTATAAATCGAGTTGCATCTATTATAAAAAATAACGCTAAGAGTCCTGATGAATATGCATATCTTTTACAAGGTGACTCAACATTACACCCTGATTTATTAAAAGATTTTATTGAACAGCCAACTCGTATTATGGCTTTTGTTTTTGCACAAACGTTTGGTAAAAATCAAGAAGGGATTAGACATCCATTCCAACAAAATATTAGACCCGGTCATATTGATGGTTCTCAATATATTTTTAATCTAATAGCTTTAGCATCACATTCTTTTGAAGATACCTTTGACGCTGATGGTAGATTTATCCAGAACATAATTAAAGCATTCCCGGATAATTGGAAAATGCTAGATAAAGTACTACACCAATATGCAAATCTTAAGCCAGATAAAAAGGCAAGAATCCCTAGAGTACTTTATATTGGAGAAGGTCAACCTATTTTACGTTCTGCTAACAATGTTGAATGGGAATCACATGAATTAGATGTAAAGTATAGAGAAAATGATGATGATTTATCTGATATTTTAATAGATTGGAATCCAGATGTAATTGTTTCATGTACTGAAAATAAAGAAGTTATTAAAAAATTAGAAGTCTTTCCAATTCAGTTTAGGTCACGATGGATTCCTCTTTCAACACTAAGAGATGATATTGGAGAATTAGCATATCAACATGCTATGAATCGTATATTGAATAAGGAATTATCGACTGGATTGAATGTAGTTTCTTATTTTACGCCTATTTATAATACTGGTGATAAATTAATAAATACATACCAATCATTAATAACTCAATTAGACCCAAATTGGGAATGGGTTATGGTTAATGATTCAACTGATGAAGGCTACACTTATAAAATAGCTGCACAGCTTGCAAAATTTGACCCACGTGTTAAATTATATGACTTTAGAGAAAAATCAAATGGATTAATAGGCGAAGTTAAATGGAGAGCAGCTTGTATGTGTACTGGTGAAATATTAGCAGAATTAGACCACGACGATATATTAACGCCCGATTGTACGGCATATTTACGTAAAGCGTCTATTAAATACCCAGAAGCAGGTTTCTTTTATTCAGATGCGCCTGAAGTTGATGATGTAACAATGGAATCTAAAATGTATGAACCTGGATTTGCATTAGGCTATGGAGCATATAGAACTGATGTTGTATTTGGGAAAGAATTTCAGTCTTCAATTACACCAAATGTTAATCCAAAAACTATTAGACATATTGTAGGTGTTCCTAATCATATTAGAGCATGGAGAAGGTCAGCTTATTTTAATGCAGGCGGCCATGCAAGAAATCTTGCAATTGCAGACGACTATGAATTAATAGTTAGAACTTTCTTAACTACTACAATGGTTCATATTCCTAAAACATTGTATATTCAAAAATTATATAATGATGGATATGAAATGAATACGCAAGATTTATCAAGAGCAGATATTCAACGTAGAGTTAAAACTATTGCCGAATTCTATAAAGATGCAATTAGAGATAGATTTGAAGAACTTGGTATTGAAGATTGGGCTTATCAAGATACTATTTATGCAGAAAGCTTATATGGTATTAGAGAAGGTAAAGCTAATTTAACTTATGAAGACTAATCTAAATCTATAATAGATTGAATTACTTTGGAACTGAGTTTAGATTTTATGCTATTGCATAGAAAGTTAAATTCGGTTCCATTTTTTTTAAATAAGGATTTTGAAGGACCATAATGCTCAAACTTTAGGCACATCATTTCTCGATTCCATATTCCAAAATCATTTAAATTATTAGTCCATTCTCCGTTTAACGCATTAAATATATTTTTAATAAGAGGTCTATGTGAAACTTTATGATGTAACGCAAGTTGCTTTAGAATTTTTTGTTCAGCAAAACAAACATAGCTTCCATTTGGTGCACCTAAATCTGATAGTTCTAACATACAATCTAAGCTTTGTTTAGCATATTCTTTTTGAAATTGTAAATCATTAAAGCATAGATATGATACATTAAGAGCGTCATATGATTCGGGTCTTCTTAAATAATCTGGCAGTTTGGTTAACTTTTTAATATATTCATCGTTTGCTGTAGGATAAACGTATCTTCCATCCTCATCATATGAATAAACAAAAGAACTCTCTTTATCTAAATTTACTAAATCTGTAAAAGCAATAAAATCCCAATCTACTAAAATGACAGGTTTATCTTGTTTAGCTAAAACTCTTAATTTGGATGAAGACCAAAATGATTTTTTATTTATATTAGAATGTTCATCTATTATTTCAGTGCACACTTTATCCCAGCATTTTAATATACCTAATTTCTTGAAAATAGAATGGGATAAAGAATCTATATGTAATTCAGTTGTAGTATCATTACATTTTTTCCAATTTATAACACTGGAAACAGTCATCATAATTCTAAGACTTGTATAAAAACTTAGCTCACCTGTAATATTTTCAACAACCCAAATTGCACTCTTTTTCATATTATTATATATTTTTATCGTAATATATAGTATATGAGAATGAAAACCAAAATCATGCTGTTTGAAGAATTTTTGAATGAATCTTATATAAGAGATGAATTTCAAAAAGTAATGATTACGCGTAGAGCAGAATTAAAGGATTCTTTTATAACTGGGCCTAAATATACAACTAAAGACTATTGGGTTATTTTAACAGGAGGAACAGAGCCAATTAAAGTACCTAAAGATTTACCTGTTTTAAATTATGATAGAAAAACTTTAAGTAAATTAATAGATGCTGGTGCAATCAAGGATACTCAAGTTTATAATAAATTAGAAGCAAGAGAGAAAGTAAGTTCTAAAGCAGAATTTTATAAAGCTCATGCAAAATCAGGCTATATTATTCCAACTGTTTATAAAATAGAAGATGCTAAAAAATTAAACTTTCCAATTGTTGCAAAACCAGATAACAATCATAGTGGTTTAGGTATTAAAGTTTTTAATTCTATTGAAGATTTAAATGGCGTAGATGGTTCTGAATTTTCATCATTCTCTGAAAAAATTACAATTAAAGAAGAGCATAGATTTTTTGTTTGGCGCGGACAAGTAATTCAATGGACTGAAAGAAAGCCAATGGACGAAGAGACTAAAGATATTGCAAAAAAAGATTCGGATAGCGAAACTAATTTTGCATACATTTTAAGAAATGAAACACCATCTGATGAATATCTTAAAGCTATTGCATATTTTGGAGATTACCACTCAGATTTAGATTTTTATGCAATTGATATTGCTAAGGATGATAAAGACAATTTATATGTCTTTGAAATTAATTCTGAACCTGGCGTATTATTTGGTGTTATGACTATTGTTTATCAAAAGATATGGGAAGATTGGAATAAAGAGCAAATGCCTGAAGATACTATCAAGCTTCTAAAGAAATTTAGACAAAAAGACATAGAAGAAAATAAGAAACAAAATTCAAACTGGAAAGTAAAATAAATATGGCTTATCCTTCTAATACTATGCTTATTACAATTTACGTTCATCACATGCAATTAGATGAGTTATATGATTTTCTAAATAATAGAATTGAAGATACTCCAGCGTATTGGTATTCTGAAAATGATGTTCCATATTCAATTACTGGCGGATATGCTGCAGTACATTTAGAATACTCTCAATATTGTAAAATTAGACAAGCTAGAAGCTGGAACGACCCTCTTACAAAGATTTAATTTTAATGCAAAAGCCAGATTTATTTATAATTACTTCTGCAATAGGTACTAAAATTGGCTCAATCGATACCAATTCTAGATTTATGCAAACTATAGCAACTGTTAATAGCATTAAAGCTAAAAATCCTAATAGCGTTATCGTTATTGCAGATGCTTCTTCTATCGAAATAAATCAAACTATAAAAGATGAACTAAATCAGGCTGCAATCTTTTTAGATTTTTCAAAAGATAAACACGTTTTAGAAATTCAAACTACTGCAAATAAGTATGCAACTAAGTGTGCTAATTCTTTTTTAATAGCAGATAGGTCTGAAGCTGAAAGTATTTTACATTACGAAGGCGGGTATATAAAAAATGCAACTGAAATCGTTTTAATATTAAGCGTTTTAGAAAAAATAAATCCTAATGATTTTGATAGGATTTTTAAAATCTCAGGTAGATATATTTTAGGTTCTAATTTTAATAGGGATTTACACACTGGGAAAATGACTACGTTTTTAACTATAAAAAGCAATCAACCTTATATAGTGGTTGAATCAGATGCTCTAGTTAATTGTATTTTATGGAGTTTTGATAGTGAATGCGCCCAAGAAATTAAAGAAAAATTAGAAGCTATTTTTAATTGGGTTGTTGATTCATATTCAAGAGGAATTCCAGGTCCAGATATAGAACATGGAATTGCAAAATTTATTGATAATCGAACCGAAATTAATCCTATTGGTATTTTAGGATTTGTAAATGTTCCAGGTGAAAGTCCTAAATTAAGTAGAATATAATTACTCAAATATTTTTTATTGTTAATTATTTTTAGTAAATTTACAGTAGAATAAAGAAATATAAAATGGCAAAAATTAAGATTTATTTAGATGATGTTAGAACCCCTATCGACAAGGATTGGACAGTAGTTAGAAATTTTGAACAGTTTGTTAGCACTATTCAATATATTCAACTTGAGAATATTGAGATGATTTCATTCGACCATGACTTAGGTGATACCGCAATGCAAGAGTACTACACTAACGTGCGTCATAATTACAAGATAGATTACGACAATATCTTAGAGAAGACGGGCATGGATTGCGCTAAGTGGCTAGTAGACCACTATTATGATAACTATCACATAGATGACGAGCTGATTAGTCGAAGCAGCAAGAAATTACTAGGCATAATGTTCCCAAAGGTTTATGTGCACTCTGCGAACCCGATTGGCAGCGCTAACATTATGGGATACTTGAACAACTTCTTTATGAATGAAGGTCAACCCCAAAGTTGTGTTAGGGTTAGAATTGACCATACTGTATAAGTTAAAAAAATTATTGAAAATAAAAGCCCAAATATTTTTTTATTTGGGCTTTTTTGTGTATATTTATAGTATACTAATAAACGAATCAAATAAATACTAAAAAACATTTAACATACAATGGCATCATTTAAAATATTCATTAAAGGTGACTCAAAAAAATGTTGGTCAATTCACAAGAAAATCTTTAACTTTCTAGAGAAAGACATGGTTTTTGGTGAAGTCTATGCAAATGATGAAATTATGATGAAAGACGGAATGTTTTTAGATATTGATATACAACCAGATTGGCATGAATTTCAATATATTTCTAAAATTAAAGAAGTTACTATTTTATAATTTTTTTAAAAATAAAAGCCCAAATATTTTTTTATTTGGGCTTTTTTATGTATATTTACAGTATACTAATAAACAAAACAAATATGAGCTATTTCCAAAGATTTGACCGTTATGAAATTTTTGACATGAACATGATGCAATTTCATGCAGACACTATTAGCCAAGTGGAAGATTTCTTTTTAAACAGCGAAGAAGGTATTTCGATGTATAATCAATTGACTAATAAGTTATACGGTATTTGGGATGGTTTTCTCTATACTGACTTGTTACGAACTGCAGAAGAATACGAAGTTGGCGAAGAAATCATTGAGAGAATTAAAACAACAATTGATTTTATTACAGAAAAAACTCATAACTTTGAAACAGTTTGATAAATTATCATAAAAAAATTGATTCTAGAATTAAATATCATGAAAAAATTATCAGAAAAGATTAAAATCAATCCAAACCCAACTGAATGTGCCAGTTGGATTCAGCGTCTTGTTGAAAAAGGAAATACAATTGCTATTACTTCAATGTATGCAAATCCAATTCACCCTGGACACATTGAATGCTTAGAACTTTCTAAAGAATATGCTTTTGAATTATGGGTCATTGTTAATAATGATAAACAAGCTGAATTAAAACGAGGTGTTCCATCTTTTCAAGACGAAGAATATAGAAAAACAGTAGTCGAGTCTATCAAATATGTCGATAGAGCTATTATTTCAATTGACCAAGATTCTACGGTTTGTAAATCAATCGAAATAGTCTATAATAGAATTAAAGAAATTTATCCAAACGCTAATGTCATTTTTACAAAAGGCGGTGATAGATTTGCTGGAGAAATTCCTGAAAGAGAAGTGTGCGATAGACTAGGTATTAAAATTGTGGATGGTCTTGGCGAAAAGACTCATAGCTCTAGTAATATTATTAAACAATAATATGTCAAATTGTCATATTTTATATGAATTGGTATAATATTTGCAATATAGTATATCAATGGTAATAACACCAGAAATCATAAATTAAAATAAATTATGTTATATGGATTCGAAAGACCTTTTGATAAGGCAATTGACAAAATGTTTGAGAATATCGCAGAACCAATTTTTAAAACTACTTTCTTTTCATCAGAACCGTTTGATGATTTTAATAGCGCTAAAGTTGAAAATGGAATTATCTATTTAGCGTTGCCTGGTTATTCTAAAAAAGATATTGATATTGATGTTCAGGGTAGAACTTTAACTATTTCAGCTAAAATTGAAAAAGAAGACGAAAAAAATCCTTTTAGAAAAAGTTTTAATAGAAAATGGATTTTAGCAGATGACGCAAACACTGATGAGATAACTGCAAATATGACAGATGGTTTATTATCGATTTCATTTGGAAAATCTTCTGAAAATAAAAAGATAAAAATATCTTAAATATTTTTTATTGTCAAAAATTATAGTTAGATTTGCAGTATACTTAAAACTATTAAAGCTAATAAGATGAACGAAGATTATTTTGAAGATGATTTTGATTTCAATGAAGAAGATGGTGATTCCTCATTTAATAGTATCTATGAGACCGTAGAGAATGAAGAGATTTATGACAAGGCCATAGATTATTTTGTTAGAAGTAATTATAAAGCTATTGAGGAAAATGGAATCGATATGGATAGAATGCGATTATATTCATTAGATAATAGTGTTCTAGAGCAACTTAAAAGTACTATTCAATTTATGATTGAATATTTTATTGAAAGAGAAGAATATGAGAAATGTGCAGTACTTAATAAGTATATGCCAGAACTCAACAAAATATAGTTTTGTTAAATTTATTAGTTATATTTTTTTAAAGGATAGGTCTTATGGGTCTATCCTTTTTTATAAACAAATTATTAATAATATATACAATAGTAATAAAATAATATAATATTATGGCAAAAGTAAATCAGGATATTCAATCTAGTGATTCCTTAAAAGAAATAGCTTACCAATTAAAAAGAATTGCAGACGCATTGGACCGCCAGCATAAAAAAGAAATACTAACAGGTGGTTTAGAAAAAATTAAAGAAGCTGTAAAAACTAGAAAGGATGAATTATTATCAGACATTGAACGTGGCAGAAACCGCCAGTAAAGATGAAATTAAACAAGCTTATCGAAAACTAGTTAAGCAATATCACCCTGATAAAAATATTGGCGAAGATACTAAAAAGAAGTTTCAAGAAATTCAAGAAGCTTATGAAACTCTAAGCGATGAAAATAAGCGTCAAAATTATGACCTTAGAAATTCGGGTGGAGGAAGTCTTGAAGACTTATTAAGACAATGGGGTTTTAACAGTAATTTTGCTAGCGATTTCGATACAAATTTTGGCAGATACTCTGGAAATCCTAATGCTAAAGGGCCAGACATTCGAGTAAACGCGATGCTTACTATCAGAGACATTTATGAAGGTTCTAATAGACAATTTAATATAAATGGAAAGATTGTGCCAGTGAGCTTCCCAAGAGGCATCAGAGATGGTATGGTTTTTAAAATGGCAGGATTCGGAGCACCAAATCAATTTAATTCAAATGCTCAACCTGGAGATTTATTAATTACAGTTAATATAACTCCTAGTTTAGATTATGTTATTCAAGGTAATGACATCTGGTTAGAAACTAGTGTTAAATTTTATGATATGATTTTAGGAGGTAAACAAGAAATTGAAACGCCAACTGGTAGAATCTCATTTACTATCCCAGAAAAATCAGCCCCTGGAAAAGTTCTAAGAATTCCAGGTAAAGGTCTTCCTATTATGAATAGTACTGAATCTGGTTCTATTCTAATTAAACTCAATACAACATTTCACGGATTAAAGGATTCTCAAATTTTATTGATAAATAAAATAAAAGAACTCGAGCATGATTGATTACGATGGCATTTTATCAAATGATGACCATACTAATTTCTTTAATAGTTTATTAACCATGACTAAAGAGCAAATCATGGAGCTTACATATAGAGCTCTAATGGGTAGAAAAATGGGAGCTCTTGAAGATAATGACGTTTCAGTTGAAAATAAAATTGAAGCGCTCAATAGTATGATTAAGTGGTTTTCTGATAGAGAAGAGTATGAAAAATGTAATGATTTAAAAAAAATTATTGAAACATTATGATAATTATTAAAATTAAAGATGGAATAGAAAAAGCTCTTAAAGAGTTAAAACACAAAACAATCAAAATCAAACAGATACAGCAGCTAAGAGAGCAACAGGAGTTTCAAAAAAAATCTGTAAAAAGGAGATTTCAATTAAAAAAGGCCATTTATAAACAGCGCCAGAACAACGACCAGTGATTTTAAAATTAATCTATTTGAATATATTACAGTAATAAAATATATTCAGGGATTACTATTACGCTATATTAAACAATATATAAGTTGATTAGGTAATAATAGCAATCAATAAAAATGGATTAGTTCTAAAAAATGAGTCATATATCTAATGATGAGAAAGACGCTCTTATGAGATCTAGCTATTCCATCATCACGAGAAATTTTACAAAAACAGTTAATAGATTTATTGCATTTCAAGATGGTAAAAACACAATTGAAATTCCGCATGGCAAAGGTCAACGTTCAAAATTCATTCAATTACTTATTGAATATTTTGAAGCTTTAGAGGAATATGAAAAGTGTGATACTCTAATGAAATTAAAGGAGCTTGTTATTATGGCAGGAGACTAAGTTAAAAATAAACAACTTACATGGGTTCAACTAGAAACAACCAAAAAAACTCTCAACCAAAACCAAAAGCCGAAGTTAGACCTCAGGTTCAACTTAGACAATCACAAATTAATTATTTAAACACAATTTTATCAAACGACATTACATTCTGCTATGGACCAGCAGGAACCTCTAAAACCTTCACGGCTTGTTATGCAGCTTTAGAGTTATTAAAAGAAGGTTATATTAAGAAAATTATTTTATGTAAACCTATTCAAGAAGCTGGTGAAAAATTAGGTTTTTTACCTGGCACAATTGGGGAAAAGGTAGACCCTTATATGAAATCATATAAGTCAAACATTGAAAAAATCATCGGCTGGAAAGCAACTGAAGAAATGTTTGGCGATGGTATTATAGAATTTCAGCCCTTAGCTTATATGAGAGGAGATACTTACGATAATGCTTTAATGATTCTGGACGAAAGTCAAAATGCTGACTTTAAGCAACTGATGTTATTTGTCACTAGAATGGGTAAAGAATCTAAGGTCATTGTTGCAGGCGACGTTTCTCAACACGATATTGCAAAGAGTAGAGTATCTTTACCAGCCTTTATGGAAATGTTAAAAAACATTAAGGGAATTGGAACGCATATCTTTACAGAAAAAGATATAGTAAGAGCTAAAATTCTTCAAGACGTTGTTAATCGTTATGAGAAGTGGCGATTAGAGAATGATAAATAAACTTTTTAGGCCATAATAGTATAATATCTAAATTTATACTATTATGGCCGAAGAAGCAAGACAAATTTTATTAAAATCACATTATAATCAGGATACTTCAATTGTTGAAGTTGGAGTAGATGAAGCCGGCAGAGGAGCGCTTGCAGGTCCAGTAACTATTGCAGCCTGTATTATGCCATCAGATTTTCAACATCCTTTAATTAAGGATTCTAAAATCTTATCTGAAAAACAAAAAGAGGAGGCATATAAAATTGTCATGGAAAATGCTATCGCGTGGCATTGTGTGCATATTGATGCTGCTTTAATTGAAGAACAAAATATTCTTAAAGCAACTTTACACGGTATGATGTTGTCATTAAATGGAGTTGAAAAAAAGACAAACTTTGATTTTATTTTAGTTGATGGAGACCAATTCCATGGTTATAACGGTAAAAACTTTGTAACTATTGTAGGAGGGGATAACAAATATACTTCTATCGCAGCAGCTTCTATTATTGCAAAAGTGCAGCGTGATAATTGGATGAAAGAAAATGAAGAAGGTAAAAAATATGGTTGGCCTTCAAATAAAGGATATGGGACAGCTCAACATGTTAAAGCTATTCAAGAACATGGTCCAACTGAAGAACATAGAATGAGTTTTATCTCACATATCATTACAAAAACAGCAGAATTATTTTGAAAAATCTTATAAATGGAATCTTATTGTTATTCATAGGTCAAGCTTTAGTTTGGTTTCAGACTAATGGTCAATTTATGTGGCCTTGGTTTAAAAAGAATCCAATTTTAATAGCAATCTCTGTTGGTAGTATTGTTTCTTATACCTTTATTTTAGGAACTGCTGAATTAGAAAAATATTATGGAGCTTTATGGCCAGGTAGATTTATTGGATTTGCAGTTGGTATGCTAGCATTTTCACTATTAACATATTTTCTATTGGATGAAGGTATGAATACAAAAACTTTAATTTCTCTAGGCTTAGCTGTAATTTTATTAGCTGTTCAAATACTTTGGAAATAAATTTAAATTTTATTAAAAATAATTAGCCCTAAATTTTTTTATTTAGGGCTTTTTTTGTATATTTACAGTATACTAATAAAGAAATAAAGAAATGGAATATTTAGAACAAAAACAAATTGTAGTAGATTTAGTTACTTCTTATCTTAAGCAAGAAGGCAATTCATGTGGATTAAATAACGTTGAAGAAGAAATTTCTCACATTATAAATTTAGGCGTTTCAATGCTTATGACTAAATGGAAGTTAGGTCCTCAAGGAGGTAGCTTTGTGAGCTCATTTGTAAGTAATGATTTGATGAAAGCTGTTGCGTATGCAGACCAAACATCAATGAAAGGATTTAAATTTTTTGCAAGACTACTCTATAATACAGATATGCCAATTAAACTTTATGAAGCAAGAAAAAATAATTTAGAAATAAACGGTTAAATATTTTTTATTCTCAAATCTTTTTATTATATTTACAGTATACTAATAAACAAAACAAATAAATTATGGCTAATCTTTTAATTGACGCAAAACTTATTAAAGCAAACGGTTATTCTTCTTTAGGTGATATTGCACAAAAACATAAAGCTTTTGTAGAATCTGCAATCGCTCTTTATCGTTTACGTTATGACGATAAAAGTATTTTAAATTCTTTTCCAGCTGATGATTATCATTTAGGTTCACGTTTTAATTCTAATGATTCTGTAGCTGAACGTTTATTATCTGCAGTTGCAAGTCACATTCATTACCTTTTACATTTGGCTTCTAATAATGAAGAGGCTGAAGCTTCCTTAGAATTAGAAATTGACCATTTCTTTGAGAACGTTAAAGGTTCAGACTTAGATTACTTAATCAATGATGCTATGCGTGATTGCGCTTCAGCTGACCATTGGTACACATATGAAAAAATCTATTAATATGTACCCTAACTTAGGATATTGTTGCATTAATTTAGAATTGCAAGCAACTAAAAAAATTACCACTAACCGTACAATGGTTCGTAAAACCTTTGACACTAAGGGTATTAAATATGCATCAGAGCTAGCTTTACAAAATGTAAAAGATTTAGTTGAAATAATTAAATGGAACGAATCAAAGGGCATTAAACTATATCGAATGTCCTCTGATATGTTTCCATGGATGTCAGATTATGAATTATCAGATTTACCAGATTTTGAAAAGATTAGCAATGTGCTTCGTGGTGCTGGGTCTTTAGCACTTAAATATGGACAAAGACTTACATTCCATCCAGGTCCTTATAATGTATTAGCTTCACCTAATGAATCAGTAGTTACAAAAGCTATTAAAGACTTAAGGCAGCATGGTGAAATTATGGACCTTTTAGGTTTTCAAAGAAATCAATATAGTGCAATTAATATTCATATTGGCGGAACTTATGGCGATAAGAAAACCACAATGGAAAGATTTTGTGCTAATTTTAAAAGACTACCAGAATGTGCATCTTCTAGATTAGTTGTTGAAAATGACGATAAGGACTCTATGTATAGCGTTGAAGATTTGTATAATGGTATCTATATGCATATTGGTACTCCTATTACATTTGACTATTTACATCATGCATGCAATCCCGGTAATTTATCAGAAGAAGAAGCTATTAAATTAGCATCTAAAACATGGGGTATGGTTCCGCAGTTAACGCATTATTCTTCTTCTAAAAAATTATATGAAGATTCAAGTGCAATTATTCGAGCACACGCTGATTATCTATATGAACCTATCAACTGTTATAATTTATTAATTGATATAGAAATAGAAGCTAAAGCTAAAGAAAAAGCATTACTTAAATATTTAGAAGATTTTGATAAACAAATCGTTTTTATATAATATAAAAATAAACATTAATACGTATGTCGCAATTAAAAATTAAAGCCATTAAAGCAAAATATGAAGCTGAAAAAGCTGAAGCAATTGCTAAATTAGATTTTTGGATGAATACACCAAGCGGTGGTGAATTTATGCAAGAGATTGAACATAATCTTAAAAAATTATCAGCTGCTAATCAAATGCTAAATGTGATTGATGCTGCGTTTACTGTTTCTGGTTCTGAATCAAATGAAAACACACGGTAATTTAGTATAATTTATTGATTTGATACGCATTAAAGTCTCTTGTGAGACTTTTTTATTTTTATTAAAATAAATTGAATATATAGTTAATAATATAATATAAATAAAACAATGAGATACATTAAATTATTTGAACAATTTATTGTCGAAAATAATAACGACAAGAGACTTAAAGAAATTGAAAAGGAAATAAAAGCAATTGATAAAGATATAGATAGAATTCAAACTGCGATAAGCAACGGTAAAATAAATACAGACGAAGCTGAGCTTCAATTAAGTGACTTAGATGGTCACAAGCTTGATTTAGAGGCCGAAGCAGCTGAACTTCAAAGGGATAATAGAGAAAATGAGCTAGAAAGTCTTAGCAAAATTGTAGACAAATATATTGAACTTATTGGTAGTTCTCAATCTTCAAAATGGAAATATATGGTTAATCACTGTCAAGAACAAGATGTAGAACAATATAAATATTTAATTGACAGAGATGAAAAAATTGAAAAAAATCAAATGGATAAAGCTAAAAAGCTTGCAGATAAAATGAAGTCTATGTGTAAGCATTATTCTCAAGAAGCTATAGCTTATGTTTCATTTCTTACTAATGAGTATACTACGTCAATGAATATATATGCAGATGCTATGGAAACTAGAAATGGCGCGCTAGAATCTTGTGAAGATTTTAAATTAGGTTGCGAAAACGTTAAAGAAAAAAGAAACGCTGATAAAATAGCTTCAATCGAACTTGAAAGAATAAGTGCAGAACTTAGAAAACTAAAAGCTGCAATATAACATAAACTAAATCATTTGAACAATTTTAGATAAAAAAATATAAATAAAAAAACACATTAATATGGCAAATTTAAAATCATTTGAACAGTTTGTATCTGAAATGGATAGAGCTGAAGAAATTGAAAAAGACATCGTAGATGCTGGAACACCGGAAGAACATAGCGAAGAAGAAGCTGATGCGGTTCAATCGCAAGGTCAAGAAGCTAATGAAGCTAATGATGTAACTGGAATTGAAGCAGATGAATTAAAAGACGATTCAAAAGATGTTACTCCTCCAGTAGTTGATGGTGAAGGCACTAAATACGCTAAGGCAGAAGACAGAGCAGAAAATGATTCAACTGAATTAAATAAAGATTTAAAAGACCAAGCTGATGGTGAAAACATCGGAAAAGAAGTCACTGAAAAAAAAAGTGATGGCACAATTTCAGATGATGAAGAAGAAAAAGAAGACGCTTTAATGTCTCACATCGAATCTACGATTGATGCTTTAGTTAAGAAAATTAAAGATGATGCACATGAAATAGGTGGTTCTTTTAGAGCACCTGGTATTGAGCATAGAGCTGCACAATTAATTAAAGCTAAATTACAAAAAGCAAAATTAGCATAATTATGATAAATCTTAAATCGTTTGAACAATTTTTAGCTGAATCAGATATTAATGAAGAAGGTACTAAAGTAGAACAAGCTACTGAAACACCGAAATCTGAGGAATCTAAGCCAGAAGCAACTGAAGTTGCACCTGAAAAAGAAGAGCCTAAGAAAACAGCAACTGACCTTTTAAAAGAATGTTATGAGTGCATAAAAGAAGAAGCCGCTGCATGGGAATCTGATGCTCACGATGAACATACAATTGAATCTTACATGTGTGAAGTTGCTTCTCTTGTTGGAAATTACTCAGCTAATGCATTAAAATCTTTAAAAGAAGATTATGCATTAGAAGCTTATGAATCAGCTTGCAATTCTATGAAAGAAGCATTCTGCAAAAAAGTAGACGAAGCAAAGGAGACTAATATGACACCAAGTAATATTTCTAAAGAGGAAGAAGAAGGTCCAAAAGCATCTTAATAATTTTACAAAACCACTTAATATTTAAAAGGTCTCTCATGAGACCTTTTTTATTTTGGAAACTATTAAAAAATAATTAGTATAAATAAGTAAAATACATTATATGCCTAGATTACCTATTTCGGTTATTTACATGCAAATGGCCTATCAAATTGCTAAATTATCTTATGCAGAAAGACGTAAGGTTGGTTGTATTATTGTAAAAGACGAACAAATTATTTCATTTGGTTATAATGGAACCCCGCATGGATTTGATAATGAGTGTGAAGAAACGCTTACTCGATATTATGACCATCCCGCAGGAGCTGAAATATTAGAAGACCAAGGGTGGACACTATCTAAAGACGGTTCATGCAGTTGTCATAAAAGAGTTACTAAAAAAGAAGTTTTGCATGCAGAATCAAATGCTCTAATGAAACTAGCTAAATCAACTATGTCTTCAAAAGATGCTATTTTGTATACAACAACATCACCATGTTTTGATTGTGCTAAACTAATAGTTCAATCAGGTGTTAAAGAAGTTTTTTATTGTGAAGAGTATATTGATGTATCTGGTATTAATTTATTAGAAAAGGCCGGAATCAAAACGCATCAAGTTATTGCGTGGAATAATGATTAAATAATAAACTAAATGGGATTTAATAGTAGAATATTAAGTGATGTTAAAAATTTAGATGCCGTTCTTAGAGAAAAAGGTTCAAATTATTTTTTTAAAACACATATAAGGGGTATCGATTCTTTTAAAGGAAGCGATGACTCTATTGAATTTATAGAAAAATTTATTAATTTATATAATGAAACTGATAAAGAATTTCATCAACTCGCTGAGTAAATTGAAATACAATCAGAAATCTGACACAATGACTATGCAATTAGAAGAAACACATACTGAAGAAATGGAAAATGTTGATGAGCCTAAGAAATACCAATGGATTAAGGGCGATAACTTTGGAGATACTGTTACTGTAAAATCTGAAGATAATGAATTTATTTATTTTACAAACGGCGAACAAATTTATAAAAATCTTGTAAGAGAATTTTTACAAGAAATTGTAAATAATGAGCTTCCTCTTCCTAGTTTTAACGAAGGTTTATCTTTAAAACCAACGCAATCTAAGCAAATTATACAAGAGTCAATACAAGTCAAACAAACTAAAGTAATTCAAGAAGAAACTCCTCTTGAAAAACTAATTCTTAAGTTATCTCAAAAAAATGTAGAATTTTTGAATGTACCAATGGGAATTAATATTCCTAAAAGGGACGTAGTCGAAATGCTAATTGAAAATTCAGATGAAAGCAGAGCTGAATTATTAGCAGCTATTACAAAAATGGCTGTTGCACAAATTACAATAGATAAACTACAAGAATTTATAACAGAAGAAATTAATTCATATTTAAACAATTACTATAATGAGTAGAAAAAAACTATCGGGAAACCGTCGCAACAAAAGAGGTATGTATCGTCAAGCTGGTTTCTTAAAAATTAAGAATACTTTTGCATTTGGCGGTGAAATTAGAAATTCATGGTACGCTAAAACAATTGGCGAAGGTAGAGAATTTCATAATCAATTAGTGCAAAGAACTCAAGAATCAATTGAAAATCAAATTCAAACAATTTTAAATGCCGCTAAAGAAACATGGACTAAAGTCGGATTTAACGAAGATGAAATTAAAATGTTAGAAGAAGCATATTCTTTAACTGAAGTTAAGCAAAGAGAAACTTTAACATCTGACCGTAAATTGGCAAAAAAATTATTAAAGCAAGCTAACGCTTCATTATTAAGTAGACAATAAAATATGCATACAGTAACTTTATCATTAGCTGACAATGGAATCATTAAGAGTGTAATTGACGACAATATCAATGCTGCTGGAGAATCATATGAGTCTGTTACTGTATATGACTTTGAATCAAAAGACGCAAATGATGTTAAGATGAAATTCTTAAATGATATTGCAATGGATTCAGGCTTAGAACTTGGAAATCCAAGTGATAAGTATCAAATAAAAATAATTCAAGATTGGGGAACCTCTTATATTCCAACTGCTGAAGAAGTCAGCCTTAGAATTCAAGAATATAAATTAGAAATTCGCAAGCTTGAAATGATGTTAACTAATTAATGGAATTAATAATCGATTGCGTTTGGTGTTCTACTAGAAAAGACTTTATGAAGTTTACTAAAACTTGTGAAGAATATACAAACGTGATTGATTATTTTGCCATTTCTAATAAATTATCTAAATCTGACATTAATGGGCAAGAACCAACTGATTCTGTAATTGGTTTATACATAATGAAAAGATTACAGCAATGCTTAAGAGAAGATGAAGAATGCTTAGATGATACGATAGAATTAAAAAAGATTCTATATCTTATAAAGAATTTAAAGTCTACTAATATTTTGGCTTTAAAGGAACTTATCGCATCTCTTTATAAAGACAAATATTCTTTTAATTTAATTATTATTAATAGAGATGATTTTCCTAAAAAAGGAGTCCTTTCTTTATTTGACAGTGTAAAGTTTATTGATAATTAAATGATACGTCATCAATTATTTTCAAAAGGCGAAACAATCTACGCTTTACTATCTAATTTTAGACACCCTAATATAGTCTTTCCAGTAAGATGCGTCATATATGATGTAAAATTTGATGCATTAATGCCACAATATCAAGTTAAAGTTACCTCTTTTTACGATGACGTAGCTTTTCTTAAAAGATATTTTTTTGGATTAACTTTTAAGGGAAACTTTGAAGATAAACAAACTAAAATTAACTTAAAAAGAAAACTCTATAATACTATAGAGGATTTAGAAAGACATTTCGCTGAAAAATGGGAAAGTCATTTAATCGTAGTAGATTCAGTTTTCTGTGTTAAAACTAGAGCTGAATTAAATGAACTGTTTAATTCATTACAGGATTTTTTTGTAGAAAAAACAATTAAAGAATTATACGAGCTTTCAAATCGTAGAGTTTATTCTAAGGGTCAATATTACTATCATACTAAAGGAGAATTTGAAGCAAGTCTTAAAAAATTCTTAGGTGATAGAGCTCTAACCAATAAAGATTATTTCGATAAATTATTACATAGACCAAACGGTACTGAATTAGACCAAATTGAATCGATTTAATATTGATATATATGTTTAGATAGAATTATTCTGTAGAAACATATACATTATTTAAATGCCTGAATTCATTCAACCGAAAATGCCTAAACCTATTGGCATAGTTAATAACAAAGTTAATATTGGAGGTGCCGGTACTGTTGTATTAAATGCAGATGGTACTGCTACTAATTCTGCTGATTTAACTTCTACTAAATGGTCTCCATCTGATATTGCTCCAGATGCAGCTATTAATAGTGAATTACCTCCAGGTGAAATTGATGCAGTTACACCTCCTGCTGGATGGGTTGACCCTAGCACTCAAGCTTTAACAGCTGATAAAGTATCTAAAGCTCCTACTGAAGCTGCTAAACCAGGTATCGCTCCAATAGAACCTGTGTCAAATGCAACTAATCCTAACCAGCCAAGTGTAGAAGCTATTAATAATACTCCATCTGAATATTATGATAGAATTGCACAATCTGAAGTTTATAAAATACCTGCTTCTACATCTAAAGATAAAAATGGTAAAACGATTGCTGCAACTGAAAGTGAAGTACATGAAGGTAAGTTAGTTCACTCTGCATTTAATAGATATACATTATTTAATTATAGAGGAACACCTTTACAAATGAAAGCAAGCGGTGTGCCCTATATTGAATACAATCAATTAGATTTTAACCCAGACACTTTAACTAATCCAACTGTACATACTATAGTTGAAAGAACAAGTGCTAATGAGGCTAATTTAGGGTATAGATATGCGTATTCTGATTTTGCAATGTGTAGATATTTAGGTAGAATACCTAATAACTATATGGTAACTTTAAGAAGATTTGCCTTTCCAACCGAAGATGATATTATTACGCCTGCTGGTAGAGGCGCAGATGGTAAAGCATTTACTAAACCTATGCCAGATTTAGCTAGAGCAGTAACTTGGATGTCTGAAGCAACTGGAAATAAAATAGAAGATATTTTAAATCTTGGTTTTGCATATAGATGGAAAGATATCGAGGCTGAAGTTCAAGAATTAGACAATCAAAATAAAGCAAAAAGAGGTATCGTTGGAGGTATAGTAGATGAAAATATGTGGGCTCAAGGTATTTACGCTGCAGCAAATGGAGTAAGTGGTACACAGAATACTAAATTAGCAACACAAGCTGATGATTTCGACCCAATTAAATCAACATACCCAAACCATGTATTTGGTCCGTATAACTCTATTAGAAATGTCTTACAGAGAGAGGGCGGTTTAGATTATACAAATGAATTTACTCTTACATTTGAATATGAACTAAGAGCTCTTAATGGAGCTAATCCAAAGGTAATGTTTATGGACCTAATGGCTAATCTATTAACGTTGACATATTCAAATGCACCTTTTTGGGGTGGAGCTGTTCGTTATTTAGGTGGTGGTCAAGGTAATATTGGTAAACCTCTAGGTAATGCAGCCCTAATTCAAGAAGGAAAATACGCAGATTTTTTAAAATCTGTAATTGGTGATATTGGTAAAATGGCTCAAAATTTAGTAGGAGACATAAAGGCAAATGGTATAGGCGGTAGTAATTTAGTTAATAACCTTTTAGGTGGAGGTTTATTAAAATTATTTAATACTCCACAAGGAGGTCAAGTTGCGCATGCTTTATTAACAGGCGATGCAACTGGTCAATGGCATGTTACTGTTGGAAATCCATTAAATCCAATTGCCGTTATTGGTAATTTAGCATGCGTTGATACTAAATTATCTTTTAAGGGTGGAATGGGAGTTCAAGATTTTCCAGAAGCATTAGAACTTAAAGTTACTCTTAAGCCTGCTAGACCAAGAGATAAAGCTGAAATAGAAAGCATGTTTAATGCTGGTCGTGGTAGATTCTATATTAAGCCATATAAGGGCGTTGATATTAATCAAGAAAAAATCATCGATGGATATGGTAGAGCTAGAGGAGGTAAAAACTTTGATAGATTAAAAATGAATGATGCTCTTACTGAAGACATGAAAAAATTTACTAACGGATAATGGATTTAAGATCATTACAATCAAAGAGAATCGAAAACGGTAAGTTAATATTAACTGAGCCTACTATTTTATTTAAAAGCAATAGTAATACTATTGGTAAATTTATAGTTGATACCGTATATGCTGGAAGAATAGATTTAATATCTCTCCATGTTTATGGCAGTGCTTCATACGCTGATTATATTCTTAAATATAATGGAATATCGAATCCGTTTTCAATTGAAGAGGGCGATGTCTTAGACATTCCGTATGCTGATACTATTTTAGCTATTTGGAAAGATAGACCTAATATTAAATCAGAAGATTCTAATTATATTAGAGATAAGTTCATAAGTACTAAGAGATTAACAGAAGCTGACCAAAAGAGAATAGATTACTTAAAAAGAAAGGCTGCTGAATATCCTAATGGTGCAAGTGAAATACTTCCACCAAACGTTCTAAAAACTGGTAAAACTAATATCACTATAAAGAATGGCATTATTACAATTAATGGTCCTTCAGAAAAATAATAATTATGGCAGAAGAAATAACTAATAATAGGTCTAAAGTTTCATTAGATAGACATGTATTTGCTATTACTGAACCGACTATTAAATTAGATGAACTTAATTTTAATGATTTAGTAAACGGAGAAGAAGCTGGTACAGGTTCCAAATTATCTAGAGAAAGCGGTAGCTGGTATCCTTATATTAAGATTAATAACTTTAGTATTCGTCCTGAAAGAATTACGTCATTTAAATTAGATTGCGCTGGATTTTTACCAGCTGTATCGTTTTCTTTTATTGATGTTGACCATCATTTTAAAGGTGATAGTATTCCAAGAGATGGTGATGTTGCAAACATTAGAATAGCAGCAAAGCAAGAAGATACTTTCAAAGATATTAGAATGGACTTTGATATTACTAGCATTAGAAGTAGCTTAGATCAATTTCAAAGTGCTAATCCTGCAACAAACACAACTTACTATGTAAGCGGAATCATTAAAATCCCAACTTTAATGGCTGAAAATTGTTTTGGTTATTCAAGCGATACTTCTGTTAATCATTTAATAAAAATAGCAAGTGAATTAAAATTAGGATTTGCAAGTAATATAGATGTTTCAGCTGATAAAATGGCTAGACTTTGTCCGTATATGTCGAAGATTAGTTTTATCGAAGATATAATAGACCATTCATACGTAGATGATAAATCCTTTCAAGTTGGTAGCATTGACCCTCATTATTATTTAAATTTTGTTGATTTAAATAAAATATTTAATGCACCAAATGAAATGGAAGAAACTTTAATGAGTGTGTTTGGTCCAGATTATAATATGTATCCATCGGATGATAATGCATTAAATAAACTTAAGTCAACTTTAATGTTAACTAACAATATTAATTTTGCATCTTCATCTCAATATATTTCATCATATCGTATTTTAAACAGTGCTAGCGATATAACATTGGCTAATGGCTATGAAAGAAAGCTACAATATTTTGAAAATAATTCTACTGAAAAATTAGTTAGTGCTCCTATTAAGCCTTTAACTTCTGAAAAAATGAAAGATATTGAAGAACCTTTACGTGGTCGTAGAGATGAATCAAGACATAAAGATGAAGTTAAGCAAAAATATGTTGGTAGAATAGATGCACATCCAGAGCATGGCAATATTCATCTTAATTATTTTTATGCTTCGATGCATAATAAGATGAATAGAAATGAAGTGGATAAAATGAGATTAGAGATTAATTTAGAAACAATTAATCATAGTCTTTATAGATACATGAAAGTTCCTATTATGATTTTCGGTAAGACATGGAATGAAAATGAAATGCTCAAATATATTAAAGAGCAAAAGAAACAAAAGGGCTTTGAGACAGTAGGCGAAGAATATAATGAAGATGTAAAAGACCCTGAAAATATTCAAATGATAGATGAATTTATTTCTGGCTTTTATATTATTGACCAAATAACTTATATTTATGACCCTTCTAGAGCAAATAGTTTTTATCAAAAGATAGTTTTATTAAGAAGAGAATGGCCTAGTAGAATTAATAATATCAATAAAGAAACATTAGATGCGCCAGAACCAGCAATTAAGGATGAAAAACCTACACCAGTTGAAACTAAACCAGTAGCTGAAACACCTGCGCCAGTTATTGAGAAAAAAGAAGAACCTGTAATTGATGCTACTCCACCTCAAACAGTTGAACCTGAACCCATTCAAACTCAACCTGAGAATGTAGAAATAGATGTACAATTAACATTTGACCAAGAAGGCCAAATAGTAACTCAGAATTTTCCAAAGGGTAAAGACACTGGTATGTATGGCGCAGCAGCTGATAAGTATATTACTTTAACAGGTACATGGAAAGCTAATAAACAAAACGTAACATTCGAATCTATCATGCTTGACATAACTGATAAAGATAATACAACAACTGAGCGTTTCCCAGCTGTTAAATTCTTAAAAAATGGAACATGGAAATATGATGGTTCATATAATGAAATTCGCATATACGACGCGGATGGTGAATGTCAAATATATTTAGAAGCTGGAATAGAGGGCAAGAAATTTAAATTAGATGGTAAGTTTACATTAGCTACTACTTCTAATGTATAAGTCTTAAAATAAAAATTAATATATAATCTATGTCGGCATTTGAAAACATTAATAGATTTAGAACAGCAGGTCTTTATAAAAAGAGTAGTCTTTTTGATAAAGTATCGATGGCTTATCAGGACCCGACATATCTTTCATTTACTCTTTTATTTGAAACACAAAATACAGACCCGCTTAATCAAAGTAGTTCACCTTTATTTTCAGGTGAAGCAGAAGCATTTTTAGCTAAATTAAAAAAATCAAATGGTTCAAATGATACTGCAAAATATCAGGAGAGATTACAGGCACTAAAAGATTTTAAAAAAGCATTAATTAATATAAATAATCTTATGCCATGGTATTGGCAATCTATTAAAGGTCTAGATAGATTACAACAATATGATGTTTTAAATCCATATTGGGGTGGAACTGATGCTAAAATAACCATCTCTTGTTTGGAATCTATAAATCTTGCAATTACAGGTTTAATGTCTCTTTATAGAAAAGCTGTCTTCGATGAAGAAAAGTGGGTATATTTATTACCGGCAAATCTTAGAAAATTCTCAATGTATATTTACATTTGTGAAATTAGAGATATTGATACTAAATCTTATGAAGATAATACAGATGGAAGCGGTGTAAATAAAGATATTACAGGAGTTAATACACCTGAATTAATGTTTAGATTAAACTTTTGTGAGTTTGATATTACATCTGGAAGTAAATCAATAGAAGATGTAAATAATGCGCAGCCTGAAGCAGCAGAACAGGAAATAGTAATTACATATGAACGTTTACAAGAAGTAAACGGAAATTATTTACAAGGTATTATAAAAGATAGTCCTGACAAAATAAAAGAAAAAGATTTTAATGCTATTGTCCCTGATGTTTCAAATAAAGAAACTAGAAATAATCAAACCGTCATAGATAAATTCGGTAGAATTTTTACAAAAGACGGTATTAGTGATGCGTTTAATAATGCAAAACAACAAGCAACTGATTCTTTAAAACTTTTAGGTGAAGCTAAAAAGAATGAAATTTTAGGTGCTATTGGTGGTGCTATTAACGATAGAATACCAACCCCTGAAAATTTAATAATGAATGCGGTCAATAAATTAGACCAAGCTACAAGAATTAGTCCAGCTCAAATCGAGCAAGCTATTTTAGGAAATATTTACGGTACAAAACCAGGTGATGCTATTACAGATGCTCTTAAAGCAGGAGCTATTAATGGATTAGGCCTAGGAAATGTGTATAAATAGAATATGGCAACTGAACACGAATTAGGCTCAGATAATATCAGAGATACTCATTGGTTAGGAGAAGTGGTTGATAATAAAGACCCTCTCCATAACGGTAGATGTCGTGTTAAAGTATTTGGAAAGTTTGATACTTTACCAGTTGAAACTATTCCATGGGCTTCTCCTTCAAATGTGATGGCGCCTGGTCAACATTTGATACCAAGACTTGGTGATATTGTTTCAATTGTATTTGATAATGGTAATATTTATTTACCAACTTATTCATATCAAGTTAATCAAAATCCTGAATTAAAGAAAGATATATTAGATGGTTCAGCTTCTCCTGAGAATGTTATTTCATTAATATATGATGCATTAAGAAATTTTAGATTTTATTCTTCTAAAGAAGACGGTTTAATTATGACAACTGGTTCAGATAAACATGCTGCGCCCATGCTTCGCTTTAGCCCAGACGGAAAAATATTTATAAATTCTGAAAATATTTTTATAGCTTCAAGTTGGCAAGATGAAAGCGAACCCGCTGTAAAGGGTGAAACTTTAAGAAAAACCTTAAATCAGTTTATGGATGCTTTCATAAACCATACACATTTAACGCCAAGTGGAGTTCCTACTAGTGCGCCAATTCCACCTGCGAATATTCAAGTTACTACTGAAAAAGGTAAACTTGAATCAATTAAACAAGTAAAAGTTGCAGCTGCATCTAATTCAAGCTCTTCTGCAATAACTGGAGATACTACATCTAATAACAATAACGCAACATCTACGACTACAGATACCTCACCCGGCAATGAATCTAATAAACCAGATAGTGTTAAATCTGATAGTGCTGCAATAGTGCCTTCACAAGATAAAACATCTACAACTAAAAAAACTATAATTAATGGTACTACTATGACTTATAGTTCAGCTGATGAATTATTAACGTTTGATGACCCTGAACAAGGCCCAGTAACGTATGCCGGTGTAACTGCTACTATTGTTGAACAAATCGATACGTTTGATAAAAATGAAGGTGGTGCAGATGCAGTAACATTCTATAATGGCAAAGCAAGTGACAAACAAAAAAATGCAGTTATTAGAGCTGTAGAAGCTACACACTCAAAAGGAAGTTCTACTGGAAGATGCGCAAGATATACATATAATACTGCAAAAAATTATATAGCAGCCCTTCGTAATAAAAAAATTACACAAGGGGCTGGCATCAGTGCAAATGGAAATGCAAATGGTCAAGGTTATTTTAAAGCGCTACAAAACCTTGGATATAAGTATGTAAGCGGTGGAACTAATATGAGTAAAGCTGAACTTGCAAAAATATTAGCTCAAGATTTTGATATAGGTGATGTGGTAACTTATTGGTCGACTGATGGTCCAGCTTCTGATAGTAATAGGAAATATGGTCATACACAAATGTTTACAGGTGGTTTACATCATAAATCAAATGGGTATAAATGGACAACAGATAGCTTAAATAATTATAGAAAGGCATTTGTTTATAAAGCTAGACCTGCTAACAATTGGAATTTAATTATTTTTAAAGCGCCCCAAGCGTAATGATATATAATTTATATTTTACAACTTTTTAACTAACAACTAAATGTTACAATCAAAAAAACAACAACCAACCCGAGAAAAAGCATCTTATAATTGGAGAACACCTAACCAAGACTTTGATTGGGATACATTTGCCGCAGATTGTCCATCTGCTTTACGAAAAGGCAATAAAAAAATTAAAACATCTTCAGACGTAAAGGTATTTTCAAATGCAAAATATGCACAAGAACTTTACAATATGATTATGGGAGTTTCAGCTTCTAATTTATTAACTGAAGTTAGAACCGGGGAACATCACACCGGGACAATCTATTCTATCTCTGAAAAATGGGCGATGATAGATATCGGATATCGTGAATTAGCTTATATTGACCTAGGAAAAGAGGCAGCAGCATTTAAAAAAGCTATTCAACCCGGAAAGGAATTTATGATTAAAGTTATCGGTGATAAAACCGATAGAGGTTTTATTTTAGGTTCAGTAACTGAAGGTACAAGACAAGCTATTTTTGCTGAATTAAGAGCTTCAATCGAAAAGGGTAGTACAGCTTATACTGGTACTGTAACTCAAATGATTCCAGGTGGTGGTTATATCGTAAACATTCAGGGTATCGATTGCTTTATGCCAGGTTCATTAGCAGGTGCTAATAAATTAGCAGATTTTGAATCAGTGATTGGAACTGATATGTATGTTGTGCCTGTAAGTTTTTCAGCAGATAAAGGAACTATTGTTGTTTCACATAGAAAATATTTACAAGCTATTATTCCAACTGAAGTTGAGAAGATTAGAAATGCAGCAACAGAAACTGAATATACTGGAACTGTAACTGGAACTGCTAAATTTGGTGTCTTTGTTGAATTTAATGGATGCTTAACCGGTATGATTCACGTTAATGATTTAAATCCAGAATTAGCAAAACGTCAAGCTGTTTCTGAAATTCAACCGGGAGAAGCTATTACTTTTAAAGTAAAAGAAATTATCTCTGATAAGAAAATCACTTTAACACAAGTAGAAATTGTTGAAGAAGCTAATCCTTGGCTTAATATTTCTGAAAGATACACTGTACCAGCTGAGGTTACAGGAACAATTAAGGCAATTAAAGATTATGGTGTATTTGTTACAATTGAAGAGGGTATCGTAGGTTTATTACACATATCTGAACTAGAGGGCATTGAATTAGCATCTCTTAAAAAGAATGACCCAATTACTGTAACGATTACTAGAATTGACGAAGCAACTAGAAAGGTATTCTTAAAGCTAATTTAATTCTAACTGATATATAGTAAAAGAAAATACTTTACTATATAATGATTAATCTTAAAGATTCAGACATATTATCTAAAGCCTTAGTTGGCTGTGAGTTCGAATTTTATTCAAATACAAGTATCGAAGATACTGCAAAGGCAGTTGGAGCTTTACTAAAAAAGAAAATTAGAGTTGAGAAAAAAGCTCATAGCGAATTTCAACCCAGTGCTGATGAATTTAAAATGGAACCAGATATGTCTGGTGGAGCTGGTCTAATTGAATTAGTAACAGGTGCAATGCCTTATTCAGCTGCAAGATTAATGATTATTAAAGTTTGTAAATGGATTGAAGAAAATGGTTATACAACTGACCGTTCTTCAATCCATTTAAATTTAAGTTTTGATTCCAAATTATCTGGTAATAAACACTTAATTTCAAAAATGAGTCCATTAAAATTTATCTTAGATTTTAATGAAGACCTTGTTTGGAAAGAATTTCCAAATAGAAAAGATTCAACTTATGCAAAGTCTATTAAATTTGTAATTCCAAGAGTTGAAACTTATTCATATAATGGCGAACAAATTAGCCAAAATAACTTTATTTTTCCTAAAACTAAATATTATGGAGTAAACTTTGATAAGTTACAAAAAAATTATTTAGAATTCAGATACTTAGGAGGTGAAAATTGGCATAAAAAATCTGCTAAGGTTCTTAATCTATTGGATATTTTTATTGTTCAATTATGGAAATCCGCAAATGAGCCTAATTTCAGTGAACTTAATAAACTAGAGCTTAAAAAGATTTTATCTGATAATAAAAAGATAATTGAGTTAAGAGTAGATTGGAGAAATATTAATAAAAACTTTCCTAAATGTCAATTTACAGTTGACTTAAATAACGACCCTAATGTAATTGATTTATATTGGCCTCAAATAAAAGAATCTGTTTCAAGATTATTTACACATGGTCAAATGGATAAAGGTCATATTAATTATGACTCTAATACAGGTAGAGTTCAAGTCAATGAAGGTAATTTACCATATTGCTTTGAATTAGAAGGATACGAATTTATAGGTTGTATGGTACAAGGTGAATTAAAATATTGTGATTTTTTTAAATGCGATGTAAAATCTTCAGATATTAGAAATTGTAATTTTTATCAAAATACACAGGTTAATAATTCTAAAGTCGGGTCATGTCATATTACGCAATCTGTTAATTTAAAAGGTTGCTATGTTTATGGCTCTGATACAGTATTTAAAGGAACTATGCAAGGCGGTATATTTAGAGAAGGTATGTATGAACCTAAATTAGCTAAATTCGATGATGTTGAAATCGTAACATCTAATAAAATAGTAAACGTAATAAAAAATCAAAGATAAGATATGAGTGATATTTATAATGTAGGCGGTGATATGAGCACGGAGTTAACACCTCCATCATATAATGCAATGTGCCTTGATGATTTTTTAAGGTCTATTGCAGATGACGTAACGGGTTCTTGTATGATTCCAATGAACTTACCTAAAAAAGAAGTTTATAATATTGTTCAACGTGCTAAAAAATGGTTCTATAAGAATTATGAATATAGTATGAGAGAAAACTTCTATTATTTACCATACGCTATTTTTGAAACAGAATACTTTAAGAGAACAAGAAGTTTAACACTTGATAAAATGGACCCAACTACTGGAGGCGGAGAAGTATATTCAGTATTTGGAGTTGGCCAAACTGGTTCTAGATATGGTGCCGGTACCTCAGTTAAATTTACAACTGGTGATTTTGCCCTTGAAAGAATGTTATATGGTGGTTTATACGGCGGTACTGGTACCGTTGCAGGTGCTGAAAACTTACAGTATTATGTAATTAATGAAAGCTATTTTGACCTAACTAGACAGATTATTGAATCTCCTATTTCATATCATTATAGTCAATTAACGCATGAGATTAGATTTACGGGTTTAAATCCTAAGAAGGACGTTATTTTACAAGTATATGAAACTGTTCCAGAATGTGCGTTATTTGAAGATGAAGCTTTCTTTAGATATGTTGCAGCAAAGGTTAAGATTTCATTAGGAAATAAGATGAGTATTTTTGGTTATAATCTTCCAGGAAATGTTTCGGTAAATGCGGATGCTATTCAAAGTTTAGGAGAAGCTGAATTAGAAGCAGTTATAGAAGAAATCAAGTCCGATGAAGGTACTGATTGGATGATGCACTCATAAATAAGAATAATATATAGTATATGGAATTCTATATTAAGTCTGTAAGCGACCCTAATTTTGACCCGACTAAATTACAATCATCAAGCGAAATAGCTCAGTTATTAGCTCAACTTGAAGTTTTGTTATTTACGAACAAAGGTGATGTATTAGGAAGCCCACTATTTGGTGTTGGTTTAGAAGATTTAGTATATGAATTAAATTATAATTCATCTCAAATTGAAGGTGAAATAGACCAACAATTATTAATGCATGTACCTCTTGCAAAAAAATTCGATGTTAAAACAAGCGTTGAATTTTTAAGTGGAACAGAAAAAGATATAATATTTGTAGATGTTATGATAGATTCACAATATCAAATGCAAATTGTAATATAAAATAATAAACTAAATGGCAGATTTAAAATTTTTACAAAAATCTAGAATTTTAGCATCTCAAACGATTGCTGATACAAAAACATATATCTCTAGATTATATGGCCGTTTGGGAGAAATGTTTACAACTGCTTCTCCTTTTTCTCAATTATTAGAAGTAATAAATGAATTAGGCGAATTAATCTTTTTTTATATTGAAGATTCTACAGTTGAGCAAAATATTTTAACAGCGCAGCAACCTGAGTCAGTTTATGGTCTATCTAGATTAGCTGGACATGACCCATATAGAGGCGCAAGTGCATTTGGAGAAATAGCAATTAGATTAAACACTACCGCTGCTAATGAAGTGGCTGGTGATTCATTAATTATACCATCGGATTCTATCATAGTTTCTAATACAAATGGTCTTTCTTATTTAATGAGAACTAATTCAGACCAATTTAGAATTGATAAATCCAATTCTGATTATATTTTTGTACCTATTATACAAGGTAAATTAGAAACTCAGACTGTTACTGCAACAGGTTTACCTTTACAATCATTTAATATTATTACTAAAGGAAGCGCTGACCATGATAATGTTACAGTTTCTGTTAATGGAGAAAAATGGACTAAATATGATTCTTTATACGACATGAAACCTGATACTAAGGGGTTTTTATTAAAAACCGCTATATCAGGTGGTTTGGATATTTATTTTGGTAATAATTCATTTGGAATGAGTCCACAAGCGGGAGCTGCAATTGATGTATCATATATTCTTACAAAAGGAGCTGCTGGAAATTTAATAGATGCAAAGGACCTTACATTTAAATTCCAGGCAGTTGGTTATGATTCATTAGGAAATTCATATAATTTAAATGATATTATAGACCTAACATGTACTGTAGCGCCTAGAATGGGAGCTGACGCTGAAGATATTAATTTAACTAAGTTAATTGCACCTTTAGCATCTAAATCATTTGTTTTAGCAACACCCGACAATTACGAATATTTTTTATCTAAATACGGAATGTTCTCATATTTAGATGCATATAATACAACAGACGATGGATATTTAGATGATGATAATATCATTTATCTTTTTATGTTGCCTGATGTTAAAAAGAAATTACAATCTAATCAAGATTATTTTAGTCTTGCATTAGATGAATTTGTATTTTCTCAAAACCAAAAAAATGCAATACTTGGTGTTTTAGAAGCTTCAGGACAACAAATGGTAACTACTGAAGTTAAAATAGTTGAACCTAAAATTAAAAAGTTTAGAGTCGATATTAAAGTTAGATATTTTGAAGGATATTCTAAAACAGTTTTATTCAACAATATTAGAAATAAAGTATCTGAATACTTATTAAATATTACAAGAAGAGACCGTTTACCTAAATCAGATATTATTGCAGTAATAGAAGCTATTGAAGGTATTGATTCTGTTAATTTAAGATTTGTATCTCAAAGCGAAGAGGATGCAAGAAGATTTAGTTATTATACAGTTACCAATACAATTGTTACACCATCAACACCAACTTTAGAAGATATTGGCAATGGTAAACAAAAATATGTTTTCTTTAAGAAAACTGTTAGAGAGACAATTGTTAATATTAATGATGGTGACCCATTGCCAGAATCTGTAATTGGTATGGATTCATTTGGTGATATTATTTTAGATAAAGAAGAAATTGCTTTATTTAGAGGTGGTTGGATGGATAGAAATGGTGCAACTGTTGTAGATGACGCTAAAGCTAATGAAATGGCTGCATTATCGGTTTATTTCGATGAACCTGCTGTACCTAATACAATCTATAGTAAATTACAAACTAAAAACAGAAAAGCAATCTAATGCCAGTTAATAATTTACAAGACGGTTTATTTAAAGCTGATAAAGAAAGCTTATATGATTTTCAGCATACTATTAAAGATGGTAGAAAAAATCTAGGTCGTAATTTTACAAAAGACTTATTATTTATGAATATTTCAAAGTCTATTTATAGAAATGCATATATGAAAGACTTTGTCCTATTGCTTCAAAATATTTTAGTTAAATATGTATATGCCGTAACATATTTAAAAATTTTTAAATCCTTTACGGTAAATAAGAACTATAAAAAAGTTAGATAAGAATGCTTAAATATCAAAACCTGAGATTTTTTGATGGTAATTCAGGTGAGCTTGATTTTTATTATGATGAAGAATCACAATATTGGTCAGGCACGGTATATATGCCTAAAGTTTCAACGGGATTATACGAAACTGCAAACTTATTTATATTCGAAGAAGTTATAACTGATTCTGGTAATATTGAATATGTTAAACCTATTTCAGAAAGCGCAGGAGAAGTTACATTTAGATTTGAATTTATAGACCAAGAAAATTCTAGTGATTCTATTTTTATATATGACACTAAAATAAATAAAAGCGGTAATTATGAAATAGATGTTAAATCTACTATAGAACTTGGTCTTCAAGGCATTTCAATAAATCAATCTATTACAACGTATCAAGAATCTAATTCCAGTGTTGGAAATATTACAAAATCGATTGAATATAAAACAATAGGTGATTCATTTGATAAAAATGCTATTCATTGTAATATTGCAATTAATTCAGAAAGAGAAGATTTACATATTAGACTATTAAACATCTATGAAATCGTTGACGGTGTACAATCAAGTCCAGTTGCAGCTATTCAATTTTATGGAGAAACAGTTGAAGAAGATGAAAGACTTGTAACGCTTTTATCGAATATCGGCCTTTCTATTAATGAAGAAGATGGTCTTATTTTTAAAGACACTAATGTAAATGAATTAGCAACAGATTGGCAAATAATTAATAATAAAAGAAAGGAACTTCTTTTAGAAGCACATAATATTGCTCCATTCATAGGAACATATAAAGCTATTTTAAATGCTATTAAGTTTTATGGTTATGATAATTTAACCTTAAAGGAATATTGGTTAAATATTAATGAGCAATCTTCTAATTTTGGAAAGTTATTAGCAGTTGCAGTCCCTAATCAAAATGAAAAAGGATTTTTAATTGATAAAGCAAGTAAGATTGAATTACCTAATTCTAATCATAAGAAAACTTCAAGATTTTCTTTACACTATAGAATCAATGAACCAACTAATACGTTTGATGAATACGATATTCCATTAACTGAAGAAGTTTCAAACTTTTCGCCTGACGAAATTTTAATTAAGCTATATGGTTTAAAAAGAAAATTACAAAAGGAATATTTACCATTACAAGCAAAAATTGTAGATATTACAGGTGATGCTGATTACTTTACACAATTTAAACAAAGAATTTGGAATAATCAGCAAACAATTAAAGTTCAAAATTCAGGTGTAGAAGTCGATTTTATGATTTGGCCTGAAAGACCTTTATTTATAGAAGATTTAAGAAAGGTTGACCCTATATTTAAAGAAAATACAAGCGATTATACAACATTAACTAATCCGGTTAATATAACTAATTTTTATGATACTTATTATAATAATGACATTGACACATATCCAGAGCTAGGATATACGCCAATAGGTTGTCCTATTATTTTAAAGGGAACTTCTCTTAAAGATACGTGGGATGATTGTGATTTTACATGGGACGATGCTCATTCTGGAAGTAATGATTACACTGGTATTGATGCAAGTTTGTTAACTTGGCAAAATTGGTGGTATAGAGGCGTTTATGAGATAGAATGGGTTATTACTGGTCCTAATGATTATACGTTTATTAAAAGAGATTTAATTCAAAATATTTATGAATATGCTCATGTTTTACCTTATACTGGAGAATATAGCGTTACGTTAAATATGTATGACTTATATAATGCAAGGTCTTATAGAACCAAAGCTAATATAATTAACGTTAAATCTAAAGAAGTTGATGTATATGGTATTTATGAATATAAAGAAGATACTGTAATTTGGAATAATTACAATACTACTTATGATAAAGCTGGCGCAACATTTGACCTATTACAAGAAAATAAAACAGAGATACAAGATTTAGATGCTTCTTGGTATTTAACATTAGACCGTTCTAATTATATTAGTAATGAAACGACTGAAATACCTAAACAGTTTTCAACAGTTAGAAGATATGTTGACTCTAATTCACCAGATGGTTTTGCTGAAACAACTGGTCCTTATGTTTGGAATTATTTAAAAGAACATACTTGGAATGATGGAGCTCATGTAACATGGGATATGACAAGAGTTGGCGCTGATTTAAATGCTTCATTTTTAATAGATGTTAGAGAAGACCAATTATATGTAAATGGTACACCGTTAATTATTGAATACACGAATCAATTAACAAAAGTAACATATACTGAATCATACGTAATTCAATCTTCATATCCTGTAGATAATACGGATTTAGTGGCATGGCAAGCAATTGCAGATGAATTAAACGGTTTAAATTCTAATGATTATCCTATTCTAAAGAAATTTATTTACAATCCTGTTTATAAAGATGCTGATAAAAATCAAACAATAGATACTTGTAATTTTATTTTAGCAACAGCTTCCGAATATTCATCTTCATATGATTTTGATGATGTGTATTTTGAAGACATAAATGGTGGAAATGTTTATAGCAAAATTCATTATAAAGGATATAATCCAACATATAATGACGTTAGAATAATTAGAAGCCATGAAAACATAGATTTATTAAATCACGTAACATTTTCTTTTGATAGAACTAAAATGCCAGGTGTAATTACACAACAATGGAAACTTAAGAATAACAGTAGAAATGAAAATGATATATACTATAATAATCAGTGGCTTACGTACTTATTTCCGCATAGAGGTGATTACACTCTAGAGCTTGAATTAACTGATTGTAACGGTAACAGAAATAATATAAAAAGAAATATTTTAACTATAAAATAATTGTTCAACAATGGCAAACATTACACAAATTTTAGGTACAGATAGCGTATCTTCATCAAGAGTTATCTTAAACGATAATTTTACAGCTATCAATAGCGATTTAGCTGATATTGCTAATGTATTAAATACAACAAACGAAACTATTACTTTAACTGGTTTAGCTTCTTTTGGTTCAGCTAATATTGCCAGTGGAAAAGTTACTATTAATGCAACAGCATTAACTTCAACTGTTCCTGTTATCGTTAATGCAGCTTTAACTGCAGGAGCAGCATCTCTTAAATCAGTTAAATCAATTTCAACTGGAGACCTACCGGCTGCAAATTCATTTGTACACTCAATTTATAAAATCGGAACAGTTACATCAGTTATTTTAAATGCTGGCGATGCTGGACAAGAAATTGTTTTAATGGCTGATGGAAACGATGTTACTGTATCTGCTACTAATGTTGCTGGAGCAACTGGAATTACTATTTCAAATAACGGAGCCTTATCGCTTAAGTTTGCTGGTTCTAAATGGTATATTACAGGTTCTCACGGTTGCACAATCGTTTAATTTAAAACACAATAACATTTATAAATGGCTACTCCATTAATTAGAATACCACAAGAACAAGGTGGAACTTTTTATGCTTTCTCTAGTGCTTCAAGAGATTTAACAAGGTCTTATTATAATCCAGATTTAAACTTTCAATTTTCAAAGTTTGCTCTGGCTAAAATTCCTGTCGTTACGACTCCTAGCCCTGGAGCAACTAATAACTATATTCAATTTAAAAACTTATTTGATATAGGTGGAGATGCATACGATGATACAACTATCGATAATGCAAATGTACATTTTGCTCAAACTTTACAAAATTATGCTCTTAATTTAGAGCAATTAATCTTAACAGATAATTCATTTGATTCAGTTTTATTAAAATCAGATGCTGAAAAGATTTTCTTTAAATATTTAAATAGAATTGGTGCATTTAGGGTTAGAACTGCAACAAATCAAGAAGTAAGTAATGGATTTAGTAGAGTTATCGAACAAGACGATTCTACTTTAACGGGTTCTGAATATGAGAGAGTTATTAAATATGTCGGTAATATCGATGTATCTAATGATAAAAATTATGAGGGTGATACTTATAATGAAGTCTTTATTAATGTCCCATCAGCTGTGGGTTATACGCCAGAAGTATTATTAAAACAAGACGTATATAATACAGCCTCAAATTCTTATGCTCCTCAAACAACAATAGAAGGACGTTCTGGTCAATCTCATCCAGATGCAAACTTAAATTTAACTTCAATTGTTGATGATGCAAATGGTGAAATTTCTATTGATGAAAATGAAGTAGGAAGAGTAGAAAATGCAGTAGGTATTGATTTTGCACCAGATGCTTATGCTAAAATAGTAAATTCAACTAATTTAAATAACTTATTTGATTATTCAAAATTAGGAGGTGATTTTAGCTTTAACGCTATTTTAGTTTATTATGACATTTATTCTAAATCAACACCTGTAAATAGAGCTACTAATTTATATGGAGTTTTATTATTAGATAATTTTAAAGATGACCCTAATGTTAATGGTTGGTATATTCCAACTCAAACAAAATATAAGCCTAATGATATTACAGGACTTAATGGTAATGCATTCGGTCTAAAGCTTAATATCAAATTTAATACTTCTTTAGAAAACGTAGGTGTTGAGAATAATATAAATGATTTCTCTACATTTGGAATGGACATCTTCTTAGATACTGTTTCAGCTTTAGATAATGCATCTAAATTAATGTTAGATGCAAATCAAAAATATACGGATATTACAAATAGAGTTACTGCAGTAGAATCTTTAATGTTAACATCTGGTCAAATTACAGATTTACAACAACAAGTTTCTGCTCTTGAAATTGAAGTTCAAAATGCTAAATTAAATTATGCTAGTCCAACTGAACTTCTTAAAATGATTCAAGCAACTAACGCTAGAATTAATCAAATGTTAGATGGAACCGTTCCAACAAGTGTTCAATATAACGTAGATGTTTTAAGACAAGGTGATGGTATTTTATTAGATAAAAGTGCAATTGATAAAATTAAGATTACAAATAATGTAAATGGTTATGAGATTGACGAAGTATTTAATTATGATATTGCAAATCAATCTTTCTTAAATTGGAATATCATTGATAAAATTACTTCTTCTAATTTATATAATCCAGCAACAGCTTCAACCGTTGGTATCTGGGCTAGATTAAAACCTTTTACAAATAGACTTTCTATTTACTTAGATTCTTCAAATGAGACTGCAAATGATATTAATATATACATAGATGATACTACAGTTAGTTGGAAAAAAGGTCAAGTTGTTAAAATTGCATTCAATTCAATATTAGATTTAGGCAATAGAAACCTTAAAATTTATACTAACAAAACTAATTCAAATGGTTGGGTTCAAGTTGCAGGATTTAATTCATCTGCAATGATAACCGAAAGACCTTATCTAGAATTAGTGTGCATCGATGAACAAAACAAGACATTTGAACTTGACATTTTAAGATAACATGAGCGCAAACAATTCAATTTCACAGCTATTAGAGCAATTTATAGAACTTTATAATAACTCTTTGGCCACATTTGAAAAAACAAATGAAGCAATTACAACGGATAAAGAATCTGTTGTAATAAACTTATATGACCCTGCAAATAAAGGGGTTAAGACTGTGCAAGTACCTTCATTCGGTTATTTAAAAAGAGAGATTGAAAGATTAGGAAATAATTTAAATGCTTTATCAGCTGTTGGAAATTCAACATCTAGTGTTAAATTAAAAGATGGAACATATAGAAGAGTTTATTCTAGTAGATTAAATGGACCTGCTCCTAAAATTACTAGTGTTTATACACCTACTCAATTTGGAACAAAGGCTAATCAATTCTTTGAAGATTTTTTAAATCCTCTTTTAACTATTAGTCTAAATGTTAATGGTCAAATTCCATCTAATACTGAAAAGGTTTATACGGAAAGATATATTTTCGATAGTACTGACGCTGCAAGTTCTCAAGCGTTTGATACCTTATATAAAGGTGCAAATACTATTGATTATACCTTATTTCAAAATGAATTAAAGCAAAACGGCTACAGATACACATTAGATTCATCTGTTATTGATATGCCAGCTAGAACTGTTCAATACTTTGGTACATTTGATGTATTAAGTGTTGATAATGTTCAAAAAACTCAAATCGTAGACGGTGTTACCCAAACAGATACAGTTAAACTATTTACACTTAATAAATTTACTTATTCAGATTCAACTAAATCTCTTAAAGAAACTGAAGTATTAAAGGTAGGTGATTCTTTAGTAGTTAATTCTGGTAATTTAGCAACTAGATATGTTGTTAAATCTTTAAATAATAGTACATACCAAATTGAATTAGATTTAATTGAAGGATTTGAACCTATTTTATTAGGAACTTCTCAATTAAAAATATACAAAGAAACTGATATTCAAACTAATATTGAAATTAATGTTGCGTTTGACGAAAGACAAGTTATCTTTATTAAGGCAATTGACCCTGCTTCTAAAATTGAAGCAGAAGAGTTTTCACCTGGTACTGCATTCTATTCAAATGAGTTATCGTTAACTCAAACCGATGGAACTATAATCACATTAGCTGATTATTATAAAACAGAGGTTGCTGACTTTGGTCAATTCATTAAGAGTTTAAAATATGATTTTATTCCTCCAGCAACAGTTGGTTTAGTACCAGATGCACCTGTTTTAGATGTTAATAATTTTAAAGTAGTTCAAGTTAATACTCACTTAACTGACAATGATGCTACTAATAAAATTACTAAATTAAAATCAGATAAAGCAACGTCTGAACAAAATTTAAAAAAGTTAGATGAATCAATTGGTCAGAAGAGAGCTTCTATGATGACTAAAAAATATACGTCTACTGTTGAAAGAGATAGAGACCAAAATGAATACAAGTCTTTAGTAGACCAAAGAGCTGCTGAATCTTCATTATATTCATCTCTAGTGTCTCAAATTAAATCAATTGCTGATTCTAATAACTTATCAACGATTGCGCCCAAATTTAAAGTAAGAGGTTTCTGGTCTATTCCATTCCCTAAGAAATTAGCTAACTCTGTATCTCAAGAAATTGTTCAATTTAAGATTAGATACCGTTATGTTTCTGCAAATGGTAAAACTAGTCAAATCGACCAAATTACGTTTAATGATACAACTAATGCAACTACAAAAACTGCAGCTTTTTCAAATTGGAATGAAGTTGTAGGACCAGTTAGAAAAAGAGTTAAAGACGTAAATGGTAAATATTATTGGCAAATAGAAAATGAAGAAGATGCACAAGCGGTTAACTTCAATTCGTTAGATATTTCTTTACAGCCTGGTGAGTCTGTTGAAATTATGGTTAAATCTATTTCTGAGGCAGGTTTCCCAGTTACTCCAGTTGAATCTGATTGGTCTTCTATTATTAAGGTTGATTTTCCAGAGGGACAATTTACTGGAGATGCTTTAAAAGATACTATTAGTCAAAACGAATTAGAAGTAATTAAAGTTCAAGTTGACCAAGATTTATCAGCAACTGGTGTTTATAATCACTTAGCGGATTCATTTAATACTAATTCTAAATATTTTTCGCATAACGCAACTTCAATTGCTTCTGGATTTTTAACAAGTGAACAAAACCCAGTTAGTTTATTTGATAAGTTAGTTGAAATGCAAGCTCAAATTGAAAAATTACAAGCACAAATCGCTGGAACTATCGGCGAATTAGCTATCATTATTGAAGACCAAGCTGGAAATCAAACAGTAGTAAACAATCATTCTACTGTTAAATTATTTGCAGGTTATTATACTGATGAAATTACAACACAATCTGATAGAAAGGGTGCAATTGTAACTAAGAACTTTAAGCTTAAATTATCAAATACTAAAGCTACTAATTTAGAGTTAGTCGCAAGATTAGTTGGAGATAGAACAAAACAAGTTTATGCTTCTGGTAATTCAACTGTATTAGGTGTTTCTCCTAGCGCTACGGCTGATGCAGAGGTTTTAGCAAACGCATATTATACAACTGAAGGTAAATATGATTTAGTTCCAGTTCTATATCAAAATTTAGATACTGAATCGATTCAAAATAATCAATTTTTTAATTCTATACCGTATCAATCTGGTCAATTAAGAGGTCAATTTATTAATTCTAGATTCCGTAATTTAGCAAATGATGGAGATTTATATTCAATGATTGCTCCAGATTTAACAGTTACCACTGGTGTAGATGATTTTGAATATGGTCTTTCTTACAAATTCGATAATATTACAATAAACCCAACTACAAGAGTAAGAAATTATCAACCTGCTACCGAAACTGCATTCGATTCATCGACTGATGCAAATGCATTTATTTGGACAGGTTCATATACTAGTATAACACCAAATGCTACTATCTTAGAAAAACCATCAGCATCATACGCTATTACTTCTACGATGTACGATAATGGTATCTTCTTACATAAAGACCATCCTCTTTTAAAGAACGGAGCTATATCACCATTAACGATTCAATCACAAGGTTTAGTTTCAATGTCTAAGAATGCGCCTAGAAGAGCAAATATGGAAGACGGTGGATTACAAAATCCATATAAAAGATTTTCATTTACAAATAAAGCGGGAACAGAAGTTACTAGAACTCTTAAAATGGCGTTTGATTCTAATGACCAATATTTATTAGGTGGACATTCATGTGGAGCTTATTTATATATGGCACCATTGGAAAAGACTAGTTTAGTAGTTAACGCTGATAACAAATTTGGTGTTAAGTCTATTAAACAAGGTATTACGAATGCAATTTCTATTGACTTAATTTTCCAATATAGAATGACTGACTATTATGGAGTTGCAGATACAACCTTTGCTTCTACTACATCTGTAAATGAAACAGGTAGAGTTGGTGGTATTGTTAGCAACACTTTATCTAATATTACTTATTCTAAAAAATTAGGTATTGATATTTTAGATTCTGAAGGCAATTCATTCTTATTTGATGTTGAGGTATATGCTAAATATAAGCAAGAAGGTTCATCTGCGACAAATGTTACAAACAGCATGATTGATACTTATAATTTACCAAGTTCTAATGCTAAGTATTTTATCAATAGTAATGATATGTCTACACCAGGTGCTCTTAATGAAATAGTATAGTCTCTCTTACTATGATTGATATATACTTATAACAATACATAGAAAAGTTTGATGAGTATATCTACTAATTTTGATGCGATTAACAACAACATTGATGACCTTTCATTCGGTTTATTAAGAACTAATCCAAAATTAACTACTAACGTTAAATTAGTGATTAATTCTGAGGGTTCATTATATATGGATGCAATCGCAGCCAATAAATCTTTATCTAATAATTCATTTAAAAATTATGCAATTCATTCAGATGGAAAATATTCTAATGATGTTGCATTATTTTATGGAAATACTCCAAATGAATTAAAATATGACGTTCTTAGAGATAACTCAGACCTGAGTGTATATGGTGAATATTCAAAACAATATGAAGATTCATATCAATATGGTGCGTATTTTAATGCTTCTAAAACTACGACAGAACAATACAGATTTTTTGCTCCTATTTGGTTAGAAAAAAAGATTCCATCTCATTTTGTAATTTATAGAGTAGAAGGTGTAGATTATTCTGAACAATTAGATAATACTGTAGCTAGTCAAAATTCTAGAATCTTAGAGTTATTAAAAAATGCAACAATTGTTAAAACGTTTGATTTAACTACTTCTTCTAAATTAGGAAAGTATTTAAGCAATCATGTTAATGATTCTAAATTTCCAAATGGTAGTATTACACAAAACTTTGATGCAAAGCAACCTACCTCGTTTAATGGGATAGACATTACAAATGGAGGGTTTGTTAACAAAAAAGATTACATAAATTCTGATTTAGTTGTAGATAAAATTGAAATCTTAAATAATTATATTTTAACTTCTGGTTTTCAAAGAAATGAATTAGCTGTCGCTAACATAATTAATCTTGAATTTTTATTCGATGATGAGAACGCTGATAATTATAGCATTTATCGTTATTTTGGATTATATGTAGATGCAATTGAAGAAGGGGAATTTACGGCATATAGTATAGTTTCTAATAGTATACAAATTGAAAATAATTCAATTAAGACTTACTATGATATTAGTAATTCTTCATTGACTCATAATGATATGTTTTTAACTAATGAAGATTTACAACTGCCAACGTTAAATTGGGTTAAAGACGGTTTTAATAATTTTTATCATATTAAAAATAATACTAATTTTAGAAGTAGTTCACCGATTAGTTTACCAGTTTCTATAAATCAAGCTTCTCTTAGTAATTTTATAAATAAAACAAGGGGCGGTTCTATTCAATTAGAAAGTTTTTTAGTTGACTTAAAGGATGTTTTAAGTTTTAATATAACTGAAGCTCCGCATAATGGTGATAAATTATTTTTAACTGCCAAATCTGAATTAATAGCATCTGATTATAAATTACATAATTTTGAATTTGTTGCTGAATCTGAATTAGAAGCTGGTAAATATTTAAATAATACTTATTCTAGTAATGGAACTCTTGTTGAAATTGCTTCAGCTCTTGCCAGTGCAATTACAGCGTCTGAAATTCCATATACAGCTAAAAGAATTGGAGAAAAAATTATAATTGAAGACTATGGTGTAGGTAACACTAGAAAGTTAACAGCATTTGGTATTTTAAATGGTAATATTTCCAATTTTATTGATATTGAAGCAGGTTTACAAGACAACATTGGTCTTAATTTATCTGATTGGACTATATGGACTCCGATTGGTGGAGCCACTAAAAATAATTGCGTATTGGTTAATAACACTCATTTAGGTAATTTAAAGGTTGGAGATTATTTACAAGGAGTTAATACTTCAAACTATTCTAAAATTATACAAATAGTAAAGGACCCAGATGAATTAGATTTATATAGAGTTATATTAGAATCAAATATTGAAGTTCCAAGAACTAAATCTCTTAATGTTTATATTGATTATAAAACAAAATATGGTAAATTTAGTGCTTATGCATTAAAAGATTTTGATTTTGATTTTCATGATACGTCTAATTCTGAATTAGGAGAACTTGCATTTGAAGATTTATTATTAGACTTAAATTCATATAATAAATACGAAAATGCATGTAACCCTAAATTTAAAGAAAGAAGTGAAGATTATTATCCAACATTATACCCTGTTTTAGAGCAAGAAATTGTTAATAAAAGAGAAACAATTACAACATTTGCAGAAGAAGGCATTATTAATATTAAGGATACTAAAATAAATTCAGAATATGATAGGCTTTTTGAAAATGAATTAAAAGAAACTGCAACTTTTTCAAGAATTAGCCCTACTGTAAATAAATTTGCATTAAAAGATTCGTTTAATGCAAGAATGAAACCGTATTTATTAACATATAGCGAAGCATTTGGTAGTGATAATATGTCACCTGTTATTATGACAGGTAAATTTAGAGACCCTATTGATTATTCGATGGAGTATTTTCATATTAATTCTATTCCTTCTCTATATGAATCAGACCCAACATATATTAAATCTCTTAAGAGTTATGTTGGTTTTAATACTTCTATTACAAATGAATTAACACCCGATAATTTAAAGAGTATTAATAATAATTACTTTGATAAATTTTTTGTATGGGATGGAGCATATACTGATGCAGTTTCTATCGAAAGTATTCAAACTTCTGGAACTGTAACTTTGGTCAATTTTAGCGGTGATATAAGTCCTGATTCTATATCTGGAAATAAATTAACTGCGTATAATGGTCATGAATATATTTTACCTTCAAATATTATTTATAGTCCAAATAATGGTTCTGTAATTTCATTTATTGGTATACAAGACCCTAATAATTTATTAAGCATAGGAGATACATTTGAAGCAAAAAATACTGAATTCGTAAAAGCTAAATCTCATAAATTATATACTAAATTCAATGACGGTTCACCTTATAATTTTTCATCTACAGTATTTAGAGGTTTAAGATATACTTTTAAATCTAGAAAGGAGAATAGAAAATCTAATCCAACTGAATTTAAGCAAATAGATGTTAACGGATATAAATTTGGTGTAGTTTTAAATTTAGAAACAGATGCAAGCGTAAATGATGTATCTTATGAAGTTATAAAAAATGACGCTTATAAATTTATTTGTGTTTATATTAATTTAAGATTGCAGACTAATGACGTTGCTGAATTAACTAGAAAGGTTTTATATGAATTAAGACACGCGTTTTTAGATGGAAAATTAGTAGATGTACCTATTAGTGGTGCTTTAAATTTAAAAGCAGCAAATTGGATAGCAGCTAATAAAATTACAATTAAAGGCATACCTGATAAATTTGGTAATTTACCACAATTTGAAAATCAAATTAATGTTATACAATCTTCTGATGTAAATGGATATTCATATCTTTTATTTGATTGGTATAATTATATTACAGACCAAATAGAGGTTAAAGCTCTTAAAGTTGTAAATGTATTAAATAATAATACTATTCAAGTTGCAGGTTACCCAGTAGAATGGAATACAACTACAAATACTCCAGGCGTAAGATGGACTAAAGTTTCTAATATATCTAATGCATTACAGGGAACTTTAACGTATAGATATTATAATGGTGGGTATGATGCATTTAGAGAAATTTTAGAATCAATTAAAGCTAAAAACTTTAGTGATAGTTTTAATAATAATTCTTCTAATATTGCTTATACCTCAATTGCAATAGATGGTTCTATCTCTACTAATGATTTTGTATTAAACGTAGAAGACGGAACTTCATTTATTAAGCCTTCATTTATTAAAGCCTCTGTAGATGCAGATAAACCTCTTTCATATAAAATTACGCCAGATGACGTAGGTAGAGTTATAACACAAAAGGATACAGGATATACGGTTGAATTAAGAAGAATGAATGGAACGTATAATCCATTGGTAAATGATATTATTTCATTCACTGATATTTATACAGAATATAAAGCAGCTGATAACAGTGCGCCACTTTCTAGAAATAAATTAATTTATGATAAATTTAATCATTTAGGTATATCATTTGCTACTTATTTTACAGAAGTTACAAAGCCCGGTCATCCTGTTCATACACCTGAATATGGTTATGGCATTATTAAGAATTACTATTATCATAAAGTAAATCCAGAGTCGCCTGATACAACACTTAAATTATCAAAGGCTTCTGATAAATTACCCTTATATCCAAAGATTGGAGAAATTGCAATTGATAAAAAAGACTTAAATATTTTAGAATCTAAATATTCTCAAAATTATTTTATAAAGTCATCGCCAAATGGAGGAACTAATACTGAGTGGGGAACAATGAGCCCTATTGAAAAAAGAACTTTTATGGCTTCAACTATTATGAAGACCGAGGCCTTTTATGATATTACTAATTTTACGACTGAAACGGTTGGTTCTTTAGAAGAATTAAATTCAATTAAGTTAAATAATAATGCAAATGCATCAATTATATGGACTGAAACAGATGAAAGAATCTATGCTGATTTTTATGTAAAAAGGTCTGTATTAGATGAATTAGTAGAACAAGGTATTAAAGATTCTTTTGATAATTATGTTACTCCTGCAAAATCGTTTGGAGACCTAACAACGACGGATGATGACTTACAAGAATATGTAGAATGGAATATCGTACCAAGATTTAACATAGATTCTATTGAATTTTTTGCGAAAGAGGCTAAAAATATTAATACTGATTTTTTAAGTGCTAATTCTGTAACTGATATAGACCTAAGCATTTACAAGCCGCAAACTAACTACATAATTGAATCTTTTGCAACAGATGGCCTTAGTTTTAGATTGATATATAATAAAAGATACGGATATAGTTATCAGTTCAAAACAATGGTCAAAATACGTGCGTAATGTCAATCATCATTAAAGAAATATATGAATCTGATTCTGATTCAACTGGAGCATTCTGGTCACCTCAAAAAATCGAGAAGTTAAACTTTAATTTCGAACAAATTGATTTAGCTGGAGGCGGTCCAATGGGTCCCAAGGGCTTAGATGGTGAAGCTGGACCAGATGGCGTAAAAGGACCAATTGGTCCTCAAGGCGCTCAAGGTCTTGCAGGTGCTCAAGGTTCTAAGGGCATAATGGGCGATTCTTTATGGGAAGTTAATAGTATTGAAAATTTTACTAATGATACTATTAGACCTAATCAATTTGATAAAAGATTTCCAACTAATATGATGGTTGGAATTGATAATACTCACGGAGATTACAATAATGCAAACGGTTTAGCAACTGTAATAATTAATTCAACACATAATAACATTAGGTCTCTTCGTTTTAGAACAGTCGATGTTAATAATGTGCCTTTAGATACTCAACCTTATTTTAAACTATATCAAGATGGTTCTAACGCGATTTTACAAGAGAGTTGGACTGACATAAATAATGCTGTTTTTAGAGAAGAAGCAGACATACATTTATTTACAAATGACGAATGGTTAAAAATAGATGGTACTGATAATACTGCTGATATTAATTCGCTAGGCAAATTAAATTCTGGAGCTGAAATTATTAATGGTGCTAGTGTTAAAATAAACATAGCTAACGTTGATAAAAATAAAATATTGGCGGCTAATGATAACACAGGTGTAACTAAATGGGCTAGATTAAAGGACTTGATTAATGTTTTTCCAATTGGTTGTGTGACAGCCATTTCTGTATCTGATTTTAATAGCACTAATTTTGTTTTAAGTGAACAAGTTGTTCAAACTGGAACACCTAAATTGATTAATAGCGTTGGAGCAGGTAAATTAAATTCACAATATGAAGGTTGGTACTTATGTAATGGTCAAACTTGGACTAATGGTACTGAAACATATTATTTACCAAACTTAAATTCAGTTGATTATAACATAGCTTCTAATGGTGGTGGTCAAACTGCTGAAATTTCGGTTTTACCAGGAACTAAATTATCATTAGTTACAAGCGCAGATATTAAAACGACTTATACTTATACAGATAGAACGTATATTATAAACGAAGAAACGTTTAATACTTATTTAGATGGAAGTGAACCTGCTCAGACTCATTTTCCCGCGTCTGGCGTTACTGAATATAAAAATAGCAAACTAATATACCTTTGTTATTTAGGCTCTTCAGATTTGAAATGGCAAACTGGGGGTAATACTACAAGTTGGATTAGAACAAATTCAGGTGTAACTCATTTAGGATTTACTCCAACAACATATAGCGCATTTAGAACTGGTACATTTAGCAGAAACAATTGTGCATCTGGAGAATATACAATACCAGTTACATTTAGTAAAACTTATACAAGTACTGTTTCGCAAGCTGCGGCCGATGCTTTAGCAGATGCTAATTTTAATACTGAAGGTCAAACTTATGCTAATATTTCAGGAGTTTGTTCTACTACACCAAGTTGGTCTGCAACTAGAACTGAATCATTTACTAAAAATGATTGTCCTATTGATTATGTAGGTTCGCCTGTTTCATTTAGTAAAACATATACATCTACTATTAGTCAAGCTGATGCGGATAATCAAGCTGCAACAGACCCTAATTTTGCTACATTAGGTCAAGCAAATGCAAATGCAAATGGAACATGTACGTATGTAGAACCTTCGTTCAATTGGTATAAATTAAATGCATGTGACTCTAGCGGAGCTA
>JACCDI012044051.1_pt1 | contig 47252 bp, 41 predicted proteins | sample 7442791 | NCBI WGS metagenome assembly JACCDI01 (sample SAMN15323434, study PRJNA562643) | freshwater metagenome | isolation source: river surface water | place: USA:Blue River Watershed | collected 2017-08-15 | reverse complement strand
TTATTTGACTTAAAAATCATACGAGAATAATAAATGAATCCTAAACATAAAATAATAGAAAATGAAATTACTAAAATTATATCTGATTGAAGCATTCTTCTAAATATAATCTTTATTTTTATCCAAACAAAGATTTAAAATTTGCATTTACATACATAATTCGATAAACCATAATTGCTACAATTGCAAAAATAATGGATAATAATATACCATAAAATAATTCAGTTTGAAGAAGTTCTGCCATTCTCTATTCTATACATATATTAATTTATGATTTTATAAATGTGATTTTTCTTCTTCTACCACCTTTTTGATTCATTTCCATAAATGTTTTTTTTATACTTTGTATAAAAAAAGGATCATTTGATGTTGCTACAGATAGAAATAAGATCAAAAAAATAATGATAATTATTATCCATGCTTTTCAATCTCCAAAACCAAGTGCCATTTATTAAAATATGATATATTTATTTTTATTACCACCCTTTCTTTTTATATTTATCGATTTTGAATGAAGAAAGAAGATACCTTCAAAAAATAATCCCGCGATTATTAATATTGAAATACCAATAATTAAAAACAATAAGTTTTTATCCATTTATCTATATAAAAATAGAATATAAAAATATTAATTATATCCTTTATAAATAGCAATAAAATAAAGAATTAAAAAGAGTAATGCTAATAAAGTTACAATTGGAACATAATTAAAATCAGGATAAATCTCTTGATATTCAAGAGAGTAATGTTGAATTATTTTAGGATCTTTTTTATCTTCCATTTCTTTCTAACTTTTATGAATATTTCTTTTTTGATCCACCTAATAACTTATGTTTTTTACCATATATAAAAGCAATCATCCATACAAAAAATAAAAAAAATATACCTAAATATTGACCTTTATCAGCAAATAGATCAATCATTTATCTTCTAATAAGAAATAATATTTAAAATGGTTTTGCGTATATTTTCTTTGAAAAAAATCAAAGAAAAAAAGAGAAATGAAAGACGTCTCTATCCTCATTGAAGCTAAAAAACGTTATATTGAACAACTTCAACAAATCCTTACTCCTCGTATGTATGAAGGATTTGAATCAATTTATGACAATTCTCTTGAACTTTTAGAAAATGAATTTGAAGAGAAGAATCAACAAACGCGCTCGATTGCAAAAGTTTTTCAAGAAGCATTAAAAGAAATTCCTCTATGGAATCAAGATATCATTGATCATGAATGTTATCGTATTATTCAAGTTTCAAATTGTGATTATTTAGAAGATCTGATTGAAGCTGTTTTTATAGCAGAATCAAAGATCTTAACATCGGTTCAAAATATGAAAGGAAAAACAAAGGTTCATGTGCCACGTGCATCTCATTTTATGCATCGTTGTTATATTGCATCAGCTCGTGAGATTTATAAAAATCCTTATGTTTTTAATCATTCGAAAGAATTAAGTCCTCAAGATAGACATAATAATATGCGTCATACACTTCATATGATCCAAGAAGGTATATCAAATGCTATTCGCGAATTACTTCCCATTCGTGATATTTTGAAGAAAGGATTTTCAAAACATGAATTAGAGAGTGATGATGAAACAAGTGATGAGAGCAGTGTAGAAGTTGATTATTCAGATGAAGATCGTAAAAAGAGTCGTCGTCGCCGTCATAATTCAGAATCGAGTTCAGAAAGTGAAAGTGAATCAGAGAGTGAAAGTGAAAGTGAAGAAGAGAAGAGTGAAAGTGAAAAAGAAGATGAAAAGAGTGAATCTGAACCGGAAGAAGAAGAGAAAGATGATGAAGAAGGATCTATTTTTCATGGTATTGTAAATCGCATTTCAACTGTATTTGGTGGATCTAATGAAAAAGATGAAGTTGAAGTATCTTCATCACCTGTCATGGAAGAATCAAAACCTCTTGAAATTCCTTCCAATATTCCTTCTCATATAGTGATTGAAGATGAATCAGATATACAAGAATTATCAAATTCGATTGAGAAAGAACCTATTCATTTATCTTTTGATGATGAAGAACAACCCATTCATATTGGATCTTCTCAAGAAACAGAATCTGTCATGCAAGCATTTATTGAAGAAAAATTAGCAGAAAAAGAAGAAGAGACAGAAATTAAACAGATTCATTTAGATGGATCACGTATTCCTAAAGAATATCGTTCTTCTGAAACTGTTTCAAAAATAGAAGAGACACCCACTACCATTATCGAAAAAGAAGAACCTATTGTTTCTTCACAACAACCTGAAGAATTCTCATCTTCTGTTCCTATTGATGATGACCGACTTTCAAGTATAAGTAGTGGATTTGTTTATCAACATCATGAAACTCCAAAACATATTCGAAGACAAGATTTTTATGGAAATGGAGAAATAGAAAAAATGAGAAGAGAAGAAGAATATTATACTCTCGAAAAACTGAGAAGAAAAGAGAGAGAACGTCATGAAAAAGAAAAAGAAAAGATGCGTCAACGCCTTCTTAAAAAACAACAACTTCAAATGGCAAATCGTAATGATTTATACCAAAAAAATCTTGAAATTTATAAAAAACATCATAAGAGTTCCGAATCAGATTCAATGATTTCAGGAATTTCATCCATCGCAAGTAGTCAAATTAGCAAGAAAGATCGCACAAAACCTATTGATCAATTTTTACAACAACAACAAAAACCAATCACTTATGTTCAACGTCCCTCTCCTCAACCATCTATATCAATGATGATCAAACAACAAGTAAAAGAAGCAGATAGTGATGATGAATACAAAAGCGATAGTGAATTGCGACATGCTTAATTCGTTTTAAAATGAAAAAAGGAATATATTTTTTTAATAAAAGATCAAACAAATGGAATTTTTGTATGAACCTTATTTTATAAGTCTTATTATCGCTTTTATATGCACTGCTATTTATTATTTAAATGAACGAAATAAATTAAAAGATGAAGATACTAAAAATAAAAAAGAATTAAGTCCTGAATTAAAATCGATCCTCATTTTTATTGTCTCTTATTCAATTTTTACAGGTCTTATGTATGGAATAAAACATTACTTGTATCCTAAAGGAAATATTACTCTGCCTGAAGAGATTATTCCTGAAATCTCTTCTGTTTTAGAAAATACTGAAAATACTACTTCTCTTATGGATCAAGTTAAAAATCTATTACCATCTCTCTCTATTCCAACCATTTCACTCTTTTCAGAATCCAATCAAGTAAATGAAGAACCTAAAAAAGAAAAAAGACATCGTGAAGAAAAACATCAAAGATCCATAGATGAAACTTTAATTGCTGGAAAGAAGAGAAGTCCTATTAAAGATAAAGAACATTTTAAACATATGAATAGTAAAGAAGCCAAATTTGCAGATCATGATGTAGAATTTGATCTTAATGCTTTTAATTTATAAAATCATTATTTGTTTTTAAAAATATTATTTTTATCAAATGGATAAAAATATTTACGTTCTAAGATGGTGCGTTTTATAAGGATGGAATGATAAAAAAAAATATGGAGTATAAGAAGAATTCAATGAGTCTTCAATTACGAAAATTTAATATGCGAATGATCAAAGATGATCAAATTGTTGTGTTAATCGGTAAACGCAATACTGGTAAATCTTTCCTTACCAAAGACCTTCTTTATTACCATCAAGATATACCTGCAGGAACTGTTATTTCACCAACTGAAAATGCAAATAAATTTTATAGTGATATTGTCCCACCTGCTTTTATTCATGATGAATATGACCCAAAGATTACCAATGAATTTATGAAAAGACAAAAACAATTAAAAAAACGCATCATACATGGTGAAAATACAATTGATAATCGTGCTTTTTTAATTATGGATGATTGTCTTTATGATAAAGCATGGCAAAAAGATAAACGTATTCGTGAAATATTTATGAATGGACGTCATTGGGGTATTATGTATATTTTACTGATGCAATATGCAATAGGTATTCCACCCAATCTACGTGCAAATATTGATTGGATTTTTATTTTGCGAGAACAGATTGTAAAAGAAAGAAAGAAATTATATGAAAATTATGCAGGCATGTTTCCAACATTTGAAATGTTTTGTCAAACAATGGATCAATGCACAGATAATTTTGAATGTTTAGTGATTCACAATTGTGCCCGTAGTAACAAATTAGAAGATCAAGTCTTTTGGTATAAAGCTGATAATCATCCTGAATTCCAAGTATGTTCTCCAGAAGCATGGCATTTTAGTCGTGAAAATTATCGTCAAGAAGAAGATGAAGAAGATGATTATCAAGAATTATTAAATCAACAAAGAAAGAATAAGATGCAATTAAAGATCAAAAAACAAGGTTACTAATCTGTTTTTTATAGATATAAAATATAAGAAGAAAATGGATCTTGTTGAAACAATCTTATCCACTGGAATTGAATTTTATATTCAACATGATTCAAAATCAATTCATAAAAAAGAATTTTTACATAAATCAAAAAATAAAAATGAAACTGAAATCATTCATATACACCAATATTTAACAAAATATCGTTTTTTAATTCATGATTTTTTACAAAATGAAAAAATAAAAATAAATAAAACCATTCACACAAAATTAACTTTAGAAGAATGGATTTCATTTGATTATTTATATATCTTTTATCATGAATCAATTTGTATTTATCTATTTGGTAAAAATGGAATTGATTATTTATTTTTTGAAGGATTACATAAATGGACTGATTTAAAAGAAATCAATTTGAAAAAATGGATTCAACATCATAAATTATTTTATGATAATGTTTTTTTACAAAAAGGTATCTTATTTTCTATTCATCAATGTTATATAACACCTATTGCTAAAGATTCTTTTATAAATATTTTTCAATTTATTCAATATAAATATTATAATGTTGATCAAAATGATAAGATACCATTAATTATGGAAGGTTATAGTTTAGGAGGTATATATTTACAATTATGGATACAATATATGAAAAAGAGTAATATACTAAAATATTTTGATATAGAAGCTTATCAAATTGAGAGTTGGTTTCAAGGGAATGAAGAAGAATATAAAGAATTCAAAAAAATAATTTCTATCAAAAATATGATGAAACATGGAAGTTATTTTCATTTATATAATTCATTATTTCAAAAATATCGTAAAATCGATTACTATATTCCACGATCTGAAGAGATAAAAGATATTTTATATTCCAATTCACCATTACGTGTCATCGAATATGGAATTGTAAGTCATCTTTTATAATTTGTAAAAATGAAAATATAGTGACTAAAGATAGAGGTAAATGCTTGATTTTACAAAATATACAAAAAAAGAATTAGAATCTTTAAAAGAAATTTATCATTTAACTTGGGGATTTGGTTTAGAACATGAAATGCAGATTTTTCATATTCCAGATTCAAATCATCTTTCAAAAGAACGTTTTCAGGATTTCATTTTATTTGATTCAAAATCTGCAACCAAACGTCTTTTAGATTTATATAAAAAAGGAAAGATCGAATTAACAAATGATGAATATGATTATTTAACACATATGACATTTGAAACATCTGGAAGAGTATGTAATGGACAACATATTGTTAAACAAGCTCCTTATGAAATGCCTGAATTTATAACATGGAAACCATTTTGTTCTATGCAAACCAAAAGAAATATTCATAATTTAACATTTAATATGATTGAAGCAAAAGAGATTTTTTTAAACCTTCTTTTAAAAGAACCTGTTACTCAAAAATTAATTCAAAAATATGGACCTATTGAACAATATCCTTTCGGTATGACTCGTTATATGTCTGTTCCCAAAAAGATTTTAAAAGATCGTTACTTATTTGTCAAAAAGAAAGATACTGGAAAACGATTTGTCAGAAATGATTATACTGGTAGTTATCATATTACGTTTACATTACCACATGATGATAAAACTTCAGATAAATTATTTATCAAACAACATCAAAACTTTGGTAATCAATTACAATGGTTAGAACCTTTAATGTTAGTTGGTTTTTTTAGTGGTGATGAATATGCAGTGGGAAGTAACAAAAATCGTGTCAGAGGATCTTATCGTGTTTTAAATATAGGATGGGGTAATCTTGCAGGATCTGATGTTAGACTCTTTGGAACAAAAGGTTTAGGTCGTTATACCAAAACACCTAATTATTGGCGAAAAGGATTAGATTTATATGAAACGGATAAATTAAAACCTTGCATTCCTGCATCACCTTCTGCTTTAAAAGAAAAAGGAATCAGTTCTTTAAGCACTGATTTAAGAACTTTCGGAAGCACGGATCCAGCCCATCCCGAGGCAAGAGAAAGTGGAGCACCTATGAGCAAACCAAATGGTATTGAATTTAGAATATTTGATCAATTTAATGATCGTTTTTTAAAATATTTAACTTCTCATGTTGCACTTATTGCAGAAAATTCAAGAAAACATCAAACCAAAGGATATGTATATCAAGATAAAGATTGGATTGAAGCTCTTCATCAAATTATGAAAGATGGATATAAAGCCCTTTTATCAAAATCATTTATTCAAAAATTAAGAAGTAAATTAGGTTTAAAAATCAAAACAACTTCTCTTGTTGCACAAGATATATGGGATTGTGTCTATATGGAAATATATGAAAAAAATAAAGATGGAGAATGGTCAAAAATCTTTTTTGGAATTAAAGAAGGAAGAAAACACCTTGATGCTAATATGTTGACAAAACCACCTCATATGAATCAAGAAAGTTGGTTTTTCGGATTTATGATGAAATGTAACCGTAATCCAAATATATTACATTCATTGAATCAACTTTCTATTTTACTTCAACAGACTCTTAAAGTTTCAAATGAAATCAAATTCAAAGAGATTGAAGAATATACTAAAAAAATTATGGGTGAAGAGTGGGATGCTACAGATCTCCTTTATTTTTATGAATATATCTTTAATCATTTTATACATATTTATAAAAAGAAAAATGGAGAAATTGATTATATTACAAAAGGTAAAGGTGATATGAAAATATTTAATAATTTCAATGAAGAAATTGCTGACATGTGTATGACAACTTTTCATTTTGAATAATGCGATTAAAATTAAAATATAAAATCATCAAATAGAATAAAGATAATGCCTGCTAAAACATTTGATGAAGCTGTTGCTCTTACAAAAAAATTTTCAAAACGTCCAACGGATGAAGAACTTCTCTATACCTATTCTCTTTATAAACAAGTCACTGTCGGTGATATTAACATTCCCGAACCAAGTTTCTTTCAAATGAAAGAGAAATCAAAATGGAATGCATGGAAAGAGCGAAAAGGAATGAAAAAAGAAGTTGCCATGGAAAAATATGTAGATTCTGTGAATTCACTTGAAAAGAAATATCTTTAAATTTTAAATATAAAATCATTAAGATGATCATAGGATTATCTTAAAAATAATGAAAAAGAAATTATGAATAATATTGTGACAAAGAATGATAAATATTAAAAATTTGTTGATTGGAATATGCTTTTTTGATTTCATTTTGAGGAACAGAAGGGAAGAGATGTGAAGGAACTGTAAAGAAAAAGCATCCTTCTAAACCTGTATTTTTATAATAAATGGAATTTTGAATTTGTGTATAAACATCCCCATAATATAAAGCTTCTTGATAAGCTTGATGAAATGCTCGATAAATTGATTCTTTTTCTTTAAATTGTTCATATTTTCCTCCAAAAACCTGATAATTTTGAAGAACAAGAGAACAACTATCATATTGACATATGTTATAAAGATACATACCTTTAATCGAATAGAGTATTTCATAAGCAGTTAATTGATATTTTCTTCTTGTTTCAAAATCATAGAATTCAAAGAAATATAATTTATTATTGTGAATGTAACTACCTGCATTGTTATTAGCGGCAACGACAATATTTTTATAATATTCTTGGCGTTTAATCATGTAGATAAGAACAGCAACATTTGTCTTAAGATTTACACTCATTTGAATCTTCTATCTATTCTTATGGTTTATTTTTTTTTTATTTTAGACGGGATTTGAATTACGTATGTCTTGTGTTGCCCAGCTTCGATCAATCATCCAAGGACTATCTTTCTCAAACATATCATATGTCGATGACATCGCCAAAAGTGGTGTTGACACCTGTTGTTCTTCTGTAAAAGTCTTTGGCACATAACGATATTCAATACGAGCAGGAGGACATTGCATATTGTTTTGTATAAAACCTACTCCCACCATTAAAATACCCACGATCGCCAATAATAAAATAATCGATTTCATCTTCTATCTTTGAAATGGATATATTTTTTGATCAAATGAATGAACTTAAAAAAAAAATATGAAAAAAGAGTAAAATGGAACATCAAGATTGGAATGTGGTAACTCTGCATAATCCGAAGGTTGCAAAGGCGAAAGCACCGATAGAGATTCAAGATAAGAGAAGTGATGAAGAGAAGGCATTAGCAAGAAAGTTTGCAAAAATAGAGAATGAGAGTGATGTGGTGAAGATTGAATATATACCAAATGCATTGGCAAAAGAGATACAAAAAGTTCGTTGTGAAAAGAAGGAGACACAGAAAGATTTAGCAAAAAAGTTGTGTGTGCAACCGACAGTAATCACAGATATAGAGAGTGGTAAAGCGATCTATAACCAAGAGACAAAAAAAGTGATACAGAAGATACAGAAGGAATGGGGAGTGAAGTTTGTGAATAAATAAAATTTAAATATTCTTTTACAATAGAGGTTTTATGAATCATGAGTCATAAAAACAATGATGCAGAGAGTGAAAAGAGATTTCGAGAATACAAACGTCGTCGAAAACATATTCATTTTGAAACATTACAAAATGAACTGATTGAAAAAGAACTCTCTTCAGATGCAAAAGTAGCGATTATTATTCCTTATCGAAATCGTGAAGAACATTTAAATGAATTGAAAAAACATTTTCAAAATTCTCCTTTTGATATTTATGTAATTGAACAAATGAATTCACAAAAATTTAATCGTGGTATTCTTTTAAATATTGGTTTTGATTTAGCCAAAAAAAATAAACATTATGATTATTATATTTTTCATGATGTAGATTCACTTCCTGATGAAGAGTTAATGAAATTATACTCATATCAAGGTAAAAAGATTATTCATTATGCATCTCCTTATTTAGGATATAAATATGATTATCCAACTTTTCTGGGAGGTATTATGGGTTTTACAGCTGAAGATTATGAAAAAATTAATGGATATCCAAATTTCTTTTTTGGATGGGGTGGTGAAGATGATGCGGTTTATGATCGTATTGCTTTAAATCATTTAAAAGTATATCGTCCTTCAAAAGGATCTTTTCGATTATTGGAACATGGAAGACCTACTAAAAATGAAATGAATCCTCAAAAATGGGAAGGATTATTACAAAATGTGAAAGAATGGAAAAGAGATGGATTGAGTGAATTAGATTCTCTTTATATCGTGAAATCGGAAATCATTACTCAAAATCCAAATCTATATTTCTATCAAGTAAAGATTCCATTCTATCATGAAAAACATATGGAATACAAATCTTTAATACGTCCTTTAATTACTTGGAATGAAGTCGAAAAAAACATCTTTGAAACTTACACAGAACCCAAACCATTTGGTAAAAATCAAAATACAAATCAAGAGATAAAGAGTGTGATTGAAGAGAAGGTTTCAAAAGAGTATAAAAAAGGTATGACAGTGGATGATTTGAAATCCACATTAAAATTATTGTTTGATGTATATCGAGAAGTATTATATTTTCGAATTCGTCAAGGTGGAATTGAATTTGCTTATCATATTTATAATAAAGATTTTGAAAATCAATGGCATAAATATATTCAATTTCCTCAAAATATGAATTATGAATCTTTTATGAAAAAACGAAATCAAAATTTACATCCATGGAGAGGAGAACTTACCAAACCTGATTTATGGACAGGAATTGATTGTGTGGTTAGTTTAGAAAATTGGCGTGATTCAGGAAATCCTACTGAATATGTAAAAGAGATCTATGAATTAGTTTCAGAAACTGTGAAATTGTATAAAGGTAAAGTTCCAGATTGTGATCTTTTAGTCAATCGAAAGGATTTACAAGTCCTTCATCAAGATCCGACTCGTTATGCTTATACTCATCTCTTTCCTGCAAATATAAAGATTCCCAATCCACCTAAAAAGTATTGGTTTGTTTTGAGTCAATCGACTACTGATCATAATAAAGATATACCGATTCCAAATGCAGATGATTGGCGAATTGCATCAAAACCTGTCATGAAACCTTTAAATATAGTGAGAAAAGAGAAGATTATTTTCAGAGGAGGTTCCACAGGATGTGGATTGACAGAAATGAACAATCCTCGTTTGCGTTTATCTGAAATAAGTGATCAAATGAAAGATCCAGAACATTGTGATATTGGTCTGCATCAATTAGTCAATAAAGTGAAAGTGAATGATTTTACTTTTGGATTTATTGATGTGAAGCGTTATCAACATTTAAAGAAAGGATTTATAAAACCTGAAGATCAATTAGAAGCTTTATATCAATTGAATATTGAAGGTAATTCAGCAGCATATCGTTATGGATCTCTTTTTAATCGTCAGTCGATTGTCATACAAGCAGAGAGTGATTATCAAGTTTGGTTTGAACCATTCTTAAAAGGAGATGAACATATTCTTCTTCAAAAAGAAGTGTTTATGAAAGAAGGAGATGATTTGGCGACTTCGAAGATGAAATTTGAGGAATGGATGAAATCTCTTTTTGCAAAAAATCAAAAAGAGAAGATGATAAAAAAAGGATCCGAATTCTTTCAAAAATATATTCAAAAAGAACAAATGTGCAAATATATGTTCCACATCATGTCCTTACAAAATCAATATTTATTTTAACTTTTTTTTATCAAATGAAATTATATTTAAAGAAATCAAATTTCTTTATATTCATACTTTTTTTTATAAATTACAAAGTACTTAAAAAACCTATTTTCTTTATATTCATCATATTGAAAATAATTTAAATTTTACTAAAAATCTTAGTAGAAGCTTTATGAGCTGTTATGATGATGATTGTTCCAGTAAAAATGAAGATAGATCCATTTACGAATTCTAACAAAGAAACAGATTCATTTTTTAACAACTTTTTGTTAAGTCCAATTAAAGAAGTTGAAAATAAATAAATTGAACCAAACAAGCAAGCAGAGACTATAATGGAATTTGAAATTATCATTTCAGTAGAATTGATTATCATATTATTAAATTTAATTTATGAATATCTTTTATATTCATATTTTTATCAAATTACATAGTACTTAAAGAAACATGATTTCTTCACAAACTCCGAAGGAGTTTTAGCGCTAAGGCCTTTAGGCCTATGTATATTGGTTTCATTTGATCAATTTTGACCACTGGCGAACGAAGTGAGCTGACAAAAAGATCGTTTTTCTTCGAAAAACGATTCCTTACTCGCGTAGCGAGCCACAAAAAATGATTTATTATAAAATGTATTTTTAATTAATAATTAAAATATATTTAAATTGTAACAAATGGAATTTCCACAATTATTTTCTAAAGGTGGATTAATACCTTGTGTATATTGTGGGACAATTATAAAAGTATCATTAAATAGAGGAGGTAGTAATATAGAAATAAATGGAAAAAAATGTTATTGTTGTGATGAATGTTTTTTATTAGATCCTTTAGATGAATTAGATAGAGAAATAATAGAAAAAAATAAGTTATCAAATGAAATATGGAAAGAAAAATATGGAAATTTAAAGAGAGGTAAATGTGAAGTATGTGACATAAAAATTTCAAAATATGGTTTTGCTACATGGTTTAAAATGTATCCAAATGAAATAAGATCATGGGGAAAAGATAATTTAGATATAGTATGTTATAGATGTAAAAACTATATGTTTGGTAACGAATATAATATAATACGTTTTAAAGAAGATTATAAAGATAAATTTGAAAAAAAAATAAAAGAAGAAATAAAACAAGAAGAAAAATATTTAAACTTAATGGAGATGCTTCAAAAAAAATACGGTCTTGACTGATGTATCATTATGTTTAATATTATCATCTTTTATATCTTCATATAAAATAACATTATATAATTTATATGGATATGCATTTATATTATTAAGTATTAATTCAATAAATTCATAAATATAAAATTTTTTATTTAAGCTATTTTTAATTTTTAAAGTTTTATCTTCCAATAAAACTTTTTTAATATCGTCTATTTTAGTTTGTTTATTTAATAATTTATTACAATACAAAATATTATAGAAAATCATATGTGCTGTTTTTAAACGCATTTTAATATAATAATCATTTATTGTATAGCATATAATATATTTAAAATATTCAAAATCATGTATGTATTTTGATTTATATGATTTTATTAAACAAGAATATTTAGATCTAAATATAATTGTATCTTTTAAATTAGTATTATTGTTTTGTATTAAATCCTTTGAAGGATCTAATTTAATTACCTTAAATAAGATAGATTGTTTTGATGATTTATGTGTTTTTGTTTTATTTAAAAACTTTTTAAAAACAAGATCATTTTTAACAATTTTTTTCACTTCAGGTAATATCCATTTTTTAATTTTGTTGGATAACAAATTTTGGCAATTCTTATTCAGAATTGCCGAATCTTCACTATCTTTTTTAGATAAATGATTGATTCGAGAGTTAGTATTAGCTTGTTTTTCTTTTTTAGTATTTTGGGATACCGAAAGTGATGTAATATGTCTTAAAAGACAGGTATTAACAGGGGCTATTGACATGACGTCTAAAAAGGTCTATTAGACTTCATATCCATAGAATTTTACCTGTCATCTTTTTTTTACACAAATATGAAAATTATTTACTTTTATATAAATTATTTATTTTTATTAAATGAAATCAATATAAAGAAAGCATTTATATTCATACTTTTTTATAAAATACAGAGTACTTAAAAAAACAGATTTTTTCATAAACTCCTTCGGAGTTTTGCGCTAAGGCCTGAAGGCCTTTGTATATTGGTTTCATTTGATAAATTTTGACTACCGGCGAACGCAGTGAGCCGACTATATGATCGTTTTTCTTCGAAAAACGATTCCTTACTCGCGTAGCGAGCCACAAAAAATGATTTTAAAAAAACTTTCATTCTAACAAATTCGTCTAAATCCAAAGATTTACGTTCCTTTCTTTATATAGAAACGTAAAATGGCCAAGATTGGTTTTCATATACCTTTAATGAAGAGTGCATATGAATCGGTAAGGTATCATTTTGAGAGAGGAAATGGGATACGTGAATTCCAAATCTTTATCAAAAACCCTCGTCAATTCAAAATCACACAAATCAAAGAAGAGGATGCGCGTTTATGCCAAGACTTCGTAAAAGAACATGATATCTTTTTGATTACTCATGCAAGTTATCTTTTGAATACAGCAAATCCGGAGAAGTGGGATTTTAAGATTGCCAATGGAATCAATGAAATTGATTTAGCTGAACAGATTGGAGCATATGGTGTTGTTTTTCATGTTGGGAAACATCTCAAATTACCTATTTCAGAAGGTGAGGATTTCATGTTTCAATATATTCAACACTTGATTCATCATATTATAGAAAGAGGATATGAAACAAAATTCATTTTAGAGACTTCTGCACATTGTGGAACCGAATTATGTTGGAGAATGGAAGATTTAGGAAAAATGTTTCATCGTTTCTCTGAAGAAGAAAAAAGACATCTTCGCATCTGTATTGACACTTGTCATATCTTCTCTGCAGGATATCGTATTCATACAAAAGATGGATGTGAAGAATATATCCAATTGGTTGAAAAAGAAATAGGTTGGGAAAATGTAGCTGTCATTCATCTAAATGATAGTTTAAGTATTGGAGGATGTGGATGCAAAGCCGATCGTCATGCTAATATAATGAAAGGTTTTATTATGGATGGAATGAAGCGATTGATAGAACATACAATTGATTATGGAATTCCTCATATATTAGAAACACCTATACCATCCGAGGAGAAGATCTTTGAAACACATTTTGAAGAGATCGATGCAATTCACACATGGTTTGGTTAAATGAAACGTAATTTATAAATAAATATGATAAAAGAATATGGGGAAATATGAATGAAAATACGAATGTTTATATGATTGATTCAAAGATAGATAAATATAAATCGGATGGAAGATATGAATTTTCATTTTATCAAAAATTAGGAAGTGGATCATATGGAGTTGTTTATGATATAGGGGAAGGTTGTGTTGTCAAAATATTCTTTCATTCCATTTTAGGAAAAACCGTTTTTGAAGAGAAACCAAGTGTCATTCCTTACAAAAATGAAAATCGAGAATTAGCTTTTTATTTTCGTTTAATGAAAGAAGATATTCAAAAACATCTTGATAACCATATTCTTCCACCTCTCGGTATCGGATATCTTACCGATGAACTCAAACTCGACTCTTACACTTTTCAAAAATATACTTATTTTGTGATTTTACCACTTTGTGTTCCATTTCATAAAATCTATAAAATTCGCAACAATCCACTTTTACATCACAAAGATGGAAAACGTTTTGTCTATGAATTTATGTTCAAACTTCTCAAAGCCAATTCTTATTTAGAGAATCAATATGATATTATACATTTAGACATTAAATTAACAAATATTATGTATTTATATGACTCTTCATCAACATTACTTTTTAAAGATGATGTCATAAAACCATTAAAAAAAGAGTCTAAAATGATATTACCTTTTCAATTTCATGAAAAGATGATGCTTCTTGATTATAGTCTTATCAAAAAAACAAAACTAAACAAAAATGAATCTATATTTCAACTTGATGAGTTTGATAAACAAAATGGTAATTTTCAATATTATATTTGGCCAAATGAAAATGAACATTTCATGATTCGACATATTCCAGCTTATTCTTTAGGTGTATCCGTTCTTGAAATTCTTTTAGGAAAAGAAAAAGCTATGAAATCTCCTCTTATTGAAAATCGAATTGAAATGATTGAAGAGATTTATCAAAAATATAATGATATTGGTTATTTATTAAAAAAATCATTAATTGAAAAGATGAATATAGAGGATATGTTTCAATTAGTTCAAAATCTATATCACAAATTTTACTTTGAAACTAAATAATTTATAAAAAAATTATATAAGAATTCTTTCTGAAGGTGATATATAAGGAATTCCTAAAAATGTAAAGATCTCTTCTTCTTTTTTTGGATGAAAATTAATCCTTTTTCCTGTCTTTCGATCAAATATTCCCTTTTCACTCAATTTATAACCTTTTTCTATCGCAATTTTACGAATCTTCTTTGAAAACTCCTTATCAGATCCAAAATATAAAAGATACCATGGCAACTCCTCTTCATCAATCATCATAATATCCATTTGACGAATCTTCTTTGTAATTGGATTTTGTATAATCGATATCATCTTTTCATGTCCTTGACTAAAGATATACAGAATGATTTCTCTCAAATCATCAATTACATTTTGAAATAATTCTGCCTTCGCATAACTTGTATGATTTTTTACATTTTTTTTCACAAATAATAAATCCATATCTCCACTCTCTTTTTTCCCTAAACGATAAGATCCAGCATTCACCACTTCTATTCCATATTTCTTTACTTTTTTCTGTATCCATTTTGTAAATTGTGTAATCTCTCTTCTCGGTATTCGTTCTGACAATTCTTCATAATATTCTAAACCTTTTTGTTGTTGTTCATTCAAATGAACTTCTCCTTTTTCCACAGCTCTTTTTAATTCACGAATTGTATGAATTCCATCTTCTAAAACAATTTGTTGTGCCTTTTCGACCCCAATTCCCCATATTCCTTGCATTTCATAAATAGCTTGATAATCTGGATTCTTCTCAATTTCATCTAACATCTTTAATTTTCCCGTCTTCATAATCTCTTCAATCTTCTCTTTTGTATTTTTTCCTATTCCTGAAATCTTTTCCACATCTTCCATTGTATAAATTGGTTTTGAAGATTTGATAGATCTTAATATCTTCTCATAAGATGAAATTCTGAATTTTGTTTGCATATTTCCCTTTTTACCTAAAGTCTTATGAAACATCAAAATCTTCTCAAAAATCTCTACTATCTTGGGTTTCCAATCCTTCCTACCACCCATCATCTTCTTCACCATCTTTACATCTTCTTGAAATCCTTCTGGATCCGTCTCCAAAACAATCGGTATTCTTTTCTTTTTAGCAATTTTGATAATTTCACCTAAAACCTTTGGATCTCCACCTAACTTTTCTCCAAAGATATATCCCTTTCCTATCGACTCATGACGATCTTTTACCGAATGAAATGGTTCTTTTGAATCATTCAAATGAATTAATTTTATCTTTTCTAAACCTATATGACGATCCCATTCAGAGAAATAATCTTTCATTCCTTCTATGGTATGTATCGGATATCCTGCAGAAAAGATATGACATGTATCAAGACAAAATCCAATTCTATTCTTTATCTTTTTTGGAATCTTTTCATATAATTCTGCTAAAGATTCTATCGTTCCACCTATTGTATAAGGTCGATTGATCGATGTTTCTAATAATATCTTTCCACTTTTTACTCTTTTACAAACCATTTGTAAAGATTCTACAAAATTCTTCATACACTCTTCATACGTTGTTTTGATAGAGGGTGTTTGAAAACCTCCCAAATGTATTACTACACCTCCACATCTTGCTCCTAACTTTTTACAAACAGACAAATCATGAACTAAATTATCAATTCCCCATTTGAAACGAGGCTCTTTGGGAGGAAAACAAAAATTCAATGATAACAATCCATGTATCAGCAATTTCATCTTTGATTTCTTTAAGTAGTGTTTCATTTGATCAAAATCATTTTTTGAAAAATGATTTTTTTGAGAGAGAGTAGTATGATGGTTGTCACCTACAAAAACTTGTAAATAAGGATATTTCCCATCTAACTTCTTTATCAAATTCAATAAACTTCCATATTCACTATGATCCATATGTACTCCTATCATTCTTTAAATCCCCTATATTATGTATATTTTTTTTGAATATAAAGAAATGAAAAGTAAAATGAGTAAAATGGTTTGGTATTATGTCGATCGATGGTTACGAAATATGGTAGAGAGTGAAAATATTTCAACAAAGCGAAATGAGGGATTTTTAGTAAGACAAAAGAGTTTGTGGGAGATGATATGTTCATGGTGGAGACCGAATGTTTTGCCGATTTATGAAAAGAAGGGAATTTAATTTTTTAAATGTATTTTTTTTATCAAAGGGTAAATGATAAAAATCTAAACAAAAAATAGATGATGAGATGGAGAAAATTGAAGTGACCACACAGTATTTAAAGAAGATGGATATTTATCTCTTTTTTGTTTGTCAAAATGTAAAAAAAGAGATGGAAAGAATTGCCAAATTAATGAAGATTCCTAAATTACCCAAAAAATTAATTGAAGGATTTCATGGTAAATTAGGTGAAGAGAAGAGTTTCTTTATGGATGATAAAGAGATTCAATTTATCGGTTATGGTAAAAAGAAAGAGTGTAATAAAGATGTTTTATATCATTTATATGGTATATTAGGTAAAAGATTTGCAAATGAACCTTCTGGATCTAAAATATGGGTAGATGTTGTCATTGGAACAGATTTAGAGATAGAAAACCAAATAGTGGGATGGATGTTAGGTGCTTATTCTTTTGATAAATATAAAAAAGGAAATGAGAATATTTCCAAAAAGAAGAATCAAATCTATTTTTATGCAAAAAATAAAAAGATGAAAGAAATCATTCAACATTCAATTCAAGAAGCAACCATTCAAAATCAAACGCGTGATTTAATCAATGAACCTGCCAATCTTCTTCATAGTACTGAATATATCAAATATATAAAAAAACATCTTCATAAAAATATTAAAATACGTATTTTAAATGAACGCGAATTGAAAAAGCAAGGACTGAATCTTATTCTTGCCGTGAATTCAGGGAGCTCTCATCCTGCTCATCTCGTTATTCTCGAATATATTTCAAGTCCTCTTTATAAAAAGAAACCTTCTATTTGTCTTATTGGAAAAGGTGTTATGTTTGATACAGGTGGATACAATATCAAAGGTGGTGATTTTTCAGACATGAAAGAAGATATGGCGGGTAGTGCTATTGTTTATGGTATAATGAATTTAATAGCAATGAATGAGATGAAAGGACGTTTTGTTGGATTATTACCTATTGTAGAAAATATGGTAGATGCAAAAGCAACAAGACCGGGTGATATTATCAGGTCTTATAATGGAAAAACAGTAGAAATCACTGATACAGATGCTGAAGGACGACTTATATTAGCAGATGCAATTGCATATTCTGTGAATTATCACCCAAAAATGATTATTGATGTGGCAACTTTAACAGGAGCGGCAGCATATATGTTTGGAAATAAAGCGACAGCTATCATGGGAATTGGAAATGAAATGATTCAAAAGATGAAAAAACAAGGTGAAGATGTGAAAGAACATATGTGGGATCTTCCTATGTGGCAAGAATATGTAGATTTAACCAAATCGAGTGTTGCGGATTACAAAAACCTCACAGAAAGCGCTCATGCCGGTGCAATTATGGGTGGCGCATTTCTCTCCAATTTTGTTCCCAAAAATACAGAATGGATTCATATGGATATTGCTGGAGTTGATTATTTGTCAAATGAAACAGCAACACGATCAGCAGGTGCATTGGCAGGAGGATTCCGAACAATCCATCATGTTTTACAAGATTTACAAGAGAAGAGAGAATAAAAACAATTTTTTTTTGAATAATATTCTGGATAATATCTTTTCAGAATCCATCGAATTCTTTTTTCACGATCCATCTCTTTTTTATTTTTAAATGAATCAATTAATCCATTTAATAATTCATGATAACGAAAAACTTCATGATGATCTTCCACATTTATATTCCACTTCTCTTTAAATTCTTTTTTCACATATCTTTGAATCTCTTTAAATTCTTCTTTTTCCGAAACCGATAATCTATCCAACTCATTCAATATATCAAACATACTCTGATATACTTCCATCTTTCATTCTAACTCTTTTCAATATTCTTTTCTTTAAGTTCAATTTCATTTAATCAAGAATCATTTGAAAGAAGAGAAGAGAGTGAACCGAATGTTTTTTGAAGTTCTTTCATAAAATCTTCGGAGTCATCGATTTCTTCAATTATTTCTTCTTTTTTTTCTTGTGGGATAGGTTTTTGGAAAGATGCCATAGAGGTTTGTTGTAATTTGGGTGGTTCAACAAATTGACGAACTTGATTCTTTTTCATAATAGGTTCTTGAGATGAGATCTTGGGATTTTCATGAATTTTCTTAACACTATTGAGAAGTAATGTGTATTTCTCAATCTCTTTTAATGTAATGGCTAACATGGCTCTTAATGATTGAATTTGTTGAATACTCACTTTGTTTTGTTGTAATGTCATTGTTTTTGAATAAGCTGTTGCAGATAAATTTGCAATTTGTGATTGAATATTTACTCTTTTTACATATAAATTATTTAAAATATGTTCATATTGTTGAATGGATAATGCTGTTTTTTGTTGTAAAGTTTGTTCTCCTGTAGACAAAGAATTCATCATAGGAGAGGGAGGGGTTAATAGAGAGGAAGGAGTAATAGGGACTGAAGGGACTTGTGGATTTTCAGACTCAATCTTTGCAATCTCTTGTTGCACCATGTGTTTATGAAAAAGACGCTTCTCGGATTCACCATATTGAATTCCCAATAAAATGGCTTTTAGAAAAAATAGACGGTTTTGCTTCTCTTTTAACAACTCTGGCACATCTGATTTCATCATTTCTTTATATACATTCTGTTTTGATTAAAATGTAGGAAAAAAAGCGAATTGAAAATATATTTTCTTTTAATAGAGGATTCTATTTATACAAAAATGGGTGCTATGATATCTCAAACCAATCGTGATTATATCAATACAAATTGGGATAAACTAAAATGTTCTCCTATGGCTCCTTTATTACAATCGATGGGGGTTGCTCCAGGTGATCCTACCTCGACTGCCAATGCCTGTAAATCCAGTGAATTTAACTCAATGTTTAATGCAAGTATGACTGATCAAATCAAAAATACAAATATGATCAACAAAAGTATGGGTATGATTTCAAATGAACTTAATTCCTTTCGAAAAGTAATTGCTTCTTTACAACAACAAGCCTTTAAAGATCTATCGAATGTTGCAAGTAAATTATTTGAAATTTATGTAAAAATTGGTAATATCTTTATGGTTCTTATCAAACATATTCGAAATATTCTAAAGATTATGCGTTATTCGATGGATACAAGTGCAAATCTAATGCGACTCGTCATTGCTCTTATCAATTTAATTCGAGTCCCTGTTAATTTTATTTTAAGATTGATTTAATTTGATGAAATGGGAGAAAAACTGATTTTTGTTTATATTTAACAGATATAAAGAGTATGTAATAAATAAAAAGAGTAGTCAAATAGTAAATCATGGCATCAAAAAAAGAAGCAAAGACAAAGAGTGTCGAGGAGACGTTCGTCAAGAAGAGTCAAATTGAACATATCTTGGATCTTCCGGATACTTATATCGGTTCGATCGAAATGACGCAGTTGGATACTTGGACACTGGATGAGAATGATGAGAGGATGGTTTATAAGACGGTGAATTATATTCCTGGACTCTATAAGATCTTTGATGAGATTCTTGTGAATGCACTTGATCAATATGTGCGTTTGGAGCAGGATGCATCTGCTGAGAATAAGGTCTCTCAAATCAAGGTTTTGATTGATAAGGAGAGGAATATTATCTCTGTTTTGAATAATGGCGAAGGTATTCCTGTTGTAGAACACAAAGAACATAAGATTTATGTCCCCGAATTGATTTTTGGACATCTATTGACTTCCTCGAATTATGATAAGGATGAAAAGAAGATTACAGGCGGAAAGAATGGTTATGGGTCAAAATGTCTCGGATTTGATGTAAATGTACCGTTGTTTAATGGTACAGTTAAGAAGGCGAAAGATATTAATATGGGAGATAAACTAATTGGTGATGATGGCAAGATTCGAAATATTCTAAATATTACACGAGGATCTGGACAAATGTATAGGATTATTCAGGCACATGGTGAATCTTATGAAGTAAATGATCAGCATATTTTAACTATGCATATGCCTGATCACAAGCAGATTTTTTGGAGTGATTCGGAAAATTCTTGGTCTGTTTTGTGGTGGAATCATGAAGAAATGAGAATTAATAAGAAAAGCATTAAGCTTTCAAAGAATACTTTTAAGTGTCCTGAGTGTAATATTGATTTGAATAGCAGTATTTCTAGACATTATTCTAGGATGCATAAGGGAATTGAAGTTCCTAAGAAAGAGAGGAAGGCTCCTAATAATATTCCTCCTGATACTGAAGAAGTAAAGAAGGCCAGAGAAGAATTGGAAGATTTTATTCGTGAAATTCCTGAATCAAGTGTTTTTGATATTTGTATTCAAGATTATATGAAAATGAATAAGACTACGAAAATGAGATTGGCTGGAATCCGTGGTGATTGTGTCGAATGGAATAAACAAGATGTAGCATTAGATCCTTATGTTCTTGGATTATGGCTTGGTGATGGTATGCAGACTGGATATACATATGCTTGCTATGGAGAGAAGGATCCTGAAATTATTGAGTATTTGGAAAAATGGGGAGTTGAGAATGATGCTGTTATTAAGAAAACAGGTAAATATGTATATCAGATTTCGTCAAAGAGTAATTTTGGAAAGATGGGATCGTCGCCTCTAAAGAATAAATTGAAAAAGTATGATTTAGTGAATAATAAGCATATTCCGAATAAATATATTGTAAATGATCGTGATACCAGATTAAAGGTTTTGGCAGGGATTATTGATACTGATGGACATGTTTCACGTGATGGAACAAGAATTACTATTTCTCAGGGATCTAATCATGCAAGATTGGTAAATGATATTGTTATTTTATCTAGATCTCTTGGGTTTTATACTACTGTGAATAGTAAGAATACAACTTGGACATCAACTGATGGTGAAAAGAAGAAGGGTGTTTGCTTTGGAATTAATATTACTGGAAAGATTGGAGACATTCCTACACGTCTTCCTCGTAAGAAGTGCAATGATATTCCTATTCATTCACATAATAGCACTGGTTTTATTACGATTGAGGATATTGGTATTAGTGATTATATTGGTTTTGAAATTGATGGTAACCAGAGGTTTGTGATTAATGATCATACTGTGACTCATAATTGTTCAAACATATTTTCAAGCTATTTCCGTATTGAAACAATTGATGCGAGTCGTAAATTGAAGTATATTCAAGAATTTAGGAATAATATGAATGAAAAGGGAGTTCCTCAGATCACAAAGTTTTCAGGAAAGCCTTACACGAAGATTGATTTCTCTCCTGATTTGGCTCGTTTCCATTTGACTTCTTTGGATAATGACACTGTTCAATTGATGAAGAAGCGTGTTGTGGATGCAACAGCTTGTACGGGAAAGACGGTGAATGTCTTTTTGAATGAGAAGAAGTTGGAATGCAAGTCTTTGGAGAAGTATGTGAATTATTATCTGAATGAGATGACAGAGAGAATTTATGATGAGGGAAATGAGCGTTGGGAAGTCGTGGTTGCAGTAAATCCTGAGCCGAAGTTTGATCATGTCTCTTTTGTGAATGGTATTACGACATTGAAGGGTGGCAGACATGTAGATTCCGTTGTAAATACGATTACAAAGGAGATTGTGAATATTGCGGCAACAAAGGGAATCAAGAGGAAGAAGATAGAGATCAAACCTGCCGATTTGAAGAATAACATGTTTATCTTTATACGCTCGACGATTGAGAATCCTTCTTTTGATAGTCAGATCAAGGAGTGTTTGACAACTCCGATGACGAAGTTTGGAAGTCGATATGAACCAAGTGAGAAGTTTATGGAGAAGTTGATGAAGACAAGTCTGATTGAGAGAGCGATGAAATTGACGGAATTTAAGGATAATTTGGGTCTACAGAAGACATCTGGAACGAAGTCATCACGAATTACTGGTATTCCGAAGTTGGATGATGCAAATAAGGCAGGAACAGATGAATCTCACAAATGCACATTGATTTTGACAGAGGGAGATTCAGCCAAGGCATTGGCGATTTCTGGTTTGAGTGTTGTCGGACGTGATTATTTTGGTGTTTTCCCTTTGAGAGGTAAGTTGGTGAATGTTCGGAATATGGAGAAGAAGCGTGTTGCAACGAATGAAGAGATTGCAAGTTTGGTAAAGATTTTGGGTTTGAAGTATTCGGATAAGAAGAGGACCAGTCAGGAAACTTATAAGGAATTGCGTTATGGAAGAGTGATGATCTTTACTGATAGTGATTATGATGGATCGCATATTCAGGGATTGGTGATTAATTTCTTCCGTTATTTCTGGCCTGAATTGGTAGATATTCCTGGTTTCATTATTACATTGGCTACACCTGTTGTGAAGGCAAGGAAACAGAAGGAAGTTCTTTCTTTCTATACATTGACAGAATATGAGGCATGGAAGGAGGCTGGAAATGGAGCAGGTTGGGATATCAAGTATTACAAGGGTTTGGGAACAAGCACAGATAAGGAAGCAAAGGAATATTTCCAGAAGTTTGATGAGGATAAGATTGAATTTGTCATGGCAGATATGATTCAGAGTGCAGGAGCTGGAGCTGAATCGACTTTTAATGAAGAGGAGTATAAGCAATCGGAGGATCGTTTGGAATTGGCTTTCCAGAAGTCGCGTGAAGATGATCGTAAGGAGTGGTTGAAGGGATATGATCACAATCTGATTTTGGAACAGACTCAGAAGAGAGTGAAGTATCATGAATTTATCGATCGTGGATTGAAGCATTTTTCGAATTATGATAATATGAGATCTATTCCATCGATGTGTGATGGGCTGAAGCCATCTTTGAGAAAGATTCTGTATGCATGCATCAAGAGGAATCTTCGAAAGGATATTCGTGTGTCGCAGTTGGCAGGTTATATTAGTGAGAAATCGAATTACCATCATGGTGAAGCTTCTCTTTATGAAGGAATTGTTGGAATGGCACAGAACTTTGTGGGATCGAATAATCTGGAATTATTGGTTCCTTCAGGACAGTTTGGCAGTAGACTTCTTGGTGGAGGTGATCATGCTTCTCCGAGGTATATTTTTACTCGCCTTCGTGAATATACACAGTTGATTTTTAATCCGAAGGATGCACCTCTGTTGCAATATTGTGATGATGATGATGGAAACAAGGTGGAACCGGTTTATTATGTTCCGATTATTCCGATGTTGTTGGTGAATGGATCTATTGGTATTGGAACAGGTTTTAGCACGATGGTGCCACCTCATCATCCGATTCAGATTATTCGCAATTTGATTCATTTGATGGATGGAGAAGAGATGGAGAAGATGGAACCTTACTTCCGTGGATTCGTGGGTGAAGTCTCTTATAAGGGTGTATCGGATATGGGTTATGATCAATATCAGAATAAGGGTGTATATGAAGTGATTGATGATTCAACGATTAAGATTACGGAATTGCCGATTGGAAGATGGACAAGTAATTACAAGGCTTTTTTGGAAGGAATGATGGCAGATAAGGATGAGAGTGGAAAACCGAATAAGTATGTGATTTCGAATATTCAGGATAATTCGACAGATAAGACAGTTGAATTTACAGTGAAGTTCAAGAAGAATGGTGTTGCAGAGATGAGAGATCGAGATCAGATTGAAGAGGTGTTGAAATTGACGGAATCGAAGAATTGCAGTTATAGCAATATGCATTTGTATAATAGTCGTGGAACGATTGCAAAGTATGAATCCGTGGAAGATATTCTTCGTGAATTCTATGTGATCCGTTTGGCTTATTACATCAAACGCAAAGAGTATATGTTGAAGAGTATGAAGGAAGAGTTGGATATCAATGAGGCAAAGATTCGGTTTATTCGTGAATTTATGGAAGGTGATATTGTGATCTTCAAGAAGGAAGATGATGAGATTAATGCTCAACTGGAAGCTCGTGGTTATCCGAAGTTTGCTTCTGGAAATGCAAAGAAGACGAAGAAGACAGAAGAGGATGAAGATGAGGATGAAGATGAAGAAGTGAAAGAAGTCGTGGATAGTTCGATGAATTATAAGTATTTGATGAATATGAAGATTCAGTCTTTGACAAAGAAGAAGATGGATGAATTGCAAGCCAAGTATGATCGACTCCTTGCAGAATACAATGAACTCATGGTGAAGACAGAGAAGGATCTTTGGAAAGATGATCTCTTTGAATTACGTGATGTCATTGAGAAGAATATGCGTCAATATGAGGAAGAGATGGATGAGGATCGAAAGAGTGAGAAGAAGGTGAAGAAGACAAAGAAGGTTGTGAAGAAACCTATGAAGAAGTAAATATGTGAATTGTTTTTGATTTTATTTTTATACTTTTTTAATTTTAAATTTTTAACATTTTTATATAAAACATTTTTTTATATAAAATTCCATTTGATCAAATGAATATAAAAAAATAGCAAATGAGGATAGAGTAGTAAATGGATCCACAAGATTTGTTATATACGAATGTATTTGTGGATGAGAGTGTGATTACAAAAGACGAATTAGAAGAGACACGAACAAATTATGGAAGATTTCGTGATTATATTGGATCAAGAGAGAAGGAGACAAATCAATATATAGGTGAGAATGGAAAAGAGTCAGATCCATTTAATATCAATAAGACATTACAAGAACCATTTCCGACAAATTTGAAGAAGAATCATTATCCTTTATTTGATACATATATACAAGATATATCAAAAAATCGTTATCAAAAAGAGAGAATTACAAAAATGAGTATAAATAGTGCAGATCGAAATAAGACATTATATTTATATCCAAATTCTTTTTCCATTCCATTAAATCGGGTATTTAATAATGTGCAAGAAATAAGAATTACAGATTTGGCTTTTCCTAATTCAGTTCCACCCATTAATAATTATAATAATGTATTGGCATGGCAATATGCATCTTCAGCATTATTACAAAATAATTTGATTGATGATAATATTATTCCAGTTCCTATTCCAAGTAAAACGATTAATTACAGTTCATTACCAAATGCAGTTTCTAATATTCCTTTTCAAAATTCAAATTATTTAGTATATCAAGCTTTTATTACCGAAGGATTTTATACACCTAAAACGTTAGAAGAGAGTATTCGCACAACAACAGGTAGAATTTGTCATGGAATGACTTATATTAATCAATATGCAAATTCACAACGTAATACTTCTGTTTTAAATACAAATTTACATCCATTTGAATATCCTTTTGAAGAACCTTATTATTCGACGAAGCAGGGTTTAAATACACCCACTCTTTGGAGTTTTACTATTAATCCGATTAATAGTGTTGTATATGCAGTCAATCGTATGGAAGAATTGGAAGTATTAGCAATACAGACATTTGAAGAAGATGTAACTTCTGCTGAATTATCCGAATATGATGTATTTCATCCATATGTGACAAGTGTTGAAAATACATTTAGTCCAAATTATATTTATATAACAGTAAAACAAGGAAAACAGACAAGCACAGAATGGTATGGAGAAACAAATGGAACGGTAAATCCATTTCCATTAGTATTGACAGATATCAAAGGAAATATTGGAGGGATACCATGGGAATTAATAAATTATACTGAATTTTGGGATGTAAATATTTATGAAGAGAATGGTTATCCTGAAGATTCTTTAAATTCCATTTCAACCTATAAGTTATATGATAAAATACAATTTACAGATAAATATGGAGTAACACATAAATATCTACGATTTGCATTAAAATTATCAACTGGAAATGCAAATGGAAGAAGATCAGCTGGATATGGTGCTTTTGTGATTTTACCTAAATCAAATTGCACGATTATATATAATTCATCTTTAAATACTTCTTTAATAAATGGTCAAGTTGATAATGGTTATTATGGAGAAAATATTCAATCCGAGAGAGATGCAATACCAACTGCGGGTAGAGCATTACTCTGTCGATTTATTTATGATCTTACAAATGATGGTCAATATGTTGATTATGAGATTGATACAGCAAATGTTAAAAAACGTAGTTTTTTATCAACTACTTTGTGTTTTCCTGTTGCAAAAGTAGCAAATCAAACCATATTGATTGAACAAAAACCTACTTTTTCATTTGTGCATACGAATACGGATTCAATTGAGACATCATCGGATATTACACAATTATTAAAGAGTGGATTACCTTACTTTTATCGATCTCCAATTAATAAATTAAATTTTCAACTTCAAAATGGAGAATATTATTTTAAAGGAGTTGATTTCATCTTTTTAAAAATTGCACCTACTGGAGTTCCCGTCACTTATTCAAATATTACTTTAGCGATTGATAATAAAAATCAACAATTAAATCAAAATTATGTCATTAATACATTAATGAATGTTGGTATTGGAAACGATTATCAATGTTTACCATCATCTCAAAAAAATCTAAGTGCAAATGTAAAAGATTATTCCAATATCTTTGGTAAAATTATGTTATCACCTACACCGATGAATACAGATACAAATCAAATGGTTAATACAAATTTTGTCAAGTTATACAATCAACCTATTGATAATTTATCAGAAATAGCAATTCAAATTTTATTACCTGATATGATTGTTTATAACATGGGAAGAGATTTTAGTTTTACGATAGAATTTGTGGAAATTATTGATTTACTAAAAGAGACGAATATAGATACAAAGAGAGATAATGTAATAACAACAGGCTATCGTTCTTATTAAAAAAGAGTAAGAAATGGTTTCTTTTTTTCTTTGATAGAGATAGAGATAGAGAAGAATGAATTCGCGTCCTGAAACGATCCAATATCAAACTTTATCAAATACTAAATATAGTATTAATCAATTTCAAAATGGTCGTGTTATAAATTATAATAATGAACCTATTCAAGATATTGAATTATTTGAAAGTTATACCAAAGAAGATACTAAACAAAATTTTCAAGTTGAAGCTCTTTATGGTATTCAAGAATCTTCTCAACTAAGTCATATCTTCTTTTCTCGTCAAAATCTTAATCGTATTCAAGATATGATTCGTTATCAAGTTTATCTCAAAAGTAATAAGAAATATGTGATTGACCGTCAATCTGATGTAACATTAGAAGTAATCATGCGATCTATTTATTTGCAACATTCACCCAATTTGCCAAATAAAATTAAAGAACAAATTGATTATTTGGACAAATTAGTGACAGATTGGTGTGTTGAACAAATTATTCCAGAAGTGGAACAATATATGGGATATTTGAGTGAAATTGAATATATGCCTATGCCAATTGATTTACCAAGAAATATATCATCTAAAGGAACACGTTCATTGCGTTCTGTCACAACTACTTTTTAATTTATTTTTATTTAAATCTTTTTATAGAAAGAATCTATAAAAAAAACGTAATTATTAATAGAGATATGCAAGCAATCGTAAAAATATTCGCCTTTATTGGTTTTGTTACCATTTTAGTTTATTTAACTTTCCGTTTATGGGATTATTTTAAATCACAAAGTGATAAAGCAGATAAAGCAAAAATACGTCCTCCTCTGGATTATATGAATGATGTTGGTATTAAATGCCCCGATTATTGGACTTATGTAGGTAATGATAAAAATGGAAATTATCAATGTGTCAATACTTTCCAATTACATGTAAAAGATCCTTCGAAATGTTATAGTGATATTTCAAACAAAATGATGATATTTAAAGCATTGCAAGAAGGTCAAAATTGGTCAGATATGTCAGATGATGACAGAACTAATTTTGTCAAAACACAAATTGCAAGTGGTGATAATATTTTGAATAATACAAATCGTTGTGATTGGACCAATAAATGTGGAGCTGTTTGGTTAGGTGTTGGAGATAAATGTTAATTTGTTTTTTTTATATTGGATGATTTTTTTCAAAAAGATGATTTTTGAAAATGTTTGTATTTAAAAAAAGAAGATGAATATAAAAAGAAAGATGCCACGAAAAAAAATAGAGAAGAAAGAGATTCAAAAAGAGCCTGTATTAGATAAACTTGTGAGTTTTTCGATATCATCCGATACTAAAAATGAGCCATGGTTAAAAAAATATAGACCGAAAGTGATGAGTGATTTTTTTTGTTTTCGTGAAGAGACTCAAAAAATGATTGAATGGATGGAAAAAATGAAAAAGGATCCTCATTCTTGTAAAAAAGTTTTATATTTAGTAGGTGGTTCTGGAATTGGCAAAACCACGATGGCAGAAGTTTTATTAGAACAAATGGGATTTCGTATGATTGAATATAATTCATCTGAATTGCGAAGTCAAAAACGAATTACAGAAGTATTAGAAAAATCATTAACTTATCGAAATGTATTTGAAATGATGGATGAAGAGAATAAGCCAGTCGGTTTTTTAATTGATGAATTGGAAAGTTTAATTGGCACAGGAGATAAAGGTGGTTTTTCAGAATTTTTAGATATATTAAAATGTAATACAAAATTTGAGAGTCATTTGGAATCATTAAAAACAAAGAAGAATGTAAAAAAGAAGACAGATCAAAAAATGGTTAAATTGGTATCACCGATTATTTGCACTTCATTTGAATCCAATGAAAAGAAGATACAAGAATTAAAAAGATATTCTGAAGTCATTTTTTTACAATCACCTATTCAAGAAGATGTTTTTCAATTCATTAATTGGATTTCTACACAAGAAGGTTTTACTATGAATGAAGAGTGTAAGGAGTATTTATTTCAATATATACGCGGTGATATGCGAAAATTAATCATGAGTTTAGAACAAATTTATGTATTTTCTATACAAAAAAAGAAAAGTATTGATCTTGAATTTATCAAATATGTTTTTACCTTTTTAAGTGAAAAAGATGAAGATGACTTGATTTTAAAGGAGACTGAAAAGATTTATACACGAAATAATGTTCCAATGATTGATTGTATTCGTATTTTTAGTAAAGAATGCCTTCTATTACCTTTAACTATGTATCAAAATACATTACAAGCACTTAAACATTCAAAAATAGATGGTAAAATAAAATTGAAAGAATATGGAAATTTATTAGATTCTATTGCTCATCATGATATATTACAAACAATGATGTTTAAAAATGATGATTATGTAGATGATGAATTTTATGAAAGTGCATGTTTATACAGTTTAAAGATGCCAAATATGTATTTACAAAGAATGAGAAATGAAGATGAAAAACAATTTCATTTTACATATGAAAATACAAATTTGTTAAATAAAATTTCACAAATGTTAGTCAATAAAAAAATGGTTCAAAATTCTCGTAAATCTATTCAAAAATGTAATGTTGAATCTGATGAAGTTCTTTATATTGTTCAAATTTTGTCACATTATTTGGGAGATTTAAAGAATCAGATGGATGAGGGTGAGGAGGTGTTGATGAATGTAGAGGGTATCAAGAAATCCGATGAATTGACTTTGTTTATGAATAAATATGGTATTACTATGGAAGATTTAGAGAATATTATGAAGATAGATAAATTGAATAAGGTGAATCATACATCAAAGAAGAAGAAGTTTACGATGAAGATGAAGAAGGAGATAGAGGGTCAATTATTTGAAAATGAGAAGATTTAAAATTTGTTAGCTTGATAAATGACAGAAGCTGATTTTTCATCACGTTTAATTTTGGGATAGCATGTTTTGCAATAGCCTGTATTAGGATCTTTGCATTCACAATTTTGATAAGGTTTAAATTCTCCATTTTCAAAACAATCACTGGGTCCATAGGCAGGAACTAATCCTTTCTCTTGACATATTTTTTGAAGATCTTTGGTTGGAAAGAGATAATCATTGGTATTGACTGTTTGTGTTTCAAATTGAAATGTATTTTGAAAATGTTCTTTTGTCTTTTCAAGAACAAAAATATAAATAAGAGCTAAGATTGCTACAATTGCAAGATACATACAGAATAATTCCATTCTTCTATTCATAAATTCGATATTAATTTATGAATCAGTTTTTGATAAATCATTTAATAAAGAGGGCATGTGGAGGGTGTAAATTGTCCCGAAGCAATTTCGTTTTGTTTTGCACGAGCTGTTTGAGGTAGCCATTGAGGACCAGGAATAGCTGTTACTACTTTGCAAGGATTTTCACCAGATCCTGAGCAGAGATTGCAACAATCACTTTTATGAATACATTTTCCAGCTGAGTCTGAGACAGGAAGTGAGAGAGGTGTTTCGGCATGTTCAGAGAAAGAATCATATGGCATCGTAATGAATCCTTGGAAAGTTTCTTTTTGAGGAATATGTTTTGTCACTTTTTTAGGATTTTGAAACATTTCAGGATCAGGAATCACTTGAGAGTCTTGCACAGGCATCTCTGATACAGTTGGCATTTGAGGTGTTTGTGATCCATCCTTCTTTTCAAATCCTTGAATTTCTCCTTGATAATTCTCAATCATATAAATATCAATAGTGCGTCCCTTCATATGGGGTTGAGCCATGAAAAGTTTGCATAATTTCATTAAACGTTCTTTTTCACTTTGAGAGATCATAACACGAGAAATCATGTCAATTAATACCATAATGAAAAGAATGGATGCAAGAGGAATCAGAATTTGATTAATATAAGAATTGGTAGAGATATGTTTCATTTCAAAATATCCATAAATAAAAATACCTAAAAGAAGAGCAATTGGAAAACGGAAAGCATAAAGTGGATTTTTTAGAAGTAAGTATTGTTCAATCATCTTTTCAGAACAAATATCCATTTGTAATCTCTCTATACTTTATTCTTAGATTTTTTATCTCGATGATTCCTTTTTATGAATTCTTTTCATAAAAAAATATTTATTTTTATTCAATGATTAAATATTACGATTATATAACAATATCACAAAGATGATAAATACCACTAACAAAGGAGGATATACATAAATATATCCTGTTGAATCACTTGATGATAAATATTGATAATACAAGAATTGACGGAAATCTCGTATAACCGCATTAATTGAAGGGAATAGAGTATTCATGAATAAGACAAAAATATATCCTACTAATAAACCAATCACAACAACTACCAATGTATTGATTTGAGGAGCTTTTTTGAGAATGGTTGCAACAACAAGAACAACAATTAAAGTTGTGACACCATAGAGAGGGGGAACTTGATAAACACTACTTGTCGTTTGAGAATCTGACATACTTAAATTTGAGTTAGATATTTTTTTATTTTATGTGTAAAAATCATAATCCGATTCTTTTACTTCATTGGATATTTCTTTTTTGATTTGTCTATTCTCTTCTTTTAAATCACCTATTTCATTTCGTAAAGTTTCTATTTCTTCTTCTTTTCTCTTCTCTTTTTGTTCTATCCATTCACACATTCGATTCATCTTCTGTTCCATGATCTCCATTTTTTTCATCATTCCATCCATTCCCTTTTGTATCATCTCCATCCACCTTCTTTCCATCTCTTCTTGTTTCATTTTCATTTGATCAAATTCTTTACATAATGATGTAATGGAATCCATTTGTTTGGAAAGATCTCCTTCCACAATGGATATGGCACCGAATTTTCTTTTTCTTTCTGATTCCATTTTACTTATTTTCTCTCTTTTTTTTTAAATCTCTTTAATTGGCAAAGACAGGTGCAATAATACCACCCATTACACGCATGACTTGCCAATTGACTGCATATAAATACATATTAAATGCTTGTTCAATAGGATAAGTTGGATCTACAGTGACAAAGAGTTCTTGACTATTTAAACGGGAAAAATTGGTGGTTCCACTGGGTTGAATAGGAGATTCTGGATCCACTGCAAAACTGAGACAATAGAGACCTAAATGTCCTTTTCCTTTATGATATTTAAAAACTTGTAAATTTTGATAAAATGAATCTTCTTCTTCAGCCATTCGATCATTATTATTAAAAATAGGTTTCATTCTTGACATAATTCGATAATAATTACCAAAATAAGTTTGAAGATTGATATTGGCAATCTTATCTACAGATTGAGTTTTTACAGAATTGACATAGGGTGTTAGTTGATCAATATATTGTAAATTGGGAATCTTATTGGATGTAGATGCAGTATTTGTGGAGAAGTTGAAATTATAATCTTGATATTGATCTTGAATCCATTGCATCGATTGTGGATTATCATAACCACTAAAATTATACCAATCATTCGATAAATCTAAATCATCTCTTGTTAAATACCATATAATTTCTGAAACAGGATGATTCAATGTCATTTCAATTGTATTAGGTCCTTGACGAAGACCTTGATAGAGATAATATTGAGTTTGAGTCATAAGATATTCACGAGAGGATTGAGCAATTTGAGTTCTTTCATCATCACCTAAAAAGATATAGTTGGCGAGTAAATAGGTATTACTTTGCCAATTGTTTTGTGTAAAATAGTAAAAAACATTATTTTGGTCAAAAATAGTTCTACCATTATTTACTCCTTGTGTGTTTCCAAACATCAGATAATTACGAATGGCAACATTCTGATCTGAATTTGCATAATCTCCAAAGAGTCGTTTCGGTGAAATCAATGGATTTCCAATACGAATTAATTCATTTAGAGATGAAAATCGAACATCAATAAAGATTTGGTTATATTGAGTAGCGACTAAAGGTAAAGCAAGACCACTATTTCGACAAAACCAGAAGAAGAGTGGAATGTATAATCGTCTTGCTTGAATACCAATTTGTTGTTTTGTGATATCATTGACAAGATTTTTACCACTATTTTGCATAAATGGTTCTCCACCAACAAGACTGATAAATTTTGCTTTTTGATCAACAGGAAGAGTAAGATCAGAATAGACTTTGATAAAATCACCTCTTTGAGTATCCAGAACAGTTCCATCTGCTCGAATGGTAATCTCTTTAATAATCTTGCAACCAATCTCTTCTACCCACCCAACAGGAATTTGATTATTGGTAAAGAGAGCTGGTAAATCATATACTAAATAGGTGTCATAGAGTAGATCGGCATTACGATCAATTTTAACAGTTGCAATAGTATCTTGTATTGGTGTAAAAGAAGGGATAGGATCAAAATAAAGAGGAATATATTCCATACCAAATTGGGTATGTCGACGATATACCGAACGGAAGAAACTTATACTTGGATTGCCAGTAAGATATAAATCTTCGGCACCATAAAAAACCAATTGCATAATTCCACCTGGCATTCTCTATCTCTACTCTTAGTTTTGATATTCTTTATATCATTTTAACTAAATTTTTTGAATATAAAGAAAGAATCAGAAAGAAGAGTGATATATTTAAAAAACAGATCATGCAAAGTTGTAGTATTCCAAACAGAAAGATAGAAGATGTTGAATCGTTAGTGAATGCAACAAGTCTTCGATTGGTAGAGGCAAATTTGATTCCAAAGGAGCGTGAAGAGGTAATTCGTAAGATTGTGGAAGAATTTGCTTTGATGAAAGAAGAAGATTTGATGAATGATCAAGAGGAGGTTGTTGAAAAGAGGGATTGGTTGGATAATGTTACACAGAATATGTTTTATGAGATGAAGGCTGATCTTCCTCAAATTTTGTTGGGTATGGTTGGAATTTCAATTATGATGTTGTGGGTGGGTGTTTTGGTGGGTATGGAGAAGAATATCTTTTTGACATTGGTCTATGTGATGAATGTCATTTATTTCATTGTTTATGAATCTACAAAGATGTTGATTGAATATTTTCAAGACAATCTGTATGTGGAATATATGATGGGAAATGATGGTGATGAAGAGAAGAAGAGTAAGAAGTTGGTGAGTGGTAAGGAGAAGTTTAATAAGAAGATGTTGGAATTGCGTAGGAAGTATTCATTTCAGCCAGCAAAGAGACAGATGATTTATATGTATAGGAAAATGAGGAGTGAGGGGAAGGTTCCAGAGAATCGTGCTTTGGAGGATCAGATGATAGTGAAGAGTATGAGAAGTGAATCGGGTGTGATGGTGGTTTCAGTGATTATGCCACCAGATACTTTTTCATGTGCATATGATTGTCATTATTGTCCGAATGATCCTCGTTATTCGCGTTCCTATTTCCATGGAGAACCGACGGTGATGAGGGGAGAGAGGAATGGATTTTCGGGTGTCAAGCAATTTAGGGAGAGATTGATAGCATATTTGTTGAATGGACATCCGATAGATAAGTGTGAGGTGATTATATTGGGAGGAACGTTTAGTTGTTATCAACCGAAGGTAGCTGAGGGTTTTATTACAGAACTTTATTATGCGGCAAATACGATTTTTGATGAGGATAGTCGAGAGATGAGGGGTATTCGAGAAGAGATTTCGATGAATGAGAGTGCGATGTGTAAGATCATTGGAGTGACGATTGAGACGCGTCCTGATAAGATTACGAAATATGAGTTGAAGAGACTGAGAAGGATGGGAGTGACAAGGATTCAGATGGGTCTTCAGCATACGGATGATGAGATTTTGAGGAAGGTGAATCGTGAATGCACACAGAAGGAGATTATGGAAGCGATTGAGTTGTTAAAGGACGAGGGTTTCAAGGTGGATATTCATATTATGCCTGACTTGCCATTTAGCACAATAGAGATGGATAAGGTGATGTTTAAGAAGTTGGTAGAGGATACGAGATATAGAGCGGATCAGTGGAAGATTTATCCGACGAATGTGATGGAATTTACGGAGATTAAGAAGTGGTATGACAGGGGTGAGTATGTGCCATATGCAGAGACGAATTTTGAGGGATTTTTGGATATGTTGGTGGAGGTGATGAAGAATATGCCACCTTATATTCGAGTGAATCGTGTTCAGAGGGATTTTCCAGGAGATTATATTGAGGGAGGGAATAAGATTACGAATTTGAGACAGGTGTTAGATGAGAAGATGGAAGAGACGAAGAAGTTTTCACAGGATATTCGTAGTATGGAGATTGGTGGAGAGAACTTCGATGTGAATCGTGTGAGATTGGTGCGTTATGATTATGAATCATCAGGAGGGAAGGAGATCTTTTTGTCGATGAAGTCATGCACTTGTGAGGGAAGTTGTAAGAAATATGAGGGGTATAAGAGGAAGAGGTGGTGGATGGAGAAGATGGGATGGAAAGGTGGAGAGTGGTTTTATGGGTGTGGTAAGGAGGATAAGATTTATGGATTTTTGAGATTGCGTTTGTCGAAGAAGTCTGGAGAGAATGCGTTTCCAGTGTTGAAGAAAAAGGGATTGATTCGAGAATTACATGTGTATGGTAAGGTAAAGACGACATATTCGAATATTGATAAGTCACGGAGTCAACATCATGGATTTGGGAAGGAGTTGTTGAAGAGTGCAGAGAAGATTGCGAAGGAAGAGGGGGATAAGGAGGGGATGGCAGTGATATCGGGAGTGGGAGTGAGGAATTATTATCGTAGATATGGTTTTGAGATACCAGAAGGAGATGTGAATCAACATGGTGATTTTATGATTAAGATGTTTTAAATAGGTTAAAATGATATTTTTTTTCATAAGTTCATATAGAGATAAACTTTATATGAAACTAAAAGCTGATTTGCGTAAAAAAATTGAACAATCTGTAGTTCGTATCAAAGTTGAATCGATAGATATGAATTGGAGTTTGCCTTATCAAGTTGGAGAGATTCGTTCAGGATCGGGAAGTGGTTTTTTTATAAGTAAAAAACATATTTTAACATGTTCTCATGTGGTAGATGGAGCAAGAAATATTTTTATAGAGATACCATCTTTAAATGAAAGAATTATGAATGTAGAAGTAAAAGGTTTATGTCCGAAATTTGATATAGCATTATTATATACACCTGAATATGAATCAACTACATGGTTAGAAATTGGAGATTCTAAAAATTGTCAAATAGGTGATGAAGTAATGGTAGTTGGTTATCCAAAAAATTATTCACAATCCAAAAATAATGTTAATAATTTAAAATATACAACGGGTATTATATCTGGTCAGCAATATGGATTTATTCAGACGGATAGCGCTATCAATAGTGGTAATAGCGGGGGACCGATGTTATTAGATGGTAAGGTGATTGGTATAAATAGTAGAAAGATGACAGGAGAAGATACAGATTTGATAGGATATGCTGCACCGATACATCATTATGTGGTGATTGAGGAGGAATTTAAAAGTAAAGAGAGAATTAAAAATGCGATTATTCATCGTCCTGCCTTAGCATTTGAATATTCGAATGCAAATCAAACATTAATTGAATTAATAACAGGAGATAAGAAGACGAAAAATACAGGAATCTATGTAAGTTATATTTATCCGGAATCTCCTATATTAGATATTGATATGCAAATTGGAGATTTAATGACAAAGATTGATGGTAAAAATATTGATAATTTTGGAACAGTTGATTATGTTTGGTTTAATACAAAACAGGATTTGTTTACATTTATAAATCATTTTCCAAATGGTGCAAAGATAGATATAGAGTATATTCGAGGCGGAAAAGTGTTTAAAAAGAAATTGTCATTACGTGAATATGTAGTTCCTATTCGTATTATGTATCCTATGTATGAAGATATTGATTATTTCATATTTGGAGGAATTGTGTTTATGAATATGTGTATGAATCATATTGAAGAGAATCCAGAACAGATGGTGCGTTATTTAACTGCTAAGGAGATCACAAGACCAAAAGTAATTGTTACTTTTATTTATCCCAATCAACCAACTTTTATTTTAAATAATTTTCAAAAGATGGATGTGATTAAAAAGGTAAATGATGAAGATATTTATTATTTAAATGATATGATTCGTATTATTCGTAAAACATTAAAAGAAGAGGGGAATGATGTGATTAAACTTGAGACAGATGATTCATATGTGATGGTATTAAATATTGAAGAGATGATTATCAATGATATTTTATTATCACAATTGTATAAATTCCCATTAACACCATTTCATTTAGAGAAGATGAAGAAGATGAAGAATGTAGAAGAGAGAGTGAAAGAATTTAAATCAAATATGAAAAATTCAACACAATCATCTAAAACGCGAATTCATTTGATGAAAAATAATAATGAGTAAAATAGAAAGATGGGTAAGATTCGTATTTTATTATTGCGTCATGAAGAACGTAATTTAGCTGATCCTCGTTTTTTTACACCTTTAACTGAAAAAGGAATAGAAAATTCTAATCAATTAATTCCCATTTTAACAAAATATGATGAAACTTATAAGATTGATCATATTTATGTATCTCCTTTTTTAAGAACGATGCAAACAATATATCCTTATGCAACAGAAGGTAATAAAAAGATTAATATGGAATATGGATTATATGAATATTTGCATAATCCTTTATTACATGTTGAGAATTGGTATGTAGAACCGGAAGAGTTATTTGAGAAACATCCAATATATGAGAAGATGACAGAGAGACATTATACAACAATTGTGAAGAAGGATGATTTTTCACTTTTTGAGAATGAAAAAGATTTAGAAAGAAGAGTTGTGAAAATGATGAATATGTTAATTACACATCATATGGGACAGACTATATTATTGGTATCACATCAAGCAACGATTAATAAGATAAAGGATTTGTATGTTGAACCGACATTATTAAAAACGCATTATCCGATGGGTAAAGTGCAAATGTATGAATTGGAATTTTGAGAATGAGTGTATGGATAAATTTTTCTAATAAGAGATTAGAAAGATTAAAAATGAAGTCTTCTTTTTTGCAAGATACCCTTTTTTGGATTTTATTATTTGGAGCTATTATTGTGATACTTGGTATTCATCTTTCACGTGATACTCCTATTCAACCTTTTTATCCTGAGAGTGCCATTATTCAAGAGGCTCAAATTAATCCTAATTCCATCAATGAGCGAAATATTGAATATTTTAGTAATCAAGGTGAGAAATTTAAAAATCAATCTAATTCCATGGATGTAGAAGGAGGAGCTTCTACTTATTACAAATGGGGATTACCTGATAATAAAACAAATATTTCTATTCCTCTTCCTCATTTTGATCATGATCAAGATAATGATAAAGATTATCCTTTTACACCTGATTGTATTGATTGTGGTGATCAACCTTCACAAGATGGTAAAAAGAAATGTTGCAAAAAGAAGAAAGAAGAGGAGTGTGTAGAACCTGAGCCTTCTAAAAATGAAGTTTGCAAAACATGTGATATTACTATGAATAAAGATATTGATAAATATGTGTTGAAATCATCTGTTCCTCCTTGCCCTGATATGTCAGAATATGCAAAGAAGAATCAGATCAAACCGGATATGAATATGAGTGAATGGATTCGTAAGAGTGATATTGAACCTTGTCAAAAGATTGATATGAATGAATTTATAAGAAAGAGTGAAATTCCTCCTTGTCCTGCACCTGTCAAGTGTCCTGAATGCCCCATATGTCCTAAACCACAACCTCCTCCTAAATGCAAAGAGATTAAAGAATTTAAGATTGTTGAACATCCTGATTTCAAGAATTTTATTCATAAAGATGATGTTCAAAAGATGATCGATGAAGCTGTGAAAAAACAATGTAATGGATCAAAACCAAGTGAAAATAGTCATTGGTATTCATCTGTTAAAGATAAATTGAAAAATACAAAAACAAATACTCCCGAAGAAGGCCTCTATGTCGGTGATAGTCTCTATGCTCGTGTTTAATTCATTCTTTATAAAAATTATACTATTTAAAGAAATTTTTCATTTCTTTATATTGAATTTCATTTAGCAAAAATTATCTATTTAAAGAAAATTTTCATTTCTTTATATTGAAATTCATTTAGCAAAAATTATCTATTTAAAGAAAATTTTCATTTTTTTATATTGAAATTCATTTTATCAAAAATTACCTATTTAAAGAAAATTAGGATTTCTTTATATTGAAAATAATTTGGTAAAAAACTTGTTTCTAAGAAATTGGCTTCGTGAGGCCAAGGCCTCACTACGCCGCGCGACCCCTCCACTGGGGAGGGTCGCGTTCGGCGATCTCTACCCACGAAGTGGGTATGAGTGAGCCGTTTTAATCATGATTTTCCGCAGGAAAATCATTCCTCTTGAGAAGAACGCAGTTCTTCGAACACTATTCATTTTATTAAATAAAGGGTATTTAAAGAAATGGTAAATTTCTTTAAATTGGAATTGATTTTTATAAAAAAGTTAAAAGTGAATTTTGTAATAGAAGATGGATGCTTGATACATATTCATGAGTGTAAGGATGGATAGAGGCCAAATATGATGATATGTTGCATAAATAAACACAAACAAACTTCCTATAAAGAGTAATGTAAGATGAAAATCAGAATGATATTGAAACATACCATTTTGAATAGTAAGATTTGTGATATCATATGTTCGTAGAATCAATAAAGAGATACCAATTAAATAAAGTAATAACAGAAATATATTTTCAGTATATTTCATTCTATCTATATAGGATAGATTTATTCAACTTTGCATCCAAAACAGGGGATTTTATCTTTACGAATAAATTTATTATAAGAAGGATGATCTTCAATATTAAATTGTGAAGGTTTGCAATAATCTTTAGGATTTTCAAAGAATTTACGATATTCTACACATTTTTGATTATCTTGATTCTCTGGACGCCAGCATGCACACATATCATCTAATTCATTATTAATTTGGCAATAATAAGAGACTGATTTCTTACAACGATCTGACATCTTCAAATCTTTATAATTATCCACATCCCAATTTACTCCTGCACATGCTGAATGGAAACAAGGATTACCCTCATGAATTACAAATGGACATGAATTCAATGTATTTACACCTTCACCTGGTGTTAATATCGATGGTAATTGACATTTCGGGAAATTACTTTGATACATCTTCGAAGCATTCTCTAAATTCTTTCCATATGACTTCTCTCCTGAATAATGATATTTCTTTGCATAATAAGAATCCGGTTTAATATATACCATATATTGATCATTTCTCTTATAAGCAATTGGACAATCTTTGGTTGGATCACTTCCATCCGTGCAATCAGAAGATTCACACATAATCGAATTCTTATTTGCAGAATCATCACAATAATTTTTACATGAAGGAATCACATTCTTACAACTTCTTAAACAATCATGATATTTCTGTGTATCATCTATATAAATATTACACATCGTATTACATGCTGGAACACAATTCTTACTATCTACTTTAAACAAATATGATTGATTACCATAGGTTGTTGCAAATTCATTTCCAGCTAATGATGCATATTTATCTCTACGATTATAACTTGAAACAGTATTATCATCCATTACATAAAAATTAGAAGGAACATCGGATGTATAAGAATAAGAAGATGTTTGACTAAAATCTTTGTCTTGATTTGTCATAAAATAATCTCTGACTTGATTCAATTCATCTTTACTCAAAATACGCTGATAATTCAAGATAGCATACATATTCATATTCAAATTTCCATCTGGATTCATCTTGATCTTATCACTTCCACTCATATAAAATTTATCACATTTGGTGCTTAATATCTTATTTCCATCTTGTAATATTACTAAATTACCATGTGTAAAATATTGAATCGTAATCATTGTTTTATTATTCATAACTAAACCAGTATTGGAATCCAATGTTTGATTACTGGGAAGATAACAGACAAATTTCTTATCATTTGCATTCCAATTTAATTTCAACGAATAACTATTATTGCCTGGAATTAATAACATTGTCATCTCATTTTGATTTGATGTTTCATCATCTCCTGAAAACTCATTCACATCATCATTTTGATTTAATATAAAAATATGTGTGAATGGATAATCTTTTTCACCAAATACCTTTGAAGATTCAGGACCTGTCAATACATTTCCTTTTGTATTCACAAATCCTTTTGATGTATCTACAAATGGATTATTTGAAAAACTAAAGTTATTCGAAAATGTGCTTAAATCTGACCAATTTTTAGAAGAAGCATCATAATGATATCCATCTAAAAACAAATTCAATCGATCATTATAAATAAAATTTTGTGCTTCAGGTAATACTTTATATAAAGCCAAACCCGTAAAATACTGATAATCACTTTGTAAAGATGTTGTATAATTTAAATAAAGATTCATCAAATTGTCTGTATCACTTCCTGTTTGGAATGAATAAGATACCAAATACCATGTTACTTGTGAATCTTTCAAAGATACTTTCTTTTCTAATTGATAGGATAAATTGGGAATATCATTTGTTGAATCTGATTTTAACACACGAACTTGCACCACCTTACTTAAATCAATATTTGAAGTATAATCAGATCCATCTTTATTTGCAAAAGATGTCCAAATATAAAATAGATATTTCGTATCATTTGTGCAATTGGCTTGTAATTCATAATAAGTATTTGTATCTGTCTTCTCTTGCATTAAAGCATAACCAGATGAAGTAGGATTTACGTTTGCTACAATTTTATTAGATCCTGATTGAGATACATAATTGAGAGGACGTTTTCCATTTTCAAAAGATCCATTTTTGATTAAATTTTTAGGATATTCATCTGTATCTGTTCCATAATATGTCGTTTTAAAATGTTCCATCTTATTTTTCGGTTTTAGATAAGTATAAATCGTATATAGAATACATAAAAGAAGAAGTATCGATAATACACTAAAGATCATCTTCTGTGTATTTTCACTTATTTTCCATTTCATTTTCATAATAACTACCTATATCTAACTAATATTTAGATATAAATTTTTATAAAAAATAGATTAAAGCGCATTTTCAATCTCTTTGGCTGTTATCTTGATCTTTAATTTTTCATCTTGAATTCCCATTCTAACTGTTTTTAACAAGACAGGTGTATATGTTCCTTGTATTGTCAATAATGTTTCATTTAAATTTGGTAATTGAATATTATTTTTTGAAAAAATAGATGTTGCATTATTCAATAAATCAAAAGATCTCTTATTTTCATCCATATTTTTTACTGTATACTTATTCTTTACTGATTTCACTTTATAAATATAAATATAAGTCGCTTTTGGTATAAATCCCTTTCGAATTAAATTAATTCTCTTCTCCTCTTCTATATCTACCAATTCAACTTGACTCAACAATTTTCCTTGACGATTGATTCCATTCAATTCAAATGGTTTTGATAAAGGTGTCATTATCGAATCTTTACCATGTCCATAATATTCCCTTTTATATCCTAATATCACTTTTCCATCATAATCCTTTTTGATCTTATCATAAAACTTACCTGATGTAACATTACCATAAGATATTGAGAAAGGTTTAAAAGGATATTTAAAATTACCAACATATTTTTGATAGGTATGAATATCATATTTTAATATAGGTTTTTCATGATAATTTTGTGATAAGATGATTCTGGATAATTCTCCTCCTATCCCTTCCAATTCAAACAATTTATACGAATAATATTGATTTATCTTTTTTCTATTTTGATAAAATGAAACTTCTGCTCTTGGTATACCTTCATTACGTAATGGATTTTTAGGATCTAATTCATGTATCAAAAAATGAAATTGAATTGTTTTATGTTTATCTTTTTCATGAATTCCACTTATTTTCATATTGGTAAATAAATTAATTTTATAACTATCTTTTTTATATACAATCTTACCTTTTCCTTCTCTCGATACATGTATCTTAAATATATCTGTCACTTTACCCTTCTTCATATCCGATGTATCAGATGTCCAATGTCCATTTGCCAACATAAATGTATAATCTGGATTCGTCTGTGCATTCAATAATGCTTCCTTTGAAAAATGATTCTTACCCTCAAATTTTTCTATAATTTCTTCTTCCATTTTACCAAATTTATTATCATAATATTCCCATTCTTTCTTATATAATATAAAATAAATACCTAATGCACACATCATCACTACTAACAATGGCCATCGATGTTCATATACATTTTTCATAAACTTCTTTGGAGTTTTATGTAAATTGGTTTTCATTTTCCAAAAAATGAAACTTCTATAATAAGAATATAAATAAATCGAGAAATGGATTTTTTATTTGGAAGTAGAAATGGATTGGGTAATATCTTGGAGAGTTCCATTAAAACCCAATATCATCCATTTTCCAGGTTGATTAAATTTAGATACAAGTGTGCAAACTTTTACATCATATAAACTACTTTGAGGATTTAAATCTTGATAATCAGGACGTCCAGGTGATATATAAAATTGATTCGAGGCTTTGATATATCCACTATAAATACCAAACTTATTTGATGTATCTTCATGAATAGTCAAGAACTGATCCATGGTAAAGAATTGATTAAATCCACCACTTCCAAGTGTCATATATAAATCACCATTATCTTTATAATTCAAATAATAAATCGGTTGATTCGCTGTTTTTTGTGATTGAATTAAAAAATAACAACTTCCTTGTTGATAAGATTTATTAAATTTCCAGATTTGTGGATAATCATTTGTATTCACTTGTTTTGAATCCATCGTAGGTTTTGAAGTAGTAGGTTCATTTAATGATGATTTTAATGAATCCAATATCTCTGGATTCTGTTGTAGTTTTGTAGAAATCATATTTGCCACTTTAGATGGTTTTGTTACTACTTTATTCTCATTTGATTCAAATCCCCATATCTGATAACCAAATGTTGATAAGTTTCTTGAATCACGTGCATAAAATACTACATAATTATCCCATTTTGTCAATACATCAATATATTCACATCCTATTACACTTCCTGATCCATTCTTTTTTGTAAATATATTATTCATCATAAAATCAACATTATTTTGTATTATATTAAAATCATTTGGACATTTAGGTATAGTTATATTTTGTGATGGATCCGTTTCTCCTTGATAACAAATATCTGAAACAGATTCAGTTGTAATTTGACATGTTCCATCATTATTTATTAATGAAGGTATTGCACATCCTGGAATATTTTCTACCGATCCATTACTAATTCTACATTTCTTTTTACCATTTGGACATACAACATCGGTTAATGTAGTGGCTTCTGTTTTAAAAGCAGGTGCAATGACTTGTAAAGGTGTAAAATAATTCTCTTTTGTTAATTCTCTCTTTTGATCAAATGAATATTTAGATCCAAAGAGAGTAAGATCCATGATTTTCGTATTTGTATCATAATGAATCATTCCAATACCTTTTGAAGAAGTATTTTTTGAAAAATTATTTACAATGGTTTTATAGAGAATTGCATTCGAGGGTGTTTTAATATTTGCAAGACCTACATACATAAACATAGGATATAAAGTATCATCAGGTAAAGAAGATTGACCACCATCATTCATATTTAAATCACGACGAGTAAGTGCAATAAACAAATGAGAATCTATTTTGCGTAAAAGAAGAATCATATCATCATTTTGAATATCTTCTGAAGAGATATCGGAAGAATCAAAATTACTCCAAGCTCCTGTAAAAGGATCGGCATTCATCATCATTTGATATCCTTTTTGTTCAATTTGTGAAATGGCTTTTTGAAAGATATCCATATCATTTGAATCAACAGTATTACGATAATAAATAGAATCAGATCTTGAAGAGTTTTCAAAATGATCTATCTCTTGTTTTTGTTTATAAAAACGATAGATGAAATAAAGGATACATAATAAAATGATGGAAATAGGAATATAATGAGAATATTTCATTTGCTCTTCTCTTCTAATTATGAATTAGATTTTTTACATTTATGTTTTTATAGATGTAAAAAAATTTATATTTAAAAAAATGAAATTTTATAAATTGAAACCTTCAGGTTCTTTATCTCCTGATTTATATTCACTCCAAGGTTGATTAATCTCCAAAGGACACACTGGACACTTCTCTTTTCTTGCATTATAAGAATAATTGATTTCATTTTGGAATTGAGGACGAGCATGCATGGGTGGAGCAGGAGCAGGAGGATTTTGAGGTTCATTGGATCCAGGTATATAAAAATCAGGATCTAAAGTCCAAGCTTGTGTTCCATAATTTGTTTTATCCCATGTATCCATCCAACTCTTATTATTATGAACTCTTGATTTATAATTGTATTTACCCAAATCATTGATACTATCCATATAAGGATTTTGCATGACACATCTTCCTTCACCACTACTTCCATTACCACCCATATCAATCGTTTTATAACTGACATTAATATTTAATGGTCCATATGCATCTCCTGTTCGATTAATCACACCATTCCAATGACCTTCACCTGAAACTTCAGAAGGTGTGGTTAAAGGAGCTTCTTGACCACTCTGTTCTGAACTTTGCCCAGATGATGATGTTGATTCTCCTCCTGATATTTCGGCAGGTTGAGATGGTATCATGGTTGAACCTGATACTTCTCCAGATAATTCAGAAGGTTGAGAAGGTGTTATTATTCCACCTGAAACTTCTCCAGATATTTCTTGAGGAATAGAAGTTCCTCCTGACACTTCACCTGATACTTCACCTGATACTTCACCTGATACTTCTCCAGATATATCACTATCCGCAAAATATTCTTCTTCATCTAATCCATTTGTAAAATGTTCTTGAAAAAGAGAGAAGAAAGATGTAGAACGTTTAGATAAGATTTGGAAGAATACATAAAAAAGAAGTGAAAAAGAGATGAACCAACTCCAAAAACGTTTTGAAGAATATTGTTTCATGGAATATTTAGCAAGTAAATAACCCAAAATCAAAGATGCAAATATATATAAAATCTCTTCTTGATTTCGATTTGTCCATTGAAAATCAATTTTCATTTTAATGAATCTATACTTACTATTACTACATAAAAATATTTTTCATGTATTCTTTTTCAAAAAATTAAAATACCCTTTTTATAGAAGAAATGACAAGTTCACAATGTAAAATGCTCAATCATACAAATCATAATAATACTCCAACAATCTATAAAGATTTATTTCATATTGATAATGGTGTTCATGAATTAGTATATGATGATTTTATTTTTAAAAATAATAAATTATATATCAAAAATAATTTTTTTAAACTTCATAAAGGTTTTGTGATGTTTTATGCACCTTGGTGTTCTCATTGTAAACAATTTAAAAAAGAATATGAAAATATTGCATTAGATTATATTCAAAATATGCCTTTTGGTGCAGT